>Ga0194037_1000441_pt1 | contig 32305 bp, 25 predicted proteins | sample JunL306m_MetaG_FD_148653 | JGI IMG/M metagenome (GOLD analysis project Ga0194037, IMG submission 148653) | Anoxic zone freshwater microbial communities from boreal shield lake in IISD Experimental Lakes Area, Ontario, Canada - Jun2016-L304-6m | ecosystem: Environmental > Aquatic > Freshwater >...
CCGCCGTCGTAACCCGAAGGGTGACAACGTCAAGTTGAACTACGTCGAGACCTTTACAGCCGATGTCAAGATTGACGATGCCGACAAGGCGCTGAAGGTGGAGTTCCGCAGCAAACTGCTCAACCCGAAATGGTTTGAGACCATGCTGGACCAGGGGCACAGTGGCGCCGCCGAAATCAGCAACCGCTTCACCTACATGCTCGGCTGGGATGCCGTCACCAAAGGTGTTGACGACTGGGTCTACAAGGAGGCTGCCGAAACCTACGCCATGGACCCCAACATGCGCGAGCGCCTCATGAAGGTAAATCCGAAAGCGTTCAAAAACATTGTAGGTCGTATGCTCGAAGCAAGTGGACGCGGCATGTGGAGCGCAGACCCCGACATGATCGAAAAACTGCAGGAGATTTACTCCGACCTTGAAGATCGCCTTGAGGGGATTGAGGTGTAACGATCAAGAATTCTGCGGTAGTAAGAACAAAAAAAGCACGGATATTATCGGTGCTTTTTTTGTTTGTTGAAAATTTTTCCGATATTTGGTTTAACAAAAAACGAAGTAGGGAGAAATTGTGCTCAAAAATGTTGTTAAATATTACGCTATTTTAAGTGTCGGATTGGTTGCGCATCCAATGTGCTCTTATGCCGCCCCCCCCCCGCAATAACAGCGTAACTGATTCAGCAATAATCACTTATATCGGCTTTCACACCTCACCTCAACTATCTGAAAGAGCACAAAGCTTCATCACCTATTTTGGGGGTGGGAGTAGAACAGATATCGCCGATGTAAAAGATTCTCAAATATTTAGCTGTACTATTGGTATCAACCCTACCATTTTTGACAAATGGTTTAACGGAAATAAGGCCTTTACGGTTGACGTTGAAATTGGCAGTACCCACACGACGAAAAATAACCTCACGACAACATCCACTTACCAGCCAATCTCTTATACAGGATATACATACATAGCTCCAGGATATTCAGGTTATTCTTCAATACCGTCATCAGTATCATCATCAGCAACAACCATAACATCTTCGGTAACTTATGTTCTCCTGAACGGCAATTATGATATAAATCTCAACGTACTGAGTATCAAGAACTTCGCACCATATCTTACCGCAGGAATTGGCTTCCAGAGTGGAAGTACAGAAAGCTTTCTTAAAACATCATCAACAAACTTTGTTGTGACCGACTCCCCACCAGTTTCCATCAGTGGTATCATCTGTCAACTTGGCGCAGGCTTTAGCATACCAGTATTCAAAGCTATTGCCATTGACGGACGAGTACGAGTCACAAACATTGGAATCGGAGGCACATTCCCTGAGTTTGGAATAAAAGCCTCATTTTAGCCGGTATTATGGCACTGTGTCTACTATTTTTTTAACATCAACGTTTTTATCATCATGACAATCAAAAAAGCACTTGCAGCCGGATGTCTTACGCTGCTTCTTGGTACTGGAACAACCTCTGCCGCACAAATACCGGAACCTGTAGCGTCTAATGTTGGAAAGTATAGTCTTGGTTATCAGGGTATTTTCGCAGGTAATGTACTAAATGGTCTTAGCGCACGTTATTGGATTAATAATAAAGTCGGTACTGAGTTAAATTTATGCTACTTAAAAATAAACGTATCCCCCAGCAGTAGTAATAACTCGTTGTTGAATAGTAACGATACCGGTGGCAATGGCAATGGAAGTTTGTTGCTTGCAATGGCTAAAATAATGTATTCACCAGTTATTAAAACACATAGCCGTTTCTATGTTGGCCTTGAAGGCGGTATTGCCAATGGCAACATCAACTCAACGTCTGAGAATGGAACCGAAAAGATTGATGGTATTTATTTTATTAATCCGCTTATTGGGTCAGAGTTTAATTTTTCTGAAATTCCTGAACTTGGCTTTAATTTTGAAGTAGGCTATAAGAGTAATATTATTCAAAATATCAGCATTGGACATACCGCCGTATCCATAGGTGCCCATTATTACTTTTGAATTCGCCATAACAGACTGACCTGCTTTTCTCCATTGTATTTCAGTTAAAAGAGATGTGCCGTTTAAGACGAGAAATATTTTCTCATCTTAAACGGCACATCTCTTTTTTAAATTGCTTCTCCATGTTCGGGTTCCCTCCACAGCAACATCACACAGCCTGTCCGTTTCATTATTGCCTCTCCATTTGGTATATTTGCCCGCAGAATTACCATGACGGCTCTGATGAGCTGACCGGAAGGCAAGGAGAAGGTTATTGTCACGAATATTTTTTTGTAAACTAACAACGCAACAGTCAAACCATTTACCATGAGCAGCTCCTCATTCAATGCTGAAGAACATAAAAAAATGCTCCGCTCCTATTTTAACGGGCAGGGCTTTCAGCGGTGGGCATCTATCTATGGAGACGATAAACTCTCTTCCGTTCGCAACACTGTCCGCCAGGGCCACGCAGTGATGATGGACAAGGCATTCGACTGGCTTCAAAAACTGGGATTGCCAAAAGGGGCAACCGTGCTTGATGCTGGCTGCGGAACAGGACTCTTCAGTATCAGGTTGGCTAAAGCTGGATATAAAGTAAAGGCTGTTGACATTGCATCACAGATGGTTGACAAGGCAAAAATGGAAGCCATCAAGCAGGGTGTAGAGAAAAACATAGAATTCGAGGTCAACACCATTGAGTCCGTAAGCGGAAAATACGATGCCGTCGTCTGTTTCGATGTGCTTATCCATTATCCTGCAGAAGGGTTTGCCCAGGCATTCGCTAACCTGAGCCGCCTTACCAAAGGGACAATTATTTTTACCTATGCCCCTTACAATAACCTGCTTGCCCTTATGCACTGGGCCGGAGGCTACTTCCCCAAAAAAGAGCGCCGCACCACAATCCAGATGATCCGCGACGAAGAGATGAAACGGGCAATGGACAAGGATCGCATGGAGGTAAAAAAGCGGGAAAAGATCAGTTTTGGCTTTTATCACACCATGCTGATGAACGCCAGCCACCGTTAAGAAAATCGCGGGAATTTTTCCACTGCCATCGGGGTTATAGAGCATGAAAACGCTATGAAGTTTTTAGAAAAAAATTGTAAATTGTCAGTTCATTACTTTTTGTGAATCTATGCGGGATGCTTTTTTGTAGCTTTGCAATCCCAATTTTGTCAAAAAACATATCTGGAGGATGGAGACCGATGAAAATATTGATGGTTCAACCAAATTATCATTCAGGTGGAGCCGAGATTGCCGGTAACTGGACACCAAGCTGGGTCGCCTATATCGGCGGGGCCCTGAAACAGGCAGGATTCGATCAGGTGAAATTTGTTGATGCCATGGCCGACGATATTCCTGATGACCAGATCGAGCAGATCATTCGCAAAAACATGCCTGATGTGGTGATGACGACCAATATCACTCCATCAATCTTCAAGGCACAGGCGATCATGAAGCTTGCCAAAAAGGTGAATCCGAAGATCAGAACGATCATGGGCGGCATTCACTCCACCTTCATGTATCCGCAGGTACTCAGCGAAGCGCCTGAAACTGATTATGTTGTCCGAGGTGAAGGTGAAGAGGTGACTGTCAACCTTATCAAAGAGATTGCTGCCGGTACCGACAGAAAAAACAGGGCTGACATTACCGGTATAGCCTACATTGATGACGATGGCAAAGTGTTCGCCACCGCAGCACATCCTGTTATTGAGGATCTTGATACACTCTCGCCTGACTGGAGCCTCTACGATTGGGATAAATATATCTATACCCCCCTTGGTTGTCGGCTTGCTGTGCCGAACTTTGCCAGAGGATGTCCATTTACCTGTACCTTCTGTTCCCAGTGGCAGTTCTGGCGCCGCTACCGTGCCCGCAGCCCGAAAAACTTTGTCGATGAGATTGAGATACTGGTCAAACAGCACAAAGTTGGCTTTTTTATCCTTGCTGATGAGGAACCAACCATTAACAAGCAGAAGTTTGTCTCGCTCTGTCAGGAGCTGATCGACCGCAAACTTGATGTTACCTGGGGTATCAACACCCGCGTGACCGACATTATGCGTGATGCTGATTTGCTGCCCTTCTTCCGCAAGGCAGGCCTCGTCCACGTCTCACTCGGTACCGAAGCTGCAAGCCAGATGAACCTCAACCGTTTCCGCAAAGAGACCACCATTGAAGAGAACAAGCTTGCTATCAAGCTGTTGCAGAAAAACGGCATCGTAGCCGAGGCACAATTTGTGATGGGTTTGGAGCATGAGACCCCGGAAACCATTGAGGAGACCTTTCAGCTTTGCAAGGACTGGGATCCTGACATGGCCAACTGGACCATCTACACTCCATGGCCTTTCTCTGATCTCTTCAAAGAGCTTGGTGACAGGGTGGAGGTACGCGACTACTCCAAGTACAACTTTGTGACCCCGATCATCAAGCCCGACAATATGGAGCGTGAGGATGTACTGAAGCTGGTGCTGAAATCCTATGCACGCTTCTACGCACGCAAAACCTTCTTTGGCTACCCTTGGATCAAGGATCCTTACGTCCGCAAATACATGCTTGGCTGTTTAAAGGCGTTTGCACAGACAACCATTACCAAGCGCTTCTACGATATTGACCGCGTCAAAACCAAGAATCGCAAGATCGAGATTGACCTTGGCTTCGACAAGTCAAGAATTTTGACGCAGGACGAGGTGAAAAACCTCAAGGAGCTGCGTCCGGAGATGGTTGCCGACATGAGCTTCGGTCTGAAAGAGGCTGGTTACCAGCGCGAGCACGACGAACACAACTGGGACGAATTCGACGAGACCACCATCAAGGATCGTAACTCTTCGACTGTACGCAACTGCTGATTTCTGCCTGTTGCGAATGATACAAAAAAACCCTCCGCTTTGCCGGGGGGTTTTTCTTTTGATGACTTCTTCCTCAGGCTGCAGGCCTCCGATACAGGTGCTTCTGAAACTCAATAAAGGTTGCAAGAATCTTCTCCGTGCTGCCAAGAAGGGCGGTTCAAGCGGCATCTTCAATATCCTGCTGAAATTCTGGCAAGAGTTTTCGGATTTTACGATAAAATCAGTTTTACAATTTACCTTTCTCTGTATATTCTCCCTTACGGCGAGAGCAGTGCCACACGCCTGTGCGTCGGAGAAAACCAAACGATTTTCAATACTACCTGGATAAAAACCTATGTCCACACGATACCTTTCAGGATCCGCCGTTGCACTGGTGACACCCTTCCGACAGGACGGATCAATAGATACCGATGCCTTGCGAAGGCTGGTGCAGTTTCATATTGAAGCGGGAACCGATATCATCATCACCTGTGGAACAACAGGTGAGTCACCGACACTGTCGGGGAATGAGCAGGCTGAAATTATCCGAACCGTTAAGGATGAGGCGGCAGGTAAGGTTATGGTGGCGGCAGGAGCTGGCACCAATGATACAAAGCACGCTGTCGAGCTGGCCAAAAATGCTGAAAAGGCTGGAGCTACCGCACTTCTCTCGGTTGCACCCTATTATAACAAGCCGTCGCAGGAGGGGATGTACCAGCATTATCGCCATATTGCCAAGGCTGTCTCAGTGCCGATTATCATCTATAATGTTCCGGGGAGAACCGGCTGCAATGTGACGGCATCAACCATCCTCAGGCTTGCCCGCGACTTTGAAAATATTGCGGCAGTCAAAGAGGCCTCAGAGAATATCAGCCAAATCTCTGAACTGCTGGAGGAGCGCCCTGCCCACTTTTCGGTGCTGACGGGTGAGGATTCGCTGATTCTCCCCTTTATGGCAATGGGTGGAGATGGCGCAATCTCGGTTGCGGCAAACCAAATACCACAGCAGATCAAGCAACTTATTGAAGCGGTCAAGCGAAACGACCTCGAAGAGGCTCGCTCAATCAACCGCCGCTATCGCAAGCTGTTAAAACTGAACTTTATTGAGAGCAACCCTGTGCCGGTCAAGTACGCCCTTGCCCGCATGGGTATGATTGAAGAGAACTACCGTCTGCCACTGGTTCCACTGTCAGACGAAAGCAAAACGATCATCGATCAGGAACTAAAAACCCTCGGACTCATCTAACATCATCCCCTTTTTCAGCTTCCTCCCCAGAGGGAGCTGAAAAAGATAACTCCATATAACTTAATTGAGTACCATACCTCCTATAAAAAACAACCCTACAACAACCCGGCCAGCCCGGCCACAAAACCATCAAGCTCCACCTTGCTCCGCTTCTCAGTCACGGCAACCAGCAACCCGGTCTCACCATAAGCTGAAAGATCATAGCCGGCAAAGATCTTCTGCTCGAGCATCCGCTCGACCACAACTGCGGCAGGAATCGGTGTTTCAACCACAAACTCCCTGAAATAAGGCGACGAATACTTCAATGAAAAGCCTGGTATTGCAGCAATCTTTCCCGCCAGATAGTGCGCCTTCTGTGCCGACTGGGTGGCAACCTCACGAAGCCCCTCTTTGCCAAGCAGTGAAAGATAGACTGCGGCCTGAAGGGCATTGAGCGCCTGGTTACTGCAAATATTTGAGGTTGCTTTTTCGCGACGAATGTGCTGCTCGCGAGTCTGGAGCGTCAGAATAAAGCCATCCTCACCATCACGATCCTTCGTCATACCGACCAGGCGACCCGGAATCTTGCGGACCAGCGGCTGTTTGACGCTGAGAAGGCCGAGGTAAGGTCCACCGAAACTCTGCGGCGTGCCGAGTGGCTGCCCCTCACCCACCGCAATATCAGCTCCATAACTGCCCGGAGCTGCAAGCAGACCCAGAGAGAGTGGATCAGCGGAGACCACAAAGAGCGCTCCCCCCGCATGAGCAATGGTGCCAAAAGCCTCAACATCCTCAAGGCAGCCATAAAAGTTGGGTTGCTGAACCACAACGGCGGCAACACTCTCGTTCACCAGCGCTTTGAGTGAGGCAAGATCGCCCACGCCATCCTGAAGCACATTCTGAATGACCGCCTGATGGCCCGAAGCCTCAAGGTAGGTTTTCAGGACGGAGCTGTTAGAAGGATGCAGCTTGCCTGCCACCACCACCTGACTGCGACCGGTAACATGCATGGCCATCAACACCGCTTCGGCAAGAGCCGTCGCGCCGTCATACATCGACGCATTGGTGACATCCATCTCATAAAGACGACAGATCAGACTCTGGTATTCGTAGATCGCCTGCAGGGTTCCCTGTGAAACCTCTGCCTGGTAAGGAGTGTAGGCGGTGTAAAACTCGCTGCGGGAGACAATGCTCTTGATGGCCGCAGGGATAAAATGGTCATAAGCGCCGCCGCCCAGGTAGCTGACGTAGTCGGAGGTGTTCCGGTTAGCCGCCGCAAGCCCTTCGAGAAGTTTGCGCACCTGAAGCTCATCCACGGCTGGAAGGAGCTCAAGCGCCCTCTTCAGGCGAATCTCTTCAGGAATATCGGCAAGAAGATCATCAAAAGAGCTGGCACCCGTGGCACGAAGCATCGCCTCTCTTTCATCCGCAGTATTGACGATAAACGGCATAGGTTACTCCCCGGTCAACTGACGGTATGCCCCTGCATCAAGCAGTGCGGCTACTGCAGCAGGATCGGCAACTTTCAGCTTGATCAGCCAACCTGCGTTATAGGGATCCTGATTGACAATTTCAGCATTGTCAAGCCCGGTGTTCACCTCAAGAATTTCACCGGCAACCGGCGCAAAAAGATCGGCGACCGTCTTGACCGCCTCAACCGTCCCAAACACCTCATGTTCCTTGAGAGTGGTTTCTGCCGGTTTCAGCTCCACAAAAACAATATCGCCAAGTTCGTGCTGGGCAAAGTCAGTGATACCAACCAGCGCAGTACTGCCATCTTCAAGCAGTGTAATCCATTCGTGGTCTTTGGTATAGCGAAGAGCGGCAGGAATAGTCATGGTCAAAAGAGAGAAAGTGTGTTGATGGAGTTTGCTGTATACTATTTTAACTTATGCTCAAGGTACTATTTTTTGGAATCCCTTCAAATCAAAGGCCAACTCAAGTTACGCAAGTCGCTGCCTCATTGCCTCGTAGAGCAGCACCCCGGCGGTAACACTGACATTGAGCGATTCAACGCACCCTGCCATCGGAATCCGCACAACATGGTCACAGAATTTGACCGCCTCCGGCGCCAGTCCGCTCCCCTCCATGCCAAGGACGATGGCCGTCGCTTTTTTCATATCGGCATCGGTATAATTCAGCTCGGCATCCATGTCGGCAGCAATAACCTGGACATTGCACTGATGCAAAAACTCCAGTGCACGCACCAGACTCTTCACTTTGCAAATCCTGATATGGGAGAGCGCTCCGGCAGCCGCTTTATGGACAACCGCATTCACCGGTGCCCCCTTACCCTCAACAAGAACCACCGCATCGGCCGCCACGGCTTCGGCGGTTCTGATAATTGCCCCGATATTGTGCGGATCATCCAGCCCCTGCAGCACCACAAAAAGCGGGAAGGTGTTGCGGGGATTTGCAAGAACCTCTTCAAGCGAATAGTAGGTGACGGCGCTGATAAGCGCACAGACCCCCTGGTGTTTCGTGGTGCCTGCAATATCCGAGAGCTTTTCGAGCCGCGCCTTGCCGCTGACAAGCTTCAGACGGCGTGAAGTGATAACAATTTCCTTGAGTTTTGGATGAGAGGTGTTGAACTGAAAATAGATCTTCTCAATGCTCTCGGGCTTTTGCTGGAGAAGCTCAAGGACGGCATTTCTGCCATAAACAATGTTTTCGGAGTGTACCGCGTCCATGATAAACCTCTTGTCCTGGAATAGGTGTGTTGATAAAGTAAACGAAAGAGCAGGTCTAACCAGGACAATGCAAAATGAACTGCCCCGACCACCGGAGGGCCTCTCAACGGGAAAAACCGGAATCTAATTAAATTTATCAAAAATCATTTTTTTTAATATCTTTCTCGACACATTGGCCTGTTTTCTTATCAAGCGACGCTTGCTGTTGGTTGATGGCCTGCACGCCAGTACACTGCACACTTACGCATGCCTTTCATCAATACAAATCAGGTGACTGCCCGTATGACCCGCACTTTTAAAACTATGGAGGGAAATGAAGCGTTAGCTCATATCTCTTATCGCACCAGTGAAGTAATTTGTGTCTATCCCATTACCCCGGCATCACCGATGGGCGAGTATTCGGAGATGTGGTCTGCCGAGGGGAAAAAAAACATTTGGGGAACCGTACCGAAAGTTGATGAATTGCAGAGTGAAGCTGGCGCAGCGGCGGCCGTTCACGGAGCGTTGCAGACTGGCGCTCTGACCACGACTTTTACGGCATCACAGGGCTTGCTGCTCATGATTCCGACCATGTACAAGATTGCAGGTGAATTGACCCCCTGCGCCATTCACGTCTCGGCCCGTGCACTTGCCGCACAGGGACTCTCGATCTTCGGCGACCACAGCGATGTCATGTCGGTGAGGGGCACAGGCTTTGCATTGCTGGCATCGAGTTCAGTGCAGGAGGTGATGGATATGGCTCTCATTACCTCGGCTGCAACGCTTGAGTCGAGAGTGCCTTTTCTCCACTTCTTCGACGGTTTCAGAACCTCACACGAAATCTCCAAAATCGAGGTGATCCCCGACACGATTATCAAGGAGATGGTCAACGACGATCTGGTCATCGCTCACCGCGATCGCCGTCTTAGCCCTGATGCACCGGTGCTTCGCGGAACATCCCAGAACCCTGATGTCTATTTCCAGGCGAGAGAGACCGTCAACGGCTACTACAATGCCTGCCCTGAGATTACCGAAAAAGCAATGGCCAAATTTGGCGAGCTGACCGGACGGCACTATAAGCTTTACGAATACTATGGCGCTCCCGATGCAACACGGATCATCGTCCTGATGGGTTCAGGTGTTGAAACAGCACGTGAAACCATGGAATATCTCAATAAACAGGGGGAACAGGTGGGGGTTATCCATCCCCGTCTCTTCCGTCCTTTTGATGTTGATCGTTTTGTCAAGGCATTTCCAGCCTCGGTTACTTCTGTTGCGGTGCTTGACCGTGTCAAGGAGCCCGGCAGCGCAGGCGAGCCACTCTACCTCGACACCGTCAATGCGCTGCATGAAGCGGTGCAGAATGGCCTGCTGAAATCGGTGCCAACCATTATTGGCGGTCGATACGGCCTCTCATCAAAGGAGTTCACTCCGGCGATGGTGAAAGCGGTGTTCGACAACCTCTCAACGGTAAAACCCAAAAATCACTTCACCGTTGGCATCAACGACAATGTCACCAACACCAGTCTCGACTACGATCCCTCCTTTGCTATTGAAGCGGATGAGATGTTCAGGGCTCTCTTCTACGGCCTTGGATCGGATGGTACAGTGGGGGCAAACAAGAACAGTATCAAAATTATTGGTGAAAACACCGATAATTTTGCCCAAGGTTATTTTGTCTACGACTCCAAAAAATCAGGTTCTATCACCACGTCGCATCTGCGATTTGGGCCGGAACAGATTCGTTCGGCCTATCTTGTAACCGAGGCTCAGTTTATCGGCTGCCACCACTGGATCTTCCTCGAAATGCTCGATCTGGTTAAAAATCTCCGAAAAGGGGGAACGCTGCTGTTAAATTCTCCTTATGCGGCTGATGAACTTTGGGAAAAACTACCAAAGATTGTACAGCAACATCTGATCAGCAAAGAGGCAAAACTCTATACCATAGATGCATACAAGGTAGCTCACACCAGCGGGATGGGCCAGCGCATCAACACCATTATGCAGGCCTGCTTTTTCGCCATATCCGGTGTGCTGCCCCGTGAGGAGGCTGTAGAAAAGATCAAGAGCGCCATAAAGCATACATACGGCAAGAAAGGTGATGAGGTGGTGAACCAGAATATTCAGGCGGTCGACAAAACTCTCTCCAATCTGCATCAGGTCACTCTCGGTTCGAAGGCTGACAGTATCAAGGAGCTGAGGCCAACGGTGGTTGGCAATGCGCCAGCATTTGTCAGCAACGTCCTGGCGAGAATCATTGCCGGCGATGGCGACAACATTCCCGTCAGTGACTTTCCGGCAGATGGTACCTACCCGACCGGCACTGCAAAATTTGAAAAACGCAATCTGGCTGATGAAATCCCTGTCTGGGAACCTTCAGCATGTATCCAGTGCGCAAAATGCGCTTTTGTCTGTCCTCATGCAGCCATCCGCGCCAAGGTTTATGCTCCCGAGAATCTGGCAGATGCGCCAGCCACCTTCAAAAGCACTGCGGCCAAAGGGACAAGCTGGGATGGGATGCGCTACACGATACAGATTGCCCCTGAAGATTGCACCGGCTGTGAAATTTGTGCGCGGATATGCCCCGGCAAGGATAAGAGCAGCGGCGCAAAAGCGCTGGTCATGAGCCCGCAGTTGCCTCTGCGCAAATCAGAAGCTGAAAACTGGGAGTTCTATCTTTCAATACCTGAATATGATCGCAGCAAAATCAACACACGGCTGATCAAGGAGCAGCAGCTTCAGCAGCCACTCTTCGAGTTTTCCGGAGCCTGCACCGGCTGCGGTGAAACCCCCTATGTCAAGCTCTTGACCCAGTTGTTCGGCGATCGCCTGGTCATCGGAAACGCCACAGGCTGCTCATCAATCTATGGTGGCAACCTACCGACGACCCCTTACACCACCAACTCCTGTGGTCGTGGTCCGGCGTGGTCCAACTCTCTGTTTGAAGATGCGGCAGAGTTTTCACTCGGGTTCAGAATATCTATTGACAAGCAGCGGGAGTATGCCGGTGAGCTCCTGAAGAGAGTGGCCTCAGAGGTCGGAGAAACTCTCGTCAAGGAGATTCTTGAAGCACATGAAACCAATGAGGTTGAAATTGCAGCACAGAGAGCGCGTGTCGCTCTGTTGAAAGAGAAGCTGGTGCCGATAACCTCTTCTGATGCACGTAACCTGCTTTCACTGGCAGATATGCTGGTCAAGAAGAGTGTCTGGGGTGTCGGCGGCGATGGATGGGCCTACGATATCGGCTATGGTGGCGTTGACCACGTAACGGCTGGCGATAAAAATGTCAATCTTCTTGTGCTCGACACAGAGGTCTACTCCAACACCGGTGGGCAGGCATCAAAGGCCACACCAAAAGCTGCCGTGGCAAAGTTCTCAACGGCGGGACGGACCGTAACAAAGAAGGATCTTGGCATGATTTCGATGAGCTATGGTAATGCCTACGTCGCGTCGGTGGCGTTTGGTGCCAGAGATGAACAGACACTGAAAGCATTCCTTGAGGCGGAGGCCTACGACGGGCCGTCGATTATTATAGCCTACTCGCACTGTATTGCGCAGGGCATCAACATGGCTACCGCTCTTGACAATCAAAAGGCGGCGGTTGACTCAGGTCACTGGATTCTCTATCGCTATAACCCTCAACTGTTACTGGAGGGCAAAAACCCGTTGATTCTTGACTCAAAAAAGCCAAAAATGCCGGTTGCACAGTTCCTCGATATGGAGAATCGCTTCAGAATGCTCAAAAAGAGCCATAAAGCTCTTGCTGAGGGCTACTATGAGGCCATCCAGAAAGAGGTGGATGCGCGTTGGGCACACTATGAATATCTGGCTGCACGCCGTTTTGATGAGCTGAAGTAGACGCTCTCGCGGCACCCGCACAATCCGAAGGCCACTTTCGCTTTATTACGCAGCGAAAGTGGCCTTCCCTTTTTTCTGACTTGGCTCTTATTTGCTTTTGAGCTTTTTGGCCCGCTCCAGCATCTCACCTGCCTTCTGGCTGTTGCCAAGCTTTTCGTACACGGCACTGAGATGATCAAGGATTTCAACCTCTCCTGAATTGAGCCTTCCTGCTTTTTCAAGGAACTCTCTTGACTCTTGATACCTGCCCATTTTAAAAAGCACCCATCCAAGCGTGTCGAGATAACTTGAGTTGCTAGGCTCACGGGTAACCGCTTTTGTTGCAAGCTCTCTGGCTCGGGAAAGCGATCTGCCCTGACCAGCAAAAATATAGGCAAGATTGTTCATCATCAGAATATTATCGGGCTCGACACGAAGAATACTCTCGTAGAGACGAATACATTTGCGATACTGTCCCAATTTATCATAACAGAGGGCAAGGGTACTGTTTGCCTGCAAATAGAGCCACTTTTCCTTTATAGCATTCTTTGAGCGAACCACTTTTTCAAGCAGAAACAGAGCCTTTTTGGTATTGCCTGTCTGAAAAAGAAGTTCTCCCTCCAAAACCTGAAGTGTCAGGGTTAATCGCGGATTTCCAGAGTGATGCTTTTGAATAGCTGTAATCATCAGATTTGCTGGCTCAACATAAGCGCTCTCTTTGGTGGCTCGAACCACAAACAGCCGCGCCAACTCTATTTTTTGATCGAGAGTTGCATGAGTGCCTATATAAAATTGTGCCAGATCCTGACGATATGCCGCAATGTTGCCCGACTGCACTGCGCTTTCAAAAAGCATAAGCCAGGCTGAAAGCGCACGAGGGTTGTCTTGCAGCAACTCTCTGAAGGTTTTGATGGCGAGATCATACTGGGCCGTCTGGAGATAAAGTTGGCCAAGGGTAAACAGCAAGCGCTCTTTTCCTGCTCCATGCTCAAGAGTGGCAAGTTGCCGATAACGATCGGCAGCTTGCCTGTAATTATTCATCTGATGGGATATCCCCCCAAGCAAGGTTACATAATATTTATTGTCAGGATTAAGCTGAACACTTTTTTCGCTATGTACTCGGGCCGAATCGATACTTCCAAGAGCGATGTAAGCTCTTGAAAGAGCATAGTGGAGCGCAGCATTATCGGGCTCAGTCATCAGCAACTTGGCATAGCGTTCAACGGCGTTCTGATTGTCTCCTTTAGCACTCTGCAAGAGCGCAGCAACAAATTCTCGGCGATGATCATCAGCGACAGAGTCGTACCGGCCTGTACCATTGGCAAGCAGTGGCAAGGAAAGAAGATGAGAGAGAAAAACAGCGGAGAAAAAAATACATATCTTACTGATCCGGCTGTGCATCGAACAAGGGATAGTCATGGGTATCAGATGCGGTTGAAAAACGGATGAATGCCTGGCGAGTAGCAACTCGTCCTCTGGTCGTCCTGGTTAAATAACCTGCCTGGATAAGGTATGGCTCATAGACCTCTTCAATGGTATCACGCTCTTCACCAACCGAGACAGCAAGAGAGGCTATACCGACAGGGCCACCGTTAAATTTATTGACAATGGTCTCCATAATTTTTTTATCCATCTCATCCAGCCCCTCTTCATCAATTTCAAGACAATCAAGAGTTTTCATGGCGACGGCCTTGCTGATTGTGGCAACACCATCAACCTGCGCAAAATCTCTGGCCCGCCTGAGCAGCCTGTTGGCTATACGGGGAGTCCCTCTTGATCGTCCGGCAATTTCAGTGGCCGCCGCAGTGTCAACACCAATGCCTAAAATAGCCGATGCCCTGATAATGATCCGCTCAAGAAGTTCGGGTTCATAATAGTCAAAGCGACTGTTGATACCGAATCGTGCCCTGAGAGGAGAGGTCAACAAGCCCGACCTGGTGGTAGCACCAACAAGGGTGAAGGGTTCAATACGCAACTGCACCGCCCTTGCGGAGGGGCCGCTGTCGAGCATGATATCTATCCGAAAATCCTCCATTGCCGAGTAAAGGTACTCCTCAACCGTTGGCGGCATGCGGTGAATTTCGTCGATAAAAAGCACATCCCCCTTCTGTAAACCTGTCAACAGCCCTGCAAGATTGCCGGCCTTGTCGAGCAGTGGCCCCGAAGTGGCCTTGATACTGCTTCCCATCTCGGAAGCGATAATATAGGCAAGCGTGGTCTTGCCCAAGCCTGGCGGACCGGATAACAACACATGATCAAGCGCATCACCCCGCATCCGGGCCGCAGAGATGAAGACTTTGAGGTTGTCAGTCAGCCGTTGCTGCCCCGCAAAATCCTCCATTCGTATTGGCCGTATCTGTTCCTCAATCCTTGACTCGACCGCATCAGGTGGTGTATTCAGCAATTCTATTCTCAAACAGGCAAGAGATTACAGGTTGAACGGTCGCTCAAAGTTTTATTCTGGGATCTGCAACTGCATAAAGCACGTCGGCAAAAAGATTGCCCAGCACAATCAGAGAGCCAGAAATAAAGGTGTTGGCAATAATCAGTGGATAATCCCGTGAAAAAATAGCCTCCACTGTTACTCTGCCCATCCCGGGAAATGCAAAAATTACCTCAATAAAAAGGGCACCGCTGAAAATAAAAGGAAGTGAACTGCCCATAATGGTTATTACCGGAAGCAGTGCGTTGCGAAGAGCGTGGCGGAAAATCACCAGGTTCTCTGGCAAACCCTTTGCCCGTGCGGTACGAATATAGTCCTGCCGGATAACCTCAAGCATGCTCCCCCTGACATAGCGTGCGATACCTGCCGCCCCGTTAATACTGAGCACGGTGACGGGCAAGATAAGATGCCAAATTCGGTCAAGCACAAAACCAACAGGGCCAAAACCCTCCGCCCCAATTTCGTTCAGCCCTGACGTTGGGAAAAGGGGAAACTTCAAGGCAAAAAGAATAATCATCATCAAGGCAAACCAGAACTCCGGCATCGAATAAAAAAAGAGGGCCGTCACAGTTAACAAACGGTCTATAAGGCTGTTCTGGCGAACGGCGGAAATAATGCCGATAAGAATGCCAAACGTAAAGTTGGCAACAAGCGTCAGCAAGGCAATGGTGATGGTGATAGGCAGTGCGCTGGCAATCACCTCAACAACCGGTTGCTGTGCCCGGCTGAAACTGCGCCCGAAATCCCCTTGTAGTACATTGCCAAGCCACTTGACATACTGAACCGGCAGCGAGTCATTGAGACCATACTGCGCCCTGATCTGCTCGGCAACATTGGGGCTTATCCCTGGCTGAATAAAAAAAGCTGCCGGATCACCCGGAGCAAGTCTGATGATAAAAAAGGTGAGGGTCAAAACCCCGAAAATCAGTGGTATGGCAATCAGTAACCGTTTAAAAATATATCTCAGCATAACATTTTACTGCGCAATGTTGGCAGAAGGGCGCAGCCTCCAGTCATCAATATTATAAAAAGAGCCAGCGATATTAAGCTCCTCTCCCTCAATTCTCTTGCTGAACCCCTGGGTCTCCTTCATCCAATAGAGGAACGTGACCGGCTGATCGCGATGAAGAATCTCCTGATACTCCAGCCAGTAAGGTTTTGCTCCGGTTGGATCCATCTTCTGCTTTGCCAGCTCACAGAGTTGATCAAGACGTGGATTCTGGTAGCCGGTAAAGTTAAAACGGCTTTTGTTGAGATCTGAACCCCACACATCCAGCGGATCTATCTCCAGCCCAATAGCCCAGCCTGCCATCCAGGCATCAAGCTTGCGTTGATGAAGGTTTTCAAAAAAGACATTGGATTCCTGGACATCCAGCTTGCACTCAATGCCGATTGAACGCAAATTCTGCTGAATAATAACACTCGCATAGTTTCTACGGGCATTACCTGAATTGGTATAGAGCACAAAACTGAACCGTCTGCCCTGTTTTTGCAGAATGCCATCCGCTCCCGGAAGCCAACCCTCTGCCTTAAGCAACGCTGTTGCTCTGGCCGCATCAAAACCATGAGGAGTAAGACGTTCGTTATAGGCCCATTTCAGTGATGGTGAGATGTCGGTATTACAGATCACACCATATTCTTTAAGATAGCCATCAATAATTGATTCGCGATCAATGGCACTCGTGAGGGCAAGACGCACCCTGGCAGAACCAAAAAGTGGGTGGGGAATCGCTTTGCCGCTTTTGTGATACTCTTTCTGGTCGATATTGGACCAGCCAACATAATCGTACACCCTGAGACCAAGCGTTTTTACGTCAACATCCCTGTTTGCTTTGAGAAGAGCAGTAAAATCTTCGGGCTTGATGTTTTCAACCACATCTACTGCGCCAGTCTGAAGCTGCGTCAGGCGTACCGTGTAATCGGGCACCACCCGGAAGGTGATCAACGGAATATTTCCCGGCTTGGGAAGAGTTGACTTCGGGCTTGAAGCCAGAACCAGCTCCTGCTGCTGCTTCCAGCTCTTCAACAGATAAGGGCCAGCGCCGAGCGGGGTGATATTGAGAGGTGCGTTGCGAAACTCCTCCGGCTTTACATTTTTCCATCGGTGTGCAGGAAGAGGGGTCAGCGAGGTATGAAACAGTGCAAGATGCTCCGGCACCGGTTTGTAAAATCTGAACACCAGCGTTGCAGGATTTGGGGTTTCAATGGCTTTGTCGAAATCAACCTGCCCTTTGTCGGCACCGACAAGCTCAGCAAGATACTGCTGACGGGCGCTGGCAACAACGGGATTACCATACAACCTGTAGGTAAACTTGAAATCACCCGACACGACAGGCTTGCCATCATTCCAGAAGGCATCGTTTCGGAGCGTGTAGGTGAGCGTCTTATGATCGGCAGAGAAACTCCAGCTCCTGGCAATCGCCCCTTTCGGTGTTTTCTGCGCCTGTCCGGATGTCGTTTTCCGAAGTTTCTTTTCAAGAGCAATATAATTCATCAACCCTGTTTCAGTATCAAACTCACTCTGTAAAAGAGATGGATAGACAAGACCGATAATATTGCTTGAGGTAACAGTGCTCCCAAGCACGGGATTGAGATAATCAGCATCACCAAGCATTGCAATGACGAGCGTGGAGTCCATCGCTGTACGAGCCTTGCTATCTCCACCACTCTTCACCCCACAGGAGGAGAGCGCCATCAACACTGTAAGCAGAAAAAGGCTGTACAGAGAGCTGCTTGGCGGAGAAAACCACTTGCCCTGCTCAATCATGAGTCTCCTCCTCTGTATTGTCGCTATTGATTACGTTATTTATTCTTTTGGTCAACGCTTCGGCAGCAACATAATTAGAGTATCGCTTCAAGAGAAAATTAAGCGCAACAACTTCGATGATAACTGTAATATTTTTTCCAGGAAAGATGGGCAGCTCGACCTGTGGAACTTCTACACCAAGAATCCTGGTAGACTTAAGATCCAGACCAAGTCGTTCATACGCTATCTCCTTGTTCCATTCCAGGAGTTCAACAACAACCTGCACCTCCTTTACCTCCCGGATGGCCCGGATTCCAAAATTGGCCTTCACATCGACCACGCCAAGACCCCGAATCTCCATAAAATGGTCGATAATATTGTTTCTTTTTGCTGAGAGCGCCATCGACTCCCCTTTCCGGCGAATAACCACCACATCATCAGCAACAAGCCCATGGCCTCGTTCAATGAGATCAAGAGCAATCTCAGATTTCCCGAGCCCACTTTTTCCGGTCAGCAAAACACCAACGCCGTAAACATCAACCATTGAGCCATGATACTGCTGATAAAGCGAAAAATGGTCATCGAGAAAGTCAGTAATATTGTAAATGGTTTTGGTGGAGGAGCACCTGGTAATGTAGACAGGGATACCCGCTTTGGTGGCCATTTCAAGCAAGCTTGGTGATAGCTTGTTATTACTGGTCAGAATGATGCAGGGCATCTTGAAGCGGACAAGATTCTGAAAAGCCAGATTCCTGGCATACTCATCAAGGTGATTGAGAAATCGCGTCTCTGTATTACCGAGAATCTGAACCCGTTTGTAGGTAAAAAGATTGGTGAAACCTGCAAGAGCAAGTCCCGGACGATGAAGATCACGCTCGAAAATCCGGCGTTTAGTCTCATCAACACTATTGAGTCGCTTCAGTTTGATATCGTACTTGTCGCCGATCGTATCAAAAAATTCCGCAACCGTTATGGATCGCTTTTTTAACCCTTTTTGATCAAAATTCATGGCCTCAGCAATCGATATGTTAATAATCCAACAGAAAAAACTGCGAGGCATTCTCTTGTGCACCCCGCAGTTCCCCTCATCATGCCATCATTGCATTTTTTCCTTGTGCCTCAAAAGCTGACGGCTCAGCGCCTCAACACAGGTATCGATGGTCGGTTCATAAGCAGTACCAGCCTCTTTTGCCACAAAAACATTCTGTGGCACATGAACGGTTATCTCTGCAAGCTTGTTCTTTTCAAAATCATTTTTTTGATGATCCAGTATAACATGACAACTGATGATACCAGGATAAACCCTTGTCAGTGCAAGCACTGCATTGCGAGCATACTCTTCTATGGTGCTGTGATTGTTGGAATGGCGAAGAGTGACTGTAACATTGACCGTGTCATTGGTTACAACTTTTGTCATAAAAACCTCCGTTGAAATAAGGTGAACGTAATGAAGGAACAAGAGCTGGGATAGAGAAAATATCCCGTGCCCATAGTAGATCTATGCGTTGGGATGCGCTTTCAGGTAAACCTCCTTCAAGCGATCAAAAGTAACATGAGTATAAATTTCAGTTGTTGACAGATTGCTGTGACCAAGCATTTCACTGACACTTTTGAGATCTGCTCCGCTGTTCAAAAGATGGGTAGCAAACGAGTGTCGAAGCAAGTGAGGATTTCTCTTGTTCTGCTCAGTAACATCAGCGAGATATTTTCTGGTCAATCTCTGGATAAGCATCGGATAAAGCTTTTTGCCTCTTTTGGTTATAAAAACATAAAGTGGCGCTGGCACCTCACCATCCTCTCCTATTCTAAAGAAGTTTCTCCTGACTTCAAAATATTTTTTAAGCGCATCGACGGTCGGTTGCCCCACGGGAACAATTCTCTGTTTTCTTCCCTTGCCGGTCAATTTGACAAATCCTCTCTCCAGATCGAGCGATCCCATCGTCAGCTCGGTCAATTCAGAGAGACGAAGCCCACTGCTATACAACAGTTCGAGAATGCTCCTGTCGCGATTATGCACAAAAGAGGCTTCGAGAGTACTCCCCCACTTCATGGAAAGCTCAGATGAACTGGAGGAAGAGAGCCTGTCAAACAACTTTTGTGTCTGCTGCTCAGTTAAAAATGCAGGTACCCGATGCGGATATCTGGGGGTAACAAGAGAGGAGAAAAGAGTATTTTTGACAGAGCCAATATCTTTCATATATCGATAAAAGCTTTTCACTGCAGCAAGTTTTCTGGCAATGGATCGGGGCTGAACTCCCCGCTGCATCAAGGAAGCCATAAAAAGCCTGACATCGACTGCCGTGATCTTTTCGGGATCAAGAGTGGCAAGATCGTCGAGCTGATAATGGTTCACAAGAAAAGAGAAAAACTGAACCAGATCAGTTCTGTAGGCAAGAACCGTATTCAATGATAAATTTCTGTGACTCATGAGATGACCTAGAAAGCCAGCCACAGGAAAAGCGGCTCCCTGAAAAAGAGGTGGCAAAGAAAATATCGCAGCATCCTTCATGAGAGCGCGACACAGATCAGCTCCTCTTTTCCCTTGAGATAATATAAATTATCGCCCTGGATCAGAAAATTGTTCAGGCGGGGTTTTTCTGCCGCCTCCTCCATACACTCCTCATAAACCAGACAATCTGACCGCCAGACAACAAGTGTCGAGCGCCAGACTCCCGACGAGGCTGGCCGTTCGTGTAATGCGGCAACCGTGACTGAACGCTGAACAAGATACTCGCACCGACACGCATCCGAAACGGAAACCCCCAGCAAGGCAAGGCGCTCTTCGGCCATCCCCCCCATAATAAACTCCGGCAGAATAATGTGCTGTCGATCCTCCTCCGGCAGAGCATTCTCCCTGATGGCATGAACTTGATGACTCTCAAGAGCTACTTTGCTGAGAACAGAGCCACGTAACGGGGCGACAAGCAAAAACTCCCGCTCCGGAAATCCGTTAAAAAGCGAGGTTCGACAGACGAGAAACTCATCGCCAAGATTAGCGATATACGAAATATCCGGGCGTGACCAAACCACCTCTCCCGCCCTTAAATCAAGCGCCCACAACCCCTGGTGTTCGGGACTGTATGGCTGACAAGCATAGCAGTAAACAAGGGAGTCCCTCACCGTTTCAATTCCGGTAAACCACCCCTCACCAGCAGGGAGAGAATGATAATGATCCATTAAAAGATAGTTATCACGAAACAGGCAACCAGTGGAGGTCTCTATCCCAAAAAAAAGGGCCTGCCTGCTGGCTGAAGAGCGCTTCTGGCCGATGAGATCACCTGTTTCAGTAAACATCATCTGCCACACCAGGTACCCATGGCCAGCATCATAACGCCAGCGAACCGCAAGCTGCTCTCTATGATTGTTCATCTTCTGCTCATCTTGTGGATATTCACGGCAATCGGCAGGGCCCCCCCTGAATATTTTTTCGGCATCGAAGATATGGTAAAATTATTTTCAGCAGCCAGCTCCAGAAACTGTTCCGCCATTCTTCTGCGTGGATCGGCAATGTAGGCGACCCCGCCCGGTGCCAGCAACTTGTCAATCGCCGTCACAATGGGAAGCAAATTCACCCTCTCGTATAGCACATCGGCTGCAAACAAAAGGTCAAACTGTTCCCTGCACTGCACCAGACGCCAGTCGAGCCTTTCACAAGAGAGAGTAGCCCTGTTTTTGAGGCCATTGTAACGGATAAAACGAAGCGCCTCAAGTGAGTAGTCTGTAGCCAGAGCCGTCGCACCTTTCCACGCGGCAACAATCGAAGCCATTCCGATACCGGCGCCTATCTCAACCACACGACACCCTTCAAGCTGAAGCTCATCGGCAATAAATGAGGAGAGCGTTATTGCCGATGGCCATATCTCCGCCCAGTAGGGCATCTGCTCATCTTTAACAAACTCCTCTGGCGATATTCGGTCAAGGAGGGCATAGCTGTCAAGCACACTTAAAAAGGTAAACGATTGTCCCCCAAACGTATAGTGTGTCTCCGTCAGATCGTACTCAGCCGCCAGCTCTTGGTAGAGCAATGGAAGTGCGGAACCCGCACTCTCCTGTGATACCTGCATCATTGCCATACTGTTACTTCGAAAAAACCGAACAAAACAAAAGCGAAGTTACCGAAAATCGCGATGGATTTCTATTTTGCACCACAAAAGAGCCCTCATCCTGTCAAAAGTAAACCCTGATACCCGATGAAAAAAGAGATACTTGAACTTTTCGACAATACCTATCCCAACAGGGACTATACCATCGAAATTGTCAACCCGGAATTTACCTCCGTCTGCCCTATTACCGGACTTCCTGACTTTGGCACCATTACCCTCCGCTATGTGCCTGACAAGAGCTGTGTTGAACTGAAGTCGCTGAAATACTATTATCTTGAATTTCGCAATGCAGGCATCTTCTACGAAAACATTACGAATAAAATCCTTGACGACCTTACCGATCTTCTTCAGCCACGATCACTGTCCGTCATTACTGAGTGGAAAGCACGGGGAGGGATTACTGAGACCGTCACCGTCCACTACAGCGCCAAAGCATAAAGCGGAAAGCAAAAAGCCTCAGGGAGAAACGCTGAGGCTTTTTGAACACTACGGAGAAAAACGTACGCTGATCAGTATTTATCAAGCCCCTCATTCAGGAACTGCATGATTTTTGTAGCATCCTCATTATTAATCATACCAGATGGACCACCGCCTTTCTCCTGCATCAACTTGACTACCACATCAATCTTGCCTCTCTTTTTGTATTTGCTTTTAAGAACGTCCATTGTGGAAAGCTGAGAATGACAAACATTGCATTTGGCAGTCCAGAGAGCTTTTGCACCCGGGAAATCAAAGCCTGGAGGGGCAACAGGAACATTCGCAGACAAAATCGGCTTTTCAAGCCATGCCTTTAACTGATCAACAGAACGGATTGAGGAACCATCCATCATTGAAGTACGTCCCAGATTGGCTTGACCTGAATTAGAACGAAGTATCCCGCCAGGTACGAACCAGAGAGAGGCAAACATGACTGCAACAATAGCAATAATACTGAGAGGAAAACTTAAAAACCATTTGGAGCTGATTCTGGAGGACATTTTGCCAAGACCCATGATGACGGCAGAAGCAAAACAAATCAACGTCAGCCACCCTCCAAAAGCCTTTAATGGCGTTAAAATATTAGAGATATTTTTAGCGGGCACCTCATAACCGGTTAAAAACGAGACTCCGAAAAAAAACGACCCCATTAAGGCGGCGCCACCTGCTGCTAAAGCAAGAAGCTTCCCATTTGATTTGTTGTCCATGGCAGGTAGTGAATTAGGTGTTAGCAACTTACCCGAAAATTATAGGAAAAGATAAGCATAAATAGTAAAGCCAACAAACAGAAACTCTGAAAAAGGTCTCCCATTGCAAAATGACAGGCCAAATTCAACCGCAGATAGTCACGATAAAAAAACGTTCATTTGTAACTTCCTGCTTTTTTTAGAATACTAAAGGAAATGCAGCATTTATCCAAAAGCACTCTTGTAACCTTATGATCACCACCACCAGCAGTATCATTGATTTTGAAAAAGCTGAACGCGATTTTTTGTTCCTACTTCACTGCTTTCAGGAGGTACTTCGTGACCTTGGTGAGAGTGATCTGGCAGACCATCTCCCCTGGCAGAATGCGGGCAAGCCTCTGGAAGAGTATCCCGATAACGAACGCGCCCTCCAGGCCTTTTCCATTTTTTTTCAGCTCCTCAACATGGCCGAAGAGAACTCCGCTGCCCAGAATCGACGCGCCCTTGAAGCTGAACATGGACTGGCCCATCTCACCGGACTCTGGGGCAGAACACTTCTGCGTTTCAGGGAACTCGGGATTTCAGAAACAACCATATCCGACCTGCTTCCCCAGGTCTCTATAGATGCCGTGCTCACAGCACACCCCACCGAAGCAAAACGCAAAACTGTGCTTGAACAGCATCGTCAACTCTATCTTCTTGTCGTCAAGAGAGAGAACCAGATGTGGACACCGCTCGAACAGCTTGATATTCGAAATGAGATAAAGGTAGTGCTGGAGAGGCTCTGGAGGACAGGAGAGATCCTGTACGAGAAACCGGATGTCTCTGATGAGCGGAGAAATGTGATTCACTACCTCCACAACATTTTTTCAGAAGTGCTTCCCATGCTCGACAAGCGCCTTCTGCAGGCATGGCAGGAGAGTGGATTCAACACCGGCAAGCTCTCCGATCCCAACTCATTGCCCAGGCTCAGCTTCGGCAGTTGGGTTGGTGGCGACCGTGACGGCCATCCACTTGTAACAGCAGTGGTTACCGAAGAAACACTTGCCGACATGCGCCGTAATGCACTGAAACTTGCCCTGCGTCATCTTACCGAGCTTGCCTCCAAATTAAGCCTCTCCCAGCGACTTCAGAGGCCGGAAGAACAGCTTGCCCGCCGGATTGCAACACTCAGCAACAAACTCGGAAAAGCAGGTTTTGAGGCGCTCCAGAGAAATCGTCATGAGCCGTGGCGGCAGTTTCTGAACCTGATGATAGCATCGCTTCCTTTTGAGCTGGATACCCTCGAAAACGTGAGCATGAATCATGAGAGCTGCCGTTACAAGAGTTCCGATGAACTGCTGGATGACCTTTCGCTTCTGCGACACTCACTGCTCAACGTTGGGGCGCAGCATCTTGCCGATACCGAGGTACTGCCGGTCTACAGAATTATACAGACTTTCGGCTTTCATCTCGGCAGGCTGGATATCCGCCAGAACAGCCACATCCATGAACTTGCAGTCTGCCAGCTCATGAATGCGGCTGGCATGCATGGAGACACTTTTCTGGAGTGGGATGCAAGCGCCAGAAGAGTCTTTCTTGACCGTGAGCTGGAGTCGCCCCGACCATTTACCCATCCCGATATGACCGCCGGAGCTGAGGCGGAAGCGGTACTTGCCTGCTACAAGGTATTGCTGAACCACTGCAAACGGTATGGCACCAAAGGGGTTGGATCCCTCATTGTGAGCATGACCAGAAACGCCTCGGACCTTCTTTCAGTCTACCTTTTTGCCCGGGAAGTGGGGTTGATGACTCCGACCGATCAAGGTGATGCCTGCATTCTGCCAGTTGTTCCGCTCTTTGAGACCATCGAAGATTTGAGAAAAAGCGATGAGATACTCAGGGAGTTTCTCAGCCACCCCGTCACACTGCGAAGCCTTGATGAACAGAAAAGAAGAGCTGGCAGAGCAACCAGAGTGCAGAATGTGATGATCGGATACAGCGACAGCAACAAGGATGGAGGTATTTTTGCCAGTACCTGGACTCTCTACCGGGCACAGGAGGCATTGCTTCAGGCAGGCAGAGAGTGTGACACCGACATCCTTTTTTTTCATGGAAGGGGCGGAAGCATCAGCCGGGGAGCTGGACCAACCCATCGCTTTATCATGGCACAACCATTTGGCTCCTTTAAAGCAGGAATATGCGTTACCGAACAGGGCGAGACCATAGCACAAAAGTACGCCAATCGTATTACTGCCGTCTATAATCTTGAACTTTTCATGGCAGGAGCTGCAGGGGCACTGATAAAACAGCATGTTGGGGAACATCGGCCACACCCTCTCGAACCAGTCATGGATCTGCTCTCCGAAAAAAGCAGACAGGCATACAGGGAGTTGATCCATGCGGATGGGTTTCTCACCTTTTTCCGTGAAGCCACTCCTATTGATCTTATCGAATCAAGCCGAATTGGCTCCCGCCCCTCCCGAAGAAGTGGAAAAACAAGTCTGGATGACCTGCGAGCCATTCCCTGGGTCTTCAGTTGGAACCAGGCTCGATTCTCTCTTTCTGGATGGTATGGGGTTGGCAGTGCCCTTGAATACCTTCACGAAAACACCCCTGAAACCTTCGAGGAGATCCGTAACCGGAGCTACGCATGGCCACCAATCCGCTACATTATCAGCAATGCCGATACAAGTCTGGCAGCAGCCGATCTGCAGATTATGCGTCAATACGCATCACTGGTCAACGACGAAAGTATCAGGGAACGCATCCTCGGCATGATTGAGGCTGAATATCAACGCACCAAAAAATTTATTGAACTGCTTTTTTCCAAGCCTCTTGCAACGCAGCGCATCAATGTCAACAAATTTATTGCCCCGAGACGTGAAGGGCTTGAAATGCTGCACCTGCAGCAGATCAAGCTGCTCAGGCAATGGAGAGAGCTCCAGCAAGCAGGGAAAACTGAGGAGTCAGAAAATCTCCTGGTGGAACTCTTCTTGACCGTCAATGCCATTTCGGGCGGGTTGCGCACCACCGGATAGTGGAGCAATGGACAATTGACAACGGAGAATGAACCAGTGGAAGAGTAAAGAATACGGTGACAAGATTCAGAGAAAAAAAGAAATAGTAACGTATTATTATCATCATTTGCTTACTTTGCGTATAATTACTGAAATCACTCACTTTCTTTGCCATGCTCTCCATCCTTAGCGCTGCTGCGCTGATTGGTATTGATGCCCTGAAGGTTACTGTTGAAATCAACGTTACGGCAGGAATTCCATCTTTTACGGTGGTGGGGCTGCCAGATAACGCAATCAGGGAGAGCCGGGAGAGAATATTGACTGCCATCAGAAATTCAGGGTTTATTATCCCCCCCAAAAAAATTACCGTCAACCTTGCCCCGGCAGATATAAAAAAGGAGGGTACCGCTTTTGACCTCCCTATAGCGGTTGGGCTGCTGGGCTCACTTGATCTTATCAGCAACCGGTTTGCTGATACCCTGATTATGGGTGAACTTGCGCTTGATGGTTCATTGAGAAGAATCAACGGGGCGCTGCCGGTGGCCATGATGGCAGCAAAAGAGCATATTAAAAGGCTGATTCTTCCATTGGCCAACGCACCCGAAGCGGCCGTCGCAGCCTGCGCATCAAACGGCAACGCCATCGAGGTCTATGGTGTTGAAAGCCTGAATGAAACTGTAGCTCTTTTGGCTGGTCTTATTCTCCCAAAACCGGTGACCGTCAATGTGGCAGAGCTTTTTGAGGGAGTGCAGGAGTATCCGGTTGATTTCGCCGATATCAAGGGGCAGGGCGCGGCAAAAAAAGCGCTGGAAATTGCTGCTGCTGGCGGCCATAACGTTATTATGATAGGTCCGCCAGGGAGCGGCAAAACCATGCTTGCAAAAGGGTTGCCCGGGATTCTTCCGCCTCTGGGCTTTGACGAGTCGCTCGAAACCACTAAAATCTACTCGGTCGCCAACCTGCTGGAAAAAGATCACCCGCTTATGGTCAGGCGACCTTTTCGCAGCCCGCATCATACAACGAGCAATGTTGCGTTGATCGGCGGCGGAGCAACAGCAAAACCAGGAGAGGTAAGTCTTGCACACAACGGTATTCTTTTTCTTGATGAACTGCCGGAATTCAGCCGCAATGCTCTCGAAGTGCTCCGCCAGCCGCTTGAAGATCGTGAAGCCATCGTCTCCAGAATTGCCATCACCACAAAATATCCCGCTGGCTTTATGCTGATTGCCGCTATGAACCCAAGCCCTGCGGGGGCACTAAAAGATCGTGACGGCAATCTGACTGCCCCGCCAAAAATAATTCAGCGATACCTTTCAAAAATATCTGGCCCACTGCTGGACCGTATTGATATTCATATCGACGTACCGAAAGTTGAGAACTCCGACCTGTTTGCCTTGGCCCTTGCCGAAAACTCAAGAACAATCCGCCAGCGGGTCATATCCGCCCGAACTATCCAGCAGAGACGATTTGCCTCAACGGTATCACCGAAAATCTATACCAACGCCCAAATGAACACTCGACAGATCAAAAGCTTCTGCCGTCTCGATCGAGAGTCTTCCCAAAAGCTGATGGATGCCATGAATCGCATGAACCTCTCAGCACGGGCGCACGATCGAATCATCAAAGTCAGCCGCACCATTGCGGATCTTGACAGCTCCGAACAGATTGGTATAAAACATCTCATCCAGGCCATTCAGTACAGAAACCTTGACCGAGATTTCTGGAGTTTCTGAGAATATGTTCCGGTTCTGCACTATATTGAGGTCAGAATTAAACGATACCCCCGCCACATAATACCTTAAACCGATCAAGGAGAGTTCTCTTATGCACGAAAAAGCCAAACTCAGTTATTCCCTGCTACTTGCTCTCTCACTCATCACCGCTGCTCCCGGAGTGGCCGCTGAAACCATGACAACACGCATCAACCGCCTGGAGCGAGAGCTTGCTGAACTGAAAAACACAGTGAATGCAAAAAGTATCGCGCCAGTGATCGCAACCGAAACACCAAAAACATACGAACCGCTCCCACCACCTCTGGTTTCAACCTCCTCCGGCACGAAAATTCAATTCTACGGCTTTGCCCGTTTTGATGCGTCCTATGACAACGGAAAGATCTATCCGGGCAATATCGCCCTGTGGGCATGGCCTGAAAATCAAAACCGCCATGACGGGGAGTGGAACCTGACCGCTGGTTCATCTCGGCTGGGCCTGAACCTCAGTGGCCCGGACACTGAAAAAATCAAACTCACTGGCACTATCGAATTTGACTTTCTTGGCGGCGGAACTGAAAACAACATGATTCCACGAATGCGCCATGCCTATTTCAAGGCATACTGGCCCGCTTCTGATTTCAGCATTCTTGCCGGGCAGACATGGGATCTCCACTCTTCGTTAATCCCTTTTGTCGATGACTCTGCGATTATGTGGGCATCGGGCAATATTGGCACTCGCCATCCCCAGGTTCGGCTCACCAAAGGATTTTCAGTTGGAGAGAAAAGCCATGTTGAGATAGCCGTTGCTGCAGCAAGAACAATCGGAGAAAAAAATAGTGTACCAGATCCTCAAAGCCTGGGTTACAATACCGATCCAGGAAAGGATGCTCAAATGCCGACAATGCAGGGACGCATAGCCTTTTCAGCCCCTCTTCTGGTGCGTAATCAGCCCGCAACGCTTGCATTTTCAGGCCACTACGGCCAGGAGGAGTGGGATACCGATACCTCAGGCACTCATACAACGCTTAACTCATGGTCAGGCAATGTTGAACTGAGCTTGCCTCTCTGCAAAAAAATGGCATTTGCCGGAGAATATTTTACCGGAGCAAATCTTGACGACTACTGGGGTGGTATCGCCCAGGGGATCAACAACTTCTCCATTGCTGATCTCCATAAAATTCGTGCATCGGGGGGATGGGCAGCCCTCAAGTATGGAGCTAACACCTCAACATCCTTGAGTGTTGGTGGAGGCATAGACAAACCAAATCAGGATGATCTCGCACTCAAAGCCCGCTCTCAAAACCGGGTGTTCTTTGCAAGAGTGCTTCACAACATCACGCCGAGCTTGATCCTTGGCTTCCAGCTTTCTGACTGGAAAACCGACTTCAAGGGTTCTGGTGAAAGTGAAATCATCCGTGCCCAGAGTTCATTGACTTATAAATTTTAGCTCTTCAGCACTTCTTGATCTCTGTCTCCATGCTTTCCTGATCGCAGGGGAAGCGTGGAGATCAGTTAATAATAATCTCACAAGGCATCACTGCAAGGAGATGAAGCTGACCTGACTCCCCCAGCATCTCATAAAATTCCTGCATGGAAGTGAAGTGCTGACCTGGAATAACCTCCCTGAGCACCTGCTTTTTGATGGCAACGACTACTCTGTCAGAGAAACTGCTGCTTTTTCCATCAAAAAGCGATGCAATCCAGCTTTTCTGCAAAGGATAAAGAAGAAGTTTCGGCTTTTTGCCTGGTTCAATTTTTGCGAGAAGCTGTGCTGCCTGAATTGCATCAAAAAGCCCACCCATACGGTCAATCAGACCGGCCTTCATGGCGCGGCTTCCGGTCCAGACATGGCCACCGGCAACAGAGTCCACAGCCGCAACCGGCATTTTTCTTGACGCAGCAACCTTGCCGATAAAGTCCTCATAAACCTCCCCTGAGGCTGCAACAAATTTTTGATACGCCTCACCCTCAAGCGGTTTGAACGGAGTATTGGCATCAGCGTAGCGACCTCTGGTCACAACATCACGTTTTAAGCCGACCTTTTCGGCAAGCCCGCTGATATTGGGCCTCAGGGCATAGACGCCAATGGAACCGGTGATGGTCAGCGGCTGAGCAAAAATAGTTTTTCCTGCCAGAGCGGTCATATACCCACCCGAAGCAGCCACTCCCGACATGGAGACAAGAAAAGGTTTTTTCACGGCCGCCGAGTCAAGTATCTGAAGCATATCGGCAGAAGCGAGCGCATCACCGCCAGGACTGTCAATACGCAGCACAATTGCTTTAACGTTTTTGTTCTCCAGAGCGGCATCAAGGGAGCTTTTCAGTGTCTGCACATCCACCCCCTCTCCAAGCTCTCCAAGAGAACGAACGATGGTGCCCGAAAGAGTAATAACCGCAATGGCTTCATCGGTCGTTGATCTCTTCGGCCACGTCACTGCTGCGCGATACTCTGCCGCAGAAACATAGGCCTCATTATCGCTGGAAAGCTCTTTGCCGGTTATTTTTTTTGTCAGCGAACGCTCTAACTCCCATGATGAGGCGACAGCATCCACCAGCCCGAGCACTTTGGCCCTGTTGGCCGAAAGAAGTGCCTCATTGTTGATCATTGCCTCGAAGGCGGAACGGCTGATGTTCCGCCGTTTCGAAACCGTGGTGAGATAAGTATCATACACCTCATCAAGCAAGGCATTAGTCTGCTCAAAGTGCTCTTTGCTACCCTCTGTTCTCACGTATGGTTCAATACCACTCTTGTATTTTTTCCACTGTGCGGCCTGAACCTGGACCCCGATCTTTCCCAAAGGGGTGGTATAATAGAGAGACTCCGCTTTCAAACCATCAAGATGGAGATAGCCCCCCCGCTCAACAATAATAGTATCACATGCCGAAGCAAGAAGGTAGTCGCTGTCTTCGGCAGAGTGAAGAAGGGCGGTCACTTTTTTACCCCCTTTCCGAACCTTTTCAACCGCATCACGCAATTCAGCAATCTTGGCGGGAGTTGTCTGTAACCCTCCAATATCCAGCAACAGCTCTTTTACCCGTTCATCAGCAACAGCATTGTCGAGCACAAAAAGCAGCTCCTGAAGCGAAAGTGGGCCCCGCGACGGGATGAACGGAAGGGATGAACTCTCATTACGAATTTCATCAACCCCGCCACTGAGGGGCAATACCAGCACAAAACGGTCGGGAAGGGAGCGGGAAGAGCGAAGCCCCCAAATGAGCCCGACAACAATCAGTGCAGGAATAATTATCAGGGCAAGACACCCTTTGCGGAGACAGCCGCGCTGCTTGACTGGCAGAGAGTTATTCATAGAGGAGACAGCTCACCTGGTGCCCGTTATTGTTGAGAAGCTGAAGTTTTGGTGTTTGATGGTTGCACTCTGCTTTCGCAACCAGACATCTTGTATGAAAGGCACAGCCACGAGGCATATCCAGCAGAGCCGGCAAATCGCCATTCAATAAAATCCGCTCCTTTTTTGCTCCAAATTCCGGGTTGGGAATAGCAGAGAGAAGTGCTCTGGTGTAAGGGTGCAGGGGATTGGTATAGAGCTCTGTTGATTCCGCAATCTCAACAATTTTACCAAGATACATGACAGCAACACGATCAGAGATATACTCGACAACCGACAGGTCGTGAGCAATAAAAAGATAGGTCAACCCCATATCACGCTGAAGATCCTTGAGGAGATTGATAATCTGCGATTGGATAGAGACATCGAGTGCCGAGACCGGCTCATCGCATATAATAAACTTCGGATTGACCGCAAGTGCCCGGGCGATGCCGATGCGCTGTCGTTGTCCTCCTGAAAACTCATGAGGGTAACGGTTACTGTACTCCCTGTTCAATCCGACAACATCAAGCAGTTCCGTAATACGCTGGCGTGCAGCTTCACCACGGGCAATACCATGCACCAGCAACACCTCTTCGAGTGTCTGACCAACCGTCAGGCGCGGATTAAGCGAACCGAAAGGATCCTGAAAAATCATTTGCATCTCTTTGCGAAGAGAGCGAAACTGACGATTACCGATACTGGAGATCTCCCGACCCTCAAAAAAGATTTTGCCAGCCACAACCGAATGGCCAAGACGAACAAGCGCTCTACCCAATGTTGTTTTTCCACAACCTGACTCACCGACCAACCCAAGTGTCTCTCCCCTGAAAACCGTAAACGACACTCCATTGACCACTGGAACAGGGAGAGATCTCCCCATCATCCCTCTTTTTTTCCCGGGAAACTGTACCCGCAAGTCGCTGACCGACAGTAACTCTACCTTATCCTTCATCTGCTCATGAACGCTGTTTATCGTACTTTTATTATTATACTAAAACCATCATCAATCTACATAAAACCTTTTGTTCAACCACCACCTTCCCTGTGCCAACTGAACCATCACATTCTGGAATACTGTACGTCGTTGCAACGCCGCTCGGCAACCTTGAAGACATTACCCTGAGAGCAATAAAAACCTTGAATCAGGTTGGAGCTATCGCTTGTGAAGATACGAGACGCGCCTCAATTCTCTTGAACCATCTTGAAATTTCGGGCAAAAAGCTGATCAGTTACCACAACTTTAACGAGCCAAGGGCAATTGGCCAGATTATTCTCCTGCTTGAAGA
>Ga0194037_1000442_pt1 | contig 32303 bp, 30 predicted proteins | sample JunL306m_MetaG_FD_148653 | JGI IMG/M metagenome (GOLD analysis project Ga0194037, IMG submission 148653) | Anoxic zone freshwater microbial communities from boreal shield lake in IISD Experimental Lakes Area, Ontario, Canada - Jun2016-L304-6m | ecosystem: Environmental > Aquatic > Freshwater >...
GGCCATCTCCGCGTGACCGTCAGTCCGGATGGTGTCACCGCCCGGTACGTGAGGTCCTGGCTGCCTGTGAACGAAACTGTTGTGCGGAAAAACGGCCAGGTGGACGACATCTGGAGCATCGGGGCGCTATGAACTACCAGGAGATAACGATTCGAATAAATGGGTGGCATACCGAACAGATTCCATACATCGGGCTGCTCCGTAACTATTTTGCCTGGACCTGGGGCGATGCTCTGTTTGTTGTCATTGATCCCTATTGGGAATCGCCTGTTTGCGTGGACAATCCCTTTAATGGCGGTGCCAAGCGGAGCAATCTATGGGATGTCACCCATGATGACCCCAGTACCAGTGGCTGAAGACCACCCTGGAGCAAAGTCGGACCAGGTACAAATTCGTTTTTGCCCACCAAGTGATGGGCACCGGACGCGGCGGTATCGAATTGGCGGGGCAGTATGAGTGGGGCGGTCAGAACAGCAATGGCACCTGGGGTTTCACGAAGAATCGGCCAAACTGGCCCTCAACCATCCATCAGTTGATGGCGGCCAACCACGTCACGATTTTCTTCCAGGGGCACGATCATATCTGGGTTCGGCAGCAGGTGGACGGTGTCACGTACCAGACGCTGCCGGAACCGGCTGACCTATTCTATGCACTCTACAATGCCGATGCCTACCTGTCGGGCGACGTGTTCCCGAATACCGGTTATACGAGAGTCACGGTGTCTCCGGCGGCTGTCAGGGTTGACTACATCCGCACCTGGCTGCCAAAGGATGAAGGATCCGGTAAAGTCAACGGAAGTGTGGCCTTCAGCTATTCGATCCCGTAATCGACTGAAAGGCAAAGGAGATTGCCATGACAGACTAAGTCAAAAGCGTAGTGAAAACAACTGTTACATAAATAGTTGTATGGACTGCACCGCTGAAGAGTAGTGGCGACACGAGGAGCATTATCAATCAGTTTGCAAAACCCTCTGGAGCTCAGTTTCAAGAGCTTTCATGTTGTATGGTTTGCGGATGAATCCGGCAGGCTCTTGTCCGGTGATGCGACTGCTCAGTTCATATTCATTGAAGCCGCTGGCAAGGATCACTTTGCACGTGGGCCTGATGCTGTAAATTTCATTCATCGCGGTAATGCCATCCATATCGGGCATGGTCAGATCCATCAGCACGACCACAATCTCATCTGCATGGTCACGAAATTTGGTGACCGCATCAATGCCGTTAATTGCAGTAATTACTGTGAGACCGCACAGGGAGGCCATTCTTACCGCGACTTTCAGCACCGTTTTCTCATCATCAACCACCAGTGCAATTCCGGAAAGCAGCTTCTTGGCCGACAGACTCTCTTTGGAGGGTGCAACTGTGCGCTCGACCACCAAAACAGGCGGCACTTCATCGGAAACCGGGAACAACGCTCTGAATGTCGTTCCGGCGCCAACGGTACTCTCCACTAACAGAGCGCCCCGGTGGGCTTTTATTATCCCCATGACTGCCGACATTCCCAGCCCGCGACCGGTAAACTTGGTCGTAAAGAAGGGATCAAAGAGACGGGCGATGGTTTCTTCATTCATCCCGCAGCCGTTGTCTGCGACCTCAAGAAACACAAATAGCCCCGGTTCAGGCTTCTCGATCAGCAGGCTGGCGGCCAAGCGGATATGATCACACTGTTGTGTGCCGGTTGTAAGCGAGATACTGCCGGGCAATTTCTCTATTGACTCTGCCGCGTTGGTAATCAGATTCATCACCACCTGCTGAAGTTGCGCCTGGTTTGCCAGAATTGCCGGCAACTCTGCCGAGAGGGTGAGCTGAATCGGGATGGCAGCCCCGGCTGTTGTTCTAAGCATGTCGGCATTTTCCATGACCAGCGTATTCAGGTTGAGCGCTGTTCTTTCCTGATATCCTTTGCCGGTATATGCAAGCATCAGGTTGGTGAGATGTGCCGCGTGATTTGCCGATTTCATTGCAGAGGTGATAAACTCATGAGGCGCCGAATTCGGAACGAGTTTCGTTGATGCCAACTCAATATTGCCGAGAATCGCCTGCAGCAGGTTGTTGAAATCGTGAGCGATGCCCCCCGCCATTATCCCGAGGCTTTCCAGTTTCTGCGCATGCAGAAATTGCCGTTCAAGCATCAGTCTCTCTTCTTCGGCCCTTTTTGCCTCTGTGATGTCGCGTACAGTCGCGATAACTCCGATGACATCGCCGAGTGAGTTCAGTAACGGAGCGCACACTTGGGAGACCCATCCGTATTTTTCCGTCTCCGGGATTGAATATTGAAATTCGATGGTTTCCGGTATGAGGGATGCTGCCTCGGAGCCACTGATTTCAGTCAGGCTCTTCAACCGTTCAACCAATCCAACCTTGGTAGTGAATGGGAACAACTCTGAAGGATGCCCTCCCAGTACTTCACCGGCACTCTTGCCGGTAAGTTTCTCCATGAAGGGATTCCAGACCCGAAAACGTAAATCGAGGTCATATACTATCACCCCTTCCATGACGCTGCTGATAATCTGGCTGTTGAACTGAAATGCATCCTGCAATTGTCTCTCGGTCTGCTTACGCTCGGTAATGTCTCGGGCAATGTTCATTATGGCAGGCTCTCCGTCCCAGGTTATCAAGCGTGAGTCAACGGAGATATCTATGATTGAGCCGTCTTTACGAAAATGCTGTGCATCAAAAGTGTTATGGCCTCTTTTAAGAACCAGGTCGAACATTTCAGGAAGCATATCCGGCCTCGTCTCCAATTTATCAAGCGACAAGTCCAGAAACTCTTCATGCGAGTAACCTATCAATTTACAGGACAATGGATTGACCGCCAGAAACCTGCCCTGCATTGATATGACGGAAATGCTGTCGCCGGCGCACTCGAACAAAAGACGGTGCTTGTTCTCGCTCTCCCGTAGAGCTGACTCCGACAATTTTCGTTCGGTGATGTCCCTGCCGACGCCCTGGTATTCGATCAATGTGCCCTGTGTGTCAAAAATCCCTGTATGTTCCCAATGAAGCCAGCGCTGACAGTCATTTCCCGGTTCTATGCGGCACTCAATTGTCACAGATGGATTAGCCGGGGTGACCGAATTGATCTTTATGATGGTCTCCTCCCGGTCTTGTTCATGGATAAACGGGTAGAATGATGTTCCGATCAGAGTATCAGCATCGACTCCGATACTTTTCGCCAGGGATGTATTGACATACGTCATCACACCGCCGGGCAGGTGACGGGTGATATATTCAGACTGATTTTCCACGATGTTTCGAAACCATTCCTCACTTTCCGGAATGGCCTTTCCGCTCTGTTTCTGGTAATCATCGGCTTGTAACATTCTTTTCCTCGGAATAAATCAGTAATGCAGAGATTTAACCGTTAAGCAGCTGCTTAATGGGAAGGATGGCAGGGATTTGCCCGTTGCGGTGCGGACTGTATACCACCGGAAATGAGCTGCCGTCAATTAATATGGAGATATTTGAGAGTATTTCGAAATGTTTAGCATTATTTACTTGGGAAGCCAAGCATATTTGAGCGATGCTGGTTATACGTGCATGCAATGAATCAGATTGTGGTCAGGATTCTGGCAATAAAGAGCAGCGCGGAGCCACAGCCCGTGCGATTTGCGTATGCAGGCAAAATGCCTTTTATTGTATTTCTCCTTGATTTATTACAATTCTCTGTGTTATAAATCCCCGCTGTTCAATTCACACGTCCCGGACAGATCCGGTGGTGTCCCTATTTCGCCAGATGGCGGGGATTCGGCGGGGCGGAGGAAAAACCAAAGGAGACAGATATGTCAAGTATCAGTATGAAGGAACTTCTGGAAGCCGGAGTGCATTTCGGTCACCAGACCAAACGTTGGAACCCCAAGATGAAACCTTACATTTTCGGGGCCCGTAACGGAATTTACATCATCGATCTGCAGAAAACCGTCCGCTACTTCAAATCCGCCTACAACTTCGTCAGGGAATCCGTCAAGGATGGCAGCACGGTACTTTTCGTCGGCACAAAAAAGCAGGCTCAGGATTCCGTTGCCGAAGAAGCCGCACGTTGTGGTATGTACTACGTCAACCAGCGCTGGCTGGGTGGCATGCTGACCAACTTTTCTACCGTCAAGCAAAGTATCGACCGGCTCAAAAAAATCGACGCCATGTTTGAAGATGGCACCATTGAAGCCTACACCAAAAAAGAGGCGCTGCAGTTTGAGCGTGACCGTGAAAAGCTTCAAAAGACTCTTGGCGGCATCAAAACCATGAACAAACTCCCGGGTGTTGTATTCGTAATAGACCCGAAAAATGAAGAAATTGCGGTGCAGGAAGCCAACAAGCTTGGCATCCCGGTTGTAGCGGTGGTCGATACCAACTGTGACCCCGATCCGATCGACCATGTAATTCCCGGCAACGATGACGCTATTCGCGCTATTCGCCTGCTCTCCGCAAAAATGGCCGACGCGGTCATTGAGGGGATTCAGTCTCGAAATGTGGCACTTCAGACCGATTCTGAAGGTGCCGATGAGTTTGCTGCCGACGAAGTTACCGGTGAAGAGGCCGGAGAGTAATACCAAATTCATGATACCCCGTTCGGCGGGGCAGGAGGATAGCATGGCAGTGACAGCAGGACAGATAAGTGAATTGAGAAAAGCAACCGGCGCCGGAATGCTGGATTGCAAGAAGGCCCTTGAGGAGACTGGCGGAGATTTCGAGCAGTCTGTAGATTTTCTACGCAAGAAAGGGCTCGCCGCCGCGTCAAAGAAGGCTGGACGAGCTGCGACTGAAGGTATGGTTGCCGCATCCCTGTCGGCCAACGGCGACAAGGGAGTGCTGCTTGAAATTAACAGCGAAACCGATTTTGTTGCAAAAAACGATAAATTCCAGGCTTTTGTCAAGGATGTAGCCGATCATATCCTGAAGGCTGCACCCGTTTCGGTTGAGGAGCTTTTTACGCAGACCTATTCCGGCGACAGCAGCAAGACGATCGAGACGCTTCTGAACGAAGCCATCTCCGTGATCGGCGAAAACATGCAGATTCGCCGTTTCAGCATTTTTGAAGTGAAAGGTACCGGCGCGGTTGGTGCTTATATCCATGCCGGTGGCAAGATCGGCGTTCTTGTCGAGGCTGCCTGCGATAACGAAACCGCTGCCAGAGATGGGCGTTTTGCCTCTTTTGTGAAAGATGTTGCCATGCATTGTGCGGCAGCTTCGCCTTTGTATGTGCGTCGTGATCAGGTTGAAGCCGACGTGCTGGAGCGCGAGAAGGATATCTATCGTTCAAAGGCCCGGGAAACAGGCAAGCCGGAGAATATTATCGAAAAGATCATCGATGGACAGGTCAACAAGTTCTACGCTGATATCTGCCTGCAGGAACAGCAGTTTGTTAAAGATACTGATAAAACAATTCTGCAGTATGCTGCAGACACCGGCAAGACCCTTGGAACTTCAATAACAATCAGCCGCTTTGCCAGATATGTTCTGGGCGAAGGGCTTGAAAAAAAAGAATCGGACTTTGCCGCCGAGGTGGCGGCAGCGGCCGGCCTGTAAGATTTGCCGAAGCCGGCCAGCAATGGTCGGCTTTTTTTTTGAACTGCCACTTTTGAGGTTACACGAACCACACGAGGAGATTTTATGAGCAGGCCGTCATTTACCAGAGTTCTACTTAAGCTGTCAGGCGAGTCGCTGGCCGGTGATCAGGGGTACGGCATCGATCCTCAGACCATCAGCACCATTGCCCGCGAGATCAAAGAGGTTGTCGACATGGGTGTGCAGCTGGCACTCGTTATTGGCGGCGGCAATATCTTCCGTGGCCTGGCTGCATCGTCCAAAGGAATGGATCGTACGAGTGCCGACTATATGGGGATGCTGGCAACGGTGATAAACTCACTGGCAATGCAGGATGCACTTGAAAAACTGGGGGTTTCCACTCGTGTCCAGTCGGCCATTGCCATGCAGGAGGTGGCGGAACCCTATATCCGTCGTCGCGCCATGCGTCATCTGGAGAAAGGGCGGGTGGTCATCTTCGGCGGAGGAACCGGCAATCCCTACTTCACAACTGATACCGCCGCCAGCCTGAGGGCCATGGAAATCAATGCCCAGGCTATCCTCAAGGGAACCAAGGTTGACGGAGTATACACCGCTGACCCAAAGAAGCATCCGGACGCTGTCAAGCTTCCCCGATTGTCCTACATCGAAGTTCTCAAAAAAGGGCTTCAGGTCATGGATGCCACAGCTATTTCGCTCTGCATGGATAATAACCTGCCGATTATTGTATTTGACCTGACCACTGAAGGAAATATACAAAAGGTTATCCGTGGTGAAGAGATAGGCACTATCGTACAAGGAGAATAGATATGCCAAAGAACGTACTTGATGACATGAAAAACCATATGGAGAAAACCCTGGCGGTTCTCAAGAACGAGTTTCAGAAGGTCCGCACCGGTCGCGCCACTACCGGAATTCTGGATGCCGTAAAAGTTGATTATTACGGAAACCCTTCCGCTATCAGCCAGGTAGCCACACTGGCGGTTCCCGAAGCACGCACAATCACCATTTCTCCTTGGGAAGCCAAGATGATCGCCCCGATCGAGAAGGCCATCATGAACGCCAACATCGGTCTGACACCATCAAACGATGGCAGGGTAATCCGTCTTAACCTGCCGCCTCTGACCGGCGAGCGCCGCAAGGAAATTGTCAAGGATCTCAAGAAAAAGGCCGAGGAAGACAAGATAGCGTTGAGGAATATCCGGCGTGATGCTATCGACAAACTTAAGAAGCTTGAAAAGGACAAGGCTGTAACCGAGGATGAGCTTAAGAAATACGAAAAAGATGTCCAGGAAACCACCAAGGGTTTTGAAGCCAGGATTGATGAGGCCGTAGCCCACAAGGAAAAAGAAGTCATGGAAGTCTGATGAATCCGCTTGATCCTGATAAGCTTCCTGTTCACCTGGCGATCATTATGGATGGCAACGGCCGCTGGGCCAAGCAGCGCATGCTCCGGCGTATCGTAGGACATCAGCGCGGCGCTGAAACGGTCAAGATGGTTGTGGAGCAGGCTTCGCTGCTGGGCATCAGCTATCTGACTCTTTTTGCATTCTCTTCGGAAAACTGGTCGCGTCCGGCTATTGAGGTTCGGGCGCTGATGACACTGCTGAAGAAATACATCCGTCAGGAGACGGCGCGCATGATGCGCAAAAATATCCGCTACAATGTCATCGGAAACCGCAGCGAACTGCCCGGTGATGTCAACGCGATACTGGATGAGGCAATAGCGAAGACGTCCGGCAACACCGGCATGGTGTTGACACTGGCACTTTCCTACGGAGGCCGCCAGGAGTTGAGCATGGCTGCGGCGCGACTGGCGCAGGATGTGCTGACAGGAAAGCTGACCCCGGAAAAAATAGATGTCGATGTTTTCGGCACCTATCTGGACACCGGAGGGCTGCCTGACCCTGACTTCCTTATACGTACCAGCGGCGAGATGCGTATCAGCAATTTTCTGCTCTGGCAGTTGGCGTACACCGAGTTGTATTTCACCGAGACTAACTGGCCTGATTTTACTATCAACGAGTTTATCAAGGCTCTGGTGGACTATCAGTCCCGTGAACGCCGTTTTGGCAAGACCAGTGACCAGATTTCCCGAAGGGGCGACGACCTATCAAACGCCTGATCACTGCCCTCATCCTGTTACCTGTTGTTGTTGTCACCATCCTGAAGGGGGGAGCTCTCCTCTTTGCCTGCCTCCTGGCCCTGTTTTCCTCGATTGCAATCACCGAATTTTATCGAATGGCGATGCCGGACAGAACCATGGAAGTCCGGCTGGCTGCCCTGATGGGATCTGTACTGATTTTTGCACCTTTTGCGGTCGGTGACCGCCTGATACTGACAGGTATAGGTCTGCTGTTTCTTTCATTTGCACTGCTGTTCCTGTTCCGTATCCGGGAAATAGCCGATGCTGCCCGCGAGGTGGCTTATGCCGTATTGGCCTTCATCTACATCCCCTTTCTGCTGATGCACCTGGTTATGCTGCGCCAGACACAGTTCGGCGTGCAGTGGTTGATGGTTATCATGCTGATTGTCATGACCAACGATTCTGCTGCATATTACACCGGTGGCGCATTTGGCAGGAACAGGCTGTATCCCCTGGTAAGCCCCAAAAAGAGCATTGAAGGCGCCCTGGGAGGACTGGTCGGCAGCATATGCGGCACACTGCTGGCAAAGTTCACTTTTTTCCAGCAGCTTACGCTCATGGATGCTCTCACAACAGCCATTGTCATCGGGATGCTTGGTCAGGCTGGTGACCTGTTCGAGTCACTGCTCAAGCGCAGCTTTGGTGTTAAAGACTCCGGCACCATTTTTCCCGGTCACGGAGGGGTGCTTGATCGTCTCGACAGCATCCTGTTTGCCGCCCCGGCCACCTATTATTACGTTGTCTATGTGTTTAAAGGATAGACCATGAAGAATCTCACCATCCTCGGTTCCACCGGTTCAATAGGTGTCAGCACTCTTGAGGTTGTTGCGGCGCATCCGGACCGCTTCCGTGTTGTTGCCATAACGGCCGGCAAAAATCTGGAGCTGTTTGTACGTCAGATCAGGCAGTTTGCACCGCGTATTGCAGTTGTGGCCTCTGCTGATGATGTGCCGCGCCTGAAAGAAATGTGCGCAGATCTTGACCTGAAGATCCTCGGAGGCCTGGAAGGCCTGATCGCGGCTGCCACGGCTGACGAAACCGAAATGGTGGTAGCTGCCATAGTCGGCGCTGCCGGGCTGCTTCCCACTGCTGCCGCCATTCGCGCCGGAAAGGATGTAGCGCTTGCCAACAAGGAGATACTGGTTACCGCCGGTCATCTTTTCATGGATCTGGTTAAAGAGCATCGAGTAAGGCTCTACCCGGTCGACAGCGAACACAGTGCCGTGTTTCAGTCAATTGAAGGTCATCGAAGCAGCGATATCGAGAAGATTATCCTGACCGCGTCGGGAGGCCCATTCCTCAACACGCCGATGGAACTGCTCGCAAATGTCACGGTGCGCGATGCTCTTAACCACCCGAACTGGAGCATGGGAAGGAAAATTACAATCGATTCCGCTACTATGATGAACAAGGGGCTGGAGGTAATTGAGGCCCGCTGGCTGTTCGATGTCCCGGTTGAAAAGATAGACGTCAATATTCACCCCCAGAGCATCATCCACTCCATGGTGGAATATATCGACGGCTGCGTGATCGCTCAGTTGGGTACGCCCGACATGAAAGCTCCCATTGCCTATGCCTTGTCGTATCCCGAGCGAGTGTCCACAGGGGTTAAGCCGCTTGACCTGACGCACTTCTCCGGACTCACGTTCTTAAGGCCGGACAGAGACAAATTCCGTTGTCTCGGACTTGCTTACAGAGCCGCTAATGCCGGGGAAAGCATGCCGGCTGTTATGAACGCCGCCAATGAAATAGCTGTCGAGGCCTTTCTGGAGGGGAGGATCGGCTTCGTACAGATCGCCGAAATTATTGAGAGCACCATGAATCTTCATTCGGTCTCTCATCTGTACTCAATAGAAGAAGTACTAAAGGCTGATCTCTGGGGCAGGACAACAGCCCGGGAAATCTGCAGGGAGCTGGTGCGTTGATATGATGATTATTTATGCGATAATTGTCCTGGGTATTCTTATTTTTGTCCATGAACTCGGGCATTTTCTGCTGGCAAAAATGCTGGGGGTAAGCGTAGAGAAGTTTTCACTCGGTTTTGGCCCTAAGCTGTTCGGCAAGAAGATAGGCGAAACGGAATACCTGCTCTCGGCTTTTCCGCTGGGTGGCTACGTCAAGATGTTCGGAGAGGGTGGCTTTATTGAAGGGGGGGAGCAGGATCCCCGTCCGGAAGACGAAAATGCTCAGTCAAACGCAACATCAGAGCCGGTTTTGCGCGAACTTACCGATGACGAGAAAGAACGCTCGTATGCCCATAAACCTGTGCTGGCGAGAATTGCGATCGTCATGGCCGGTCCGGTTTTCAATCTGTTGTTCGCCTGGCTGATCTTCATCGTACTCTGTGTCATGGGGGTCCCGACTGTAACCGCAAAGATCGGCGAGGCGCTCAAAGATAAACCGGCCGCCAGGGCCGGCATCCGGAAAGATGATGTTATCACTACCATCAACGGCAGGCAGATCAAGCGCTGGGACGAGATTGCCGAAGAGATTTCCGTCAGCAAGGGGAAGCCGATTTCCCTTTCGGTAAAACGGGACAATCAACTTGTCACCTTTACCATTACGCCGGAGCCTCGGGTTGCCAAGAACCTGTTCGGTGAAAAAATAAACGGTTATGCTATCGGAGTCGCATCAGCCGGTGAAGTTGTTATGGAGTATTTCAATCCCTTTCAGGCTGTTATCAAAGGAACCGAACAGACCTGGAAAGTGATTGATCTGACTGTCATGTCACTTGTCAAGATGCTGCAGCGGGTCGTGCCGATGGACAGTGTCGGCGGCCCGATTATGATCGCCAAAATGGCCGGAGAGCAGGCCTCGGCAGGTGTGGCACCCTTTTTGGCCTTCATGGCGTTGCTCTCTGTCAATCTTGGAGTACTCAATCTCCTGCCTGTGCCGGTTTTGGATGGCGGACATCTGCTGTTCTTTTTTTGCGAACTTATCTTTCGCTGTCCGGTTCCGCAGAAGGTGCGGGAATATGCCCAGCAGGTGGGAATGGTGCTGTTACTGGGGCTGATGGTTCTTGCTTTCTACAATGATATCATCAGATATTTTGTAAGCCGTCAGGGGTAACACGCTTTGTGTGGCAAGCCCGGGAAAAACTTCACAGTTGCTTATCTATCCGCCTCAGCATGATCGAATTCAGCACCACAGAGACTGATGACAGGGCCATGGCCAGTCCGGCGTATTCCGGCTTGAGACTGATCCCGAACCCTGAGAGCAGACCGGCCGCAACCGGGATGCCAAGAATGTTGTAAAGCAGCGCCCAGAAAAGGTTTTGTTTGATTTTGGACAGAGTCGCCTGACCTATCCTGATTGCCCGTATCACATCCAGCAGGTCGTCACGAATCAGGATGATGTCGCCGGTTTCTTTCGCAACGTCGGTTCCACCACCGATGGCTATGCCAACCTCAGCCTGGGCCAGGGCCGGCGCGTCATTTATGCCATCTCCCACCATACCGGTGATCAGCCCCCGGCCCTGAAACTCCTTGACGACCGACTGTTTGCGTCCAGGGAGAACCTCCGCCTCAAAAGTATCAACGCCGACCTGTTGTGCTACGGTCTCAGCCACATCGGCATGGTCACCAGTGATCATGCAGGTTGTGATTCCCATTTTTTTCAGAGCCGCCACTGCCGCCACCGAACCGGGTTTGAGAGTATCGGCAAAAGCGGCCAGCCCAACCAAAGCATGTCCCACTGCCACATAGACCAGTGATTTACCGCTCCTGGTCAACTCCGCCGCCTTATTTGTCAAGGGGGTCAGTGCAATTCCCAACTCCTCCATCAGCCGTTCGTTACCGACTGCCAGGTGAAATCCGCCAAAACTGCAGGTGATGCCGAAGCCTCCCCGCTCGTCAAAATCAGAAGCTTCTCCGGGATTGATACCCGCTTCACGCGCAGCGACAAGAGCTGCCTGGGCTAACGGATGAGTTGAGTGTGCTTCGGCAGTGGCCAGGCATTCCAGCAATTTTCCCGGGTCTACACTGCGAGCCACCGGTACCAGATCGGTCATCTCGGCTGTTCCCGTGGTTAACGTGCCGGTCTTGTCCAGTAGCAGTACCTGTATCCGGGCAATGTTCTCAAGGGCTGAACCCTTCTTGACCAGTATGCCGCGCTCCAGAGCGATTCCACTCCCAACCATTATGGCGGTTGGTGTGGCCAGTCCCATCGCACAGGGGCAGGCGATTACGACGACAGAGATGGCAAATCGAAAGGCGGTCAGAAAATCGCTGGAGATGATGCCAAACCAGATAAAGAAGGTTGCTGTCGCCATAAGCAGTACGATCGGCACAAACCAGGCTGAAATCGCATCTGCAAAGCGCTGGATGGGAGCCTTGTCACCCTGCGCATCGCGCACCATTTTGACAATCTGCGCCAGAAGGGTGGCCTCGCCGATGCGTGTTGCGCGTATCCGCATGACACCGTTTCTGTTGATGGTAGCTCCGGTTACCATGTCGCCGGTTTTTTTTGATACCGGTCGTGATTCTCCCGTCACCATACTTTCATCAACCGTCCCGCCGCCGTCAACCACTTCACCATCGACCGGAATAGTGTCGCCCGCCCGCACCAGCACTATGTCGCCGACGCGAACCACGGAGGCCGGTACGTCTTTCTCTCCCCCGTCGGTGACGAGTCTTGCCTTGTCGGCCTGCAGATGGAGTAATTTTTTGAGCGCTTCGCCTGCTTTGCCGCGTGCCCTGGCCTCAAGGTACTTGCCCAGCCGGATGAAAGCTATCAGCATGGCCGAGGTCTCGAAAAAAACCTCGCGGTGCGGTCCGAGCAGTCCGAGGTAAGCCAGCAGTGAGTAGAAATAGGCGGCCGAGGTACCCAAGGCAACCAGTACGTCCATATTGGCGCTACGGTTTTTAAGTGAGCTCCATGCTCCACGATAGAAGATCAGACCGGCTGAAAACTGGACCGCAGTGGCAAGCAGCAGATTGAGCTGCATCACGGCCCGATTCGAATGAATTCCCATTGAAAACATGATCGGCAGAGAGGCCAGTATAGAAAAAATGAACCAGTTGCGTTGCAATCTGAGGTCTTCATCACTGGCTGTCTCTGCGCCGCGCAGTTCCACCGGTGTGAAGCCGGCGGCATGAACAACGGAAAATACATCGGCAGGGCTTGCCAGTTGCGGGTCGAAGCGTACAAAACCGGTTTCTGAGGCCAGGTTTACGATAGCGGTCGTGATGGCAGGATTCTCCAGCAGTTTATGTTCAAGAGTATTGACGCAGGAGGCGCAGTGCAGACCTCGCACGGCAAAGCTCAACTCTCTGTTCTGATCAATGATGTTTGAAGTCGCCATGTAAAAAATGCCCCCAGGTTATTTTTATGGCGGAAGCGATGGGAAGTGCCAGCAGTATGCCCCAGAATCCGAGTGATTCGCCCAGTGCCATGACCATGATGATTGTCACCAGCGGATTGAGATTCATGGCCCCCTTGAAGACTATAGGTTTGATAATATACCCTTCGAAAAAATAGATCACCGCAAAGGCTATACTGGTCCGGCCTATAGCGGCAAGTGTCTGGTATTTGAACCACGCAAAGAAAAGCGCCGGGAGTGTGGCCACTATCACGCCGATGAAGGGGAGTATCGATGCGGCGCCGGCAAAGACACCGCAAAAGACAGGGTGAGGGATATCAAGGGCGAAGAGAGCCGTTGTCGCCAGCACCGCCACTATGATGGAAACTACAACCTGTCCGCGCAGATAGCCACCTATACTGCTGTTGACCTCTCGTCCGATGCCGAGTATCAACCCGCGACGACCCTCAGACAGCCATGAAGCGATGGTATCAATAACAATCTGTTTGTAGTAGAGCATGAAAAACACCAGGATAGGTGAGAGAACCACGTTGAAGAGGTTGAAAAATATACGGGTTCCAAATCCATATGCCCAGGCGCCGGCTTTTTCTGCGGCTGTATTCATATTGCCGGCGGTTTTTTCTATCAGCCACTGGATTTCATCAGAGCCATAACGGTCAGGCATCCGGCTTTCCAGTTCCAGGGCCAATTGCTTGATTTTCTGGATGTAGACCGGCAAGTCGCGGATGAATGAATTCCAGCTTATCGTGGCAGCCGGCATCAGGATTGTCATAAAAAATATGGTAAGAAAACCAAGGAGAATGTACAGCAGAACAAGTCCGTAAACACGTTTGAGTCCCCGTTTTTCGGCTATCAGCAGAATCGGATCAAGCAGATAGGCGATTACCCATGAAAGCAGGAAACAGGAGATGGTGTGTTGCAGGGCGTAACCGGCCATGACCAGCAGGCAGAACATCAGTATTGTCGCAATCAGTCTTCCATAATCGTTGCGGGGGGTGTGGGCGTGATGTGAATGTTCCATCGTGCCTTCCTTGGTAAATCAGAACCTCAATTTGCATATCTCGACAATTTAATCCGTAAACGTGTTTGTCCTGTTTATACGGGTACAGGTTGCGGGACAGTCACAGATGTCACTCTTGCGGCTAAAAGATTGTGTTCTTCCAGCCAGTTCTTTACACGGAGGCTCAAAAAATCATCCTTTAAGACTGTGAGTTTGTGCTGGTCTTTCGGGAAAAATTCAAGGATGTCATCCAGGTTGCCGTAAGCTCTGAGGCCGGACTGGAAACCATCCAGAAGGATTTTGAGGTCGGTATCCTCTATGCTGCTGATAAAATTCGTCATGATTTGACGTTCGATCCGCAGGTCGAAGCAGGGGATTTCGAGAAAACGCTCCTGGTTCGTCTCAATGTGGCGCCAGAAGTCATCATCCTCTAATGCTGCAGAAACGCAAAAGATTTCTCCTGTCATCTTGTCCAGGAAATAAATGTGACCTCCGGGGCCATTAGTGAAAGCATGCAGCAGTTCATCCCATGAAATCTCGACATTATGTACAAAGCCCATGTGTAACCTCTATTCAATTGTTGACATCATTGTTCTTTGACAGCACAATTCCTGCCATGCGTACAATATTTCTGGCCGATGCCCATCTTAAGGATCAGACTGAAGAAAATTTTCAGCTTCTACTCCGTTTTCTGCAAGAACTGGAAGGCAGCACGGACTCCCTCTACATCATGGGCGACCTGTTTGATTTCTGGGTCGGGTTCCCCTCAAATCCTTTTCGCCAGTACGATTCAGTACTGGCCGCGCTTGAACGGCTGGTTGTTTCCGGATGTCGGCTGGTATGCTTTGAAGGAAATCACGATTTCCACCTGGGCGATGTGTTTTCGCACCGACTGAAAGCCGAAATTCACCCTTCCCCAATCATCCGGGAGATTCAGGGGAGACGCCTCTATCTTTGCCACGGAGATCAGATCAACCGCGCTGATCACGGCTATCGCCTGCTGCGCCTTTTTCTGCACAATCCGATAGCTGCAGCAGCTGTCAGAATTGTTCCTCCGGCCCTTGCATTCAAAATCAAGTCAAAGCTTCAGCACTCCAGTCAATCAAGATATCATATAGCATCGGCCCGATGGGATTACCATGCGATAATCAAAGAATTTGCCTTGGAAACCCTGCAGAAGGGATGTACCGGCCTGGTGACAGGCCACTTTCATATGGCATTCTGCGAGCAGTTTAACGATGCCACCTTCACAATTCTGTCCCTCGGAGACTGGATGAAGCAGTTTACCTATGGTGAAATGCGGGACGGCGAATTGCGCCTTATGAAATATTCCGCACAATAGAACGTCAGGAACGCCCGCCCCTTATTTCCCGAAAAATTCCTCCAGAGCCTGTGCGCCGACCTGGGAAGCCTTGATATGCCACCTATCGGGGTTTATGACCAGTGCCACAAGCGCAATACGTGGATTATTTATCGGAGCAAAGGCCGCAAACCAGGAATAGTGACCTTTGGGATCGGTGCCATTGATTGAACCGGTTTTGGCGGCAATGGGAACATTAATAAGCGGTCGGCCTCGCCCGTCATGAAAAGCTTTGCGGGATGTCCCGTTCAGGACTGTGCCTGAAAGCATCATCTTCAATGAGGATGCTGTTTCCGGCGTTACCAGCTGACGCAATTCCTGCGGGGTAAACGTGCTCTCTTCTATCCCCTTCTCGCTCATAATATTTCTGGTTAACGTCGGCGCCATCATTTTGCCGTTGTTGGCGATGGCCGACATGATGACTGCCGCATGCAGCGGCGAAATTTTGACTTCATGATCAAGACCAGCTCCCATCAGCATCAAATCATGATCGCTTCCGGGTTTGGCAGCCTGACTCGTCTTGACGGGTATTCCCGGGAAGATTTTCTGATTGAATCCGAAGCGATCTACAGACGCCATGATTGAAGTTCTGCCGGCAATATCAGAAGCAAGACGACCATAGACCGGGTTGATGGATTTGCTCATGGCGTAGGTCACATCCATGCGGCTGTTTTTACCCTTTGGACTGGCGAGCCAATAACGGGGGTTCTCCGAGGTTGATCTGCCGCGGAACTCGACAACTGTTCCGGGAGTAATCTTACCGGATTCCAGAGCTGCTGCAGCGGTTATAATCTTGAACAACGATGCCATGGGATAAAGTCCGTAAAACGAATCTCTTGCCCATCCCGGATCGATTGAAGAATAGGATGTCATTCCGAGAATTCGTCCCGAGGCGGGTTCAATGGCAACAAAGACTCCATAAGGAACCTGGTGTTGCGCGAAATAGTCATGAATCCTCTTCTGCAGCCCACTGAGAAGCGTGAAGTTTAAACGTGTTCCATTCGGAGTCAGTGCGGACAGCTGGTCTCCTCTCATTTCGGCACGGTCCAGCAGACTGCTGGCAATTTCGAAGTGACTGACGACTGCTGGAGGTTTGGCTGCCTCAGAAGGTTTCGGAGTTGCCGCAGGATGAAAGTTGATCCATGTGGCAATGTGCGGCCCGATTGATTGTGCCTGACGTAATACAATTACGCAAACCGGAGTCAAAGCCAGGACAACAGCCAGGAAAATCAGTATGAGATTAAGCTGCTGTCGGCTCTTGCCCACAGGAATAGGCAGACGCATTCTCAGTGCTTCGCCGGCTGACTTCAGTCGCCGGTTGCTTTTTACGGAACTAAAAAAACCGAAGCCGATTGGGCTTTTATTTCTGGATAAGTGTTTGAGATCCTGCATGGCATTCCGGTATACGTGTGATGGCCGAACTATACCGTTAAGCTCCGGTTGTTGTCAACGAGCCTGACGTCCGGGTTTCGTGCCAAAGCTAAAAGGTATTGATGCGGTTGATGAAAGCAATGAGCAGTCCGTAGTGGTGATGGTCAAACAGCATGGTTATACGTGGTAGATGCGCAGTATCCGGTTCGTCGATCTCCTCCGGGAACGTCCCGCAGCAGCTGATCCGGTCACCTTCACGAATCAATTCGGAAAATTCATCCGTCAGAGTCGCAATCTGGATTTCGGAAAGTTTTTTATTGAGTCTGATAACCAGTCTGTTTTCAATGAATCGAAGCGAGTGATAGGTGCGGTAGAATGTTTCGATAACTTCGAGCGCCTCCTGTTCGCTCCTGGTTATTGCAAAGAGCGAAAAATCCTCTCCTGATATGAAACCCTTGACCAGTAGACTTTGTTTCACAAAGTCAAAGAACCGTTCCCAGTAGCCATCATTGTCATCCAGCAGAATAAGTGGTTTGGGTGAGGTTTTACCGGTCTGAACCAGCGTGAATACCTCCATTGCTTCGTCCAGAGTCCCGAATCCGCCCGGAAAAACAACGATGGCATCTGCCTCCTTGACAAAGGCGACCTTGCGGTTGAAAAAATATTTATATGTCACCAGACGGGGATTACGGTACATGACCGGATTTGGCTTCTGCTCGAAAGGGAGACGTATGTTGACCGCAAAGGAATTATCGCTCCCGGCACCCTCATTACCGGCCTGCATGATGCCGGGGCCGCCTCCGGTGATAACCATGTAACCGTTTTCTGCCAGAATACGGCTGAATCTGACACATTTTTTGTACATCTCCTCATGCTGTCCGGTACGTGCCGAACCGAATATGGTAACTTTTTTTCGATTGCGGTAGGGGCCGAAGACCTTGGCGGTGTAACGCATTTCCCGCAGGGTGCGGTTGATCAGTTTCAGGTCGGCCGGATAATCGACATCCTGGCCTATCTTAAGGGTTGACAGAAGCATCTCGCGGATTATCTCCGGATGATGAACGCCGCCGGACTCTTCAATCAGGCACGTCAGCATGCGATCTATCTTTTCGTTTGAACGGGAGAAACTTAATTCCATGGTTAAAATGCCTTGCTCTGGTTATTAACTGCACGGGAATCAAAGTAACACAGGTGGTTTTGTAAAGCAAACGGCTCATGATAAGGGCAATTATCGATCAAGCCGATTAAGCTTGAAACAGCCAGCCAGTTTTGATATAAGGCTCCAGTAGTTTTATTTATAAGATATTATTCTGTTACGTGTATAGAGCCGACGGGCAAGGAGAGAGCATGTCCAATCCGCAGCTGGTCATGTACGAAGAAGAGTTTCAAGAGATTAACGATGTCATTGGACGTCTGCTCAAGGAAGCCAACTCCAAGGTCATTTTCCTTGTCGACAAGAATGGCCAGCTTATATCCGGTGTCGGTGAGACAGAGCGTTTTGATACGACATCGCTCGCATCGCTGACAGCCGGCAATATTGCTGCAACTGGCGGTCTTGCGAAGCTGATTGGAGAAAAAGAGTTTTCAATCCTCTTCCATGAAGGTGAAAAAGACAACCTGCATATCTCTATTGTTGCCGGCAGGGTTATTCTGGTAGTGCTGTTTGACAGTCGTTCTTCGCTTGGGCTTGTTCGTTTGCGAGTTAAAAAGTCATCTGAGGAACTTGCCACGATTTTTGAAAAGCTGATGAAGAAATCAGAGGAGAAGGAAAAGCGCGGTTCTCCTGATTTCCCCTTCGCCGAGATAACCGATGACGATATCGATAGCCTTTTCAGCTAACTGATTACGAGGTAATTCAAAGATGTCTTTCATCAACTATGCCTCACGTGAAATAAACTGCAAGATTGTGTATTATGGCCCAGGTTTGTGCGGCAAGACAACCAACCTTCAGTTCGTTTATCAAAAGACCGCCCCTGATGCCAAAGGGAAAATGATCAGCCTGGCGACTGAGACCGAGCGTACCCTGTTTTTTGACTTTCTGCCGCTTTCATTGGGAGAGATACGGGGCTTCAAAACCCGTTTTCATCTGTATACCGTCCCGGGACAAGTCTTTTATGACGCATCACGCAAGCTGATTCTCAAGGGTGTTGATGGAATAGTATTTGTTGCCGATTCTCAGGAAGAACGGATCGACGCCAACATAGAATCACTGGAAAACCTGCGGATTAACCTGAAAGAGCAAGGATACGATCTGGATAAACTGCCGTATGTAATCCAGTACAACAAGCGGGATCTGCCTGGTGCCATGCCTGTTGAGGAGTTACGCAGCGAGCTGAATCCTACCAACGCGCCCGAATATGAAGCCTGCGCTGCCAGCGGTGAAGGCGTTTTTGAAACCCTTAAGGCTGTGGCCAAGCTGATTCTGGTTGATCTGAAAAAGGGAAGATAAGCGAGAATTAGAACTTGATTTTTTTAACACCGCATGGTAGGTAATCAATCCCGTTGTTCCCAGCTTACTGGAAGCGGGATACGCAGGTTACCTTCAAAAACGTGCTGAGAAACATATACGGAGAGATGGCCGAGTAGGTCGAAGGCGCTCGCCTGCTAAGCGAGTATACTGGGAAACCGGTATCGAGGGTTCGAATCCCTCTCTCTCCGCCATTTTTTAAAAGTCCAGCAATATCATGACTTAAATGGCCATACCGCATGCGAATCATGCATGTGTTACACAAGATGTTACACAGGATTTCCTGCATGAAGACACCGTGTGCTATCTCACCAAGCGTGGAAAGACCTATTATTTCCGCACTCGAATACCGTTGTACATCGCAAAATATTTACCATCATTAACCTGCGACCAGAATTTTGCCCGTGCCGAATATGTCAGATCACTACGAACTGACCGGCGTGACATAGCAAAACTTCGATGCAGCGAACTTCTCGGTAAACTTTCCAACCTGCAAGACTGCTGCATGAACACTCTGGTAGCGGCTGAAGACAAATACCCGCTGGTGCTGGAAATCTGCTACGACGGAATTGCCCCATCCGGTTCAAAGCCCATCCCTCAAGCCAAACGTAAAGCCGAATTGAAGCTATCCGACCTGATAGACTTGTATCTGGGGGACAAAGCCAATAGTTGAGCTCCGGCAACCATGGAAAACGCCAAAAGCGCCTTCTGTGAATGCCGCATTGTTGGGTACTAAATAGTGCCTTCAATGCGGCATTGCTGCTATGGTGGCATTTTAGTATCCAAAACAGGTACCAAAAATGCGCAACGCTTGCACTGCCGGTTTTTGTTTGGTCCATCGGCAGCACAATCGGCAAATATATTCGGACGTATGTGAGTTTACTTGAAACTTATTCAATACTGTTATACTGTTGCGCACAGTAGCTACCGGCAGATAAATCGGCAATAAGGAATGCGCCATGCCCGACTCAATCAGTCAGATGACTCCACTGCTTCCGGAACGGGCCGATGATCTTCAGGATCTGGCCCTGGAGGTAGTTCAGCGCTCGGCGGCTCTCGGCACCAGACAGCACCAGGTTACCTTGCGAACCTTGCGTGAATTGCTTCGCATCATCAACAGCTACTATTCCAATCTCATCGAAGGTCACAACACCCACCCCTACGATATCGTCAGAGCCATGCAGCAGCAGTACGACGCCGAACCGGCCAAGCGCAACCTGCAACTGGAAAGCGTAGCCCATATCTCGGTACAGCGGCAGATGGAAGTAATACTGCAAGGGGAAGCACCGCCCAACATCGCCGGGCAAGAGTTTCTCTGTTCGCTGCATCGGGAGTTTTTCAGGCTGCTGCCTGATAAATTCCAGGTCACGACCAATCCGGATACTGGCCGAGAAAGCCGGGTGGTGCCGGGTGAGTTGCGCACACAACCGGTCAAGGTCGGACAGCACCAACCGCCAGGGCATGACAGCCTGGACGCATTTATGGTACGATTCGGCGAATCCTATGCTCCTGAAAAGCATCACGGCGCTGCCAAGCTGGTGTCGGCGGCAGCGGCCCATCACCGGCTGATGTGGATACATCCGTTTCTGGACGGCAACGGCAGGGTTGCCCGCCTGTTCACTGAAGCCTACCTGCACCGGATTCCTGTCCATGGCTTCGGCCTCTGGTCGGTCAGCCGCGGCCTTGCCCGGAGGAATGCTGACTATAAAGCGGCACTGACCTGGGCCGATGCGCCGCGCCGAAACGATCTGGACGGCAGGGGGAATATGTCCAACGAAGGGTTGGTGAAGTTCTGCCGGTTTTTCCTGGAGGTCTGCCTTGATCAGGTGGATTACATGGGTACCCTGTTGCAACTGGACGGGCTGGTGGAGCGGGTCAGGAGCTATGTGCAACTGCGAGGCACGGCCATGATCCCCAATCCGCCCGGCATGGACAATCTCCGCCCGGAAGCCGGCAGAATGCTGCGGGAGGTGCTGCTACGGGGCGAAGCGCCACGGGGGGCGGTTATTGAGGAATCCGGCTTGAAAGAGCGGACCGGCAGAAACCTGCTGGCCCGGCTTGTGGCCGAAGGGCTGCTAGTATCCGACACCCCCAAGGGGGAAGTGCGGATCGGCTTTCCGATTCATGCTGCAGGCTGGTTTTTCCCGGAGCTTTATCCGGTGCTGTCGCGGTAGTACTTTCGACTGTAAATGTTTCTGATAAGAGAAATCGGTTGTATGTGTTCTCAAAATGATTGCAAATGCAGCTGCAATGAGAACGGAGCCGAAACATGAATATCACACCGGTAAATTTCGAGGATTACGACATCCGCTGGGTTTATGACGAGAAGACCGAAACCTGGCATTTCTCCGTCGTGGATATCATTCGGGCACTCTTGCAACAGCCGGATTTTCAGGCGGCCAGAAACTACTGGAAAGAGCTAAAGCACAGGTTGAGCAAGGAAGGCAGCGAGTCGGTTACAAAATGTAACCGACTGAAACTGGAAGCGGCTGACGGGAAGAAAAAACTTGTGAGTGATTGTTTCAAAATTTGGTGAGTCGTCCAAAGTCACAACACATTTACAATAAACAGGTGGTGCCAAAATGACAGACAGATCATTGCCGGTAAGCGGTTCAGTCACATTTGAAGAGCTGGAAAAGACAAACGAACATGGTGCTGAATTCTGGAGTGCCCGGGAGTTGCAGCCTTTGCTGGGGTATGGGCAATGGCGGCGCTTTGAAGATGCAATCAACAGAGCTATGACTTCATGCGGACAGTCTGGAAATAATCCCGATTATCATTTTGTCGGCGCCGGCAAAATGATCGCAACCGGCAAAGGGGCGCTTCGAGAAGTTTCCGATTTCCACCTTTCGCGCTTTGCCTGTTACCTGATTGCCCAGAACGGCGACCCGCGCAAGCCGGAGATTGCCGAATACGAAACCAAGATGATCCCCAGGCAGATTCTGCGAGAGAAGCTCCATGAATGGCGGGAGTTGCTGGAAGCGCGACCAATGGTGGAAGAAGGTTTGATTGGGACGGATGGGGAGTGAGGGGGGGTAGTATTAACAACAGGAACAAATAAAAATCGAATAGGAAATTTTATCTTATGCACAATGCTTTAAATAAAAAGGCCTTTAATTTCAAAGAATGACATATGGGCCTTCTTTCAGGGGATGTGATTAACGCACTTATGATACTTCCCTCCAATTGTTTCTATACGGTTATAACCAGCCCTCCGTACTTCTGGGTTCGAGATTATGGTGTTGAAGGCCAAATCGGACATGAAGCAAGTGTAGATGCGGAAAAAAATGAGGCCTGTTTATCAATCAGGCTGGGCAATTCCAAAAAAAACTCTTATTGGAATCCCTTGGAAAATTGCTTTTGAAATGCAGCGCCGGGATTGGACTTTGTGCAGTGATATCATATGGATGAGAACAAATGCCTTTTCAGAGCCGAGCGCAAGAGATCGCCCATGCGCAATATGAAATAAGACAATATGCAAATACTATTGGGAATGAAATCGTCAGTAAATGGATCCCTCATACTTGGGCTGCTTTTCTTGACTACCGGTTAAATTCGATATCGCTTTCAGGAACAGAAATAGGCTTTATGGTTCTATTGAATTCAGGAAAGCAGGATGTTCTACTGGAAAACATGTCCAGCTTGTTCTGTATCCAACTTACTCGTCTCCTCTTGTTAATGGTTGATTTCCACCAGATTCAAAAACTGCGGCAATCCGCTACGATGGAAGCTGTTTCAGAACGCGCAGATATCATGGTTTCAGATCGAACTTCATTTTTTTTCTCCAGTTTTTCAATTGCACTTTTGACCTGAATAACCTGATGATACGGTTTGGCCATTTTGCCGTTACGTTGAAGATTAACGCGCCACCCGCCCGGCGGTGATACTGAGCGGCGTGGAAACATTGTTTATTCCCTTACAACTCATTGTTGTTGCCAGGAGATAGAGGCAGTAGGCGCTGATGAAGAAACTGCGTTAATGGCAGTCACGGTTATGTCGTCAAGATGGATGTCGTTGCCATATGCGCCCACTCCATTGATCAGCAGATAGTTTGTTGTACCGGCATAGCTGGCTGGTATATTGAAGCTATACTGGTACCATCCGGCGGAAGCGACAATCGGGGACAGGGTTGTACTGCGGTTAAGTGTGCCAAGCAGACTTGCACCTGCAAGAATGGGTGATGTGTGCACATAGACGTTCACCAGATCAGCTGCAGTTGAATATCCGGTGTCACGGTACATCCAGAAGCTGACCTTGGCACCCGTAACATTGGCAAGTGAAAAGCCTGGGGATACAAGCATTGCCGATGCGCCGCCCGATGCGGTATAGGAGTTGAAATATACGAGATTGCCAGGGCTGTGCGCTGCAGCACCTGAAGGGTGTTTTGTGTCTGAGTTTGTAGACCATACCGCGCCGCCACCGCTCCCGCTGGAAAGCCAACCGGTTGGAAGTGTTGGGGGTGCTGCACTGTCAAAATTCTGGGATAGCAAAGTAACCGGGTGGGGTGAAGCGGAGTATGAGTATGCCATGCAGGTGGCAGTCGTGCCGCCGTAAGACCCTGAACATGTCCAGCTCCATGGGTCACTTCCGGAAACGGCGGATGCCGTGCCGGTGGCGCAGAAATTGGCGGTGGGGGCTGCGTTTAGTATGCTGCCATTGCTACTGCCGCAGGCGCCGTTGATAGGGCCAATTGTGGACGTAGTCACTCCCCTGCCGTACAGGTTGTCCCGCCATTCCGTCTCACCCTGAATACGCCAGGTGGTGTCAGGCTCGGTGTAAAGCGTGATAGTTCCTGACACCGACAGGCCGTTCATCGGCATCAGAGATACCTGCCCGGTCTGCTGGTTCCACCACAACAGCTCAACCTTGGTGTCGCTGTTGTAATTGCCGACGCTGACTATTTCCCAGTTGGTGTCCGGTTCGGTGTACATCATCGCGCCGTTTGTGACCGACGACCCGTTGGTCTGCATACCGTAGACCTGACCGGTTGTCTTGTTGTGCCAGACTATTTCCGCCTTGCCGTCGCCGTCCAAATCCCCAGCTCCGGCTATACGCCAGTCGGTGTTCGGTTCGGTATAGATGACATTGGCGGTCGAGGCATTTGTTCCGTTGGTCTGGCCAATGGCTACCTGACCGGTCGAACTGTTCCACCAGAGCAGCTCGGCTTTGCCGTTGCCGTTGAAGTCGGCGGTGGCGACGATCTTCCAGGCTGTATTCGGTTCGGTATAGATCATCCCGGTACCGAGTATTGTTTTTCCGTTCTGCAGCATGATGGCGTAAACCTGACCGGTCAGCCTGTTCCACCAGATAAGGTCGGTTGTGCCGTCGCCGTTGATGTCACCTGTTGCGACGATACGCCAGTTGGTGTTTGGTTCGGTGAAGACGGTTGCGCCCGATTTCACCGCTGTCGGGCTGGACATAAGCATGATGTAAACCTGGCCGGTTGTGCTGTTCCACCAGACGAAATCCCTGATGCCATCGCCGTCGAAGTCACCCTGGCCGACAATCGACCAGGCCTGCTTCGGTTCCTGCCAGAACTGAGCGCCGCCGGTGATGCTGCTGCCGTTGGTGGTGATGCCGGATACCTTGCCATCCCCCTGGTGATACCAGGTGATGGATGGGGTGGTGGGGAGTTTAAACACTGCTCTCACACTCCAGGCCGTATCCATGGTCACCGTACACGTTCCGGTTCCGCTGCAGGCGCCGCTCCATCCGGCAAAGGCGCTGCCGGTGTCAGGCGTAGCAGTCAGCGTGACCGAGGTGCCGTTGGTAAATGAGGCGCTGCAGGTTGCGCCGCAACTGATGCCGACGGGGTTGCTGGTGATTGTGCCGGAGCCGGAGCCGGTTTTGGAGGTGGAAAGGGTCAAAGAAGCAGATGGTGAATGTCCACCATGAACCGGCCAGACATAGTAGTAGCGTGACTTATCGAAGTAGTCCACGCCCGGATTGACGTACCATGCGTTGTAATAGTAATCGTAGTTGGGGCGGGTACTGGACGACCAGTAGCTAGCCGCCTGAACATTATTAGAAAACGGTTGTGTATTCAGCCACACGGTTTGATTTGACTGGCCATAGTTGTTGAACAGACTAGCCAACTCCTTGATATTTGGCAGCCGCCAGTCATTGTGAGCCAGGTAGAAGCTGCTGTTCAATGTTTTTATGTAATCAAGCGCTTCCTGAAAGGTCCTGTAGCTGGCGGCGGGGTTGGCATTCTTGCTCCAGATCAGTCCGGTCAGGTTGTCGGTAACGGTCAGATCGGCGTTGGGCGTAAAGCGCGGATTGGGCCAGGCAACACCGTTCTGCAGCTCGCCATCCTGCCCGGTGCCGCTGCAGGCAATAGTTGCGCCCGATGCATCATAACAGGTGGTCTGGCCTGTTTTAGGAAGAGCCAAATAACCTGAGGACCACTGTCCGCCACGAACAGGCCAGACATAGAAGTGATCTGTCTTATAGTAGCTGCTCACGCTGCCATAGAGCATATAGACGTAACACGCATAGCCCGTGTAGCCGACGTAAGTACTGGACGACCAGTAGTAGTACGCTTGAACATTAGAAAAACCTTGTGTATTCAGCCAGCTATAAAGGGAGCCCATCTTGTTGTCCAGACTTGCCAGTTCGTTGATATTTGGCAGTCGCCAGTCGTTGAAACCCAGATAGTTTTCCGTATTCAGCTTTTTCACGTAATCAAGGGCACGCTGCCAGGTGACCATGCCATCGTTGGGGTCCTCCCGGTAATTTGAAGTCGAGTAATCAGTGTCAAATGACGGATCGCGGGTTTTCATCAGGTTGGCGTCTTTTGTCCAGATCAATCCGGTCAACTTGTCGGTCACGGTCTGGTTGCCGTTATCCACAAAGCGCGGATTGGGCCAGACGACACCCATTTTCAATTCACCATCCTGTCCGGTGCCGCTGCAGGCAATAGTTTTGTTCAATGCATCATAGCAGGTGGTCTGGCCGGTCTGCGGTACCGGCGCGGGAGGGGCGGCAAAGGCAATTGTGAAGAGTGAAGTGAGAAGAGTGAAAAAGAACAGCGAGATGAACAGGTGTTTCATGGTGTGGTCCTCCTGTGAAATCAAATCGGGGTGTTATGGTATCCATTATTTCCAGCCAACCTCGCCAGCCGCAAACTCTAAAAACATCCGAACCAGGATTTTTGGGATTCAAGAATTAACAGGATGCTAAATCCTGCAAATCCAATAATCCTCAAAATCCTGGTTCAGACATCCCCCCCCGAATAACCAAATAAACAAATAATCTACAGGCCGGCCCGCACTGGCCATACATAGTAGCTCTTGGGCGCACCGTCGTTGTTCACTCCGCCATCGTTCATGGTGACGTACCAGGCGTACGCTGTACTGCCTGCATAGATACTGGACGACCAGTAGACGTCGCTAGCCTGGACTCCGTTAAAGTAAGATAAGTAACCGGCAGGCAGGGCAGGGTTGTTGCTGTTCAGATCAATCAGACTTTCCAGCTCTGTCACGTTGGGCAACCGCCATTGTCCAGAGACGGAGCCGTCTGTAAGGCCGCATGCGCCGGATGCCAGGCCGTTGCTCCAGGTAATGGCATAGCCCCAGGGCAGACCGGTTCCGGTGTTGGTGATACCCGCGATGATAGCTGAGCAATTCGCATTCTGCAGCCAGATAAGGCCGGTCAGGTTATCGGTCACCGTGCCGTTGCCGTTGTCGGTGAAACGTGGCGATGGCCATGTTATCCCCTTCTTCAAATCGCCATCGTCACCTGCGGCATAGCTGGTGGTCTGCCCGGTTCTGGGGAGCGTGATGGTTCCCGCTGCGTAAGCGATGCCGACGGCAACGGCGCAGAAAAGGGCAAGGGTAATAAACAGTTTATTTTTCATTGGTGTAACCTCCGTAATTATTTTATAAATTCCTTGTCTGAACCAGGATTCATAGGATTCAAAGATTTACAGGATTTTAAATCCTGCAAATCCTATAATCATAATAATCCTGGTTCAGACATTCCTTGGTTCAGACATTATTATACAGCCGCTTGAACTCCAGGCTTCGCGCCCCGAAGTTGATCAGCAAACCGGTTGGCAGGCGGAACGCCTCCAGGTAATTCCGCGCCTGTGCAAGATGGACATCCTCAAGCCTGACAAGCGCCTTCAACTCAACCAGAACCTTGTGTTCCACAAGAAAATCCACCCGTCTGACGCCGATCTCCAATCCATCATAAAAGATAGGCATCTCCTGCTCACGGGCAAAATCCAGTCCTTTCTTCTCCAGTTCAATCGCAAGCGCCCGCTGGTAAATCAACTCCTGAAAACCGTTCCCCAGAGTCGAATGAACCTTCATAGCGCAACCAATAATGGCATGTGTAACAGGATCATCAATCGTGCTCACAAAAAAACCTCTTGTCTGAATCAAGATCCTGTCTGTCTGAACCAGGATTTATAGGATGCAAAGATTAACAGGATTCAAAATCCTGCAAATCCAATAATCCTCAAAATCCTGGTTCAGACCCAAATAATCTACTGACCGGCCCGCACTGGCCATACATTGACGATGTTTATGGTCTTATTGGTGCTGAACACGAAGCCATTTTTCAAGTAGACGTTCCAGGCATCTGTACTATTGCCTGCATAGGTACTGGACGACCAGTAGTAGTTGTTAGTCTGGACTCCGTTAAAGTAAGATGAGTAACCGGCGGGCAGGGAGGGACTGATGGCGGAGCGATCAACCAGGCTCAATAGCTCTTTCCTGTTTGGCAGCCTCCAGTCACCCGCTTTGGAGCCGTCTGATAAGCCGCAGATTCCGTTTTTCAGCCCGTTGCTCCAGGTGATGGCCTCTGCCCATGCAAGATAGCCATAAGCGTTGGCTATACCGGCTACGGTATCTGTGCAATTGGCGTTCTTCAGCCAGATCAGCCCGGTCAGGTTGTCGGTCACCGTGCCGTCGCCGTTGTCGGTAAAGCGGGTAGCAGGTGACCAGGGAGCGCCCTTTTGCAATGCACCGTCGTCACCTGGGACATAGCTTGTTTTCTGGCCTGTTTTGGGGAGCAGGATGCTGCCGCCGGTTGTCGTGCTGACCTCTGCGCTGTTCGCCGAATCTCCGGCGCTGTTGGTTGCCCGGATGCGGTAGAAGTAGGTTATGGATGTCGAAAGGCCGGTATCGTTATAGCTTGTGACATTGGCCGCCGTGGTGGCGATCTGGGCATAGGTTCCGGTTGCGCCGGCCTTGCGCTCTATCTTGAAGCCGGTTTCATTGCTGGAGTTATCTGACCATTTAAGATTAATCTGGCTTGTTGACACAGCCGTTGCGGTAAACCCGGTTGGCGCTGCAACAGGCGCTATAGGCCACACCGTAATCGTCACGGTGCTGGAAACCTGTCCCGCCACTACGGTGACAGTCGACGGCGATGTGGTTCCGGTATAGATGACATTGTCGGCAGCATCTAACCCGTTGGCGGTTATGATCCTCCCGGTTCCTGCCGGGACGCTATTTACTGCGCCGCCATTCGGATATTGCGTCGTATCAAAATCATTCTGCAAGTCCGGCGTTATTCCCGGTCCTGATACTACAATCCTCACCTTTGATACGCCAACCGGCGCTGCGCCTACACTTTTGCCGACCGATTTGGCGGCGGCATCCATCCAGACCAGTCTGGCGGAGATCGAACCTGTGCCGCCAGCCGCTGTCCCGGAACTTGCAATGGTTCCGCTGCTCTTCCCACACCCCCCTGTTATGAACAGCACCATAAGCAGGACAAGCGTTTTCAGACCAATATGTGTGTAATATTTCATGTTATGGCCTCCCTACCATACCACCGGAATTGATCCGGAGTTTGGTATAACCGTCAGGGTAAATGTCTGTGATGCAGCGGGTGTTACTCCATTGCTTGCGCTAAAGGTCAGCGTATACGTTTTTGCGCTGCCTATCGCAGGGGTGCCGCTCAGGGTGCCGGTGGCCGGGTTGTAGGAGACGCCGGTCGGCAGTGTCCCCGTCAAATTTATGGCCGGAGTGGGAAAACCGCTGGCTGTGACAGTAAACAGTATGGTTGAAACACCCTCAGTCGCTGTCAGGGAATTTGTGCTTGTGATGACAGGGGCTTCATTTACCGTCAGCGTAAACGTCTGCGTGGCATCTGGCAGCACGCCGTTGGCAGCTTTGAAGGTAAGTGGATAGCTGCCCGTCGTGCCAGCCACCGGCGTGCCGCTCAATACGCCGGTGGCCGGGTTGAAGGATACACCTGCCGGCAATGTACCTGCGATGCTCAACGTGGGTGAGGGAGAACCGGTTGACGTTACCGTGTGCGAGCCCGCCGTACCGACGGTAAATGTTGCAGCACTGGCACTGTTAATTGAGGGTGCTACCAACAAGTTGTTTACCGTCAGTGTAAAACTCTGCGTCGCATCAGGCTGCGTCCCGTTGGCCGCCCTGAAGGTGATGGAATAGCTGTCCGCCGTGCCTGTCGCCGGTGTGCCGCTCAGGATACCGCTGGCCGGGTTGAAGGATACGCCGGTTGGTAATGTACCTGCCACACTGAGGGTTGGCGCGGGTGAACCGGTCGCCATGACGGTAAACGAGCCGGTCGAGCCGACGGTGAATGTTGCCGCGTTTGCACTGGTGATGACGGGGGCAACTGCCTGGCTGTTCACCGTGAGGGTGAAGCTCTGCACGGCGTCTGCTCCATAGCCGTTTGCGGCTTTAATTGTCAGAGACCAGACACCGGCGCTTCCTGTTGCCGGTGTGCCGCTCAGGATGCCTGTGGCCGGGTTGAAGGTTACGCCGGCCGGCAATGTACCGCTCACGTTTACGGTGGGGGCGGGAAAGCCGCTGGCAGTTACGCTGAAGCTTCCGGCTGTGCCGACCACGAAGTTTGTGCTCGCTGCGCTGGTTATGGCAGGGGCACCTGTGGCCTGACGGGTGGCGTTCCAGGCGATGCTCGGCCCGGAAACCATCACAACGGACCCGCTCGCTTTTCCGGCTGCAGTGTCAAACGTACTCTTGAGCACAGACCCTGCCGCATCGTGGCCGGTGAAGATTACGGCAGATCCCGACATTGTAAGCACTCCCGCAAAACTTCCGCTGGCGGTGTCCGCCACGAAACCGTTGGCGTCAACGGTGAATGCCATTGTTCCGGTTGCGCCGCCGGAATAGCTGCCGGCATATGTGCCCGCCGCCGCTGAAATCAGCGGTCCGACCTTGGTAACACTAGCCGTGACGCCGGACGCAAGCGGGGAGATTGAACCGGTGCCGCCGGCCGGGTCGATGGTGCCCGAAACGATCCGTGATCTGCTCCCTTTTACGATGGCTACAAACTCAAAGCCGCTGGAGGATGGCGTAACATATCCGCTCTGGGTGGTATCACCAACGGTTGCAACCGGCAGAGTGCCATCGGGCTGCACAGAGCCGAAAGATCCGTAGGTGCCATCGGAGAGCGCCCAGTTCCAGACACCGGAAAATGTTGAAAAACCATCGGCAGGTGACGGTACGACAAGGATGGTTGTCGTGCCGGCGGTGCTCCCCAGAGTGGTTATGGTCTGCCCTCCATGTACATATCTGTTGGTTGCGTCATAGGCTGAAATCCTGAACATGTAGGTTTCATTGTCTGTCAGGTTGTCGACGACATAGCTGTACGACTGGTTATTGAGGAGGTAGGCCAGAAGGTCAATCTGAGGCGGTTGATAACTGGCGGGGTTTGCCGGTATGACATCCATTGTGAGTTTTGTTATACCAAGGCTCTGTATGGTCGCCGATGCCGAGCCTGCCGCCGATGCGCCGGCAAAGACGACTTTGAGGGTTGACTTTTCCCGCCCCGGAGTTCCGCTGCTGCCGCCACCACCCCCGCCGGAACAGGCACAAAGCGTGCAAATAAGCAGTAGCGCCATGAACAGCCCGAATGTGTGCGCTGCATATCTCATAACTGGAATCTCCTTTCAGGTCGAAGAAACTAAAATGCCTGGTATGTGCCGAAGCTGTAGGCGATGTCGCGATTGTTGGTGCCGCCCGGAAGGCTGTACCGGGTATATGCGGGCACGGTCACGCTCAACTGGAGTGCCGTGTGGGTTGCTGTGTAATAACGTATCTCGGGGATCACATCCAGGGTTGTCAGGGAGTTGTTCTGGCTCACGCCGTCAATTCTGGTTTCAAAAACGCTCAATCCGGCAGTCCGGAGCCCGAACCAGAGTTCGGGAAGAAAAAACTCCCGTTCGACGCCCCCCATATACGAAATTAACGTGCCGTATTCCACCTTGTTTCCATAGATGTTGGCCCTGTTCAGCGGTTGGGTTACTCCACCCATCATGGAAAGGCGGTATGAGCCAAAGCGGTGAATAACCTTTTCGGTCACGGAAATATCATATGAACCGGTGCCAAGCCCCTTCTCGGCTTCACCGGAGCCCAATTTGACCGTGAGCAGTGAGAAAAGTTCGATGGATTTTTCGTCGCCCCAACGATGTTTAACGGTCAGGCTCATGTCTCCAACTCCGGTTTTGGAACGGGCTTCTCCATCGCTGTCCATGCGCCTGGCGGTGAGGATGGGTATGATGAAGTCAACGTAGAGATCATGGGCTATTGTGAGCTGAAGCGGGATGATGAAGGATTGTCGATCATCGATAAAGGTAGATTCCAGGCCGATGCCAAGCGGTATTCGCTTTGGCTTTGTATCGGTTGATTTGGATTGTTTATCGCCAGGTTGAGGAGCCGCAGAGTCGGAGGAAGCCGGTTTGTCGGGAACGGCAGCGGCAGGGGCCGCCAATATGACAGTAGTAAGCTCGGTGTTGCTCTGAACTGTAGTGTACACCTGCCTTGTACTGGTTGTGATCTTGTCGGGCGCTACGATAACGGCTGTTTCAGAACGCGCGTTTGGAAAGGAAAAGTTAACGGTGGTACTGACGGCGCATGCGAGAGAAGGGAAAATAACGGGGATCAGTAGAAAAACACCTGTACGTATTGTTGCGTGGTACCAATCTGTAGAGTGCTTTTTCATACACTCCTCCTATAGCGATCTGGCGTTGTGTCAAATTTTTTGACGTTTTTTATTCTTTTCCGTTTTAAATCCAGCGTATTACCAATCAAAGACTTGCCTCCCCCAATAATACCAGTTAAGAATGTTCATTATGGGGGTACAAGCTCATGTCGTACTTATCTAAAAC
>Ga0194037_1000443_pt1 | contig 32301 bp, 30 predicted proteins | sample JunL306m_MetaG_FD_148653 | JGI IMG/M metagenome (GOLD analysis project Ga0194037, IMG submission 148653) | Anoxic zone freshwater microbial communities from boreal shield lake in IISD Experimental Lakes Area, Ontario, Canada - Jun2016-L304-6m | ecosystem: Environmental > Aquatic > Freshwater >...
TTGGGTTGATATCGCTTCAGACCCAGTACAACCGGCTTCAGCGCGTATCATGAACCGCCGTATACGGAACCGTTCGTACGGTGGTGTGGGAGGACGGCGGGGGAGACCCCGCCTCCTACCCGATTGACCAATTAATATAAGGATAACTTATGTGTTTCCTTCGTTCTATCATCTATATTCAAATATTTTTGATTTCGTTCTGTTTCTGCAACGTTGCTGAAGGCAGAGGGTCTTCACTTCATTATCCATCTATAAAAGGTACTGTGGTTGATAGCGCGAGTGGAAAGTCGATTGAGGGAGCAGTAGTTGTAGCACAATGGACTAAGCTGCATGGATTTGGGCTGACTTATCATACTCAAGAAAAATTAACAGAGACACAAACAGATAAGAACGGGGCATTTACACTCAGCGGAATAAATGCTTGGTTTGTTGAGCCACCAGAGATGATTGTCTATAAAGAAGGATATTTACCTTGGAGGAATGACTCAGTTTTTCCTGGAGGTAATAAAACTAAAGATAATGAGTGGGTCAATAATGCAGTTTACCGGCTCGAAAAATATGAAGACAAATATACCTTTGGGCAAATTGAAAGTTTTATCGATAGCGGAATAATGGGGTATGACCAGAATTCATTGCCGTTATTCACAGAAAAGATGCGGAAACTGTCGTCAGAAAGACGAAAGAGGCAAGACACCCTAATTAATATTAATTTTCACGCAAAAATAATTGACGCTGAGACTAACAAACCTGTTGATGGCGTAATTGTTATTGCAAGTGATCGACGCAATAAATATAGCCATGGAGTTAGTGATAATAAAGGCATCATTAATATTTCAGGTGATTACCCTATGCTTGAGTATCCTCCATCAATTGTCGTTTACAAAAAGGGATATATTGTTCAGTCAAGTTGGGATTTTGGAGGAGATTCATTACATCCTTTTAAATGGCAAACGGGTTATGTATTCCGATTGAAAAAGTGTGACACTCAACGATCTTGGAATACTCTGGACAGGCTAATCGGACAATTGGATGAGAAAAGCAATCAATTTCTGCGAAATATAATTGCACGGGAAAAAGCCGAAAAGTAATGAGTCGGCCAACTAACGGCAGCACCGGTCAGCGGGAAAAAGCCCCCGCTAGCAGGCGTGCCTTGTCACGTTGTACAGAAAAAGAAGCAAATGGGCCGCGTCTCAACTCTATACAGATTACAAAAAGTCAAGACGGTTAAGACAGGCAACCGATTCTATTAGGCATGCTTCAGGGGATGTTCTTTCAAATATTTTCTCAGCGCATCATCAATCCGGGATTGCCACCCGGCACCAGTGGATTTGAAACTTTCCACAACATCCTGGGATAGTCGGATTGCAATTGATTTTTTTGTGGGTGCTTTTTGTGGGCCACGAATTCCCGGACGATGAATGATAGCCTGTGCCCCATCTTCATCAGTTTTAAGAAAATTGTCCGGATCGTCCAGAGCCATGCGTTCTACAGCCTCTTCGGAAAAGTTACTGACTCGTTCCTTATCGGTCATTATTTCACCTCTGGAACGCATGTCTTTAATTTCATCCGAGGTTCGTTTAACTATTTTGGCCATAATAGACGCTCCTTTCTTTGCGACTGGCCTTCCGTAGTGAGATACAGCGAACTGCATCTCCACGTAGCGTGTAAGTGATTGTAAGAGTTACCAGTTCGCCACCGACCTCGGCAATATTCAGCCATCGGCGTTCGTGTGGTCGGTGACTTTCAACCGATATCTTACCTGATGACTCATAGACAAGCTGACCGTCGGCAAGGTCATATCCATGTTTTTCCAAGTTCTTCAGTCGCTTGCTTTTATCCCAATCGAAACCATGCTTATTGTATATACGATTTGATGTAGTACGTCAATTGGACAGAAGGTAGTATTCTACCGAATAGTAGGCAGGTTGCACGGAATGTTGACTGCTACAGCCTCAATACCATTATTTCTGTCGGTTAGGGCGGATGGGGATGTGTGGGGGGCGAATGGTAATTGACACGCAGCTTATTATGTAGCTACAATGGCTACACAATAAAGACGAGGTGACCATTATGCAGACCGTTGGCGTTCGAGAACTGAAAAACCGGCTGACTCATTACCTTGGTGAAGTAAGAAACGGTGAAAATGTGGTGGTAACTGATCGTGGTAATCCGGTGGCAATTCTGCACAGGCTCGATAAAATCGAAAAAAATGCCGGTCTTGATGAGCGCCTGGCTGCATTGGCAGTTCAAGGGCATCTGCGATTACCAACCGGTAACAAAACGTGTACTTCCTTTACTCCGGTGAAACTTGATGGCGAAGTTTTGTCTGAAATGCTGATACGTGAACGCCGATGATCTACTATCTCGACAGCAGCGCCCTTGTGAAACGTTATGCTGCGGAACCCGGCTCGGACAATGTTGCAGCGCTTATTGAAGGGGATCACAAGCTTGCTGTTTCCTGGCTTGCCATTCCTGAGACGCTTTCAGCCGTTGCCAGACGGGCGAAAGGCGGTTCACTATCTGCCGATGATCTTGCCGCCATACGGAGTCAATTCAATCAGGATCTGCAGAGCTTCATGATTGTGGAAGTTTCTGGTGCGCCGGTGGATGGTATTGAAACACTCATAGCCCGCCATGCACTGCGTGGTGCTGATAGCATTCATCTCTCAGCAGCGCTCTGGCTCGGCAAGGCAACCAAGTCACCGGTTGTTTTTGTGGCGTCTGATAATGAGCTACTGAATGCCGCCAAAGCTGAGCGGCTTAAAACGTTTAATCCGGCGGAAGTGCATAGCGCATAACCGATCACCAGGCTGCAGAGGGTTCTCCGAAAAATCACAATAAATTGAGGATGACTGCAAAACGGACTCAACTTTATGTTTTTCCGGCAATACCCCCGATTTGTAGCGTTAACCGGTGGCGGAACACAACCAATTGACGACCTCTTCTTATACTGCTATCTTCCGACGCCGGAGGAGTAAAGTTTATGCCATCGCTTGCACATAAAACGGAACGAGTTTTGAGCCTTCTGCGCGAGCTTCCACCTGCTAAAGTTAATGAAGTTATTGATTTTGCAGAATATCTCGCCGCTAAAACCATCAGAACAAAGTCTTGTAAACAGCGTACATTAGAATTGCCGCTTTACCATATGGGAGCGGTTGATCAGAAAGCATTTGAACGCTCATCACTCTATGGAGAACGACTTGACACCGTGCTTACTTGATTCAAATATTCTTGTGTTTAGGTAAAAGAGAGAGGTTGAAAGATGGTTTCAGATATAATGAAAAAAGCGATAAAAATAGGTGTGCTGCTGATTGTAGCTGTTATTGTTCTCTCTGTTGGATATGTCATGACCGTGCTGAACGTGAGCTACTCAAAGGGCGAGCGGGTTGGTTACGTACAGAAATTTTCACAGAAAGGGTGGCTCTGTAAAACCTGGGAAGGGGAGTTGCAGATGATTTCGGTTCCCGGTTCCGTGCCGGAGAAGTTCCTTTTCTCCGTGCGTGACGATGCCACTATTGCAAAAATCAACTCGTCGTTAGGTAAAAAAGTTTCACTTTCGTATGAACAGCATATGGGTGTGCCGACCAGCTGTTTTGGCGAATCGGAATATTTTGCTGTTAACTCAAAAACGCTGGAATAACGGCGTGCCCTCGTCAGATATCCGCTCCACTCTTCAAGAACAGCTGATTGAATCCAATCGCCGTGAATATGGCCGCCTGTATGATCTGCTGACCTTTGCCACGCCGGAACAGCTGGTCGCCGCCAACGCAGAACGGGCGGAACTGCTGCAGTGGCTGGCTCACCACGCACAGTTCGGCTACGCAGCTACCAAGGTTGATTGCAACAACCTGTCTCCCGGGTGCCGGCAGTGCGGCGATGGCAGCTGGTCCTGCCTGTTCATCAATGGCCACTGTAACGGACGCTGTTTCTACTGCCCCACAGCTCAGGATGATGATGGTCCTCCGGTAACCAACGGCCTGGCTTTCAGCAGTCCGGATGATTATGCCGCCTATGTTGCTAAACTAGGCTTCAATGGCGTCAGTATCAGCGGTGGCGAGCCGCTGATGACGGCTGATCTGACGATTGACTATCTGAAAGCTGTTCGTACCCGCTGCGGTGATCAGGTTCATCTCTGGATGTATACCAACGGGACGCTACTGACGAGCGATATCTGCCGCCGGCTGCGGGATGCCGGGCTGAACGAGATCCGTTTTGACATCGGTGCCGTGCGCTATAACCTTAAAAAACTGCGACTGGCCGTGGGGTGTATTCCGACCGTAACGGTGGAAATTCCGGCGGTGCCGGAGGACGAGGAACTGCTCAGGCAGAAGATGGTTGAAATGGCGAGTGCGGGCGTTAATCACCTCAATCTGCACCAGATGCGGCTGACCCCCCATAATTTCGGTCCCCTGACGGAGCGCGGTTACACTTTTATTCATGGTGAGAAGGTTACGGTACTTGAGTCGGAACTGTCTGCACTGCGGAGTGTTCGTTTCGCTCTGGAGCAGGGTATCAACCTGCCGGTGAACTACTGCTCATTTCCCTATAAACGTCGCTTTCAGCATGCTGCCGCCCGTCGGCGTGCAGCCCTGAATGTGTGCAATTCTGAAGAGCAGGTGACAGAACCGGGCTATCTGCGCACGCTTTCCGAAAGCGGTGTCCGCTACTGTGATGCAGCGCTCTTACAGAACCCGAGCTATCGCCACCCTTTTGAAAAGATCACACTTGAAACCGGACGGGCTCTCTATCTTGAGAGGAGGCCACTAACGCCGGAAATTGTGTTGTCGCAGACGGAACGGACTGCATTGGAAGCCGGCAAACCACCGGAGCGGTTGGCCCGTTTTGAGAGGATTGAAGTCGGTCTGGCGGATTACTTCTAAAGCCAGTTACTCTGATCGTTTTCCCCACAGCGTCAACAGTGCCGGCAGAAAGACCAGAAAGACCGCCACGCTGGCTGCCATGCCGAGTGACATGACCGCGCCGATACTGAAGACCCCCTGGTGATGAGCCACCATTAAAGCCCCGAAACTGAAGACGATTGTCAGGGCGTTCAGGAAGACACCGACGCCGGCGCTGCTGACCGCTACCCGCGCCGGAGTTTCATTCCCCTGCCGGTAACGGTTGATGATGTAGATGGCCGAATCGATCCCCACCCCCAGAATTAACGGCAGTACGATGATGTTGGCCGAATTGAAGCTGACCCCGGCCAGTCGCATGCCGCCGATCATCAAGAGCAGGCCGGACGCCAGCGGGAGTGTGCCGAGCAGGGCGTAGCGGAGGCTCTTGAAATTGATCAGCAGGATGGCGGCGATGCCGAAAAAGGCGTAGATAAAGGCTTTCAGATAGGCGTCACGCAGCACCGAGAGCGATTCGAACACCATGATCGGTTCGCCGGTGGCGTGCGGGTCAATGCTTTTGACCTGGCTGACAAACTCCTGCAGCGGCTCTCGCTCAAAGATCTCCTTGCGCGGCGCAACCTGCAGCAGTAATTTGCCGCTTTTACCGACGAAACGCCCCATCAGCTCCGGCGGTACATCCCGCTCCGTAACTGGCACTGCCGCCAGACTGCTCTTCAGCATACGCAGCTTCTCTGGCAGTTCGGCAAACATGCTCCCTTGAAACTCCCGCAGCATTCCCAGTGCATTCTTATCTTTTTCCGCTTCCAGTTTACTGAAAAAACCATCCAGTGTTTTCATGAAAGCCCCAACGGGTGCGGCTTCGGGGGCCTTGCGTTCCGCAAGTGCTTTTGTAAGTAGATCCACCTGTGTGCGGAAGTTTTCGAAAACCGCCGGCAGCGCCATAACCTGCAGATTCTCTTCGTAGGGGAGCGGTTTGACAGCATCCATAACCGTACGCAGCGCCGTCAGTTCGGCCAGCTTTTCTGTCTGCTGCTCCGGCACGAAGGAGAGCGTGCTGACGACATGATCCACCGCCGGCAGTTTTTCCAGGCGGGCGGTCAGTTGTTGCGCTTCGGTTTTGTCACGGGCGGTCACGACGGCAAAATAGCCTGAATTTTCCTTGCTGCGCATCAGGCGGTAGGCATACTCGACCGACTGCAGCCCCTTGGCCTGCAGGTTCATCAGGTTATAGTCAAAGCGCATCGTCAGGGTAGGGTAGAGACAGACCAGCGACAGCAGCAGTGTAGCGGTGATGACCCCTTTCGGTCTGCTAAAGAGGAAGCTCAGAAATGGACCTGTTTCGCGAGTGGCGTGACGGGAGTTCGGTTGAGTGGCTGCAGACTTTTTATACGGTTCCAGCAGTACTAGCATGGCCGGCAGTACGCTGAAGGTGGCGATCACGCAGATAAAGACCCCGCCGGCTGCGATGATACCGAGTTCGGCGATCCCTTTGAAATCGGTGAAGGCAAAGGTGGCAAAGGCCAGCGCCACCGTTGCAGCGGCCATGATGATCGAACGGATATTGGAGGAAAGACCGATCTCTATGGCCGCCATGCCGTCGGCACCCGCTTTCAGCTCTTCCTGGTAGCGCAGCACGATCTGGATCCCATACTCGATACCCAGGCCGATCAGCATGATCGCAAAGACCATCGAGAGGATATTCAGGTGGCCGACCGCCAGTGTGGCGAAGCCGAACGAAAGACAGATCCCGACGATCAGTGATACCATGGCGGCGATTACGTTCAGCAGGCCGCGAAAGGCGAACAGCAGCAGGATCACCGTTAATGAAAGTGAAAGAACCGTGGCGATGCCGATATCGCGCTGGCTGGTGGCCATTTCTTCATATTCCAGTACCGGCACCCCGGTCAGACCACCCCGGATCCCCTTGAATTCCGGTTTCTTCAAAATATCATCCAGTGCAACACGGGCCGCTTTGATCGCCTTTTCAGAGGCGACAAAACTGCCCTCCTCCTTGACCGGCAGCATGGTAATAACCTGCTGCTTGCCGGCGTTCTCAAGCATTGACGGCTTACCATCTCCGCCCCCTTTGAGGAAGGCATCCATGGTCATGCCGCTTGATTTTCCATCAAAGGCTTTAAAACCTTTGTCGAGTGTTGTCAGCATGAAAGCCAAACTCTGCAGCGCGACCGTGTCACCATTTTTCAGATATTTTTCTATCTGCCCGCTCAGGCTGGTAAAGAGAGTCTGTACCGAAGGGGCGGCGGCCAGTTCTGTCAGGGTCGGTGCAGCCATGGTTAGCGTACGGCGCAGAGTCTTGATCTCATCCAGCGGCATGAAGAGCATGCCGTTGGTACGGAAGAAGGGTAGGCCGCCCGGATAAAATACTTCGCGAAAGACACCTTTATCAAGGCCAAGTCGTGCATTCAGTGCATCGGTGGCGCGCGTTGACAGTTCGGCATCCTCCGATTCAATCACTGCCACGATCTCTTCCTGATCACCGAACTCGGCCCGGTAGGCGCGGTAATCAACCTGAAAGGGGGCATTCCTCGGCATCAGATCGTCACGCCCGGTCAGGAAACTCATATTCTTCATTGTATAGAGTACAGAAACCGTTGAAAGCAGTAAGGCGACCGTTAAAATCAGGCGTGGTCGAGCGGCGACAAAGGTAAACAGACGGCTGCTATGCGGGTGGGACACGTGGGTACTCCTTAGAAAATGGTGATGTTGTGAATAGCATTGCGGCGGGTGATCTGTCAATCGGTGAGGGGGTAATGGTGAAGGGTGGTGCCGTGAGCGCCTTGTGCTGAGCGAAGCCGAATTATGGAGTCTATCAAAATAACATGAACAAATTCCGTTCGCCCTGAGCTTGTCGAAGGGCAGCCGTTCATGGTTCGACAAGCTCACCACGAACGGAAAAGAAAAGTTGATTTTTGCAAGGCTCCTAAGTCGAAGGGTGAGGATGCGCCGGGATGGTTCCCGGCGCAGTGTGTTGGGGATGTGAAAAATTATGTTTTACCGTTTTTGTTTCCGTTTCCCTTACTCCTTTGTGAGCAGTGCCACAATATTCTGATATAATTCGTCACCATCTTTGCCGGTGACCTTTTTTTTGTCCACGGTTGCCACCGGGAAATCCCGGCAGCTGCCGCACTGCTTGACGCAGCTCTTGACCTTTACGTTCAGGTCGGGAAACTCTTCCTGCAGTCGTCTGACGACCTTCCCTTTGCCCTTGTTATGTTCGCAGAATCGAATCTTGGCGTCCATGTCTACACCGCCAGTGGTGAGCCGACCGGCGCCACAAAAACACGCTGGGCCATCTCATTGTCGATCATCAGGACACCATGACCGGTATCGCCGACCAGTTTGAGCTTGGCAATCAGGTCACGGTCATTGTTCTCTTCCTCGATCTGTTCAGTAATGAACCACTGCAGGAAAATCTGTGTGGCGTGATCTTTCTCCTGTACGGCCTGTTCTGTCAGCTCGTTGATACAGGAGGTAATCAGGTTTTCATGTGCCAGCGTTTTCTGCATCATATCCAGCAGAGATTTATACTTGTTGGGGAGCGCCTTACTGGCCGGCATTGCAATGACCACACCCTGATCTGTCAAATAGGTGTAGAACTTCATAAAGTGGATCATCTCTTCGCGATACTGTACGAAGAACCAGTTGGCGGCGCCTTTGAGCCCCATTTCATTGGCACAGGATGACATGACAAGGTAGAGGTGGGCGGAAAAAAGTTCCAGGTTCATATGTGTGTTCAGTGAGTCGGACATTTTTTTGCTGATCATGATCGTAAACCTCCATGTATGATTTGTTGTCAGTATAACCCAATTCAGGACTTTTTCAATCCTGAATTACATGCTGCCGGGAAAGCCTGAAAACCATGAAACTCCCCAGCAGGAACATCGGCAGGCTGAGCATCTGCCCCATCGAAATCAGACCGAAGAAAAGACCCATCTGGGCATCGGGCTGACGGAAAAACTCTACAATAAAACGGAACAGTCCGTATCCGGCGACGAATGTCCAGGTCGAAACTCCGGCATTTTTAGAGCTGCGTGACATGAAGCGCACAATAAAAAACAGGACCAACCCCTCCAGAAAGGCTTCATACAGTTGTGACGGGTGTCGTGGCACTCCGTCACTGCCGGGAAATATCATTCCCCAGGAAACGCTGGTGGGTCTGCCGTACAACTCGCCATTGATAAAATTGCCGATTCTGCCCAAGCCAAGACCGACCGGAGCGCAGAGCGAGGCCATGTCCATCAGCGTCGGAAAAGGCAGTTTTTTTCGTCGGGCATACAGTATAAATGCCAGCAGAACCCCCAGCGCACCTCCATGGAACGACATGCCCCCTTCCCAGACGGCAAGTAGTTTGAGCGGATTGGTCAGATAAAAACCGAGGTTATAAAACAGGATGTAGCCGAAGCGTCCCCCCAGTACGACCCCCATAGCGCCATAAAATACCAGGTCGGCGATATCATCTGTGGTCAGAGAGAGCTTTTTGCGAGCAACTTCAGAACGGATCAGGAAATAGGTGATGATAAAGGACAGAACGTACATCAGCCCGTACCAGCGGAACTGGAGCGGGCCGATGCTCAGAAAAACGGGATCAATTGTGGGAAAATGCATGGAAGTTGTGCTGCTCCTTTAAATATCTGCTCACGATTTCTGGATGCCGCAGCCGCAGTTGCGGCTGCAGGTGCCGCTTCTCATTTTAAGGGCTCTGATGAAGGTAGCTTCAGTGGCATTCTGCAGTTCCGTAACCACATGTGCCGGTACCGGAGAATCCAGTGACAGGATAACCATGGCCTCCCCTTTTTTCTGTCTGCGACCCAGGTTCATCGAGGCGATATTGATGTCGTGCTGTCCCATGATCGTGCCTATTTTTCCGATCATACCGGGACGGTCTTCATAGTTCAGCATCAGCATATGTTCGTCAGGGGTAAAGTCCATCGAATAATCACGCAACTGGACGATGCGCGGCTGACCGTCGAAGAGTGTACCGGATACCAGTTTCCGTATTCCCTGACCTTCCAGGATCAGGGTGATTACGTTCGAGAAGGAGTCAGATTGAGTCGATTTAGTTTCCGCCACGACAATGCCCATCTGTTCAGCAATCAACGAGGCGTTGACCATGTTGACATCCTGATCGAGTTTATGGTTCAGGATGGCGGATAATCCGCAGACTGCCAACGGCGAACAGTCATAGTGGGCAATCGCGCCGCTAAAGCCGAAGGTGATCTTTTCAAGATTAATATCGACCAGCTGCACACCGAAATCGGAGATCACGCTCATCAGATTAAGGAACGGCCGCATCTGATCCATCAATGCCATATCGAAACGGGGGATGTTGAGGGCATTTTCAAGCGGTTTGTCATCAAGGTAGTTGATAATTTCTTTGGATACGTCGATGGCGACATTGACCTGCGCCTCGAAGGTGTTGGCTCCCAGATGCGGTGTGACGACCAGTCGCTCATGAGCGATCAGGGCTTTTAGTGTGTCTGTGTCGGGTGGTTCCTTGCTCCAAACATCGCAGGCGCCCCCGGTTACCTTGCCGGAATTGAGGTTATCCAGCCAGGCCTGCTCTTCGATGATGCCGCCACGGGCGACATTGAGGATAATTACGCCGCTCTTCATAAGTGCGAATTCACGCGCTCCGATCATGCCGCGTGTTTCATCGGTCAGCGGGGTATGTACGGTGATGATATCGCAATTTTTGTAGATCTCGTCATGCGAAACCAGCTTGACGCCCAGATCATTAGCCCGTTTAACGGCGATGTAGGGGTCGCAGGCCAGCACCTCGCATTCAAAAGCTTTCAGACGAGTTGCCACGCGGCCACCGACTTTGCCGAGACCGATCACACCGGCGGTTTTCCCTTTCAGTTCGATACCGGTAAAGGGCGCACGCTTCCATGCCCCCGATTTGAGGCTGTTGTTGGCTTTGGTAACGTTACGGCAGAAGGATAAGAGCAGCGACATGGTGTGCTCAGCGGCGCTGTTGGTGTTACCGTAGGGGGCGTTGACGACGATGACACCTTTGGAGCTGGCGTACTCGACGTCAACGTTGTCAATGCCGACTCCGGCACGGGCAACCATCTTGAGACGCGTAGCGGCATCCAGCAGGGCCTTGTCAACCGTCGTGCCGCTGCGGGTGATAATAACGTCGTAGTCGCCGATAACGGCCAGTAATTCCGCTTCTGTGAGACCAAGCTTAACATCCAGTTTAATGCGTGGTTCCTGTGTCAAGAGTGCCAGTCCATCGGCAGAAACTTCATCGGTTACAATAATCCTCATTGCATAATCTCCAGTTTCCTTAAAATTAGTCCGCACACAATAGTCCCGTATCGAAAAAAATGCAAGCGTGGCAGCTGTACTAATGCTATATATGCAGCCTATGAAACCATTTAATATCGTCCTAATTGAACCAGAAATCCCCCCCAATACCGGAAATATTGCCCGATTATGCGCCGCCACCGGTACTGTTCTGCATCTTGTTGGTCAGCTCGGTTTTTCGCTTGATGACCGCTATCTGAAACGAGCCGGCCTGGATTACTGGGAACACGTTACCCTCAAAATATGGCCGGATCTGGCAGCACTGCAGTCTGTTTACCGCGACGGACGTTTTCTGTATCTGAGTACTAAGGTGGAGCGCAGTTATCTGCAGGCGACGTTCCAGTCGGGTGATTTTATCGTCTTCGGCAAAGAGACCAAAGGGTTGCCGGAAGAGTTGCTGCAGGCCAATCCCGACTCCTGTATCACGATTCCGATGCCGGCCGGAAAGGTACGCAGTCTCAATCTGTCGACTTCGGCCGGGATTGTGCTGTATGAAGCGCTCAGGCAGTCTGGCGGGGTGTATTGATGCTGCTGCGTGCGATTGTTCTTATGAATCTGGCCCTGATCTTTTATACCTGGGCAGTTTTCAGCGGCAGAAAGCATGGTCTGCATCGCAAGCACCTGCTGGTCTTCGGCATCGGTCTGGTCTGTGATTTCCTGGGAACCCGCCAGATGAGCATTGTCGCACTACTCTACGGCAAAGCGCCGGAATGGTATAATATTACCGGTATTGCATCGCTGTCAGGGATGGCCTTCCATTTTCTGCTGGCATTGTCGGCATCACTGCTGTGTCGTACAGAGGCCGTCAACCGTATTTTTCATCGCGTCAGTCTGACGATATATTTCTGCTGGCTGATCGCATTTTTAAGTGGTGCCATCTCCGGGATGATGCGGATCAAGGGGTAAACCATGGTACATCCGTATTTGACCAGCAGCATTCAAGGAATCGGCGGCAGTATCAAGAACACCCCGGAAGATTTTTTAGTTACTGAGATTCCATCCTATCTTCCCTCCGGATCAGGCGAGCACTGCTACGTGACGATCGAGAAGCGTGGCATTACTACTCTGGAGGCGATCCGCCGGATTGCCGTTGCTCTTAAAGTCCCGGAGTGCGAAATCGGCTATGCCGGTATGAAAGATGCCGTCGGGGTTACCTGCCAGACCATTTCAATCCAACGCATAACTCCTTTGAAAGCACAGGCGCTGAATCTTTACGGCATCAACGTTGTTTCAGCAGAGCTGCACTCCAATAAACTCAAGCTGGGACACCTCAAGGGCAATCGTTTTCAGATCACTGTGCGCGGCATTGCAGCGGATATTGCACGTGACTCAGTCCCGGCAATCTTTGATATGCTTACCAAACGGGGCGTACCGAATTATTTCGGACCACAACGCTATGGCGTGCAGGGCAATTCGCATCTGATCGGTAATGCCCTGTTGCGGCGCGACTGGCAGGGGGTGGTTGATAATCTGATAGGAGATCCCGATGCTGTTCATGATGCGGCCTGGAGTGCCGCGATCAGCGCCTATCGTCAGGGAGACATTGCAGCCGCTTTAAAGCTGTTTCCGCAGCACTGCCGCAGTGAACGCGATGTTCTGCAACGGCTGGTCGCTCGTCCCGGTGATTATCAGAAGGCTTTCGGCGCTGTTCATCCGCGCTTGAAAAAACTGTACCTTTCGGCATTGCAGTCGTTTCTCTTTGATCAAGTTATCGCCGCTAGGATTGACGGCATTGACCGGGTTGCCTGCGGCGACTTGGCCTGCAAGCATCTCAATGGCGCCTGTTTTCTGGTCACAGATCAGCATCTGGAGCAGTGCAGGGCGGAGACTTTTGAAATATCAGCCAGTGGACCGCTGTTTGGCTGTCGGATGAAACAGCCTGAAGGAGAGACACTGCATCTCGAAAACGGAGTTCTTCAGAAGGCCGGACTTGAACTGTACGATTTTGATCTGCCGGGTGGTTTACGGATGGAGGGAGAGCGCCGTCCTCTTCGAGTACCGCTGCAAGATGCATCATACACGCTGGAAGGTGAATCTCTCCGGTTGGAATTTATGCTGCCGCGCGGGAGTTATGCTACTTCGCTGCTGCGGGAGTTCATGAAATGAAGGAGCGGTAATATGTTCTTTTCAAACGAAGGGCGTCATGTAATTGTAAGGTGTTAAAGTACAGAAACAAAAATTTCATCGAATAGCGATATTATTTGCAAGATCGCTGAAAAGCTTAAATCAAGGTATTGACACGATTGAAAATTAGTGATAAACGTCTGAACTGCTCTGACACGGTAGAGGATCGGCGGTTCAACATACGTCCGAACCTGGCAATTTAGCAGCGCTAAGACGAGCAGGATGCGGGCATCGATGTTTCGATGCCTTTTCTGTTTTTACTTGGAAAGGATCAATGTATGGCAGTTGTAACTATAAAACTTCCGGACAATTCAACCCGTGAACTTGCTGTTGGCGCTACCGTTTTCGATCTGGCTGCTTCCATTGGTGCCGGCTTGGCAAAAGCCGCTTTAGCGGGTAAGATCAACGGGGAACTGGTAGACCTTTCTGCTGTCCTCGTTGAAGGTGCCTGTGTTGAAATTATCACAGAAAAAAGTCCAGAAGCTCTTGAAATTATACGCCATTCCGCATCGCATTTGATGGCGCAGGCGGTAAAAACATTATTTCCACATGCCAAGGTCACGATCGGTCCTGCCATTGAGACCGGTTTTTATTATGATTTTGACATGGATAAACCGTTTACTCCTGAAGATCTGGAGCGTATCGAAGTAAAAATGGTTGAACTTGCTGCTGCCGATCAAAAAATTGAACGGAGTGAGATGTCCAGCTCCGAAGCGGTTGCTCTGTTTGAGCGTATGGGTGAACCATACAAAGCCGAGTTGATCAATGACCTGGCTGTCGATAACGTTTCGGTCTACCGTCAGGGTGACTTTGCCGATCTCTGCCGTGGTCCGCACCTGCCATCGACTGCCCGTATTAAGGCTTTCAAGCTGCTCTCAATTGCCGGCGCCTACTGGCGTGGTGATGAAAAGAATCGTATGCTGCAGCGCATCTACGGCACTGCCTTTGTTGATAAAAAAGAGCTGGAAGCTTATCTCAATCGATTGGAAGAGGCTAAACGGCGCGACCATCGCAAACTGGGTCGGGAATTGGATCTTTTTTCATTCTCTGATGAAGTCGGGGCCGGTTTTCCGATCTGGCATCCCAAGGGAGCCATGCTGCGCACCGTACTGGAAGATTTTGAGCGCAAAGAGCATCTTAAGCGCGATTACGAAATCGTCGTTGGACCGCAGGTTCTGAAAACTGAACTCTGGCAGCGCTCAGGGCACTACGAAAACTACCGCGAAAACATGTATTTCACACAGGTTGATGAGCAGTCCTTCGGGATCAAGCCGATGAACTGTCTGTCACACATGATGATTTACAAATCTCAACTACGCAGTTACCGTGATCTGCCGCTCCGTTTTTTTGAGCTGGGTACTGTTCATCGTCATGAGCGGGCCGGTGTTCTGCATGGACTGATGCGAGTACGCTGCTTCACGCAGGATGACGCCCATATCCTCTGTACTCCGGAGCAGCTTGATTCCGAAATCAAGGGTGTTATCTCCTTTGTCAACGATGTCATGGCTATCTTTGGTTTTGAATACGAGATGGAACTTTCAACCCGCCCTGAAAAGTCAATCGGATCGGATGCAGATTGGGAGCAGGCCACCAATGCTCTTGAGTCAGCCTTGCTGGATTCCGGTCGTCCGTATGAGATAAATGAAGGTGATGGCGCGTTTTATGGGCCTAAGATAGACATTAAACTACGTGATTGTCTTGACAGGCGGTGGCAGTGTGCTACTATCCAGTGCGATTTTACCCTGCCTGAGCGTTTTGATCTGACGTACGTTGCTCCGGATGGCGAACGTAAGCGTCCAATCATGGTTCATCGTGTCATCCTCGGGTCGATTGAGCGTTTCATTGGTGTTCTGATCGAGCACTTTGCCGGCAGTTTCCCGCTCTGGATCTCTCCGGTACAGGCGACGGTCTTGACAGTCACTGATAATCAGGTGCCGTTTGCTACGGAGGTGTTCCGCCAGTTGCGTAATGCCGGTATCAGGGTACATAACGATTTCCGTAATGAAAAATTGAGTTTCAAGATTCGTGAAGCGCAGCTTCAGAAAGTTCCGTATATGCTGGTGATTGGTGATAAAGAGGTTGAACAGGGTACGGTAACCCCTCGTTATCGTGACGGCAAGAATCTTCAGTCGATGAAACCGGAAGAATTTATTGAATTTGTTGCACAGGAATGCAGTCAATATAAATAGAATTTTATGCAGATGGCAGTGTTATCCAGCTGACTATCAGGAGGTGGCGTCATAGCAAAACCGACCGTCAACATCAATCAGGCGATCAGAGTCTCGGAAGTACGTGTCATTGGCGCGTCCGGTGAGGCCTTGGGTGTTATTCCCATTTCACAGGCACTTGAACTTGCCGAACAACAACAGCTCGATCTCGTCGAGGTTTCACCCACAGCGACTCCTCCGGTCTGTCGCATCATGGACTACGGAAAGTTCAAGTATCAGCAGAGCAAAAAACTGCAGGAAGCAAAAAAGAAACAGGTTCATGTACTGCTTAAAGAGATCAAACTGCGTCCCAAAACGGATGCGCACGATCTTGAGTTTAAAATTAATAATGTCAAACGTTTTCTGGAAGAGGGCAATAAAGCCAAAATTACGCTTGTGTTCAGGGGACGTGAAATTACTCATATGGATGTCGGCAGGGCGGTCATGGACAAGGTCGTGCATGAACTGCAGGAAGTTGCCGTGATAGAGAATCAACCCCGGGTCGAGGGGCGTAACATGTATATGATTGTCGGTCCGAAACCTAAAAAATAGCAGTATTAAAAATATAATTTCGTATAAATTCATAAGGAGATTCACCATGCCAAAGATCAAGACAAATCGCGGAGCAGCAAAACGTTTCAGAAAATCTGCTACCGGTCGCATCAAACGGGGCAGCGCTTTTACCAGCCATATTCTGACGCCGAAGAGCACAAAGAGAAAACGTAATCTGCGTGGTTGCGGTATGGTAGCAGCTGTTGATCAGAAAAACATCGCTCGTCTTATTCCGTATAAATAATATATTTTTCCTCCACTCTCTGGAGGAAACCCCCAGTGCCAAGAACCATGAGGAAAATGTCTCCCCTTATGGATCTGGCCAATTCACGATGAAGGAGTAGTTACGTATGGCACGTGCAAAAAGAGGTTTTAAAGCGAGACGCAGACGCAATAAGGTATTAAAGCTTGCCAAGGGGTACCGTGGCGCGCGGAGTAAATTGTTCCGTAGTGCAACTGAAGCGGTAGACCGGGCATTAAATTATGCCTTCCGCGATCGACGCGTCAAGAAACGTGATTTCCGTAGTCTTTGGATTGTCCGCATCAATGCGGCAGCCCGTTTGAACGGACTTTCATACAGCAAGTTTATTTTCGGTCTCAAAAAAGCCGATGTTCAGATTGACCGCAAGGTTCTGGCTGACATCGCTGTGACTGATCCGAACGGTTTTGCGCAGATTGCAACTGTTGCCAAGGCCGGCATCTAGTCCATAGCTCGTTGAACTGCTACAAGGGAATGGGATCTGCTCCCATTCCCTTTTTTGTAATCTCAGCCTGTTGTTATTCTATAAAACTCTGTCGCAAAGGTAGTGAACTATGCGGGAACAACTTGAACAGTTAAAAAACGGTGCGCTGCCGTCTATTCAGGCGGCTACCAGTGAAGAACAACTCCAGGAAATCAGAGTCCGTCTGCTCGGCCGAAAAGGCGAACTGACAGCGCTCATGAAGGGTCTTGGTCTGCTTACTCCTGAAGAGCGACCGCTTGTCGGGCAAGTGGTGAACCGTGTGCGCGATGAGCTGGAAGCTGCTCTTACGACAGCTCTGTCCGAGGCCCGATTGAGTGCCCAGACAGCCCGATTGCAGTCAGAACGGGTAGACGTCACCTTGCCGGGGCGCCGTTCCACGAAAGGATCAAAGCATCCGGTTACGCTCATCATTGAAGAAGTGAGTGAAATCTTTGCCGGGCTCGGATTCAGCGTTGCTGAGGGGCCTGAAATTGAGCATGACTGGTATAATTTTGAAGCGCTTAACTTCCCACCTGAACATCCGGCGCGTGACATGCAGGATACGTTCTTTGTTGAGAATGATCTGCTGCTGAGAACGCACACATCGCCAGTCCAGATCCGGACCATGCTCAAGCAGAAACCACCGCTGCGTATTATTGCGCCCGGAACGGTCTACCGATGCGACTCTGACGCTACACATTCTCCCATGTTTCATCAGATAGAAGGACTGATGGTTGACACGGGGATCTCTTTTGGTGATCTGAAAGGCATTCTGACGGTTTTCACCAATCAACTGTTTGGCCAGAAAACCGGTGTTCGCCTGCGTCCCAGTTTCTTTCCCTTTACTGAACCATCTGCCGAGGTTGACATCGCTTGTGTCATCTGTGGCGGCAAGGGATGCCGGGTCTGCAAAGGGACCGGTTGGCTGGAGATCCTGGGAGCCGGTATGGTCGACCCTGAGGTGTTCCGGCATGTTAATTACGATGCTGAAGATGTTTCCGGTTTTGCGTTCGGCATGGGTATCGAACGTATAGCGATGTTAAAATACGGCATTTCCGATATGAGGCTGCTCTTCGAAAATGACGTCCGTTTTCTCCGGCAGTTCTAAACTTTACTTCTACGGTGTCCTGAAATGAATGTAACCTATAATTGGCTCAAGGAATTTGTAGATTTCGACCTTTCTCCCGATCAGTTGGCTGATCTGCTCACCATGCTGGGACTTGAGGTTGAAGGCATGGTCAGACTGGGGGACGGTCTTGACGACGTAATCATCGCCCGGGTTGAAGAAAAGCGTCAGCACCCAAATGCTGACAAACTTTCCCTCTGCCGTGTTAATACCGGCACAGAGATCGTGGACGTCGTCTGCGGTGCCCAGAACTTTCACTCAGGTGACACGGTCGTGCTGGCTCAGATCGGCGCCAACCTGCCGGGTGATTTTAAGATCAAACGATCGAAAATCCGTGGCGAAGAATCCTGTGGCATGCTCTGCTCCGAAAAAGAGCTCGGTCTGGCTACCGAGAGTGCCGGCATAATGGTCCTTCCTGCTGACAAGGCCGAGCTAGGCACGCCGGTTTTTCAGGCGTTGGGAATGAAGGACACGCTCTTTGAAATCGGTCTGACTCCCAATCGTGCCGATTGCCTGAGCGCAGTCGGCATTGCCCGTGAGATTGCAGCCAAACTGGGCATGCAGGTTACATTACCCGCTTCGGCTGTCGTTGAAGACACTGAAACGGTTGACTCAGTTATCGGGGTGACAATCGAAGATCCTCAGCGTTGTCCACGCTACGCCGCCCGCTACATTTCCGGCTGCCGGATTGCTCCATCTCCCGAGTGGCTGGTGAAGCGCCTGAATGCGATCGGCATTCGCTCAATCAATAACGTCGTCGATGTCACCAACTTCGTGATGATGGAACTGGGACAGCCGCTGCACGCGTTTGATTGTTCTCACCTCGTCGGTTCGAGCATTGTCGTTCGGACTGCTCGTGACGGCGAAACATTCACGACCCTGGACAACCAGCAGAGATCACTTGAGTCATCCGATCTGGTGATCTGTGACGCGGAACGCCCGGTTGCACTGGCCGGTGTCATGGGTGGGCTCAATTCTGAAATCGAAAATGAAACGACAACCATTCTGCTGGAAAGCGCCTGTTTCAATCCGGCTGCGATCCGTAAAACCAGTAAACGACTCGGTCTGCATACCGAATCGTCGCATCGCTTTGAACGGGGTATCGATATTGAGGGTGTTGTTACTGCCCTTGACCGGGCTGCTGCACTAATCGTCTCACTGGCAGGCGGAAGTTGCGCTCATGGGCGCCTGGATGTCTATCCGGGTAAAACTGAGGTGCCTGCAATTACGTTTCGGCCGGAACGGGCCAATGCACTGATCGGGATTAATCTTAATCGTCATGAAATCGTCGATATTCTGGAGCGACTTGCATGCTGCGTCTCTGAAGGAGAGGCAGGAGTTCTGCTCGTGACACCACCAAGTTACCGTATCGATATTGAGCGTGAAATCGATCTGGTTGAAGAAATTGCCCGTTTGAACGGCTTTGACAAAATTCCGACGACCATGCCGGTTGCACGGATTACTTCGGATCGTCCCTCCCGACACCAACAACTTCAGAAAAAAGTCAGGAACATCCTGATAGATATGGGTATGAATGAAATTATTAATTTCAGCTTCACTGATGCAGCTGCTGCCGACAAGTTGCTGCTGAGTGAAACTGATCCGCGTCGTACTGCAATTAAGCTGCTCAACCCGCTGATTGATGAGCATTCCGTCATGCGTACCACTTTGATGCCCGGCTTGCTGGAAACTACCGCACGTAACCTGAATTTTCGCTCACTGGATTTGAAACTGTTCGAAATGCGGCGGGTATATCTGGGCAGAGACAGTGAAAGTATGCCTCATGAACCGATTTCGATTGCCGGAGCCATGACCGGTTCCCGGGATGGTGACGGCTGGAGTCGCCCGAATGAGCTGATTGATTTTTACGACGCCAAGGGTAATGTTGAAGCACTGCTGGAAGCGCTTGAGATCGGTGGAATCTCGTGGCTAGCTGATACTCCCGAACCGTATTATCATCCAGGAAAATCGTGCACAGTTTTTGCCGGGCGAGAACGGATCGGTTCAGTCGGTGAAGTTCATCCTGCGGTGTTAGATACGTTCAACATTGATAAGCCGGTCTTCTGTTTTGAACTTGATTTTGAAAAACTGGTACAGATTTCCCGCCAGAAGCTATCAATTACGGCACCTTCACGGTTTCCTGACAGTAGCCGTGATGTGGCTATACTTGTTCCGGATACTCTGACGTCTGAAAAAATACTTGCCTGTGTTAGAGGTGTCAAAGCGAAAGAGCTGGAGCAGGTCAACATATTTGATGTCTACAGAGGTACCGGTATCCCGGACGGGTACTCAAGTATCGCCATTCGGGTTCGTTATCGCTCGTATGATCATACGTTGACAGAAGAAGAAATCAATGCTCTGCATAAAAAAATAACCGACAGTCTTGTACAGACACTGCAGGTCACGTTACGATAAAAACCTGTGATAAAAACCTGTTGCGTTCATTAAATCGCTATGGTATACGTTTTCCCCTTTTAAAATAAGTAGTAACTAACACAGTTTGAGGTAGTTATGACCAAGGCAGACATAGTAGAGCGCATTCACCAGAAAATTGGTTTTTCTAAGAAGGAATCGGCAGAGATGGTTGAGTCGGTCTTCACTCTTCTGAAGAGTACATTGGAGGCCGGGGAAAAGATCAAGATAGCCGGCTTTGGTAATTTTGTCGTCAAGCAAAAAGCAGATCGTCGGGGGCGTAATCCTCAGACAGGCGAGACCATAACTATCGATGCCCGACGAATTCTGACATTCAAGCCGAGTCAAGTACTTAAAAGCGCAATTAACGCTGCAGCACCGTGATTTACGCTTAGGGTGATGTGCTATGCCTGGAACCCTTCCTGATAAATTATATTACAAGATAGGCGAGGTTGCCGGCGTTTTGGGTGTACGTACATCAGTGCTGCGTTTCTGGGAGACAGAATTCAGTTTCCTCAAGCCCGAGAAGAGTTCTTCGGGGCAGCGTATGTATTCAAGAAGTGAAGTCGATCTGATCAGGCAGGTTAAACACCTGCTCTATGAAGAGAAATTCACAATCGACGGTGTTAAGAAGCAACTGTCAACAAAGCGTAAGCAATCTGAAATACGTGCACAGGTATCTCAAGCACCTGATGATGCTACGCTAAACATTGTGAAAGAAATTCGTCAAGATCTTAGAGCGTTACGGGATCTGTTGTAAATCATCCGATTACAAAGTCTGCAGCAACCAGTATGGCACTCCAGAGCAGGAAACTAACCGGATGTGTCACTGCCACCTTGATGTCCTGCCATGACGGGATACCGGCGGCAGAACAGATATACGCAGCCAGATAAATTCCACACAGTACCGGCAGTGACCCACCCGCCAACGTTGTCCGCTTAACAAGTAACATTCCCGCTGTACATAACCATATCAGCGGTGCCAGTGCCGTCGGCGCTGCCGAGATCACGGTAACCCTGGCATTGACACTTCCCAGACGCCATCCGCCCCGTACCCGTTGCGGCCAGAGGCTGAAACCGGTCGGGCTGCCCCCCAACAGCAGGGCTGCCGAATAGTGTGCCGCCTCATGGAGAATGGTAACCGGCAGGTTGGTAAGCACAAGAAGAAAAGATCCTTTCTGTGCTATCCGGCGATGGACAGCGCCGATCAGCACAAGTACTGTAACCGGAATTATGGTATCTGCCCGAATCAATCCAGTTCTCCCATCAGATGCATCAATGGTTCCCGGTGGACCCGAATCCGCCGGAACCACGCTCGGTTTCCTGGGTGAACTCTGAAACTACTTTCAGTGCCACCTGAATCACCGGCACGCACATCATCTGGCAAATCCGTTCTCCCGGCTCGATCGTATAGGCTGCCGCACCACGATTGACGACGCCGATGCCGATTTCACCCTGATAATCGGAGTCAATTACCCCCACCGTATTTGCCAGTACAATGCCATGTTTGATGCCGAGGCCGGAACGGGGCAGCAGCAGTGCCACAACTCCCGAGTCATGGATGCTGATGGCGATACCGCTCGGAATCAGAGCTGTCTCGCCCGGCTGCAGAGTGCGGGGCGCTTCCAGGCAGGCACGCAGGTCCATGGCCGCCGCTCCATCAGTGGCATAGGCGGGTATCGGTATGGTCGTTCCTATCAGCGGATTTATGATTTTGGTTTCAATTTCAGGTCGCTTCATGTAAATTTCCCTGTCTTCACGATGAATTTTGTAGCGCACTCTAGCAGAATCGACTTACAGGAACAAGGAGCGTTTTACCATGAAACAACGGGTTGTCAGCGGCATGAGGCCGAGCGGCAGATTGCATATCGGTCATTATCACGGGGTACTAGAAAACTGGGTCAAGATGCAGGATTCCTACGAATGCTTCTTTTTTGTGGCAGACTGGCATTCCCTGACGACCGAATATGCCGATACTTCCGGTATCGCCCAGAGTATCCGTGAGATGGTGCTAGACTGGGTTGCCTTCGGCCTCGATCCGCAGAAATGCGTTATCTTCCGCCAGAGCCTGGTGCCGCATCATTCCGAATTAAATCTGATCCTCTCGATGGTGACGCCGGTCTCCTGGCTGGAACGCAACCCGACCTACAAGGAAATGCTGGACAATATTGCCCAGCGTGATCTGACCACCTTCGGATTTCTGGGGTATCCGGTGCTAATGGCGGCTGATATTATCCTTTACAAGGCCAAACGGGTCCCGGTCGGGCAGGATCAGTTGCCGCATCTGGAGATTACGCGCGAGATTGCGCGACGCTTCAACCATCTCTATGGCAATGTCTTTCCTGAGCCGGAGGCGCTGCTGACGGAAACCCCCAAGCTGCCCGGTCTGGATGGCCGAAAAATGAGCAAATCCTACGGCAATTCGATCTATCTTTCGGATAGTGCCGAAGAGACCGCCAAAATGGTCATGTCAATGGTGACTGACACAAATCGGGTACGACGGGCCGATCCGGGTGATCCGGATGTCTGCGTGGCCTTCAATCTGCATCGCTTGTATGTTCCGCAGGAAAAGCTGGATGAAATCGTGCCGGCCTGCCGTGGCGCTCAGATCGGCTGCGTTGACTGCAAGAAGATTCTGGCAGGCTGCATTAACGAACGTCTGTCGCCCTTCCGTGCCCGGCGCGTGGAGTTGGCTGCTGATCCAGTTTTTGTTGATCAGCTCCTGGCAGAGGGGAGTCGCAAGGCTTCGGTTATTTCGGATGCGGTCATGGCAGAAGTGCGGACGGCGCTCAAATTCTGATGGCTGTTGCTGCACCTCACCATCAGCAGGATGAAAACCTGCCGCTATTGGATGGTATTCATCAGCAGTACAGCGTCCATCTTGACTCTTTTGATGGTCCGATGGACCTGCTTCTGCATCTGATCAAGAAAAACGAGCTGGATATCTACGATATTTCGATCGCGGTCATCACCCGTCAATACCTTGATTTCATAAAGTTGATGAAAGAACTCAATCTGGAGGTTGCGGGAGATTTTCTGGTGATGGCGGCCACGCTGCTGCAGATAAAATCCCGTCAACTATTGCCGCTTGATGACCAGGAAGATCCGGAAGCGGAAGAGTCAGATCCTCGGGCCGAACTGATCCGACGCCTGCTGGAATATCAGCAGTACAAGGAGGCTGGCCAGTTGATTGGTGCCCGGGCGCTGCTGGGGCGTGAAGTCTTTGTTCGAGTCGCGCGCGAAGAGCTTGTGGCGGTCGCTCAGCAGCAGGAGGGCCCCTTGGAGGTCAGCCTGTTTGAGCTGGTTGATGCTTTTCGGGGGCTGTTAGCGCGAATTCCGGTCGAAAGCTTCCATGATGTAGCGCCCGGAGATTCACTCAGTATCGCCGACTGTATCAACGAAATACTTTCGCTGCTGCAGGAACAGGAGACGATTCAGTTTGATCAACTGGTCAGTGATGATTTGACCCGTGAACGAATCGTTGTGACCTTTTTAGCCATTCTGGAGCTGTGCAAATTGAAATTGATTCGCATTTTTCAGGGTGAGCAGCATGGATCAATCTGGTTTGTACCGGCTGTTGCCGCAGAACTGTCGGAGGAATAGCCGTACCTATGCTCTCTGAATTATCAGCCATACTGGAAAGTCTTATTTTTACCGCTGAATCAGCACTCTCTGTTGATCGTCTTTGTGACCTGCTGACCGAGTTCGAGCGTGCGGACATTAAGTCTGTACTTGCTGAGTTAGTAAACAGTTATCAGGAGCGGGCAGGGGGCTTTGAACTGGTTGAGGTGGCCGGCGGCTGGCAGTTTAGGACACGTCCTGCGTTTCAATCATTTATTACTCGCCATATCAAAACACGAGCTGCCAAATTTTCTCCGTCAGCGTTGGAAACTTTGGCGATAATCGCCTATCGCCAGCCGATCACCCGTGCTGAAGTCGAACATCTGCGCGGGGTTGACTGTGGTGGCGTCCTTAAAACGCTACTCGAAAAACATCTGGTGCGGATACTGGGAAAAAAAGATATCCCCGGTCGTCCGCTTATTTACGGTACATCAAAAGAATTCCTTGAAATATTTGGACTTAAGGACCTGAAGAGTCTACCAACACTTAAAGAAATTCAGGCGCTGGATGAACAGCCGCAGTACGAGCGTCAGGAAGAGTTACAGCTTGAACCGGAAAAGGCGATGCCTGTGGAGAGTGATTTGCCGTTTACGTAATGCTTAGGAGGTAATTTCATGCAGCGACAGCCAGCCGTAGCAGGTCAATTCTATCCCGGCAGCGCCGGACAGCTTAGATCCGAATTATCCCGTCTGATTCCAGATTTTTCCCCCAAGCAGCATGTCTATGGCGTTATCTCACCACACGCCGGTTACGTGTATTCCGGTTCGATTGCAGGCCAGGTTTTTGCGCGGATAGCAATTCCCGGTACAGTTATAATTATCGGCCCCAATCATCACGGTATCGGTGCCCCGGCTTCACTCCATCCGGATGGCGACTGGCTGACTCCGCTCGGCACCGTGAAGATCAATGCCCGTCTGAATGAACTGCTGCTTCAGCACGGTTCGTATTTGCAGTCCGACCGGGTTGCCCACCAGCGCGAACACTCCCTTGAAGTACAACTCCCCTTCATTCAGTACCTGCGTCCCGGAGTCACTATCTCTGCTCTCTGTCTCGGTCATGGTGATTATGCCGCCCTGCGTGAAATCGGTATCGGCATTGCTGCGGCGATACGGGAATATGGTGAGGATGTGCTGATCGTGGCCAGTTCGGATATGACCCATTATGAGTCGGCAGAATCCGCCCGCCTCAAGGATCAGATAGCTCTTGATCGAGTAGTGGCATTTGACGGGGCCGGACTGCTGGAGGTGTGTCGCAATCGCCGGATCACCATGTGCGGGGTCACGCCGGCGGTTGTCATGCTGGAAGCGGCCCGTGTACTGGGCGCGAGTAAAGCCGAGGTGGTGGCCTACGCTACCAGCGGCGATGTAACCGGTGATAATCGGGACGTGGTTGGCTATGCCGGGGTGATGGTGGATTGAAAATAGAGGAGGATGTTATGACTGATTTCCTAACGATGAAAGCGTGCAGATCGCTGAAAACAGTGTCGATACCGGCATGCCTGTTTGTATTCCTGCTACTGAACCTGCTGATCAATGTTCCGGAGGCCACTGCTGTGACTGCGGAAACAAAAAGCTGGTACCGCCTGCGCACCAATAGCGTGCCGTATATGCCGCAGAATCTGGCCCTCGACAGCATTGGCGGTCTGTGGGTCAGCTCTCAGGACGGCTACGAATATGCGCCCGGAGTCTGGTACCGACCGCCAGGAGCTTCGTCAGGTCCGTCATTTCAGTACTTCACCAACGATCAGCGCAACAACTATCTGAATACCGCCTATAACCGGCCGATCATTAAACCGCAGTTGAATGCCGCAGTGCTGTACAGCGTCAAAGACAAGGGGGGAAATATCTGGTATGCCCTGAAAAACAGGACGGTGCTCTGTGAAAAAGCTGATAAGAGTTGGCTTACCTATACCATGCCTGATTCTTCAACAGTAGATCCGGGAACTGATACCACTAATGTTGACAGCGCGTTCCGCATCCGGCTGATCGATAAACCGGACGGAACCCAGGAAAAACTGCTCATAGCAATACGGGGCGTAGTCCGGGTTAATGCAGCCTTTGCCGTAGTGGAAACACGACAGGTGTACCAGCCCTATAACAACTACTTTATCCGTGATGCCTTTGTTGACAGCCAGGGGCGCTACTGGGTCACCTCCGAAATGGGCGTCGAAAAAGGGACCAGCCTTGTCAATACCACGTATGTAAAGGATTTATTCCCCGCAGATCCGTCGGCAGCTGCAGGGACCATGATCACCCGGATTGTGGAGGATGCCGCCGGCACTATCTGGTTCGGCTCCGATAACTATTCTGCCGATGGTATCTACTGCTATACCGCAGGCGGACAATGGATCAAATATGCTGATGGTCTGGTGAAAACGATTGGGTATAAAGTTCACGATATCGCCGCCGGCAATGATGGAACGCTCTGGTTCGGCACGGTGCATTACAGCAGTGACGATAAGACCACCGGCGGCATTTTGAAGTTTGTTCCGGCAAACGGCGGACAGTGGACACGCTACACTCAGGCTGATCTTGGTCTGGAGAGCGGTGAGATCAGCAGTCTGGCTCACGACGGCACGGGTCTTTGGTTTGCGACAGACTACAATCCTTCTGTTTCCGGAAACGGCACCGGGGTTCACTATCTGACATTTAACGCGCAGGGGCAGCCGAATGTGACCCATTACAGCTATCGTGGAAGCAGCAGCACGCTTACGACACTTCGATACGACACCATTACCGCCGACAAAAGCGGCGGTGTATGGTTTCCTGCCTATGATGACCCCAGTATCGCCCGCTTGAAGGCGGATGGGAGCTGGCAGCAGTACCGTCAGGCCGGAACCGTTGGGCTGGGGAGCTTCGGTATTGCCGGGTCGGCTGCCGATTCAAAAAACAGGGTCTATTTTGCTCCCTTGAGATCAGCACCGCTGGCATACGATGTTACAGCGGAGCAATGGCTGACGCTCCCGGTAGCGCCCTTTAGCGACTTTTTCTACTACGGTGTGTATGTTGATCCACAGGATGGTAAATGGTTCTATGGTGCGTACGGTGTCTACTATCTCAATCCGGAGAACAGTGCCTGGACGAGCTTCAGTCCGGCAGAAATCCCACAGTTTCCAGCAAATTTTTATGTAAACGGTGTCTTCGTTGACGATGCCGGTAATGTCTGGTTCATGTGCCGGTATGAATTGGTTCTTATGAAAAAAGATCCTAACGGCGGGGCATCGACATGGTTCTCGTTCACAAGCGGTAATGCCGGATATAGCGGCGGTTACCGTGTCTTTCAGGACGATAGCGGTCAGGTCTGGAATGCCGATAAGCAGAAATTCGATTCCATAAACAATATCTGGCTGCCGGTTGCAACCGACACAAGCGCCGTTGATCATCGGCAACTCCGTTTCCTGAACGGCAGAGTCCCGGCTGACATGGATCTGAGCAAAGCTCTTGCACCGGTTAACTCACCGTCTGCCTTGGATGAGCACACCATGACGGTTGACAGTGCGGGAACGATATATTTTTCAGGCGGCATGGGTGGGTTGTCTTCCGTTAATGTCGGAATTGTAGCTCTCGGTGTCATCCCGCTTATTGGAGACTGTGACCACAACGGAACGGTCACCATCGCCGAAGTCCAGAGTGCCATCAATATGTTTTTAGGGCTGAAAACGGCTGCGGCTTGCGTAGATCAGGATGTGTCAGGCGGGGTTTCAATAGCCGAGGTGCAGAAAACGATCAACAGTTTTCTGGGATTGTAGAAGTTACGGTTTTTTATGGTGCCCGATATTGGGTTGCCTTAACCACACAGATTAGAATCCTTGACAGATTCTCTCTAAATCTATAAGAACATCCATGAAAATCTGTAAAATTTGTTGCACCAATTGGTGACGTGATAGATGAACGATTTGATCGAAAGCATCTGGCACGCAACGCAGTTATTATCGCATGACGCCGTTTCTTCCGTTTGATGTGGAGAAGCGGCGTTTTTGCGTATGCGGGTAAAAAAGTATGCAACCATGAATCTTAACCAGATTCAGACAGTTAGCGGGGGGAATTAAAATGAATATGAAATTGAATGGGACACGGATGGGACTTGTTCTGGCGGCATCGCTGCTGATGCTGTTCGGAACGATCAATACGGCACTCGCCTGGACGATTTCCGGCACGGTTACCGGGGGGAACGCTCTGCTGCTTAACGCAGCGGTCACACTCAATAGTGTTGCAACATCAACACAGGTCGGGACAACCACAACCAATTCAAGTGGGTTTTATTCCTTTACCGTTGCCGATGGTATCTACAATCTGATTGTCGTCCCGCAGAGTAACAGTGGGTTCAGTGAATCGGTGGTGAATGGAATTTCAGTGAGTGGGGCAAATGTCACACAGAATGTGGCGTTACTCTTGCCGACTAACTCCAGTGTCAGTGGCGTTGTCCGGGCGCCTGACGGAACCGGTATCAGTAATCTACGAGTGAAGATACAAGAAGAGGCTAATTCGATAGAGCAGGGTACGACTATTACTGATTCAAGTGGAAATTTCAGTTTTATGGTTGCTGCAGGTACTTATAAAATAGTCGTTTCAAAATATTCGGTAACTAATGTCCCCACCCCCAAGGATTTTGAATACTACCCATGGGTTAACCAGGTGGTGAACAGCGCAACCTCCCTTTCTCTTCCTTATGCAACCCTGCCACTTGTTACATTAAGCGGCAAAACGACTGACAGCAATGGTGTCGCGGTTCCGAATGTTCTCGTTTACACGCCCAACAATCGCATACTCAATAGCCCGTATATAAATTATATCTACTCCCATTCGGTCACCTCTAATGCGTCCGGAAACTATAACTTGACGCTGCTGTCAGATAGCGACTTCAGTTTTACGCTTACCCCACCGATCGGCAGCGGGTTTGCAATTACGCAAATCAGCAATCTCAATATCACAACCGATGTGAGTACGAATTTGGTTCTTACCAGTTTAGATTCCAGCGTCACTGGAGTTGTCCGGGCACCTGACGGAACCGGTATCAGCAATCTACGGGTGAAGATACAGGGGCAGGCTAACAGTATAGAGCAAGGTTCAACTATTACCGACGCCAACGGAAACTTCAGTTTTATAGTTGCTGCTGGTACTTATAAAATAGTCGTGTCAAAATATTCGGTAACTAATGTCCCCACCCCCAAGGAGTTTGAATACTTCCCATGGGTTAATCAGGTGGTGAACGGCGCAACCACCCTCCCGTATGCGACCCTGCCACTTGTTACCTTGAGTGGTAAAACGACCGATAGTAACGGTGTCGCGGTTCCGAACGTTCAGATATACACGCCCAATAATAAAATATTAAACAGCCTCTATTACAACTATATCTATTCCCACACGATTTTCTCGAATGCGTCCGGAAATTACAGCATGACGCTACTATCCGACAGCGACTTCAGTTTTACGCTTACCCCACCAATCGGTAGCGGGTTTGCAATTACGCAAATCAACAATCTCAATATCACAAACGATGTGAGTACGAATCTGGTTCTTACCAGTTTAGATTCCAGCGTCACTGGAGTTGTCCGGGCACCTGACGGAACCGGCATCAGCAATCTACGGGTGAAGATACAGGAGCAGGCTAACAGTATAGAGCAAGGTTCGACTATTACCGACGCCAACGGAAACTTCAGTTTTATAGTTGCTGCCGGTACGTATAAAATAGTCGTTTCAAAATATTTGGCAACTAATGTCCCCACTCCCAAAGATTTTGAATACTTCCCATGGGTTAACCAGGTGGTGAACGGTGCAACCACCCTCTCGTATGCAACCCTGCCACTTGTTACTTTGAGTGGTAAAACGACCGATAGTAACGGTGTAGCGGTCCCGAACGTTCAGATATACACGCCCAATAATAAAATATTAAACAGCCTCTATTACAACTATATTTATTCCCACGCGATCCTCTCGAATGCGTCCGGAAATTACAGCATGACGCTGTTTTCAGACAGCGATTTCAGCTTTACGCTTACCCCGCCAAGCGGTAGCGGGTTTGCGATTACGCCTTTAAGTAACGTCAACATGACTACTAATGTATTACAAAACATCATCCTCTCTCTCCCCGACACCACCGCCCCAATCATCCTCTCCGGCCCGACAGTATCATCAAGAACCGACACCACCGCTACCATCGAATGGCAAACCAACGAGCCGGCGAAAGGCAGTGTACTTTACGGCACCAGCAACCCGCCGACCATTGTCGTTGCCGAATCAACATTCAAATCGGTTCACTCCATGCCGCTGACCGGATTGACCGCTAACACAACCTATTACATTCAGCTCAGCGCAACCGATATAACCGGCAATAGCACAGTAGAGAATCAGCGACCGATAATCAGCTTTACCACAAATCAGACAGAGCCCCCCAAAATACCGGTAATCCTGACCGGTCCGACGCTGAGCGTCATTACTCACAATACAGCCGTTGTGGAGTGGACGACAAAAGAGCCATCAACCGGAACAGTTGTCTACGGTATCGCCAGTGTGCCGGATCAGACTGTTTCTGATACCACACTGGCGACCAGCCATCGCGTGACGTTAACTGGTCTGACACCGACAACAACCTATTACCTCAACGTCACTGCAAGTGGTGCCGTCAGCACGGTTTCAGCATCGTCACCGGTTGTCTCTTTTCCCACTGTGGCAAACCTCCCTCCACCGCCCCCTATAGTAGAAGGGCCGATGGCGATAAACATTACTGACACGAGCGCCAGTATCATCTGGACAACTGACAAACCGTCTTCCAGCGGCGTTTCCTGGAACGATGGCACGTTGTACGGTGTACTTGCCGATACTGCCCAGACGACATCACATTCCATAATTGTAACAGGATTGATTGCATCAACCTTGTATTCCTATACCGTTTCATCCAAAGATGACTTTGGTAATGAGACGGTCTTGAGTGTCTCAAAGAATTTTACTACACAACCGTCAACCGCTCCCAAACATCCTCCCGTCATAACCGTGCCTCCGGAGCTGAAAAACGTGAATCATCAAATGGCGTTGATCTACTGGGAGACCGATGAACAGGCGGACAGCGTAATTGAATACGGCCTCTCCTCAGCACTCGGCACAACTGACGCCAAAGCGGAGCTGAACACCAAACATAATCGACCACTGACAGGCTTGCTGGCCGGTGTGAAATATTTCTTCCGTGTTTCCTCAAAAGACGCCGCCGGTAACGGCCCGACATACAGCGCAACCGGCACGTTCACTACCGATGACCACGATAAAGGCAAAACGCCGGTGGTGACTCATCAGCCTGAAATCATACATAAAGACGATGACAAAGGGGTGGTTTACTTTGAGACCGACGAACCATGCGATACTGTTGTGGAGTATGGGGAAGGGAGTGAACTTACAGATCGTCATTCAGATGGAGAGAAAGTCAACAAACATCAGGCGACGATCACCAATTTGAAAGCCAACACATCATACAACGTAAAAGTGTCTTGTACTGATACGGAAGGTCATAGAATCGAGGCCAAAGCAGGCACGCCATCTACCTTCATGGCATTCAATGTGACGAATATCCTCAGCGATGCCATGATTAACGCACCCGGTGCGACCGGGTTTATTACCGGATCTCAGCCTGACACAACAGCGCCGACAATTTCGGTTGCTCCGGCGGCGATAGCGATAACCGGCACACAAGCGACGATCACCTGGACAACAGATGAGATTGCTGATTCACAGGTGAATTACAACCTGTCGGGTCAGGCGCTTACCCTGACGGCAGGGGATATAACCAAGGTATTCAGCCATTCGATAGTGTTGACGAATTTGACGCCATCAACTACGTACCAGTTTACGGTTACATCAACTGATCCTTCTGGTAATCCGGTGTCGAGCAGCACGATAGCTTTTAATACTACTGTTCTCACAAGAATAGTCAGCTTTAACAGTGATGGCGGAAGCACAGTTACCAGCCAGAATGTTGCTAATAACGGCACTGCAACGGAGCCGACAGCACCGACCAAAACCGGCTATACCTTTGGCGGATGGTATTCTGATGTTGCTTTGACATCAGCTTTTGTCTTTACCACCACAGCAATTACGGCTGACATCACTCTTTACGCCAAGTGGACGATTAGCAGCTACGCAATCAGCTTCCTCAGCGACGTCAATGGTACCTTGACAGGTACAGCCAGCCAGACGGTGAGTTCCGGTACATCTGCCACTGCGGTAACGGCCAATCCGAACAGCGGTTATCATTTTGTCAACTGGACCGGCACCGGTGGTTTTGTGACGACAACGACGAACCCGCTGACCGTTAGTAATGTCGCTGCAGCCCAGACGATCACCGCTCATTTTGCCATTAAG
>Ga0194037_1000444_pt1 | contig 32187 bp, 27 predicted proteins | sample JunL306m_MetaG_FD_148653 | JGI IMG/M metagenome (GOLD analysis project Ga0194037, IMG submission 148653) | Anoxic zone freshwater microbial communities from boreal shield lake in IISD Experimental Lakes Area, Ontario, Canada - Jun2016-L304-6m | ecosystem: Environmental > Aquatic > Freshwater >...
ACTAAAGCCTGTTTGTCATAAACACCTACAGGTCCAGCACGATATCCTTTAAACCCACACTGATCAATTAACCAACCTGCGGCTAGCTTACGCATGCCATGGGTATCTGGATAAGAGACTAGGGCGGGATATTCCATCAGGAGTTTGTCGTATTGGGAAGCACTGACAATCGGGTTCTGAAAGAAGCTACCAGCATTGGCAATAACTTTAGGATTAGGCAACTTACTTTCACGAATCTTACAAACTGCAGTGAAAACTTCTTGTGCGCTGGGATGGGGATTATTCTCAAATTGCTTTGCGAGGTCTGCATAACTTAATCGAGGCACCCACGATGTGGGGATTTTAAAAACGACCTTTGTCACGATATGGCCACCCGGATTTTGTTTAAAGTAGCTATCGCGATAAGCAAAGCAGCAATCAGCTTTACTCAGAGTGACAAAGGCTTGCTTTTGGCAGTCAAAGGCTTCGATGTAATCGATATAGCCTGCTACCTCGGCACCATAAGCCCCAATATTTTGGATGGGGGCAGCGCCTACTGTTCCTGGGATGAGGGCTAGGTTTTCGAGTCCCGGTACGTTTTGCTCAAGTGTCCACGCCACAAAGTCATGCCAGTTTTCACCAGCCCCTACGGCAACTATGGTGAATTGACTATTGCGATCGATGATTTCCCGTCCAGCAATTTGTATTAATAAGGTACTGCCCGCTAGCAAGTTTGGTAGAACGACGTTGCTTCCTCCGCCCAATACTTGCCATGGACTACCAGTTTGGGCAATATCTGCCAGCAGCGCTGGGATTTGCTCTGGTGAGCTAATTTCGTATGCCAGTTCAGCGATAGCGGGTAAGGCAAATGTGTTTTTGCTTTCAAGGGATAGTTTTGAGAGCGCCTGAGGTGCTAGGAGCGCATTTTTTGCACGGTTCATGCCACAATCTTATTCGTGTTCGATCACTTAGGTTAGAAAAAGCGGTCGCTAACGGGTTTTTAAGTAAAAAATTAAAGGAATAGATATGCCAACATTTGACGTAGTGTGTGAGCCAGACATGAACGAGCTAAAAAATGCCGTTGAGCAATCTAATAAAGAGATTACCAATCGCTTTGACTTTAAGGGCTCTGATAGCCGCGTAGAGCAAAAAGATGAAACCTTGATTTTGTTTGGTGACGACGACTTTAAATTGGGTCAGGTCAGGGATGTGCTGTACGGAAAACTCGCTAAACGTAATGTGGATGTCCGTTATCTCAAAGATGAGAAAACAGAAACCATTGGTAGCGATAAGCGCAAGCAAACCATGAAGATTCAAAAAGGCATTACTTCAGAGCTTGCTAAAAAAGTCGTTCGCATCATTAAAGACAGCAAGATTAAAGTACAGGCCAGCATTCAAGGTGATGCCGTGCGTGTCACGGGTGGTAAGCGCGATGACTTGCAAGAAACCATGGCATTGCTTAAAAAAGAAGTAACAGAAGCACCGTTGGGCTTTAATAACTTTCGTGACTAGAAAAAAGGTCGCAGTGCAGGTGACATCATCTGCTTGTGCACAACTGGCACCTGCCAGCCAAGAAGCGATCGAGCGATTTTGTGATGCTTGTTGGCTAGAAGATGGACTGGCTCAAAATAGTTTGGCCGCGTATCGCAGGGATTTACTGTTACTTGCTCAGTGGCTCTATAAAACCGCTCATCTTGATTTGTACGCTGTCGATGAAAAAGAGCTAACTGCTTATATTGCCCATCGCCGCTCCGACAAAGCCACTACCGCTAATCGTCGCCTCACAGTATTTAAGCGTTTTTATCGTTATGCCTTACGCAATCATCTGGTGAAGAGCGATCCATGTATTGGTCTACGCGCTGCCAAACAGGCGATGCGCTTTCCAAAGACCTTGAGTGAAGATCAGGTCACCTCATTACTCAATGCCCCCAATATTGAGACACCTTTGGGTTTGCGTGATCGCACTATGCTCGAGTTGATGTATGCCAGTGGCTTGCGTGTTTCCGAAATCGTTTCCTTAAAGACGGTGGCGCTCGGAATGAACGAAGGGGTAGTCAGAATTGTGAACGGCAAGGGCGGTAAAGAGCGTTTAGTGCCCTTTGGTGGTGAAGCGGGGCAATGGCTCAGAAAGTATTTAGCAGAGGCAAGGGCACCGCTCTTGGAGGGCAAAAGCTCTGACGCTGTATTTATCGGGCGTCATACGGGTAGCGCCCTGACGCGCCAAGCATTTTGGGCTTTGATCAAACGATATGCCTTGCTGGCCAATATCCCGGTCGCTTTATCGCCGCATACCTTGCGTCATGCCTTTGCAACCCATTTACTCAATCATGGAGCAGATTTAAGGGTCGTACAACTGCTTTTAGGCCATGCTGACATCTCCACTACCCAGATTTATACCCATGTCGCTAGAGAGCGCCTCAAGTCCATTCATCAACAGCACCATCCACGTGGTGCTTAAGGCTGCAATATCAGTCATCGGTCAAGATGAGTAGATGTGTTTAAGATAGCGTCATGGATATTCTGTTAATCCCCATCGCCTACTTGATTGGCTCCATTTCCTTTGCGGTTGTTGTCAGTAAATGCATGCGTTTACCCGACCCCCATTCTTATGGATCCGGTAACCCCGGCGCCACCAATGTGTTGCGAACTGGTAATAAGCTGGCTGCTGTACTGACTTTATTGGGCGATGCACTCAAGGGATTTTTGGCGGTTGTATTGGCCCGCCTGATTTTGGGAGATGACTCCCTCAGTTCCAGTCTGAACTCTTGGATTTTGTGTGGCGTGGTAGTGGCTGTTTTCTTGGGACATCTCTTTCCAGTCTTTCATGGCTTTCAGGGTGGCAAAGGAGTGGCGACCGCATGCGGCATATTGTTTGGCATTAATTGGATTTTAGGATTGGCTACGCTAGCGACTTGGATAATTGTGGCCAAGTTCATGCGCTACTCCTCTTTAGCTGCGTTGGCTGCGGCAGTATTTGGGCCAATCTATTTTGTATTCTTGTTTGGCTTTCATCCGATGGGCATTGCCTTGCTGGTGGTTTGCCTGCTCTTAATTTGGCGTCATCGTAGCAATATTCACAATTTGATGAATGGCACTGAGAGTCGCATTGGGTCTCAAGATTCCAAAAAAGACGCTAACAATATGCGTTCCTCTGAGGAGAAAAAATCATGACGATAGCGTTCGGATGTGTTTTGTTGATGGGCTTACTGCCTTATGTCGCTGCAGGCATTGCTAAAAAAGGTTTTGAGGGTTACGACAATGGACAGCCTCGCACCTGGCTTGCCAAGCAAACTGGCTTTAGGGCGCGCGCCAATGCAGCGCAGGCCAACTTATTTGAATCTCTGCCCCTCTTTTTTGCTGCAGTCATCATTGCTGCTGTGATGCATGCCCCCCAGGGCAGACTGGATTTATTGGCAATGGGCTTTGTGCTTGCCCGCATCGCTTATTTAATTTGCTACGTTGCTAATTGGCCTACTGCGCGATCCGTGGTTTGGCTGCTTGGTCTTATTTGCGTTATTACCATCTTTTTTCAAATCTAATTTATGTCCACTCCAAAAGCTCCAGCTAAGAAAACCAAACAATCCGCCCCTCGGAAATCGACAGTCAAATCGACTGTAACTAAGACTGCTTCAAAAGCGCCTGCCAAAAAAGTAGTGAAGAAGGTAGCCCAGAAGAAGGATGATGCAGGCTTGCCCTTATCGGTGGTCATTCGTCGTCGTATCGAAGCACAAAAGGCACGCTTTCATGCAAATGACAATATCGCTGCGTTTATAAAGCCTGGAGAGCTAGAGCTTTTAGTAGATGAAGTCTCAGAAAAAATGCAGGCGGTTCTGGAAAGCTTGGTGATTGATACCAGAAGTGATCACAACACTCAGAACACCAGTAGGCGCGTTGCCAAAATGTATTTGAAAGAAGTATTTAATGGGCGCTATGTTGAGCAGCCCACACTCACTAAGTTTCCGAATATCAGTCGCTTGAATGAGTTGATGATTATTGGCCCCATCACTGTGCGCAGCGCTTGTTCTCATCACTTATGTCCAATCATGGGGCGCATTTGGATTGGCGTCTTACCTAGTAAAGACTCTGCCTTAATTGGCTTATCGAAGTACTCACGTTTAACTGAGTGGGTAATGTGTAGACCGCAGATTCAAGAAGAAGCCGTGGTTGAGTTGGCCGATATGCTCGAGAAAAAAATTAAACCGATTGGCGTAGCCATTGTGATGGATGCCGATCACTTTTGTATGCAGTGGCGTGGTGTAAAGGATCGTGATTCAAAAATGGTCAATAGCGTGATGCGCGGCGCCTTCTTAAAAGACTCCAATTTGCGCCGTGAGTTTTTGGCTTTGATTGAGCGCAAGTAACTTAAGCTGAAATGCAACGTCACTATGAAAGTATTTTATTCCATCGCCTTAAGCAGTTTCATTTTGTTAGCCAGCTGCACCAGCTTTCCATCTGTCAATCAGGATCCCGCAAAAAATAACCAAATTACTTATCGCAAGGACTTGTCTGAGTGCAAAGAAGACCATCCAGAATCGAGCGCAGGCTTGCACTATAAGCGTTGGATTGATTGTATGAATTTAAAGGGCTGGAAATAATTTACCCAACTACTTTCCTCAGCCATTCTGGGTCTTAAAAATCTCATCGGCGGCCTAAGTTGCATGAGAATTATTCTCAACAAAATAAGTATATAAATCATCGAGTTATGAGTACGAGCGCGGTATCCATTTTGATCATCTATGATTCTGACTAGTTATAGAAATTTTCTTTTTCCACAATCCTCGAATCTTGGAGTCATTATGAAAACTACCCGTCGTCAATTTATGATCATGTCAGCTGCTGGCGCTGCAACATTAGCTTTGAACAGCAAAGTACAAGCTCAAGCGATGGTTGCCGAAACAGATCCACAAGCTGCTGCATTGGGTTACAAAGCAGATGCTTCTAAGGTAGATAAAGCAAAATTTGCTAAATATGCTGCTCCACAAGCTTGTAGCAACTGCGCTCTCTATCAAGGTGCTGCCGGTTCTGCAGCTGGTGGCTGCGCACTGTTTGCTGGCAAACAAGTGGCTGCTAAAGGCTGGTGTTCTGCTTACGCTAAAAAGGCTTAATACTGCTGTAGTTTAATTACTGCTTTTGTAAAACACCTAGTTCAGATGAGAATCTGAACTAGGTGTTTTACTTTATAAATTGATTTACTGGCTATTAATTAGCCGCTAGGGATCATAAGTTTCCCCGCTTTCTCTACAAATTTGAGATCTTCTTAAAGCTAAAATCAAATGATTAGTCATCTTTAACCTGAAACTTCCTTTGCGCTCAACGAGTATTCAAGAAATCCATTACCGGCCAGATATTGATGGCCTTAGAGCTATTGCCGTTCTCTCGGTTATTGGTTTTCATGTGGCGCCGAATACTATTAAAGGCGGGTTTATAGGAGTAGATATATTTTTTGTGATTTCAGGATTTTTGATCACTAGCATTATTTTGTCAGACCTGAGTCGTAGCCGATTTAGTTTTATTGATTTCTATTCTCGTCGGGTCAGAAGGATATTTCCAGCGCTTTTGCTGGTAATGGCGGCTGCTTATATTTTTGGCTGGTTTGCACTTCTTGCTCAAGAATTGACGCAGCTGAGTAAACATATTGTTTCTGGATCGTTATTTATTTCTAATCTGGTGTTATGGAATGAGTCAGGCTACTTTGACAATTTCGTAGATCGTAAATTGTTCCTAAATTTGTGGTCGCTGGGAGTCGAAGAGCAGTTTTATTTATTCTGGCCTTTGATTCTTTATGCTGGCATGAGATTTAAGGTTTCTTTTCTAAAGATCATTATCTCGATTTTGCTGATTTCATTTTCGTGGAATATTTACCAGACCCATATCAATGCTTCAGCCGCGTTTTATTCACCTCTTACCCGGTTTTGGGAGCTACTCATCGGGGCCATTCTCGGCTATTTTTCTTTTGACAAAAAATGCACGTCAAAAGTAGAAAGCAATAAAAGTAACTCACTTAGAGCCAATTTGTGTTCTTTAGTTGGCTTTTTGCTGATCACGCTGGGTATTTTTTTGATTGATAAGCAGCGTATTTTTCCAGGTTGGTGGGCAATGTTGCCCACCATTGGGGCGGCTTTAATCATTTGGGCTGGTGAGAAGACATTTTTGAATAAACATATTCTGGGTAACAGATTAAGTGTATCGATAGGTTTAATTAGTTACCCACTTTATCTCTGGCACTGGCCACTCTTGGTTTACGGAAACATCATCAACAGCTCAACCCCTTCCTACACTATTAGGATTGGGCTCATTGCGCTGACATTTTGCCTCTCAATTGCGACCTATTTTTTTATTGAAAAACCTATCAGAAAATCGCCACATCCAAAAAAGATAACGATTTACTTAATTATTTTAAGCATCTTATTAATGGGTATCGCCGCAGTAACTTTTTTTCAGGATGGATTTGTTTATAGAGAAAAAAACTTTTCTAAGATTTCTAGGGCAGTTGATGCCTCAGCATTTCCTGGTCAGTTGAAAGAACTTAAAATTAATGGACGAAGTTATGGATATGGTTTTCAAAACTCAAACAATGAAGTAACAACTCTTTTTATCGGCGATAGTAATGTTGCCCACTATTATCCCCGCGTCAATGAAGTGTTAACTCAGCGCCCTAATGAGTCAAATAGTATTATTTTTTTAGTCCAACATGGGTGCCTGCCAATTCCAAAGGTTTTTAGTGACGTAAATCAATGTAAGGTTATGGATGCTCTCGATATTATTAAGGCAAATAAAAATATCAAAAATGTTGTGATTGGTTCTCGTTGGTTTGGTCATTTGAATGGCGGCTATTATTACTTTAGTAATGGAAAAAAGTATCCCATTGAGCGCGATAGCATTGGTTACAGACTCGCGTTGGCCGAGCTTGAAAGCTTCATTAAAAATTTTAAGCTAGAGGGTAAAAAAGTGTTTTTACTGCTGAGCTCTCCCATTGGTGAGGAGCTTGATCCGCGATTAATGGCGACTCGCTCTTTAAAAAACTTCCCAACTATAATTTCAGTGAAAGAGTCTCATATCAACCTCAAGTCATTGATGAGTGAGTATGGCTTTATTAGAAACGATCTTAAGGAATTAGCCAAATCGACTGGCATCACTTATATTGATCCAGTTGACTTTCTGTGCAGTGAAAATACTTGTCCAGCAATGTCTGCGGATGGTGACCCTATTTATAGTAATCCCAATCATTTGAATCCCTTTTTTGTAAAAAAAGGCGCAAGCTTCATTGACCAAGTGCTACTAGGAAATTAATTTAAAATATGGGTTGCGAAGGAGTGGTGCTGTTTTTGTTGTGCGATGCTGATTTTTGTAGCCATACACTATGCGCATTTATGAATTAGATAGTTTGATTTAAATACAGGGATTTTGATTAATGCATGTCCAGAAAAATCACATTGCCGATTCTGAAGGAAAAACCCCCTCATTTAGACGCTGGTTTCACTATTTTGGCCAGGATCAGGCTAAGGTCGCTTGGCCAGAACGGCTGAGGGCAGCCATTGGGGCGCTGATTGGTTTGTTTTGTACGGTTGCTCTGGGCAAGATGTTGGGTGAGCTGGTTGGCGTGAATGAGTGGGTTATGGCCTCATTGGGCGCAAGCGCTCTGCTTATTTTTGTTTTGCCTTCCAGTCCCATGGCTCAGCCTTGGGCAGTCATTGGCGGTAACGTCATATCAGCACTCATCGGCATCACTTGCAATCACCTCATTGATAACCCTATGCTGGGATTGCCGATCGCTGCCTCGAGCGCCATCATGGGTATGTTCTTGTTGCGTTGCCTTCATCCACCTGCAGCTGCAGTGGCACTCATTGCTGTCTTGGGACATATTGCCACTTACCGCTATGCCTTTTTTCCGGTCATGGTCGATTCCATGGCCCTATGTGTGGCAGCGATGGTTTACAACACTTTGACTGGGAAGATTTATCCAACCAGACCCCCTAAGGTCTTGGAGGGCCTGGAAAAAGAAAAACAGAGTAGAGCTCACACTGAGGCAACTTTAGATGCCTTGCTGACCGAGTATCAAGAGGTCATGGATGTGGATCGTGCTGAGCTAATTAAGATTATTCAGACGGCTGAAGGCGCCTCGAAAGCCTAGCTGCGCAGCTAAAAAATAAGCCAAGAAAGAGAGTCATTAATAAGCTTTCTTGGTAATCAGGTATCGTGAAAATTACTGTTGCTTCTGCGCCGCAATAGATTTGATGCAGTCTCTAATGCCGTAGTTGTAATACTTACCCGCATTTTCTTTTTTAATGGATTGGGCGCATTCTGTTACCGAGTTGCGTAAGTCAATTTTTAGCATTGTATTTTCTCCTGGGCGGTGTAAATGTTATAAGTAAGATATCGTTAAAATATCAAATGATATTAACACCGGCAAGTCCGCCCTGAGTGAATGGATTGCGCAATGAAGAGGGATAGCTTCAATAAGGCCACATGCTAGCAACTGCCAAAACTTGGATCTTGCATCAAGGGCGTGCTGCACATTTTTTTCGGCTTGCTTTAATCGGGGTTGCTTTAGTCGCCTTGGTGCAAACCTATTGGTTGATGCCGCGTCACTTTACCCAGGTAGATGATATTGGGATTGCGGAAAGTCTGATGGTTCGCAATATGGACTATCGCGACGACTGCGCAAAAAATGTACAAGATATGCGCGGTAAAGCACTCTTATGGGTATTTAAAAATCCAGAGAGGGTTTGTAAAATCACGACAAAACTCAATCGTTTTTCTATTGTCTCGAGTTTATGGACCTACGCCCCAGTGCAGTTTTGGTTAACGCAAGCATTTTTAAATCCACATAAGTCTTACACCTATGAGGAAGTTAAATACTGGGGACGTCTTCCCTCTTTTATCTTTTATCTTCTGGGCATATTGTCCTTTTACTGGCTCTTGCGAACGCAGTTCAAAGAGTTCTCTACGCAGCCTATATTGGTTTTGTCCTTGACCGTATTTATGAGCCTCTCCTTAGAAGAGCGCATTCATGCTGCGCAAATGCATTCGTATGCGATTGGTATTCTGGCAAATGTATTGGCATTTCTTGCTTACATCAATCTAGCTAATTCAAAAAAGAAGTCAATACCATCAGTATTTTTTTCAAGTGGATTATTTGCACTTGCGATAGGTATGCAGTATCAGTCAGTACTGTTGGTCGCCGCCTGTCTGGCGGGCGTGTTTATCAGTCAATATTTGCAGGATGGGCACCTAAATTTTAGATTTATGGTGCGATATTTCTTTTTAGTTTGCACTACAGCGCTGTTCTCTTACGCCATCGTAGGTAATATTTTGGGATTTTCCTCCCGTGGTGCAAATTGGAATGCAGGACCTAACGGCGAATTTATTGTGCAGGGTGAAAATCTTTCAGAAAAACTGTACAGTTTTTTCAAGTTGATTATTTTTCAGGCTCCTGAAAATATATATGCGATAAGCTCTAGTGTTGAGTTATCTAATGGTGCGGCCTATTTTTTAGGCTTGGGATTTCTATCGCTGATGACTCTTGGGTTTTGGTATTTATGGAGGAGGCGAGTCGCCCATGAAAATCAAATCGTTTTGGTTTTATTGGGTGCATATGCGGTAATTTATTTCGCATTTATTTTTTTAGGAAAACTAACATTTTCCCCTACGCGCCATTTCTTATTCTACTTGCCCATGATTGTTTTGCTGATGGGATACGGCATTCTTGCTATTCAAAATAAATTAACACTCACTTTTTTGAAGGCTGCATTTTTAATTTATTGCATAAGCTCTTTGATTGAATTTGCTTCATTTGCAGCGCCAAGAATGGATAAGATTTCTGATGGATTTTTTAATCCACTACTTCAGAAGTCAAACGCTTCTTTTCTAATTTTTGATGGTTCTGATATCGAGCCCATGTTTGCTGAGGCAAGAACGAATGAGCCAATTTTTTGGTTTGCATCAGGCAGCTTTAAGTGTTCTGATAAACAAATTTTGGTGCCAAATACTCGAAAACTCAGATTTATTACATTTGGAAAATACCATCCCTTGGTTTTGCCTCACTCAGACCTTGAAAATTTCATCAATCAAATTATAGGTAATTGCACCCCCCATACTGTCAAGGACAAACAGGTGAATGCAATTCAAAGTAAAGGATATTTAGTTGAAAGTCCGAGCAAAACTTCTGTTGAGCTCTCTAGCCGAGTATTAAATGCCATCAGCATTAATAACCAATTTATTCATCTATATGAAATAGATCTGAATTTTTATAGCCATTTGTATTCCGCAAGCTTAGATCAGGGTATCGATTTTTCCAGGCCTTCGTACCCTGATTTCTTGAAATATGTATCAGGCGTGGCGCAAAGAGAGGATTGGGGTAGGTGGACGGACTCTAATCAAGGAGATGCAGTTTTATTTGGCTTTACAAGGCCATTGCCGACACGATTTACTATGGAATTAAAGGCCACTCCTTACGGCCCCAATCTTTCAAAGTCTACCAAGATCAGGGTGGGTTCGCAGGAAAAAACGATTGTTGTTGACGGCAAGACCAGCATTTACTCTTTGGATTTTGAAAATCCTGACGGTGTGGATGCTATCGAAATAGTTGCGCCACGCACCAACATGTCACGGAGTGGGGGATCGATTTCTGCTGATCCTAGGAATATTGGGATCGGCTTAATCCACCTTAAGATCAAAGCTCTAGATAAACTGCCCTAGTAGCTCTGGCCACTTGCTCCCAAGTGTATTTTTTTGCTTTCTCTAGCCCAAGCACCTTTAGTTGCTCTCTTTTATCGGTGTCTACAATGAGGCAGATAAGTGCATTTGCGATCGATTCAATATTGAGTGGATCGACTATCAGAGCTGCATTTCCAGCAACTTCTGGCATAGAAGTGCAGCTTGAAGTAATTACGGGTGCTTGAGATGCAAATGCTTCAATGATGGGCAGGCCAAATCCCTCGTAAAGACTTGCGAAAACTAGCCCTTGTGTAGCCTGAAGAAGCACGCGCTTTTCTGTATCACTCACGTAATTAAGCCAGATGCAGCGATTTTCAAGCGCCCCTCGCTGAATAGCGGCCAATGTCTGGCTGTCATCCCATGCTACTTTCCCTGCAATGACTAGTGGAAATTGAGTGGCTAAATTGTTAGGAAGCGTTGAATGGGCTTGGATCATATTCAGCAAATTTTTTCTAGGTTGAATCGATCCTAGGAATAAAAAAAATGGCTTGAAAATATTGAGTTTTTTCAGAGTTTTGCTAATTTCTTGCTCAGGAATGCTTGTAAAAAAACGCTCATCTACACCAAGTGGAATAGAGGTAACTCTTTCTTCGGGAAATCCCAGCAAATTAATAATTTCACCTTTTGAAAACTCGGAGATGGTAATAATGTGATTTGCTCTAGCGGTAAGTTTTTTCCATAACAAAGGTTTAATAAAACGCGACCGAGTTTTAATAAATTCAGGATGACTTAGGGGAATGGTATCCATCACTGTTGCTACTAAGGGCTTATTTGGGACGATTGGAATAAGCTGATCAGTGCAATGAATCACGTCAACACTCTCAAAGAATTTTTGTGATGTTGAGTACTTGCCCATATTCAATATGGATTCGATTAGGTGAACTGGATAGCTGGGCAGTACATGGGCGCTAGATTGGCTGTTAACAACGCTAAAAGAGTACGGCGATATCTCCAGCTCGTCAGATTCTGACTTGAATTGATTTAATAATTCGAGGCAGTATTGTCCAATTCCGTCAATGCCAGCGCCTGATAGGCCCTTATCTAAAAGCGTTGTGCCAAATCCAACTTTCTTAGTCATGCGAGATTGAGGTTAGATTGAGTGTGCTGCATTGAGCATGTTTCTTAAGGTCTCTTCTAGGCTTGGTATGCAAAGGGTAACTTGATGTTTGACAAGTAGAGCGTTGAGCTTTTCTGGGTTTCCGCACATACGATGAACTTCATTGGCACGAACAAAATCAGAATTGATGGAAATCTGAATGGGGTGATCTGTGATTTTGATTAGTGTATCAACGACATAGCCAAGCGAGCGTACTTTGCCAGTGCCTACATTATAAATTTCACCAGGTTCGCCAAATTCAAGGAGCGCAAGATAGGCTTGGCAGATGGTGTAGACATCATTAAACTCCCGCTCCACATTGAGATTACCCAATTCAATAGCCGGCGCATTTTGAGAGAAATGTCGAATGAGTTTGGGTATGAGGAAATTATCATGCTGCCCTGGGCCGGTATAGTTGAACGGTCTGGCAATGATGATGGGTAGTTGATCAAAAAAAGTTTTAGCCATTTCCTCCATGGCTACTTTACTCATCGCATAGTGATCAATTGGTTTGAGTGGGTAATCTTCGGGTGTGGGGGTGAGGGCAGCATTTCCATAGACTGTAGCGCTACTGGCCAACAGGACCTTGGAGGGTTTTTGGGGTAACTTAGTCAGGGCGGTCAGGAGATTGCTGGTACCCAGGGCATGAACTCGGTAAAATGCCTCTTGATCCTTGGAGGCCACAAAGCTAATACCGGCGCAATGAATCACTGCATCTGGCTGCACCATCAGAATCTCGTTTTCCAAAGCAGGTGCATCCGTGATATCAGATTGCAGGCCAATGACTTCATCCCCATGGCTATTAGCCAGTGAGATGAGGTGTTTGCCTGTAAACCCTCTAGAGCCTGTGAGCAGTATTTTTTTGGGATGGCTAATTTTTAGGTCCAAACAAAATCAATGAAATTGAAGGTATTTTCCCATTAATTGATCCAGAACCCATAAAATAAGGCAATTCATTGATTAAGGAATTTATCCTGCTGGGGTTCTTGATATTTAGAGGCCTTAGAGATGCAAAACTACATGTTTTTAGGGCTCAAATCCTCCTATAAGGCGATCTTTAGCCTCCATTTCGCACATATTGTGCTTGCCGCCTTTGCCGTTTTAGCTGGCTTGGTTGCCTCCGGTTCTGTTTTTTTGAATGATTTGTATTTTTGGGGTCAATCAGGCCATTACATTAACCCTTATTTGTTTTTAATTGCGTTTTTCCTCGTCTTTAGTCCTGGAGCATGGGGATTGGCGGCAATCATCTTTTTGCTTCCCCTTTCGGCGGGCCTTGGCACCCAACTCAATGCTTATTTGGGCACTCACTTTCTTATCTTACCAAATGCCGGATTGGACCTTGTAGCTGGATTCTTTCTTGGGTTGGCATTCAGAGAAATTTCAAAATCCTCGCATTTTTTAGGTAAGAACGGTCATAAAGATTTAACAGCATCAATCAAAGAGTTAGCGCCTTGGCCAATCGCTCTAGTCATAGTCATGATTACCATCTCGACGGCTATTGCTATCTCAAGAAATGTATATCAATCAGCTGCTGCCACTTCGTTTAAAGGCTTACTTTTTAATCTAGTGCACTTTCGTCCAATTGGTTGGCATGATGATTACATGCCGATCTCAGATTGGATTGCCTATGCATTAGCAGGCGCCATGATTATTTTGGTTATAGGGAAACTCAAAGATCAAGAATATAAAAATCAAATGATTTTTAGATCCCTTATAGCTGGACTAATAGTTGCGGCTTTGATGGGAGTTTCTCAGGCTATTACCGGCATAGGTCTGCCTGAGAATTTATTAAGCTTTAGAAAAGATCAACTCGGATATGCAGTCATTGGTTTTCAGCCAGACTTGCATGCATTTGCAGGGCACATGTTATTAGGCGCAGTTGGTCTATGGGGCTACTTCTATTCTGGCATATCAAAGCTCGAGCGTAAATTAGTGTTGTTAGTAGTGGCTCTAAGTTGGGTTGGGCTGATCTTGAGTAAATCAAGAGCACTTCTTTTGATCGCATTGGTGGCAATGTTGATCTGGTTTTTATGGTGCTTGTGGAAAAAGAAGAATCGTTTTTTCCTACCCGCTATTGCCTTATTAGTCCCAGTGATCACTATTTTTATCGTTCTGATATTTAACTTTTCTAATGATCTGGGTGGCCTCCCAGTTTTATCTTGGCTAGGAGAATTGGCAAATGAATTTAAGAGTCGGGACTTAACAAGCTGGAGTCTATTTAGTGGTATTTTTGGCTCCCGTTTTGAAATTTGGGAAGCTGCCATCAGAATGTGGTGGGAATTTCCATTAATGGGAATTGGGCAGGGAAATTTTTACCGGCTTTCTGACATTGCATCGTTTAGCAAATCCCATTTTTTAATCCTAAATCATGGGGAAAATGCCCATAATTATTTCTTACAAACCTTGACTGAGACTGGATTAATTGGCTCATTAGCCATTGCTAGCGCTTTGATATTTCCGTTGATGGCGATCAGCAACAAAAGATTGCTATTGCCAGCTATATGGGCCTTAGGGGGTTTATTTTTAGGAAACATTTTTTCTCATGCATTTTTAGTTAGGGAAAATTTATTATTGGCGGCAGTATTGGTGGGTCTGACATATTCCTTGGTTGGTACATCCAGATTTTCGATGTCGTCGCCGTGCTGGAAAGGTGAGATAAGCAAACCCAAAGGGCTTAAGAGCAAGATGTTATTGACGAGCATCTTCATGCTCTTGTTTATCTCTGTGTTAGAAGTTGTTTTTTCATTCGGGAAAATGCCTTTCACGTATAGATATTTTTGCAAGCAGAAGGTGTCTATGGATGCTGATGGATGGACAAGAGGAGTCTATGTTTTGACCTTGCCCATCAATATGACTAAAGTGCTGCTTAATGTTAGTGGTCTTCCTTACATCCAGCATCATCAAAATGTTAATTTAGAGCTCAATACATATTGGTTAAGGCGATACAACTCAGGCTATGTAGAAAAGCTGCAGTTATCTTCCGCACTTTATCCAGTAACGTCGTCCCAAGATATGGAGATCACGATTCCATTATTAAAGAATCAATCCTCTAGCTCAGTAGATGATTTTGAGCTTGAGATACGCACTTCAAGATGCTACTCGCCAAGAAATATGGGGGATAGCGTGGACTCAAGATTGTTGGGGGTCAAAATTCAAACCTTACAGGTGTTCAAATGAGTCAGACTCAACCTTTAAGCTTACTGTTAAGAAGATTGTGGAACCACATTAGCTATAGACGTCGAATTCAATTTTGGATTTTGCTGTTCCTGATGGTAGTTTCTTCTTTTGCGGAAATATTAAATATTGGTGCAGTTATGCCATTTCTTGGGGTCTTAATAGCACCCGAAAAAATATATGACCTGGAACAATTACGTCCAATAATGGAATTTATTGGCATTAAATCGGCAGCAGAATTACTATTGCCAGTCATTCTCATATTTGGAGTATTGGTAGTGTTAACCAATGCGATGAGATTGGCTGTAATCTGGTGCAGCACTAGACTTTCATCCTCTGTTGGTGCTGATTTAAGCATTAGCGTTTATCGCAGAACTTTGTATCAACCATATTTAGTTCATGTTTCACGCAGCAGTAGCGAAGTGATTAGTGTCGTGATTGGCAAGGTTAATTTAGCTGTTTTGACAATTACAATGACACTTAATCTTATTGGTGCTTTTATAATGTTGGGCGCCATTTTGATAGCGATTTTGATAATAAATCCATTAGTTGCATTGATCGCTTTTGGTGGATTTGGTTTGATATATCTAGTAATCATTCGGTTGATGCGCTCTAGATTATCGCGTAGTAGCGAACGCATTGCCATTGAGTCAACTCGCGTACTAAAAACCTTGCAAGAGGGATTGGGCGGTATCAGGGATGTATTGCTTGACGGAACACAAGAAATTTATTCATCTATTTTTCATCGTGCTGATGTCCGTGCAAGACGTGCACAGGGAAATGTTGAAATTATTAGCTTTAGCCCACGCTATGGCGTTGAGACGTTAGGTCTGTTGTTAATTCTATGTCTCACATATTTTTTAACTACTAAGCCTGGCGGCTTGGGAAGTGCAATCCCAGTATTGGGGGCTCTTGCATTGGGTGCCCAGCGAATGTTGCCAGTATTGCAGCTAGCATATGGCTCCTGGACTGGCATCAGGGGAAACAAATCCTCTTTACAGGATGCTCTTGATATGTTGGATCAACCCCTTCCCGACCAATCTTACTTTGAAGGCATCAAGCCTTTACCTTTTAATACTGAGCTTCGCTTAAGCAATGTGGGCTTTCATTACTCCCCACAGTCAAATTGGGTTCTAAAGAATGTAAATCTTGCCATTCCAAAGGGTGCGCGCATGGGCTTTATTGGAAAAACTGGAAGCGGCAAGAGCACGCTACTGGACTTAATAATGGGGCTATTGCATTCATCCGAGGGTCAGATTTCGGTAGATGGTACCCCTCTCAATGCCTCAAATTACAGGGGGTGGCAAAGTCATATTGCTCACGTTCCTCAAATGATTTACTTGTCAGATAATTCTATTGAGGAAAATATTGCTTTTGGGGTGCCTAAACAGGAGATAGATGGCGAGCGCGTCAAGCGTTGTGCAGCTCAGGCCCAGATTGCTGAGATCATTGAGACTTGGCCTATGAAGTATCAAACTAATGTTGGGGAGCGAGGAGTTCGGTTATCTGGTGGGCAACGACAGCGAATTGGAATTGCGAGAGCGTTATATAAAAAAGCTGACATTATTATTTTTGATGAGGCAACTAGCGCCTTGGATAATGAAACTGAAGAGGCCGTTATTAAGGCAATTGAAGGCTTGGGAAATAATCTTACAATTTTGATAATCGCTCATCGATTAACGACTCTAAGAGACTGCACACAAATCGTTGAATTGGACCAAGGTTCAATTGCTAGGATCGGGAGTTATCAAAGTATAGTTTTAGAAGCGGCACAAATTAGAAGGCAATAATGAATCAAAATAATTCAAATACGCGAATTTTGGTAACGGGGGCAGACGGTTTCATAGGGTCTCACTTAGTCGAGGCCTTGGTTAATTTAGGCTATTCAGTTAGAGCATTTGTTTTGTACAACTCTTTTAATTCTTGGGGCTGGTTGGATCAGGTAAGCCCAGAGGTCAGAGGTAGCATTGAAATTTTTAGCGGTGATATTCGCGATCCCTATGGAGTTAAAGAGGCTATGAAGGGTTGTGATGTTGTGATGCATTTAGCAGCACTCATTGCGATTCCATACTCTTACCATTCTCCTGAAACTTATGTCGATACCAATGTTAAGGGTACGCTAAATGTGCTTCAGGCCTCTAAAGAGTTAGGTGTTGGTAAGGTGATTGTTACCTCTACCAGCGAAGTTTATGGTACGGCACGTTATGTGCCCATAAATGAGGAGCATCCTCTCCAAGGGCAGTCCCCTTACTCCGCCACTAAAATTGCTGCAGATCAATTGGCCTTTTCATTTTTTACTTCCTTTAATTTGCCGGTTACTATAGTTCGCCCCTTTAATACCTATGGTCCAAGACAATCTGCGCGGGCGATTATTCCAACGATCATTACTCAAATTGCCTCTGGATCGAGAAAAGTAAAGCTGGGGTCTATCTCTCCAACGCGAGATTTTAATTATGTAGAAGATACGGTGTCTGGATTTATTTCTGCCATGTTGTCCGATAAGGCAATGGGCGAGGTTATAAATATTGGTAGTAACTTTGAGGTCTCTGTTGGGGAAACGTCAAAAATTATTGCTGACATCATGAATGTTGAAATTGAAATAGTGTCTGATGAAGATCGTTTGCGTCCAGAAAAATCAGAAGTAGAGCGTCTTTGGGCTGATAACTCCAAGGCACTCAGATTAATTAATTGGAGTCCTAAGTATGCAGGTTTGACTGGATTCCGGAGTGGCCTTTCAAAAACAATTGATTGGTTTTTGAATCCCGAAAACTTAAAACAATATAAGACTGGAATATATAACCTGTGAATCCTGTACGCAATCCTGAGGAGTTGGCTGATAAGGTTCTGGGCGCAATCAAGGCTGTTGCCGGGCTCGATTCCGCCATGCTTCATGAGCCGACGTTTCAGGGTAACGAGTGGAAGTATTTGAAAGAGTGTTTGGATTCAACTTTCGTCTCTTCTGTGGGTAAGTTTGTTGATCAATTTGAGGTTGAGCTAGCTAGCTATACCGGAGCTAAATATGCAGTTGCCATGGTAAACGGCAGCGCAGCATTACACATGGCCTTGCTTCTCGCTGGAGTTGTGCGCGACGATGAGGTACTCATTCCAGCTTTAACCTTCGTCGCCACTGCAAATGCAGTTACTTATTGCGGCGCCATACCCCACTTTGTAGACTCAGAGAAGCAAACTTTTGGCATTGATATTGATAAATTGAGTGCATATCTCCAGGCCAATACCCTACAAGAGGGTGGCAATTGCATTAATAGAGTTACTAGACGGGTTATCAGGGCTATTGCTCCAATGCACGTCTTTGGTCACCCCAGTAATTTGGAGGGGTTGCTAAAGATTTCGAAAGATTACAACATTGCATTAGTCGAGGATGCCGCAGAGTCTCTGGGTAGTCAGTATTGTGGTCGGCATACGGGCACATTTGGCATTGTTGGAGCACTTAGTTTTAACGGGAATAAAACCATTACAACTGGTGGAGGCGGTGCATTGCTGACGAATAGCTTAGAGCTTGCCAGACTTGCAAAGCATTTATCTACAACCGCAAAAATACCGCATCAATGGGAATATAGTCATGATTGTGTGGCTTTTAACTATCGCATGCCCAATTTAAATGCAGCGCTAGGTTGCGCTCAATTAGAGATTTTGCCAAAATTAATCGAGGCCAAAAGAAAGCTGGCTTTAGAGTATAGAAATTCCTTTTCTGGAATAGAGGGCGTCAGCTTTAAGCTCGAACCAGAGAACTGCAGAAGTAATTACTGGCTCCAAACGATCATCCTGGATTCAAAACACGCAAATACTCGCGATCGTATTTTGGAGAAAACTAATCAATCTGGGTTTATGACTAGACCAGTTTGGAATTTATTGCATAAATTTAAGCAATTTGCAAATTCCCCAAAGATGGATTTATCTGGTGCAATAGATCTGGAAAAGACATTGATCAACATTCCCAGTAGCGCACATTTAGGTATGGGAAATTAATGAATAAGTTCGAAATTATGCTAATAGGGGGTGGCGGTCATGCCGCCTCCTGTATCGATGTAATTGAAGCTCAGGGGGCTTACCGTGTTGGTGGATTTGTTGCAAAAGATGTCGTTGTTAATCGCACTGTGCAAAAGTATATTCACATTGGCTCTGATAAAGATATCCCAAGACTAAGATCATCATATTTATATGCGCTAGTTGCAGTCGGTCAGATTAAATCCCCCAATACAAGAATTAAGCTTTATGACCAACTTCTAGAATTGGGATATGAGTTGCCTTCAATTGCCTCTCCAACCGCATATATATCCCCACACGCAAAGATTGGTAGTGGAACGATCATCATGCATGGTGCAGTTATTAATGCTGGTGCAGTGATTGGAAATAACTGCATCATTAATACCTTAGCAACGATTGATCACGACGCCATTGTGGGGGATCACAGTCATATCTCTACTGGAGCCATATTAAATGGTGGCGTAATGGTGGGAAGTGGATCATTTGTTGGAAGCAGATCAGTGGTTATGCAAGATATTAAAATTGGATCTAGATCCGTTATTGGTATGGGCTTGGCAGTGAGAGAAAATGTTCCGGATGAAGCTTATTTTTTGGGGCTCCATAAGTATGACCACTAAAGTGCTAATCATTGCTGAGGCAGGCGTCAATCACAATGGGGATATTGGATTGGCCAAGGATCTAATTGATGTAGCAGCTGAAAGTGGATCAGATTTTGTTAAATTCCAGACTTTCAGGGCGGATGATTTGGTTACTCCATCTGCTTCTAAAGCCCCATATCAAATAGAAAAATCGATAGTAGATGAGTCTCAATATGATCTATTGAAGCGTCTTGAGTTAACCGAAAACATGCATTACGAATTAATTGAGCATGCTAATAAGGCTGGAATACAGTTCCTATCGACTGGTTTTGATATTTCTAGCGTTAAGTTTTTGATAGGTTTGGGGCAGAATTTAATCAAAATTCCCTCGGGCGAGATCACCAACCTCCCTTATTTGGAGTACGTAGGGGCTTTAAATAAAAAAATTATCCTATCTACTGGGATGGCCACAATCGAAGAGGTCAAAAAAGCAGTTGAGATAATTATTAGTGCTGGCACACCCCGAGACTTACTTACTGTTTTACATTGCACGACAGAATATCCAACACCTATGAGCCACGTGAACTTATTGGCCATGGTAGCTATGCGTGAAGCATTGGGCGTGAATATAGGTTATTCAGATCATACGCTGGGGATTGAGGTGGCAGTGGCAGCGGTAGCTCTTGGAGCGCAAGTCATTGAAAAGCACTTCACTTTAGATCGTCGTTTGCCTGGCCCAGATCATTTAGCTAGTCTAATGCCTCTTGAATTAAAGGAGATGGTAGGGTCAATTCGCAATATCGAAATTGCGTTAGGAGCTCCCGAAAAGCAACCAACTGAGCACGAAATTATTAACCGAAGTGCGGTGAGAAAATCATTAGTGGCCAGGTGTGCAATTGGTGCTGGAGAAGAGTTCACGCTAGATAACCTCGCTGTAATGCGGCCGGGAACTGGCATCTCGCCGATGCGGTGGCATGAAATTCTAGGCTCTAAGGCGCCTAGACAATTCTCCCCTAATGAATTAATCGACTTATGAAAAAAACTATCTGCGTGGCAACTGGCACCCGAGCAGAATATGGCCTGCTGAAGTGTTTGCTTAGAGATATTCAGGGGAATGAAGCTTTTGATCTCAAGATAATTGTAACTGGGGCACATTTATCTCCAGCCCACGGATTGACGATTAATGAAATCATTGATGATGGATTTCATGTTGACGCTCAAGTTGATATGTTGCTAGGATCGGATTCTAGTCTTGAGGTTACTAAATCAATGGGCCTCGGGCTTATTGGATTTGCAGATGCTTTGAATCAATTCAACCCGGATTTACTAGTGATTTTAGGTGATAGATATGAGATGCTTGTTGCTGCAACGGCTGCTTTAATGGCCAAGATTCCAGTGGCGCATATTCATGGTGGCGAGTTAACGCAAGGGGCATTCGACGACTCCATTCGCCATGCAATAACCAAACTATCCCACATTCATTTTGTTGCAACGGAAGAATATCGTAAGCGCGTGATTCAGTTGGGAGAGCAGCCTAATCAAGTATTTTGTGTTGGCGGTCTAGGTGTTGGAGCAATTCAAAGAACGGCATTATTGTCTCGTGATGATCTGGAAAAGGCGTTGGGACTGAAGTTGGCTACCAGAAATTTGCTAATCACATTTCATCCTGAGACATTGGGTAACAATTCATCCGAAAAACAGACTGAGAGTTTGCTGAGTGTTTTGGATTCCCTGGGTGATGTCAATTTAATTTTTACCGGAACTAACGCCGATACTGGCGGATCTACAGTAATGAATCTAATTCGTGCGTTTGTTGAAAAAAAATCAAATGCTTATTTATTCGACTCTTTGGGCCATACAAGGTATCTGTCCTGTTTGAAGTATTTTGATGGCGTTGTCGGCAATTCTTCGAGTGGTTTGCTTGAAGCCCCGAGCTTTAAGATAGGCACCATTAATATTGGCGATCGTCAAAAAGGCCGTTTGAAGGCTAATAGTGTAATTAGCTGCGATGCAAATCCATTAAACATTGCAAATGCGTTTGAAAAATTATTTTCCCCTGAATTCAAATCTCTTCTTAATGAGGTTGTAAATCCTTATGATCACGGAGATTCATCTTCGCAGATCTTACAAGTCTTGAGGCGCCAAGATTTGACTGGGATTGCTTGCAAGAGCTTTTATGACTTATAAAACCGCGGAGTTATATTGATGAATCCCATGGATCAGCGCTGGAAAGATGCCATACTCTCTTCACAAGCTACGCTTACAGAAGTGATTTCTAATTTAAATCGCGTGGCAATCAAAATTGTTTTGATTGTCGACCAGCATGGTAAGTTGGTGGGCACTATATCTGATGGGGATATACGCCGTGGTCTGCTCAAGGGGTTAACTCTAGATTGTATGGCTGAAGAGGTGGTGCAACTCAGTCCCATGATTGTCCCCCCTGGCCTGTCTAGGGATTTGGTTATGAAGTTGATGCTGGCTAATAAAATACAGCAAATTCCAATCGTTGATGAGACTCGTGAAATCGTTGGATTGCATAGCTGGGAAGACATCATGGAGCCCGCCAATAAAGCTAATCCAATGATCATCATGGCGGGAGGAAAGGGGATTCGATTGAGGCCCCATACTGATAACTGTCCCAAGCCCATGTTAGAGGTTATGGGAAAGCCAATTCTGCAGCACATAATCGAGCGCGCAAAAATGGAAGGGTTTTGTAAATTTGTCATTGCTATCCATTATCTCGGGCATTTAATTGAAGAGTATTTTGGGGATGGGAAAGCGTGGGATGTAGAAATTGAATATCTACGTGAGAATGAGCCACTAGGAACAGCAGGGGCTTTGAGTTTATTGCACCCTGCTCCAGAGGTTCCCCTATTAGTTACTAATGGAGATGTTCTAACAGATATTCATTATGCTGAAATTTTAGATTTTCATTTACGCCATCATGCCTCTGCCACTATGGCAGTTCGTACCCATGAGTGGCAACATCCATTTGGCGTTGTCAGAACTCAGGGTGTCGATATTCTCAGTTTTGAGGAGAAGCCGATAACACTAACGCATATAAATGCAGGAGTTTATGTGTTAAATCCCGAATCATTAAGATATTTGGTAGTAGGTGCGTATTGTGATATGCCAAACTTATTTGAGCGATTGCAGCTTGCTTCTGAAAGAACTATTGCCTATCCAATGCATGAGCCATGGCTAGATGTTGGTAGGCCGGATGATCTTATTCTTGCCAATAGTGGAACTCCATAATGTCAATTGAGCGAGTACTCATTGTGGGGGGTGGAAGTATTGGCAAGCGACATTTTCGTATAGCTAGCCAACTTCTACCTGGAGCAACGGTTTCAATGCTCACTCGCAATAAAGGCTCAGATAAATACGCCATACCCCTAAAAAATCAATTAAATTTTGAAGAGGCTATGGAGTTTAAGCCTCACATTGTTGTTCTAGCAAATCCCTCAAGCATGCATTTGGATCTTGCTAACAAATTTGCTGATGTTGGGGCACATTTATTAATTGAAAAACCTATGTCGGATTCAAGGGTGGGTGTTTTAGGGTTGATGGATAAGTGTGCGCTGCATTCATTGAATTTGTTGTGTGGGTATAACTTAAGGTTTCTTTCCTCTTTGCAGCGATTTCGAAATCTAGTGCAATCTTGTGCAGTTGGAAAGGTTTTTTCAGTCCAGTCTAGGGCAGGTCAGAATCTTGCTCAATGGCGGCCAAATTTTGATTACCGAAAATCCGTCTCTGCCAAACGTGAGTTGGGTGGCGGTGTTTTGTTAGAGCTGAGTCATGAGCTGGATTATTTACGATGGATTTTTGGGGATGTTGAATGGGTTTGGGGGGAGTTATCTAGGCAAAGCTTTCTGCAAATTGATGTTGAAGATTCCGCTCAAATCATTTTGGGTTTTGAAGAAGATGTTGACGGCAGAAAATTAATTGGAAATATTTCGCTTGATTTTTTTAGGCATGATCCATTGCGAGATTGCACTGTAGTTGGTGAGTTGGGATCAATTCGCTGGAATGGAATTCAGGGGATAGTTGAAATATGGAAGCAGGGAGACGATGCTTGGAAGTTGGAGAGTTCATTTCCTGGCGAGCTTGAGGAGTCTTATGTAAGCGAGTGGCTATATTTTTTACATTGCATTGATGCTAAAGAGGTGGAGTTAATTTCTGGGCGAGATAGTTTTAAGGTTTTAGAGATAATTGATGCTGTTCGTTTTTCCTCTGAATTCGGCAGGAAGATATTTATGAATCAAATGAATGAGGATGATAGCGAGTGAAAATTGCGGCATTTATTTTTGCGCGAGGAGGCTCGAAGGGCTTACCTGGGAAAAATATCAAACCCTTTTGTGGAAAACCCTTAATTGCATGGTCCATTGAGCAGGCTCTGGCCGTAGATGGGATTGAAAATGTTTTTGTCTCGACTGATTCTTTGGAAATTGCTGCAGTGGCTAGAGAATTTGGGGCGAAAATTCCTTTTATTAGGCCAGCTAATTTGGCGGACGACACTAGTCCTGAGTGGAATGCTTGGAGGCATGCATTAAATTATTACGAAGAATTTACGGGAGCTTTGCCAGGGATATTCCTATCTGTTCCTGCTACCTCACCTTTAAGAATTGCTAGTGATATCAGCAGAACTTTAGACGAGTTTAAAAAGGGTGATGTAGATGCTGTCATTACAGTTACAGAAGCGCATCGAAGTCCATTTTTCAATATGATTAAAGTTGATGATGATGCGTATTGCCAACCCGTCATCCGATTGGGAAAGACGCTAGATCGTCGTCAAGATGCTCTGCCTGTATATGATATGACTACGGTCGCATATGCCTTGCGACCAGAGTTCATTCGCACAAGTAATAGTTTATTTGAAGGGCGTGTTCGTGCGGTTAACGTGCCAGTCGAGAGGTCAATTGATATAGATACCCTATTCGATTTTGAAATAGCTGAATTTCTGTATAACAAAAGAGCAAACAATAATGACAACATTTAATGAGCTGATGAATTTAAGAGGTCGTACCGCTTTAGTTACCGGCGCTGCGGGTCATTTGGGGCAAGTTATTTGTGAAACTCTCGCAGAGCTAGGTGCTGGATTGGTACTTGTCGACCTATTTATAGGCGATCTCGACCAACTGGCCGATCGTATCCAAAAGAGTTGCGGTGTTCCTGTCTTTGTGGTGTCGGCAGACTTAGGTTTGGCTACGGACAGGGAAATGCTTTTTGAAACGGTCACATCTCAGATTAATCGGATGGACATCCTCATTAATAATGCTGCATTTGTTGGCACTTCTGCATTGGAGGGGTGGGCTGTGCCCTTTGAAAGTCAAAGCGCCGATAATTGGAGGCAAGTGCTGGAGGTAAATTTAACGGCAGTCTTCGATTTATCACAAAGATTTGCTGGCTTATTGAGTCAGTCTTCAGGCGGCTCTATTATAAATATTGGATCTATTTATGGGGATTTGGGGCCAGATTGGCGCCTATACGAAGGCACTCAGTTATCTAATCCTGCGGCATATAGCGCTTCCAAGGGGGGGCTAATTCAATTAAGTCGCTGGCTGGCTACTACGGTTGCCCCAAAAATACGTGTTAATGCCATTTCTCCTGGAGGGATTTATAGGGGTCAGCCCAATGATTTTGTGGAGCGGTACACCTCAAAAACTCCTTTGGGCAGGATGGCAACCGAAGATGATATCCGCGGAGCTATTGGATATCTTGCAAGTGATTTATCAAAGTACGTTACAGGACAAAATTTGCATATAGATGGTGGTTGGGGTTCCTGGTAGCCCATTTAAGCCCAACGAGCTGAACTTTATGTTGAGAGCTCAGAAACTAAGTAAGCATAAAATGAAGTTCCAGTAATCACCATATTATTTGATGAAAGTCCTCCTTTTCTCTCCCAATGCTTTTATTACTCCGCATGCTCTTCCCGAGGCATTGGTGGCCCAATCGCTTATTAAAAATGGTATTGAGGTCGTAAAAATAGGGTGCGCTGGTTTGTATCAAGATTATTGTGTATCCATGAGCGCTGCCTCTGTTTGGCCAACAGATTCTAATGAGATAAAAAAGCAGATTTGCCTAAAATGCAAAAAAAATAACAAAGAAATTAATGATTTATTTTCATTTAATTACGATAGCATTGACAGTTACCTTACCCCTGCCGATCTTGGGTTGATCGATGAATTAGGGGGGTCAATCAAGGCAGATAATTGGATAGACTTTTCGTACGATTCTATTCCTGTAGGCAAATATGCGGCCTATGAATTTTTGCTGAACTATAAATTAAATACAACCAATTTAACTACTAGCGAATTTGATATTTACAAAATTCAAATTAGAAATTCACTGAAAACCCTCATTGCTGGTGAGAGATTATTTGACGCTATTAAACCTGATCGTTTTCTTGTGTATCACGCGCTGTACTCGGTTAATCACATCATGAGTGCCATAGCGCAAAAAAGAGCCATTCCTTTTTACAGCATGCATGCGGGGAGTCATCTTTTGCATAGATTGTCTGAAATGACAATATTTAGTGGTGTGCAGGCCCAGTACCTTACCAATCGTAGTACTGCGTGGTTTGAGTATAAGAAGAGGCCTCTATCTTCGAGAATGGTTAAGAAGGTTTCAGAGCATATTGGAGAGTTATTTAATGCAACGAGTCCTTGGGTGTATTCCGTTAAGTCTACGGGTAAAAATACTGCGCAACTCAAGGAGTATTTTTCAATCGATGCTGAGCAAAAGGTGGTATTGGCAACAATGTCATCTGCAGACGAGACATTTGCTGGGAGTATTGCAGATGCACTCCCGCCTCAGCAGGAGTCAATGTTTCCAACTCAGTTAACCTGGATTGAGAGTTTGATTGAGTGGGCTAAGCAATATCCGAAAATTATCTTAATAATTCGCGTACATCCGCGAGAGTTTCCAAATAAGCGTGAGGGCGTGCTCTCTGTTCAGGCAAAGGCATTAAGAATATTGTTTGATCAATTGCCTTCTAATGTAAAAATAAACTGGCCTGACGACGATATATCTTTACATGATTTATTAAAAATTGTAGATGTTGGATTAAACGCGACCTCTACAGTAGGTTTGGAAATGCTTTTATTTGGCATCCCCGTGATTATCTATGATCCCAACCAATTTATCGCCTACCCTCGAGAGTTAAATTGCTGCCCACAAAATCAAAATGAATACTTTTTAGCTATTCAAGAAGCGATTGATTCGGGCTTATCTTTAGATCATGTCTATGGCGTTTATCAATGGCTTGCCTTCCGTTCAGAGGTGGTGGGAATTGATATAGGCGATGGATTTCAAGTTGCCCAGGTTGGTAGATTAGTCAAAATGACTCAGAAGATATTGAAACGTCTTGGTTTGACGTCTACTGAACCAGCTAGTCTGCCGGGATTAAAGGGTTCAGGAAACATTTCCTTAAAGAATGAAAAGTGGCTATGTCATGCAATCACAAATGGACAAGAGAGTCATTTGATGGACTTTGTAAGAACTCTTCCCCCATATGTGGATGCTGATTTACTCCAAACAAAAAAGCAAATTCAAAAAAGTCTTCGAAGACTTTTGCTCCCCTTGAGTAGGGTGGATCAGCCCTTTTTATTTAGGGTGAATCGGCTGTTTGGGGGCATAAAATGAACTTACCGGGCCATAATAAGCAATCTTTCTTGAGACGTCTTTATCTAAGGATTAATAGATTATTGTTCGGAGCCCCCGCACCAACTTATTTTTTGGAGTCCTACTCCCAGGAGGGTGAGGACTTGGTACTAAATAGACTCTTCGGTGACAAGACTGCTGGATTTTATGTGGATGTAGGAGCTCATCATCCAAAACGATTTTCTAATACTTTTTTCTTCTATCAGAGAGGTTGGAGAGGTATCAACATAGATGCGATGCCAAATTCAATGACAATTTTTAATCAAGAAAGACCCTTTGATATTAATTTAGAAATAGCCATTATAGGAGAGCAAGGATTGGCTACCTATTACCAGTTCAATGAACCCGCATTAAATGGTTTTTCTGAGTCGATTTCATTGGGCAGAGACGGGCTAAGGGATTACAAGATTATTAATAGAACGACTATTAGTGGAATGCCATTGTCAGATGTCTTGGATAAGAATATGCCTTCAAATACATCAATAGATTTTTTAACAATTGATGTTGAGGGTCTTGATTTTGATGTTCTTAAGTCAAATGATTGGAACCGTTTTAGGCCCAAAGTGATATTAATTGAAATTCTTGCTTCAAATCTTGACTCCATCTTAAGTGATCCAATATCTACATATTTATTGGACATGGATTACAGACTTTATGCCAAAACCTTAAATACAGTATTTTTTGTAAGCGATGAATTTCTAGCGGGTGAGTTATGTTAGCCCCAATTGCACTGTTTGCGCATGATAGGCCTACTCATCTTATGAGGGTAATTGAGTCTTTGCAAAAAAATACACTAGCACGGGAATCAGAGTTGGTTATATATTCGGATGCACCCAAAAAAGATTCTTCTGTTGACGGGGTGGAGCAAGTCAGAAGTTATATTGCCGATATCGATGGTTTTAAAAAAGTTTCAATTGTTAAGAGAGGAAAAAATTTAGGTTTAGCTAAATCAATCATCTCAGGTGTAACTGAGATTTTGGAAAGGTGCGAGCAAGTTATTGTTTTAGAGGATGATTTGGTAGTTTCTCCATTTTTTTTGGATTATATGAATGAAGGTTTAGAAAAGTATGCAGACCGGCAGGAAGTTGCTTGCATACACGGATACGTATATCCATGCCACACGCCCCTACCAAACCATTTTTTTTTGCGTGGCGCAGATTGTTGGGGATGGGGGACTTGGAGGGAGTCCTGGAAAATTTTTAACCCTGATGGTAAATTTTTACTAGATAAATTAAAAGAACAGGGCCTTACAAACGCTTTTGACTTTGATGGTACTTATCCATTTACCCAGATGCTTTCTGATCAAATTGATGGAAAAAATGATTCATGGGCTATTCGCTGGTATGCAAGTGCTTATCTTATGAATAAGCTTACTTTATACCCCGGAAAAAGCTTGGTAAGTAATATTGGGAATGATGGTAGCGGATCACACCAGGAAAAATCAAATTATTTTGATGTAAATATTTCGACACTGCCAGTGAAAATTGGAGAAATAGCAATTGAGGAGTCGGTTTTTGCCAAAAATGCATTTGCCAATTATTTTTTGGGTCTTCATAAGGCGGCATCGAAGGGCTTGATCTATCGAGTGGGAAAGTTGTTGGGAATGAATGGGGTGGGGGCATGAGTATTGTTAAGTCTTTTGCCCGCAACTGGTGTCCCCCTATCATCAGAAAGTGGATTCAAAACGCAGCATCCCCGCCGCATCTAAATTTTCCGAATGAATGTTCTTCCTGGGCTGAGGCTGAAACTATGTGTACTGGTTATGACTCTCAAGCGATAGTCAAGAAAGTCTTAGCCACTACTTTGAAGGTAAAAAGCGGTGAGTATGCCTATGAAAGAGATTCTGTTGGATTTTCAAAGATAGAATATTCGTGGCCAGTGCTATGTGGATTGCTGTTAGCGGCAAATTCTAATCAAAATAAATTATCAGTGCTTGATTTTGGGGGTTCTTTAGGTAGTAGTTATTTTCAAAATCAGAAATTTTTATCTCGCCTCTCTTCTGTAAATTGGAGTGTAGTGGAGCAATCGGCATTTGCTAATGCTGGCAAAGAAAATATTACATCTAATCAGTTGCATTTCTATGCCTCGATTAATGAGTGCATGTTAGATGGACATCCCAACGTCATACTTTTATCCAGTGTATTGCAATATATTGATAACTATCATGCAGTACTAGACCAGGTTACGGCTATCGGCGCAGAATTTATTATTGTTGACCGAACTCCATTTTTAAAAACTGGCGATAAAGAAAAGGTTTTCATACAAAAAGTACCTGATGCTATCTATCAAGCAAGCTACCCCTGTAGATTTTTTGTAGAAAATGAATTTTTACAATTTTTCAAATCACGAGAATATGTACTGTGTGATTCATTTTCCTCCCTTGATAATCTTGATGATAGGGCTGCATGGAGGGGTTTCATCTTTCGCAAGATGGACAATCGGGCGTAGAAATTTATATGACCAAAAAACTCACAGCTCTACAGCCTTACTTTGGATTGTTATTAACTCTCATGGCTTGCCATGGCTTGCTATTGATGAATGATGGTATTTACTGGGATGACTGGCTATCAATAGGTTACTTAAAGAATGGCGATTGGCAGTCTTTAAGCGAGCAAACCTCAGAAATGGGCCTTCCATTATTAGGGTATTTCCAGTGGACCCTAAAATTACTAAATATTTATACTCACTACAAAATTATTGCGTTTCTGCTCATATATATCTCCTCGGTACTTATATATAAAACCTCATTAAACCTACGCATTCTCACTGCTACGGAAAGTTTTTTGATTGCCGTCATCTTTATTGCCTTTCCGGCATACCAGGTGACCGTTCTATTTTGTACGTTGAATTATTTATTTTGCTTAAGCCTATTTTATTTGGCTGCCTATATTTATGTGGAGTCTCTAGGGAAAAAAAGTTTAGGATTAATCAGGATGCTTAGGGTTGGAGCGGCGACTATATTTTTTATTAGCTTTAACCTTAATTCATTGCTGGTCTACTTTTATGCATTTCTTATGCTGATGTTTTTCAGCCAGAAGAGCAGAGACGGTGGCACATGGATTAAAAATTTAAGCTCATTCATTAGGGCAAACTGGCCCATTATCATCCTCCCAATTGCCTACTGGGTCATAAGAAGTATATTTACGCCTCCTCACGGTCTTTATGCAAATTACCATAGGCTTGATGTAAGCGCGTGGCAAATTTTCTCTTTGTCCATTTCATTTATTCGGGTCTCTGTATTTGGTCAGTTTTTTAGCGCAGCAAGAGATCTGGGTGATCATGTGACGGTTTGGTTAGTTCTGTTGATTGGGGTATGTGTAGCTTATGGCTATTTGATTAGAAATCAAAGGGTAAAAAATAGAGTTCGAGAAAATTGGTTTAATGACAAACATGCTATTTCAGCATTTGGATTTGGTCTAATAGCCCTTATTTGCGCCATATTTCCTTATGCAGCAGTCGGCTTGAGCCCTGAGTCCGCCGGCTTTGGTACAAGACATAATGTACTAATCTCCCTCCCCGTTGCAATTTTGATTATTTCTGTATTTCGGATTTATAGTCAATCATATGGACAGTTAAATCTTTCCTCTCAAATTGGATTTAAGAGAAATCAACTGTTAATTATTTCTTCAGTAGTTCTGTCATTCGCCCTAAGTTGTAATCATTACTACATAAGCTGGGAAGCGCGAGCTATAAAAGATCGAGCATTTATGCATGTTCTACAAAGCAATCCTAAGCTAGGTGACTACGCCACCTACTGGATAGATGATCGCTTTCAGGCTGGCCCAGCTTTGGAATATTCATATTATGAATATTCTTCAATGTTTAAGGAGGTATGGGGGGGTGAGAGTCGAATTGGGGTGCCAATCTCTTACTTAGATACTCATCCAGATGGACTATCTAGCAAAAACTTCAATTTAATTCACAGATACAACCTTAGAGATTATAGTGAAAATGGAAAAGAAGTTATTTTGATTATCAGTCCAAAAATTGATCTATCTGAGTTTCGGCTTGTGAAGAATTACTATGCCAATAGAATAAGCAGCCTCTTTGGGGTGGATAAAAGTAGCGAATTTTTAGGTCAAGTGCTTTCGGTTGAGGCTATTAGACGGCCTAATAACCAAAAGAATTAATATGTAGTCTTGGCGCTAACTTAGGTTTTAACTATTTTAGCGAAGAATTTGGACTGTGAGCGTACTGAGTTTACTTGCTAAACGTAGGGCCAATATTTCATGCGTAAGCCCTTTTTACAAAGTAGTATGGTTGCAAATAACTATAAAAACACCAAAGATTATCAAATATGAATATTTCAAAAATAAAGTTTATTGGTAATCATAGATTACTTATAATTTTCTTATCAATAATCTATTTTATATTAATTGGTTTTATTAATTCTAAGGGCGCATATGACTTAGCAATGCTAAATATGTTCCGTAATGATGAGTCAAACATATATAACACTTCTTCGGGTCTTTTGCGAGGAAATGGATTTGGTGAATCATTTGGATATTTTATAAATCCAGAATTTAAAATGTATGGCTATATCTACCATTTTCTTAACGCAATAGCTTTGATAATAAGCTCCCCATTTAAAGCGATATCAAGTCTATCCGCTCTACAATTCGATGTATTTATCCTTAGGCAGCTTAATGTAATCTATTTTTTATTAGCAATTTGGATACTTATTGAATACATATTCAATAAAGCCTCTAGTGTTGAAAAAATGCTAGCTTGGGTTTTTGTAGTTACCATTCCTGGCGTATTTATGAATAATGTCTGGATCCACACTGATAATCTTGGTTTATTATTGGTTGTATCTACTATTTATACGCTCTCTAAGGATAATAATAATTTTGGTTTTAACTTCTATTTATCAGGATTGCTTTGGGGGCTTTCGATTAACACAAAGTTTGTAGGCTTATTCTTGTTCCCAATGTTTATTTACTACATTTTCTTCAAGGGGAATATAAATTTATACGGATT
>Ga0194037_1000445_pt1 | contig 32041 bp, 14 predicted proteins | sample JunL306m_MetaG_FD_148653 | JGI IMG/M metagenome (GOLD analysis project Ga0194037, IMG submission 148653) | Anoxic zone freshwater microbial communities from boreal shield lake in IISD Experimental Lakes Area, Ontario, Canada - Jun2016-L304-6m | ecosystem: Environmental > Aquatic > Freshwater >...
GTGGGGATATTCATCTGCTCCAGGCGACCAAGCGTGGGGTGGTGGAGCGGCGCCTGGGCCAGGGCCAGGATCAGATCAGGCTCAAACTCGATCGCTTTCAGCTCGATTCCCTGGCCCAGCAGGGTGACCAAGGCGCTGTTAAAGGTCTTGCGGTGCGCCGGCAGGGTAAACCGCCCGGAAAATTCATATCCTTCGGCAAACGCCTCGGCGGTGAAAACTTCAACGGTGTGACCCATCTTGCCAAGCGCGGCGGCGCTGTGCCGGGCCGCCGGGAGGGAACCGCCGTAGAGCGGATTGACGAGAAGGATTTTTATACCGCCGCGCCTCACCAGGGCCAGGGCTCGGGCATAGTCGGCAACGCGCGAGAAGTATGTGGGATTGGCCCTGAGCGAGGCGGGATGGATGATCGTCTCACCGGCAAGCGGCTCCCGCTGGGTGCGGCGCAGTTTTTCAACAGGGATACCAACGAGAGGGCGAAACCTCGCCAGGACAGCGGAGAGGTCCTGGTGCTCCAGGGTGAGGCGGAAGAGGACCGGGTCGGGTTCGATAAAGGCGCCCCGAAAGCCCGCGTCAGCCAATTCCCTGAGATGGTAGCCAAGCCCGCAGCCCAAAACGCAGATCGTCCGGGGAGTTCCCGTCGCAGCAGAGGAGACCCATGCGGCGGCCTCCTTGCCGGGGTCATAGGTCGAGTGGAGGAGGACGCCCTCCTTTTTGACGGTCATCAGGCCATTGCGCGCCCGTTCGAGAGTGATATCTTCCCGCGTGGAGGGCACATGGCTGACGGTATCCGCCAGGATCGGGTCGATGCGCCGGAGTGTAGCCAGATTATTATCAAGGAGTTGCGTTATCATTCACTATCCATATCGATAACATCCCAGATGAGGAGACTATTATCGGTTTGTCAAACCGGCCGAATTCTGCTGGTCCGCACGGGCGAAAAACCATCCTTTCAGATCCTCGGTAAACTTCCTGACATTCTGCCCTTCACCGTAGCCATACTTGAGAGCCTCTCCGACGAAGGCCCTGCAAAGATGGGGCACCAGCGCCAGCTCACCTCGGGGGAGCGACTTTCCGAGCCCCTTGATGAACACCGGAATCACCGGCACATCAGGGAAATCCTTGGCGAGATGGGCGATGCCCGGCTTGATCATGCTCAACATTTCCGGCTCTCCCCGGGACCCCTCGGGAAAGATGATAACGATTTTTCCGGCTCGAAGCGTCTCCTTTACCCCTGCCAGCGGGTCTTCATGGAAACTCGCGCGTGTGCGGGAGAGCGCAATGATGCCAATCAGGTTGCGGCTTAGCCAGGTGGTAAGTTTCGTGCGGCAGAAATAATCAGCGGCGGCCACCGGATGGGTCAGCGGCAAGGCGCCTACCGGCAACAGGCTTTGAAGAAAGAAGATGTCCAGGTGACTGTTGTGGTTGGCGGCCAGAATGGCCGGGCCTGAAGAGGGAAGATTCTCCCGCCCCTCGACCTTGCCCCCCAACAAAAACCACATAAGCGGCCGGACCATCAGCATATGCAGTAGTGTGCGCAGGAGAACCATGTGCCAATTTCCTTTAATGGTAGAGATAACGGGTCAGGTGAAAAAATACCGGGGCAGTGTAGATCAGGCTGTCGATCCGATCCAGGATTCCGCCGTGACCGGGGAGTATGTCGCCGGAATCCTTGATGCCGATGTCGCGCTTGATCGCCGATTCAACCACGTCGCCGAAGAACCCGCAGACGGAGAGGAGCGCACCGACAACGGCTCCCCATACACGCGGGTAGTCGGTTAACCAGGGTAGGAGCAGGGCCCCCAGGAGCGCGCTACAGAACACGCCTCCCAAAAAGCCGCTCCATGTTTTGCCGGGACTTATCTTGGGAATAATTTTGGGGCCTTTGAAGGTCTTTCCGGAGATAAACTGGAACACGTCGTTACTGGCGGTCATCACCAGCAAGGCCATGACATATCCGAGTCCGTGCGCGTAGCCGTGTGTCGGGAGCCGAGCCAAAAAGGCGACATGGCTGACAGGGAAGATGGTGGTCATGGCGCCCCATTGGATGACGGAGGCGGAGCGGAGAAAACCGGTAGTTTCGCCGGCAAGCACCAGCCTCAGAGGGACAAACAGAAACAGGTAGACCGGGATGAAAATGATGAACATGCCGTACCAGTCGATGGCAACCCAATAATACTGCGCGATGATGGCCGGAAACAGCCAAAACAAGGTGGCGTGATCGGACTTTCGAGTATCTATGATGCCGATGTATTCCCGCAGCGCCAGAAAACTCAGATAGGCGAAAAACCAGGTCGTAAGCTTGCTGGAAATGCCCAGGCCGACAAAGAAAAAGGCAATGATCAGAAGCCAGGTGCCGCTTCGCTTCCGAATTTCCGTATCTTTTTTCAGCAGGCCGAACAGCACCCCGCCAAGGGCGGCCGCAAACAGCCCCAGAAACAGGTAACGGATCTCGTGCTTCAGCACGATCATGCATGACAGAGCTTGGTCCAGGGAAACGACGCCGGTAACATAAAGCTGCTCGATCAGCCTCAAATAACCGTCAGTCGGCATGGCGCACCTCCTTCAGGGCGTTCGCGACCCGATTGAAGAGGGTCAAAAAGGAAAGCGCGGAGCCGGTCAGGCAGACCCAAAGCAGGATGGTCGCCATGCTGGCCGCCCCTTCCGGTTGCCGTAACATGTGCCAGCCGCAGATGCCGAGAATGCCGAAGAGCGTCGCCCGATCGCTTTTCCCGAATGGACCGTCGTAGCGCCGGTTGGCGCCGATAGTCAGACCCATGACGCCGACCAGTTCAGTCAGAAGGCAGAGGCCGATGAAGGTGACCCATGCCATACTGAAACGGGGCATCAGGAGCATGAAGGGGAGATAGAGGGCAAAGTCGGAGACAACATCCCCGACCTCGTTCAAGTAAGCGCCGAGCAGGCTTTTTTGCCCGTGCTCCCGGGCCAGCATGCCGTCGACGGCGTTGAGCGCCATACGACAAAAGAGAAAGAGGGGGAGCAAGATCAGGGCGTCCCGGGCGCTGTCGGCCCGACATGAGAGGAGGTATCCGAGCCAGAATCCGTAGGCAATGGAGCCAAGCATCGCTGCAAGGGTGACCATGTTGGCGGTGACGCCCCAAGAAGCCAGTTTTCCGACAAGTGGTCTCAGGAGGTTCTGGAATTTCGGTTTCAGGTTGTAGACGCTCGGCATGTGGCTTCCCGTATTTCCATTATATATTTAACATCTTTACGGTTTACGTGCGTTCCTCGGCGGAGATGGCTTTGCTTATAAGCTCTTCCAGTTCCCTCCCCCCATCATACTCCGGGTCAAGGACAAGCACCCGCTCCAGCGTGTCGCACGCCTCCGCGAGCTTCCCGGTTCGATAGAGGAGGCCGGCGAGAGAGTAGAGAATATTGTTGTCGGCCGGGTGATACATCAGATAGTTTCTGAGAAACGGTTCGGCTTCGGCGAGCCGGTCGCATTCATAGGCGATCCTGAGCAGTTCAGTGAGCGCGGCGAGGTTTTCCGCATCACCCGCCAGCGCCGAGCTGAACAGGGTAAACGCCTCTTTCAGTTTGTTCTGCCGTGCTCGCGCCATTCCCAGACCGGTGAGCGCCTGGGAATCCGCCGGGTCTATCTTGAGGGCCTTGTTGAACCAGGTGACCGCCTGAAGCTGTCTCTCGGTCATCAGGCAGGCCACACCGAGGCCGATGAGCGCCCTGATATTGTTCTCGTCATGCTGGAGCGCCTGCTTGTAGTGAACAATCGCCTCGTCGAACCGGCCAAGTCGGGCGAGGCATCCACCTATCTCAACCAGTGCCGCTTGATCCCCCAGGTCATATGCATGGGTAAATGCTTCCAGGGCCGCGGCATGATCCCCCGCCTCCTTGAACCGCAGACCACGCTTCGCATGCCGTGCCGCCGCAGCGGAACCTGCCTCGGAGACGTTTGCCTCGCGCTCCATCTTGTCCAGAAATTCCCGCGCCCCCTCATAGTCGGGGTAGAGCGTCAGCAGGCGTTCGAGCTGTTCTTGCGCCTTTGCCGGTTCTCCCGCCTTGTAGAGCAGTCCGGCCAGGGAGAACAGCATGTCTTTGTCGCCGGGGTGATACATGAGATAGCGTTGCAGGTACGCAGCGGCTTCACCATGGCGATTCAGTCGATAGGCGCACCTGGCCAGTTCGGCGAGCGCGGTCATGTTTTCCGGATCGGCATCGAGAGCTTTTTTGAACAGCTCAAAGCCGACGGAAGGGCTTCCTTGACCGCAACGGGCCATGCCGAGACCGCACAATGCTTTAGAGTCGTCGGGAACGACGCGTAACGCCTTGCTGAAAGAGAGCGATGCCTTGGAGTGATTCCCTTGGAGAAGAGTCACTACCCCGGTACCGACCAGTGCCCGATAATTGCCGGGATCGATAGAGAGCGCCTCGTTATAGAGACGCAACGCTTCCTCCGTTTTTCCCTCGCCGGCCCTGGCATTGGCGCGTTCGATGAGGTGAGAGAGGCTATCGGTTGCCATTGTTTCAGGTGGCGCGGCGACAGATGTCGCCGTAAGGGCCGGTCTGTCCGCCGCCATCGCGTCGTCGTCGGCAAGTTCAGTCGCCAGCGTTCGCGCCTGGGCGCTCAGCAGGCCGAGCCGCGCCTGGTCGCCGTCATAGGGGATGAGAGATGCCCGGTCATACAGGAAGTTGTGGCGCTTATCACGCGCCATATCATACTGGATATGCCAGCCGACGTTGCGTTCTTCGCTGTTGAAGCGGTTTTTCCGTTCCTGAAACACCTTTTGTTCGCCATGGGCCTGGCTCCGTATCGGATAATGGCGCAATAGAAATTTTACCGGACAGACCGAGCGTTCGGGGAAGGTAATGTCGTGGCCGCCGTTCCTGAAGATGCTTACCGGAAGATGCAGATTCTTCCATGCCTTGATCTGGCTGGTGTTGAACTCCTCGCTCCCCTCGTAGTAGCGAAGCGCCTCGCGCACGTCGGCGCCGGGAATAAAATTGTTATTGATCGGTCTGAAATTGAGCAGCTCAAAGTCAAGGGCATTGTAGCCCATCCGGTCGGCGACCTGGATTGCCTGTTTCAGGGTTAGACCCGGCCACGGAGATTCCCGGAATTCGTCGGCGTCGCTATGAATGAACCAGTCGGCCTCCAGTTCAGCCGCCAGCTCTTCCTTGCGACGCAGGATATGGCGCCAGATGTACTGATCCTTGCTTGCCTCGGGGTATCCTGCGTCCTGTGGAAAATTTTCAATATGGAGCAATCCCTTGCCAAGCCACGTCGAGGCTTCCGCGACGGTATTATCCGTTGAACAGTTGTTGATGAGGTAGACGTTGACCCCCTGTTGAATCAGGTCGCCGATGACGTGGCGAATGACGTCCCCCTCGTTGTAGGCGGAGATCAGGGCTATGACGCGGAACTGTTGAGGGGATGTTTGATAAGAAACAGTTTTTTGCATGGAGATGTTTACCTGCTTTCTGAGAGTCGCGATGGAGTTCGCCAGCTCCTCCGGCATGTCAAAGCGGGAATGCATCCCGCCACGGTCAAGCAACTCTTGCCATCCTGAAATGACCCTGTCCCACGAGTAGCACATCTGCCAATGCCGAAAGCCGGTCTGGCCCAGTTGGTCGAGTAGGTTCCGGTTGTTCCTCAGCGTCAGCACGGTGGTGAGAAAATTATCCAGTTCAGTGACTATACCGCCGGCCTGCTCGTTCACGGTCCCGCAAGTCGGTCTCGCCAGCCACGGTTTACCGTGCCCCATGGCCTCAAGGATGCAGACTGGAGAAACTTCTCCATCCGACGAGAGCACGACCAGATCCGCCGCCGCCATGGCGGCGGCGATACCGTTGCTTGTCAGACCCTGAATGTAGACAACCTTCGGATGGAGCCGCAACTCCCGCTTGAATGCTTCGATATAATCTTGTTCTCCGTCAGGGTGCCCGATCATGACGAGACGGCAATCATCAGGCAAATCCCTGAGAGCCCTGAGCAGGCCGATGTGATTCTTGACTTTATACAGATTAGCCACATGCAGCAACATGAAACAATCCGGAGCTATGCCGAACTTCCGCCGGAAGTCGAAATCCGCCGCGAGCGGAGTTACCGCGTTGGGTAGAAAATATGAGGTAATCCCTTCCTCGGCCATGAACAGGGCGTCAGACCCACGTTGAGTAAGCGTGATAACGGCGGTGGCTCCTTTCAGCAACTGAGTGAGCTGTCCTCTGAATTCTTTATTATCTCGCCATGTTGTGTAATCATCCACATTGATGACCGGCTGCACAATGAGTTTCGTGTGAGCCGGTATCCGAGCCTGATACATGGACCAGATAAGTTCCGTCATGGGATTGGAGATCAAGATGCAGGCTTCGTACGCGCCGGAGGTGACCAGTTGCCGTAACTGAAGCTTCCAGGTAGGATTGTTGCCGGCATGCATCGTTCTCTGCAAAGAGAGTATTGTTATTCCCAGGTATTCGTTACAGGTCCTGCCGGAATGTTCAATGGTTGCCACGTCTACAAGGTATCCGCGCTGGAGCAGGTTTACGCCGAGGTTTGCCACGATCGTCTCAATGCCCCCCGTGGAAGGCCAGAAATGGGTGCAGGCGATAAGCACCCTCCGTTTTAATGACGAACCGTCGGCGCGGGACAGCACCGTCGCCGAGGTGGCGCGTTCCTCGGAGGAATAGAGGCGGGGATGGCGGTTGACGATTTCAGCGAAAAGACGTTCTTGCTTGGTGTTGTCCTGTTGCAGCCTCCCGCCGCCGTGCTTCCGATAGAGGAAAAGCGGCTCCGGGATCAGCTTCCCCGTAAACCCTTGTTCGCAGGCGTCAAGCCAGAAATGCCAGTCTTCATACCCGACATCGGACCGGTAGCCTCCGACTTTTTCCCACAGCTCCTTGCGGAAAAGAGCACAGTAGGGGATGACATTGTTTCGAGAGAGGGTATGAGGATCGAACGGACCACAGGTCCAGGTATCATGCCGCTCGCCGAAATGCCGGATATGGGTGTAGGCCACGCTAACGGTCGGCTCGGCATCGAGGAGGGCGACAGTTTTGGCGAGGAAGCCGGCCTCCAGACGGTCGTCAGGATCCAGCGGGAGAATTAAGCTGCCTGTTGCGGCGGAGATCCCCGTGTTTCTCGGAATCGCCGGAGTGCCGGAATTTTGTTTAAGCTCAATCAATCTGATCCGCTCTCCCGGATGGGCCGTAATCAGCTCGTGCGCGACCGTACATGAAGTGTCCGTGCTGGCGTCGTCGACAATGATGATCTCGAAGTCGCGCCGTGACTGGGCCAATACACTCTCAACGGCATCCTTGAGATAATGCCCGTAATTATAGCAGGGGATGACGACGGATATCTTGCATGGTGGCGTGGTCGGCGCCGTTTCCAGCAGGCGGAAGTCCGAACAACTCTCTTCCTCCGGCAGGATGTTGTAGCGCCTTTTGATGAGCTCGGCTTCGTATCTGCCGGCGGGATTGCTGTGCTCAATCCCGTTCGGATTTGAGTAATACAATCCCATCACGTCATCGATCTTCAGGAACCGTTCGCCGCGTTCGGATATCCTGAGCCAGAACTCCCAATCTCCGGCTGAAAGGTAGGTCTCGTCGAAGTAGCCGTGCCGTCCATGGAGGTCGGCGCGCCACATCGGTTGCGAACTCACCATGCAGTGGCTCCGAAGCGTCTGGGGGGTATATTCAGCCCAGACGCGCCGGATACGGCTTCCCGTGGACGCAAACGTCTCATGAGGCGAATCGGTATAAATCTGGTCCGCGTACACCAGGGCGATATCCGGTCTGTTTTCCAGCGTCGCGGCCATAATTTCCAGGGCGTCACGCCGGTGAGCGTCGTCAGTGTTCGCGTTGGCGAGGTATTTGCCCGAGGCGGCCTTTATTCCCCGGTTCCAAGCCTTATAGAGCGACTCGCGTTCGACGGTCAGCAGATAGATGAAGCTCTCCGGAAACCTCTTCAGGTACTCCGTGATTATGCTCTCTTCATTCTCGGGTGAGCCACTGTTCACGACTACGACCTGCAGTTGTCCTTTTCGGAACAAAGTCTGGGACACCAAGTCGTCGAGGCATCCCTGGATGAATTTTTCCGACTTGTAGGTTGAGACGATGGCGGACACAAGAAATGGTCCAGTATGAGATCTGTTCTCTTCCGGCCCGCTGCCCAGGAAGATGGGTGAAAGAAGGTGCCCGCACTCCTTCCAGGCCGGCAGTGATGGGCCGCCTGTCCACTCCAGGCGCGGCTGAACAACGATTCGCTCCCCCTCCGGAGCAAGAGCCATTCGCACGGCCCGTTCGACTACTCCCGGTTGCAGATCGGTCACGCAGTGGCTCCGGCTATACCGACAGCGCCAGTTACAGCCATAGCATTCGAGCGGCAGACAGGCGATGGTCGTTAACGGTGAGTACGGCATGAAGCGACCGAAATGCCCTCCTCCCAGCAGCGCCACATTCGGGGTTTGCGTTGCGCAGGCGATATGCGCCAGGCCGGTTTCCGCTCCGACCGCGATCTTGCAGCGGCTGATAAGCGCCGCGCTCTGTCTGAGCGTCGTTTCGCCGCACAGGTTCAGTGTCCGGCGTCCGATTCGGTCAAGGTTGCGCCGGCTGATGGCGATGTCGTCGGAACACCCCAGGGCGATGACGGAGTAGTCAAAGTCGCGACAAATCGGGGCCAGGGCATCCCCGTATCCTTCGTAATGCCGTACCGCGTATTGAGCGCCGGCAAACAGCGCAATGGTCTTTTCAGGGATTAGATCGTTCTCCTCAAAAATGTTTTCCGCCCACGCCATGTCGTCGGGTGTAATCCAGACTGACGGTGTCAACTCTCCGGAAATGCCCAAACCATCCAGAAAGTCCCGATGTCGCTCCAGTTCCCCCTTCTGCTCGCCGGGGCTTGGGATGATACGGGAGTAGAGCCGGTTGTGCCTGAGCCTCATTGCGTCGTCCATGTTGCTTGTGTCCCCGTCCAGGGCAACGGTTTCCCGTGCTCCGCTTCCAAGAGCCAGCAGGTCTGTCAATTGAGAACGGGAGTAGACCGAATTGAGGAGCAGATCGGCGCGCAGCTCTCTTATCCGCCGCAGCAGGGTATCGAGATATGCCTGATCCCGCGCGGCCCGACGCTGGTCGAAGGTGATTACGTCGTCGACAAAAGGACATGGCTCGTAGTATTCGGCAAGATGCTCCTGGCATATGACGGTGATGCGGCTCGCGGCGTAATGATCACGGATACGAGGCAGCATGGCGGCCGAGAGTACGGCATCCCCTATGGAGTCCGTACGCAGCCATACAAGATGCTGTCCTTCGCGTATGCTCCCGTGTAGTGAGGGGGTAAACTTGGCCAGACAGAAACCGAACTTTTCGTTGGAGACGATCAGGATCTTGAAGCGCGGGTCCTCCTGCATCCGGCGATAGCTCTTCTGGTGCTTGATATGGAAAATGTCGTCGAGGGCCAGGTAGCACGGCCCTTTGAGGCGCGCCACGAGATAACTGAACTCAACGTGCCCCATGTGACCGCCGCTGTCGAGGAGCACAAAGTCGGGACAATCATCATATATTTCCAGCGCCTTGCCCAGCATGTCCTCGGGCGCGCCGGAATAATCCGTTTCCTTGTAGTAGAGCAGCGCCCGTTCCTGTTCCTTATGGTCAACAAAGATGTCATCGAATTCAATCTCTTTTACACAGGACGCTTCGATCTCTTCCATCGTGGGAAGCCTGCTCCGTGGGACGCTCAGCCCATGCAGTAGATTCACCCTGCCGATGAGGCCGCTCCTGGCCAGGTTCGCGCGCGCCTGCTCATGATTGGCCGGGTTACATTCAATACTGCAGAAGACGGAATCGTTGAGCCCAAGATCTCGGAGTGTTCCGGCGATGACCGTGGTGGTCCCCGTGCCGTGGTAGGTGCCGGTTTCGATGATCCTGGTCGGTCTGATGGCGGTGAACAGCTCCCTTATGGTTGAAGCAAATTCAGATTCACTCCCCACGGCGGTGAGATCGTGTTCTCCCTGAACATCGCCGGCGACCTTAATGCCGGATCGGACGGCGGTCGGCTCAATTACCAGAGATTCCCACGTAATGTTCTTGAGCAGCACGGCGCAGCCATTATCCTGAGTGGTATTGAGCAACAAGGTAAAATAAGGGAATCGGGCTCGTATCTCATACGCCAGATCCAGCAGAAACGGAAAGGAAACATGGATTATGTCATCAAAGACAATCGCGCCTCGGTCCGCGAGCAACTGGACGGCGTCTTCGAGGTCCTCCCGGGCTCCTTCGAGGGAATGGTCGCCGTCAATTGTGATAAGGTCGAATTTGCGTCCGGCCCTGATCAGCTCCTTCAGGTGTACGTGGCTGTCGCCCTGGATAAACTGAATGGGGACTATTTTCCCCGTTCTCTCCTGGAATGTCCGCAACTGCCGCCGGGTGTAGTCAAGTTGGTTTGGCAACGAGCTATAGCATCCGTCCCAGAGGTCAATGGCGATTACCTGTTCGGGGCGGCAGACGCCAAGCACCTGGACCGTTGATCCTCCGGTGCGGACCCCGACTTCGAGGTACGATGCCGGATTGAGTTTCTCCGCTAAAAACGCCAGGCAGACGTGAATGTTCCAGAATGGCCGCCCGTCGGCGAGGGAGGTCGTAATTGTGTCATACCTTGCTTTCAGGGGGGAGTCGAGATCAATAAGCTCCCATGACCGCAAGGTGTTGTTCAGGGAGCGTCTGTTGCCGATCACCGGCAACACCGCTGTCTCCGGGATGATCCGAGGCTCTACCCCAGACGCGCCGTCCATGCTGGGTCGGGAGGCACAGGCGCCTGTTCGCGGGTTGAATGAAGCTATCAAACTCGCCATGACATCGGGGTGCTCCTGGTCGAATCGCACGGTATACGAACCGGCGCCACCGGTCCAGACCGGATAGCGCTGCTCAATCAGAGTCCGGTTTTCCGGCGTCCATCCGCGGTAGCACTCCCGGTGCCACTCTTCCAAGTCGATATGCCATTCTTCACCCCAGCCATAACGACGATAGAGTTCGATTTTCTGCCGCACCTGGGACTCAAGCACGTAGCTGTAGTGATAAGGGTAGATCCCCATGCTCCGGGTCGTGGCGCCATCCAGAACATGCGCCTGTTCGGTGGTTCTGTCGGAGCCGGGCCAGACCATGGTTGGGGGGCGATGACTTATGAAACGGGCGCCGGCCTTGAACTTGAAAAGACGTCGATAGTGATATGCCGGCTCGAAGAACCATGGGTGGACAAACAGATAATCGAATCCTTTCCAGAAATTGTCAGGTATAAAATTCACCTGGGCGATGGAGGGATCGTCGCGAAGTATGGCTCGGATCGTCTCGATATCTTTACCCTTGTAGACTTCATCGGAATCCACGAGCCAGACGTAATCACCGGAGAGATAGCGAAGGGCCTCGTTCTGCATTTCACACTTTTCCGGCCATTTCCCTTGGATCAGGATGATCTTTTGCTCGGGATCGGGGAAACTTCGTATGAATTCCACGGTGCCATCGGTTGAACTTCCATCCGGATGCGCCGCGAACATGCAGTTTTCAACGGCCCCCTCGACTATGATGATCTCGTGGGCGGATTCATAGATTGCCTCCAGCGTGGGGGCAATGAAGGGCATGCCGTTCAGGACTATCATAACAAAGCTCAGCTTTACGGATGCCGCATTCCGGGGCGGGACGCTCGTTACTGGAATCTGCGCTGTCATGGTCGGGGAAACTCCTTTGGTAAGATCGACAACGAGTGACATGGGACGATAGGGATGTTGAACTCTCCGGTCAAAGTCCGGTGTACGCTGGACATGACCTCGGGCATAGTCAATTCGATGGGTGACCCCTTCTCCGTGGGTGTCGTAGTAATGGAGAAAGGTCACGGTACCCTGCGTGGCAAAGAGGGAGTTGTCGATGAGGCGCCGTACGCTTTCATAGCGGGGAAACCAGACGTGCCCCGGTTCAGCCCTGGAGCCGCCGCCGAGGGGGTCAAAGAGCAGATTGCCATGTGGATCTTTTTCCGACCGCTCGTAGAGAACGTCGCAACGATAGTCCGGGACCGATAGCCGAAATGTTGCCCCGACCTTGAGGACGCGGTGGATCTCGTTCAATATCGGCGCAAGATGGGCATATGCTATGTGTTCGAACACATCCTCGGCTTGGAAGGCATCGACCGAGTTATCGGCAAACGGCAAGGGCTGCGTAATATCATGCTTCATGTGAGAATTGTCTTGCTGGGTAAGCGAAAGACCCAGCCAGCCGTTATATTCAGGAAGAGCAGGGAGGTCGCCGGCATAGAGCTTGATGGGCGTGGGAACTGTTTCAAGACAAACCCCGGGACGCCGACAGATGATCCACGTTACATAGGGGACGCCTCGATGTCCGTTCCGCGCGGATGCGTCTACTCCGAATTCTTCGCGGAAATATCCTCCCATATCTCCGAAACTACCTTCCTCAACGATTTCAAGGCCGGCGCGGTTTGCCAGCAGCCGGAGACCGTCTCGGCCGAAGCGCCAGTAATCCGGCTCAAGATGACCATCAATATACGCAAATGGGGCAAGAATAAAAGCCGTGCCGCCGTCAGTCAGGATGGCGGCAAGGTTTTTTACCATGGCGGTCGGATCGGCGCAGTGTTCAAGAATACTGAGGCAAAGGACGGTATCCACCGACCGCGGAGTCAATGGCGGGGGGGAGGCGCAGAAATCACCGATGATATCGACACGGGAACTCTGTCCGAGCTTGCCGACCTCTTGATGGTCATAGTCACTGATTAGAACCTTGGCGACGGCCGGCAGGTTATAGAGATATTCGTGCCAGTAGCGTGGAGTCGACATATCGAGCACGACGCCGCGAATCATCTCCCGATGGCGCCAGAGCCACTGCTCTTCCGCGATACCGATGGCGATTCCGTTACGTTCATAGGGGCCAACAAAGGGAGCGCCCGCGAAATTTCGCCGACTCATCCGTTCATGCGACGCTACGCTCCCTGCTGTCTCCTTGCTCTTGCCCCCTTGGGGTTGCAGGTAGAACAGTCTTTTCGCCGATGTTGGACCGAGCAGGGATTCGTAGAAATCCACCAGCCGGTGTACGTGTCGGCGCATGGAATACGTCTGGCGCGCCTTGACGGCGTTGGAGCGCATGCTCTGCCAAAAGGTTTCAGGCAAGGCATGGAGCCGCTCAACGAGGTCGTCAAAATACGTCACGATACCGCCGTTGACCCTTCGTACCAGCCGGCGTTGAAAAAGCCTTTCGTCGACCACAACGCCGAGACCGGCGTCGAAATAGTCAAAAATCTTGTTGGCGGTGGCATAAGTATACTTTTCAGGAAGATATGCCTCGTCCGTCCAGCCGTCCCGCCAGGAAGATTGCAGCCCCAAATCGTACCGCGACATCTCGCCGATGAGTCGGTCCGGGGAGATCGACCGGTGGAAATGGAAAAATGGGGTCTGTTGGGCCAATTCAAGATGTTCAGAGAATTTCTCCTCCAGCGAGTCCGAGTAGATGGGTGACGGGTAGATGTGAAAGTGTATTCCCGATTGGCAGAGGTTTCGGGCGAGTTCAAGAAAAAAACCGTTTCGGCGGCGAAGAGTCGGGAACTGTTTCTCGGCGGCGAGGTTGCCGCAGTGGACGATATGGATTGCGCCGGAGGGATCACGAGGAATCGACTTTGAAATCAAATCCGGATCATCCCAGCAGTAGTCCTGAAAAAAAATAAGCGATCCCTTGATCCTGTACCCATAGTGGTGTTTGGCGTATTGGAGCTCCAGGCTCCGGCAGCAAACGCCGTCCGCGTGTTCCAGACAGAATCGCTCCAGTTCCAGTTGCCCCGGATATCTTGATTGGGCGAATGGCTCATTGACCATGCCCGCCATCACATCGTAGTCGTCAAATACGACGATTCCCGGTTTTTCCTTGATCAGTCCGGCGGCCACCTCGAAATTCCAGCAGGAAAAGACGTGGAATATCGTAGGGGAGAGTTGGCGGGCAAGGCTCAGCGCCTCGGCGGCGGACCGGTACGGAATCGTCTTGGCAAAGGCGATTCCGGGGTTCTCCAAGGCAAGAGCATCACGGTGGAGGAGAAGTGTTTCCCATCCCAATGACGTGAGGGCGTAGCCGATTTTGCAGACTCGCGTGTTGGTGATATCCGCGATCAAAACTGCCAGGCGAGGTTCTTTATTCATGCGCAAAACTTCCTGTTTTCGTTCCCGGCGTACCGGCGGCAATGTCCAACAATCCGCGCTCAACGCCGGTTGTGGTCGGCAAAAAAATCCCGGATGGAAGATATGACGTGTGTCTGTTGTCCCTCCGTCAGCTCAGGGTAGATCGGGAGGCTCAGTATCCGTCGCGACTGGAGTTCGGTAACAGGGAAGCTCCCCTGGCGATAGCCGAGCCCCTCCGCCGCCTGCTGCAGGTGTATGGGGATCGGGTAGTGGATCTTCGTTTCTATACCGCAGGATTTCAGGTAATCCCGCAAGGGTTCACGCTCAGGTGTCTCAATGATGAAGGTCTGGTAGACGCTGTAGTGTGAAGGGGGATCTTCCACGATGGAGACGACGTCGCTCAACTGCCGGCGATACAAGGAGGCGATGGCCCGACGTCGCTCGTTCCAGGAGTCCAGATGCTCCATCTTGCGGAGCAGAAGGGCGGCCTGGAGGGTGTCGAGCCGGCTGTTGAAGCCCCAGAAGGCGCAAGAGTCGCGATTTACCAAGCCGTGATTGCGGTATTTGAGAAGGATGGCGCGGAAGTCCGGATCGTTTGTGGTAATCACGCCGCCGTCGCCCAAGGCTCCCAGGTTCTTGAGGGGATGCAGGCTGAAACAGCCGGCAATGCCGAAACTCCCCACCGGTTGGCCATTGAGACGGGCGCCCGCTGCTTGCGCGCAATCTTCCGCCACATGAAGATTATGACGCGCGGCGATCTCCATGATCGGCCCCATATCCGCCGGTCTCCCTGTAAGATGAACGGGAAGTATCGCTTTAGTGCGTGGCGTGATGGCGGACTCCAGTTGGGTCCAGTCCAGGGTGTAATCGTTACGGACATCGACAAAAACCGGGCGCGCTCCGGTCAGGGCTATGGCCGAGGCCGAGGCAAGGAATGAGTTGGGGACCGTGATGACTTCATCACCGGCGCCGACGCCGAGCGCCAGCAGGGAGAGGATGAGAGCGTTGGTGCCGTTGTCTACTCCTACCGCGTAGGTCGTACGGCTAAAGGCGGCGAAGCGTTCCTCGAACTCGGTCGTTTCCGGGCCAAGGATGAAAAGGCCGTGATCGATGACCGAGTCAAGAGCTGTGTGTAGCTCTTCCCGTAGCTGGCGGTGCTGTAGGGCAAGGTTAATGAACGGTACCGCGACAGTTTCATTTTGGCTCATGATTCCCTCACATTCCGGTTGCAATCAGTGTCATGTTAACATCTCGTAGCTACTGACATACCCTTCCTCGTCATGGGCGATGAGGGGACGATTGAAGCCGTCGATGCGAAAAGCGCCCGGACCATTGGGGGCCAGACTCCCAATCCTGTCGGATGGATTAACAGTGTAACATGCACGGGCATAATCGGTATTTCGCCCGGGTGAGTCACCAAGATACAGGTAATATCTCCCGCCATTTAGTGTGGTATACGCCGGCTGCCACGGGAGAAAATCAAGCGCCCGTGTACGATCATAGACCTCGTGAAACGTTGCATCCGCCGTCAGTTCCTTGTAGGGTTGCAGCGAAGCCCTTCCGTTCAGGAAAGACTCTTCCACATGTGATTGCGGGATCGGCCTATTCTCCCCGGCGATGATGCGTGGGAGCCACTCCTTGAAGAGATCAAGGGAATGAGTCGAGGTGCGGAGGTAAAGCTCCTTGGCGGTCTCATCGGGATTGATGGGAAAAGTTCGTACGGCTATGACCCCTCCGGCATCAAGTTCCGGCGCCATGACATGAAGGGTCGTACCGTACGACCGGTCTCCGACCATGATGGCGTGAGAGTAGCCGTTACACCCCCGCCAGCGGGGGAGGGGGGCTTCATGCAAGTTGAAGGCCCCGCGCTTCGCTCTCATGATATGTTTTCCCTCAATGATGAACGGGTACAATACCGAAATGAGCAGGTCGTATTCGAGAGCTTCCAGGTGAGCTATCGGCACTACCGAAATGCCGTTGGTGTGACAGTAGTCGGGAAGTGGATTGATTCCATACCAGAGCGGACGGTTTTGCACGCGGGTACAGACAGCCGCCACGGTCACGTCGGGCATGGCTCGGAGATGCTCGAGGCAGGCAAGAGCAAGCGCCTTTTCTCCGCAAAATACGACAGTGCATCTACTCAACGTCGCAACCTCCCGACAACGATCCTCGCGGTATTATGCGACTGCTCGCCTGCCTCGCCTTGCCGCCTCGGCGATTTTAGTTATATTCAGATGTTTCATACACTCAGCGCCCGTCAGGCAACGAAAACCATAGCATGGCATCCGCGGACAACTCAAGTCCGGGAAGATGATCTCCCCTCGGTCATAGAGATAGACTTCCTGGGGATCAGTCGGACCAAACAGACCGATGACATGTTTCTTCAGCGCAAGCGCCAGGTGGATCCCAAGGCTGTCCTGGGAAATTATGGTGGCGCAGGAGTTGATCCAATCCATGTAACAATTGATGTCTTCAAGCCCCTGCTGCCACGAAACGGAATACCCCATCGAGGTGAGGAGCTTTTCGAGCGCTTGCCATTCGGCTAGAGGCATGGCCTTGGTTGGCCACTTGCTTCCCACCATGTAGTTGAGACCAATATCACAGGTCTCTGTAGTTGTCGGCCGGTAGCCGAGGAGATACTCTTGTCCCCGCCATTCGCCCCCCAGCATTTCTATGAGGAGTTTTTGCCAGTAGTCACCGACGATCTGGCCGCTCTTTTTGCGTTCAATGTAGTGCAGGAAGGCAAAGCCTCTTTCGTACGTGTGGTAATCCCCCTGGGTTGAGTCAAAACGAAACCCGTATTTCGTCCAGGCGTCGATCATGTCCGACAGGGCGGCCACGCCCGGAATTTTTTCCAGGTTGATCAGGATGTCCAATCTTTCCCGCAGCAGTTGAAAAGGGACGAATTCGTCCCAGACCAGGAGACGGTCAATAAGCGGATTACCTTTCAGCAACGGTTCCGCATGGGCAGAGACGAGCCAGGTCACGTGGGAATCGGTAAACTTTTCCTTGATCGCCCAGAGTATGGGAGTTGTTCTCAACACATCACCCAGGCTTGCAACCTTGCCGATCTCGGGGTCGAGTGTTTCGGAGTAACCGAGCTTGATGATGAGTATCTTACTCTGCATGCTGTTCTCCACACACATCGTTGAATGTTTCGGGAATCCTCATTGCCATCATCAGTTCAGCCAAGCCGGCGCATAACCGGTATTTCTCGATAAGAGGCCGGAGCAGCGTAAAATTGGGCATCGCACCACAGCGTTCCGTTATCCTGATCCGGTCATACGAGAGTCGCTGACTATCGGCATCCAGTCCGTAGAGATGGCGGCGGGAAAATTCGTAACGGAGCTGCTGGAGCCGCTCGCCAAGTTCCTCGTCGAAATCGAGGTTGAGCAGCAGGGCAACGGCGGGATCGTCGATGTTGTAGCGGATGATGAAATACCACCATTTCTGCAGGCGGCGTATTTCTTCCGGATGGTCGATGGTCAGGCGGGAGTGGGAAAAAAAGTTATCGGCGCAGGAGGCCGCCGCATCACCGATAAAACCGTTTTCCCGGCAATAGTCGGCCAAACGGGTATTTGGATACGGCTGAAAGATTGATACCCAACTGTCGTCAACCTGATTGTCCCGATTGAAGGCAAGGGTATTGAGGGCATCCGCGAGCGAGTCACGAACAGGCAGACCGATCATGTTCTGCATCCGGCTCTTGACGCCGTACCTGTGCAGGAGTGTAATCCCTTCGGTTACCTGCTCGTTGGTAACGTGCCCCCGGTTGAGCAGTTTCCGTTGCACGTCCGTGTCGGCGGACTCAAGGGCGAAGTTCATCATGAGCAGCCCCGCATCCTTCAGCCGTCTGATCAGCTCTTCGGTAAGAAGATTGAGGCTGCCGCTACAGAGGAAGGGAAGTCCGATCTCTCGCGGATACCGCTCCGTGAACTCTTCAAGCCAGGCGTGATCGAAGAGGAAATTGTCATCGATGAAAAGCACCTGCTCCAGCGGATAGGCATGACGGATCTCGTCGATTTCGGCCAAGACACTCGTGACGCTTCTTTTCCGGAGGAAATGCTCATGACGGCTGAACATCTCCTTCCATGTGTGGTTGTAGCAGTAACCGCAGGAATAGGGGCAGTCCCGGCACGCTATCACATTTTTCATCGGGTTGTTACGAAATTCGGGATAGCGGTAGATCAGTTCCCGGTCCGGGAATGGCAAGGTTTCTGGATCGGCCAGCGGGTAGCGGAGAATTCTCTGCTCGGCCCTCCCTTCGACAATGTCGACAATTGCCTGCTCCCCCTGGCCTACGACAACGTAATCGGCAGCGGTGGAGGGTATGGTCTCGGCAAAGAAGGTGGCATGGGGACCTCCGACAATCACCGGAATCCGGTAGCGACGTCGTAGTGCTTCCGCCAGGTCGAGCAAGGTCCGATGAGCGCCGGTGGCGAGGCTGAATGCCAGAAAATCGGGATTGAACGAGGTTACCGCCTCATCGGGCGATTCCTGTTCCCGCCGGCAAAGGGAGGTTTGGTGTCCGGCTTGGCGCAGCGCCGCCGAGAGATACATAATCCCGAGCTTTTCGTTGCGCAGTTCCGTCTCGATGAAGAGGATTCGTGCCATAACCCGACCAACCGGTTTCGCGTGATAATCAAATGAAGTTAATATGCCTTGCCCGTGGGGCGCTCAGCTCCCACAGAAATTCGTTGATGGCATGTGGTCGGCAGTTGGGAGGGCAGGCATGGGCATCGAGCCTGCCCTGGAGATACTCCCTGATGCCGCGTCGTCGCTCCGACCGCCAGATCGCCCGGAATGACTGTTCGTACATTGATCCGAAACTGAACTCCTCCCGTTCCCAGTAGGGGAGACAGCTAGCGAGCATTCCGGCGGAATTGAGGACCGTAATGAACGAGGCCCCCAGGCAATGGTCATAGCTCCGTTCTCCGTATGCCTCAAAGGTGGCGCGACGAGCCAGGACCGTAAATGTCTCGTCGGACAACGACTCAGCCTGGCTGAGTCGCTCACTGATCTCCCCAAGGGAGAACTGTGCCGTCAGTTGATACCTCTGGGCATCCCGTTGCATGAACGGCTTGATGGCCAGGTAGTCGACGCCGCACGCTTTCAGTGTCGTTGCAGCGGTCAGCATCCGGTCGATGTTTTCCGGTATGACCACGAACTGGCTGCCGATGTCCAGCTTCCAGCCATGTTGCCGGCGAAGCGCCACCGCCCGGGTGATATTGTCTACCACTCGGTCATACTGCTCGGCTCTGACGGCATGGATGTCGGCATAGTTCTCCCGCCCGCCGCCGTTGAAACTGAACCGGACAAAGGTGAGGGAAGGGAGGAGTTGTTCCGCCAGTTCTTCATGCAGCAACTGACCGTTGGTGAAGAGCCCGACATCAATTCCCCGGCTGTCGGCCCGTCGGGCAAAGGAGGCGATATCGGGGTGCAGGAGCGGCTCGCCTTCTCCGGCAAAAAGCATGCTTTTTACGCCGCAGTCTGCCAGCTCGTCAATGAAGTCGAGGGTGCGGTCTGTTTCCAGCTTGCGGTTCGGGTAGCCGATGTAGTCATAGGCGCAGAAGATGCAACGGTGGTTACAGCTCCCCGCAGGGCTGATCTCGATATAGAGCGGAAAGCAGTCGCCATCGGCGAGGAACTCGGCGACACGCGCCGGATGATACATCAGTTTATGTCCGTCGAAGTTATACACGCTCATCGGATGTTCCTGATGTCGACACTGGTATGCCCGTATATCTGAAACCGGTTTGTTTTTACCTTTACATCACAGGGGTTGCAGTCGCCGTAAAACTCGCACTCCCTGAATTCATCGATGGATTCCTCATTGAAGCCGTTATCAAGGATATGGGCGATGGGATTCCGACCACTATAGAGATCAGCATGACATTTATAGACCTTTCCCGTTGGATCGACAATGATTTCCGTGGTGCGGCACTGACAGCGTCTTAGGGTCTCTCCGACCACGCAGCCGTCGTATTTGAAGGCGCCGTACATTGTCCCGTCATGTTCTCCCAGAAACTCTTTCAGTCTGAAATCAAGTCCCAACTTCAGGCAGCGTTCCTGGGTCTTAAGAATGTGGGAGCGGAGGTGGGGAGCGGGATGTTCGATGCCGTAGAGTCCAATCCTGAAACCGGCTGCCTGAAGTTTCATGGTTTTTGACATCAGGTCATGGATATCATTCTGACCGGGATGGTAGCTCACACGGATCGCGGCGTAGGGGGCGTCACGAGTGAAGCGCCAGACAGGAGTCTTTTCAATGAAGGTATCAACGTTGAACATCAGGTTCGTCATCAAATCCATTTTGATTTCAGGTTTAACTTCATTCACGAAACGATAAAATCCGGAATACAGGGTAGGCTCTCCACCCTGCAGGGTAAGCGGCAGATCATCCCGCAAGATCAGGCGGTTGGCGGCGGCAATCCATGCGTCGACCGGCAGATGGCTCCGTTGCGCCTGATCGAGGCGTGAGCCGTTGTTGTGCAAGTTGATACAGTAGGCGCACTTGAGGTTACAGGAAAAACTCAAAAAAAACGCAACGTAGTTATGGTCTGGTTTCGGCGTTATCGGCGGCAACAAGGTCATCTCATGCTCTCTGACATCCCGGTCGGGATAATGGCGGCATAGGTGTCCAGGATACTCTCGGGCGGCGCCCATTTAGGTTCGTCCCCCCGCGGCTTCCATCCATCGTTATTCTGGGCAAACAGTCGCGGCTTGCCCGATGGCGCGGCGAGTGTCCGGCGAACCGCCTCGGCAACGGTTTCAGGGGCAATGCCGGAAATGCAATATGCCTTCGGATACCGGCATCTCCCGTTGCACCCGTAACACTCCAGCGGCAGGGAGACCACCGACGTGAGCGGAGAATAGGGGAGGAAGCGTCCCCAATGCCAGCCGCCGAGGAGAATGACGTTCGGTGTCCCCACGGCACAGGCGATATGGGCGAGCCCGGTATCGGCGCCGACCGCGAGGCGACAGCGACTGATGATAACCCCGCTCTGGCGAATCGTCGTGGCGCCGCATAGATTGAGGCTTTTGACGCCAGTCGCATCAAGATTCAATTGATTGATGGCGGAGTCTTTCGCCGAGCCGAGGGCAATGACGGTGAAGCCCTGTTCCCGGCAAATTTCGGCCAACGCCACGCCGTAATAATCGTAACGTTTTATCTCATCCTGGGCGCCGGCAAAAAAGGCGATGGTTTTTTCCGGTATGAAGCCGCTTTCCCGGAACATTCGATCCACGTGATCGACATCGTCGGGAAGCACCCAGAAAGGAAGGTCCAGTTCACCAGTTTCTATCCCGATCCCCGAGAGGAAATCCCGGTGACGTCCGATCTCGCTCTTTACCTCGCTGCTGTTCGGCAGCAGATGGGTGTAATAACGATTGTTTCTTGCGCGGCGTTCTTCGCTGATGTTGCACAGGTCTCCCTCTTGGCCGATGAGTATCCTCGCCCCGCTGGCCACGGCAAACAAGTCATTGAGCGGTGTCCGGGAGAATACGGTATTAAGGCAGATATCAACATGAAGATCCTGTATCTGTTTAAGGATTGAGTTCAGATACGCCTCATCCTTGTACGCCTTGTCCTGATTGAAGCTGATGATCCGTTGGACAAGGGGGCTGGCGGCGTAGATTTCAGCAATCTGCTCCTGACAGAGCGCCGTGATCGTTGCGTTATGATACTGCCGCCGCAGATAGGGAAGCATGGATGATGCCAGAACATTGTCGCCTATCAGATCAGTCCTGATAAAGAGCAATGATCCTACATGGGAATATCGGGCAATGCAAAAACCGAATTTTTCACGGGACTCAACGAGAATCTCAAAGCGTGGGTCTTGCTTGATTACCTGAAGGGTCTTGAAATGTTTGCAGTGGCACACGTCGTCGAGCATCAGGAGGCAGTCCCCCTGAATCAGACTCATGAGGCACTGAAATTCGATAAACCCCATATGGCCGGCGCTGTCAAGTAAGACAAAATCCGGTTTGAAGGCAACGCGCCGCATCGCCGTGAACAGCAGATCGTCGGCAACGTCAAAATTGGTTTCGGAAAAATAGCGATCAGCCCGAACCGATTCATCATGATCATAGTAGATCCCGCTGTATTCTCTATTGGTAATGAACTTGTCCGCTATCTCCGTTTTGTTCGGCAGCATATCTCGCGGCACGGTTACGCCCAGTTCGGCCCGAATATTCATCCCCTGAGCCCTGAAATAGGCCGTTGCCAGTCGATGGTGTTCCGGATTGACCTCAATGGTGGTGAAGTCGGCGTTGATACCTAAGTCGCGCAATGCCCGCCAGATAATCGAAGATGTCCCCTGACCGAGATAGGTTCCGGTTTCGATGATGCGCGACGGCCGGAATTTTCCGAAGAGGGTGCGCAACTCCGTTTCAAACTGGGTCGCGGCGTCCACGGACATGGACGCGTAGCTTTTAGGGAGGCGCCGTGGCGCGAGCAGAGGTTCCAAGAGGAGTGGTCCTTTCGTCGGCGACCAGTCATCAACCGTGGCGTCGTTCTTAGCCCAGGGGAGAAAGTCTCCCGGATTGACCGGACCACGTGTATTTTGCAGTCTACGCCAATACGCTACGGCATCCTTGAATCCATAGTAGATTTCCTTGAACCGTACCTGAGCTTCAGTTGCGTAGGCAAAATGTTGAAACACAATGCCTTTATTCATGGTCTCATCGCGGGTAAACGGGTTGAGCCGCGCCGGATTGCGCCCCTCCCGGTCAATGATAATCGGCGGTTCATGGGCAGACCACGTCATGCCTGGCCTGAATCTCCAGGCACGCGCCCAGTCTGTCGGATACGTTGCCCACGTGTTGAGGGAACTGACATATTTGCGCGGACCCACAAAATAGTCACAGTGGAAATACGCCGCGGTTTTTTGGGGATACGCAATAAAGAGCTCCCTCATTGCCTCAATGGAATGAGCAAGCCAGAGTTCATCGGCATCGACCTGCCAGAGGAGACATTCTTCGTTAATAGTGGCAAGCGGCGCATTCACCATTTCTCGCTTGCCGTCCCAGAATTGCCCCGCCGGCTTACGGTAGACCGTTATATTCTCAGGGTATTTTCTTGAAATTTGATCAAGATACGAGCTTGTGCCGTCATTGCTGAGGCCGTTGTCATGGAATGTGCCACTGATCCTCCCGCCATTTGGCAGACTCCACGCGGTATCATGGTTAAGCTCGGCGACCCCTTCAATGATATGCCAATGCCAGCGAAACGGCAGTTGCAGAAACTGCTCCTGATGGTGTCTTATGAATGGTTCGCCATTGAGGACGATAGTGAAAAAATGGATGGGCATTACAGTACCGTTTCCCGGCGCGACGCCATAACCGTTACGGAGATTCAGGTTGTCTTCCTCGGCAAGTTCCCGATGGATACGCGGTTCGATGTATCCATTGAAGATTACGGGCGCGTTCCAGGGGTCAAAGGGGATCATGCCGCGTGTTTCGATGTCCGCGCGGACAAATGTCCTCGCTTGCCGGTTCAACATGGCGGCCAGGAAGGAGAAACTGCTGTTTGATATCCCAAGCGCGTCGCACTGGGTCAGGATATAAAAGTCCTTATACTCTTCGATCCCGGCAATTTCCATCCCAAAATCTTTTGCCGTTATGAGCGGGAAATCGGTAAAATGCCGTTGCACGGTCTCCAGGTCATCGGACGCCAGAAACAGCACGGGGGTGTCAAGACGATGCCATATTTGCCGCAACCATAACCGGAACCAGACGCACGGAGCGGCATAAAATTGATTATACCCATAGTCGCCGCGCCTGATGTGTATACCTACGATAGTTCGCCATTGAGCTTTTATCCTGGCGATTCCGTGATCAAGGTCACTCTTGAGTGCTCGTACCGGTTTGAAGATTTGGAGCAACTCATCTCGATACGGCAGGTAATACCGGGATGGGATTTGGAAAAAACCCTTTATATCTACATTCAGAACCGGTGGCCGGCTGCCATCCAGCAGCCAGGCGTCGGCATCCGGTTGGCTCTGCTCAAAACGAGGCAAGATTGATTGCGCCGGAGGATCATCGACGCCGAACAGCTTCTGCCCACACCAAGGAGCTGTTTGCACGATGGCCCCATGTTTTTTCGCATAGATCCGCAGGAAGGCGTACTGGAAAAGTTGATTGGCCAAGCGGCCGTTACTTCCCAGTGTAGATATGGATACGACGGGACGCTTCAGATAGAGGGCGTCGCCCCAGCTCGGATGATGGGGGGTAACTATCGCGACCCGATGAAAACCACGTTCGTGAAGGAACAGCTCCAGATCATTGATAAGGGCGCCCCCCTCGAAATTCACTTCAGAGTTGATGGCGCGGATATGCGCCAAGGTGCGGGGGGCTCCCTGCAATGTGAGAAGTTCCGCGCCTGGAATGTCAATGTTGATGAAGTCAAATGCCGCGAGGTCCAGACCCAATTCATCCATCAGGTCATCCAGGGTTTTCGTGGGGACTCTCGATGTCGTCACTTCGCGAATTTCCGGATAAATTTCCGAATGCTTCCCGAGTCGCGGGATTGAGCCGCCCTGATCCATGGATGTGACGTGCAGATCACATTCTCCGGAATGATCCGTAATGGCGCACCAAGCTGTCCGAATGCCCGTTTGACCTTGCATTTTCTGTTGAAGTCTGGCATAGATAACGGGATTGGCTTCAATAAAGAGGATGTTTTTCAACCCCATGGATCGGTAGGTTGCAAGCTCGTTCCCTTCATGGGCGCCGATATGGATCACGCCACGGGGCTGAAAGCGATACGTATTGAATTTTGCTTGAAGATCGATCATAATGGCATTATCAGTTTTTCTGATGGAGGAGGTAGCGATGAGAACTTAGATTAGTTCAGCATATTGTGTGCCAAGTGAAGTCGACATTGATTTCGACGGGAATCAAAGGTATAGTCAACCAAACATTCTTATAACCCATCATCCGCAGGGGGGACAAGGATAAATAACCAGCCGGAAGGGACGAGAGGAGCAGCCGTGACTAAAACATTCATGATCGTAACACCGAGAGGGTTGGAGATTTTCGTGACCTTGACAGTAAATGCCGATGGCCGGTTATTGATGTCCGCGGATATCCCCAAAAAGAGCATAAGTGGTAATTTCCTCGCTTGTCACAGGATGCCAAGCCCTAAACATGGGGCGACCCACTTTATTGAAATTAATTATAAAACTGCCGTGGGAATCGATGAAGCCAATGCAAAGATACTCAAAACGGAAATCGAAGAGATGAAATCAAAAATTGAAGCGGGTCCTGATAAAAGCTCACGTTCTCGAAAATAGCGGTTCAACGTGAACCTCAGCATATAAACGCACGAACCTCTCAACGTGTATCCAATAATTATCCACACCGAATGACCGGCGCATGCCGGTCATTTCCCGACTTTTTCCCCGCGCAACCAGTTTGTTCTTCCTGTAATTCTAGTCATCGTTCAGAACGACACTCGATATGCTCTTTTGTGGTCCCGTTTTTGCAAGGATCCGGTAAATAGGGAAATGATCCTCGCGCGTAGAATTGCGCGAAGATCCTTTTTTTCCCGTCATACCAAGCAGACTCCGCCGGGGTTATTATGAATAAAATAAGCCATGTAACGCTGTTGGTGGCGACTCTTACGGCGCTGGTTACGACAACCGCATGGGGCGATCCCTTGATACGTATCAGTGGAAAAAAGCCTGTTTATGAACTGCGCGGCGAAGATTTGCAGGGAGTGGGGGCAGCGGACATTCGCATATTCTACGACGTTTCCGGGCTGAAAAATCCAAGTGTTACTCAAGAGCAACTGATCTCGGGGGCCATGATAGCGCGCTATCTCGATACACCCGGAGTAGTCAGGATGCTTATTATTGCACCGGATTCGCAAGGCATCACCGGAAGCGGAAAAATGTCGCAAATTACATTTGATTCTTTGGGCGGCACTTCGGGGACGATAATCTCTTTATCCGCTTCCATGGTTTCAGCCGCTTCACGGAGTGATATTCCTGTCCGGACTTCGGTGGAGATTACCCCGGCCGAGGACAAAGTCCCGACGAGTGTCAATCAATCGTCGGATTTCGCCAAAAAATTGACAAAAGATAGTATTACCGGGCAACCCAAGCAAGAGCTATTCGGAATATCCGGATTGAGTACTGCAACCGAGGATGGTATCCCACCGGGAGGGAGCGAGGAGGCCACTCCGCGGCCGGAGCAGCCCGTTGCGCCACCCGCTGATGTAAATATTTCGAAAGTTCCGACTCCGGTCGAACCGGTTGTGAAATCAGCGACTGACAACAGTCAGTCCGAAGCAGGTGTCACTGCCGGTAATGAGGCGCGCAAGAGCGAGGAAGCAAAGCCGCCGCCGACTGTAGCGCCCAAGGGGCCGGTCTTTAATGGCGCTATGGCTTTATTCAAGGAATACAAGGGGCCAAGGACAGCAAAGGCGCTTGCGGCGCTCTTTGTTGAAGGTTCTGTGCCGGGGGTTAGTCAAGACCCACTCATTGCCATTGCCGACGGTGTTTCCAAGGTACTCCTTACGGTCGAGCAGGGATATACAACCGCGCCGAATTTTTCCGTTAGTGGAGGCAAATTGATATCGCTCACGCGAACCGGCCCACGGTATCAGTTAAGCATTCTCCCTGATGTTCGGGCAGTAGCGGTAACGGTTTCCCTGCTGACGCGCGATGCCGTTGCCACGATTCCGCTAACTGTCGTGCCTCCCCTTGATATGAAGCTGATTCCTTCGGGCAAACTGGACGAAGCGACATTTGAGCGCTTGCTGAAAAGGAACGGCGTCGCATCGGGAGAGATTCAAGGTGACGGCGTCAGGGATTACCTGAATGATTATATTCTCACGGCGCACTATCTTCTGTTAAAAAACAGGGAGTAATCAGCCTGGGCATCTCACGGATCCAGCGACCGCTTATGTCTCAAGTTGAGCGTATTCCTGTCGATGTGAAAGACATAACGTCATGTGCGGGCAAGTAGCATAAAAAATTAACATTTTTGGCGAAAAGGAGTAATTTTATGCGATTCTCAAGATCACTGCTCATGTATGTATCCCTATTGATTCCGGCAATTCTCGGTATCGTGGGAAATTCATTCGCGGACATCACCTTCGGCGTCCCCCTGAAAATTTCCGTCGGAGGCTACGGCGCCTTGAGCGCCTCCGCCACCTCGGGTGAACCTGTCATCTTGACCAGCAGCACCCCTACCGTCTGTACGGTCAGCGGCGTTACCGGCAATCCCGCAAGCGTCACCGTCAAAGCCTTGTCGGCCGGTCAATGCACCATCGCTGCCTCTACAAATGGCGCCGACCCGGACATCAGTCAAACCTATGCCATTGTCACGACTGCTTATCCGGACACTATAACGGATGTAGTCATGGGCCCGACTGTAACAGCACTCACCGGACTGGCCACCGTAGCGCCCACCGGAGTGGCCTCGGTAACCGCCAGCGATGGGAATTACCTCTTTATAGCCGATAGCGTGCAGCATAGGGTCGTCATGATTAACCTTGCATCAGGATCTCTTGTGTTATCCATAGGCACCGGCGTCGCGGGCTTTGTGGCGGATACGGGGACAACCGGACTGAACACAACCCTGGGGAGGTACAATCCCCCTATTCAACTGAGCTCACCGGCAGGCGTTGCCGTTGACCCAAAAACCGGCGACCTGTATATCGCCGACAGCGGCAATAATCGCGTTCATCGGGTGGTCGCCGACACCATGACCCGGAGGATCGGCGTGAGCAGCACGATCATCACCGTAGCGGGCAACGGGATTGCGGGATTCTCCGGCGACGGAGGGACATCCAACCTTGCCAGCCTGAACAACCCTACCGGTGTCGCCGTCGACTCATCCGGAAATGTCTTGATCGCCGATAGCGGCAATAACCGGATCAGAAAGGCGCTCCCGGCCAAGATCGATACCAAGGGGGTCGTAACCTACGGGAACATTTCCACTCTTGCCGGAGACGGCACTCCGTCGACCCTTACCGTCTTCGGCATTGCCCTCTCTCCGGCGTCCGGCGACCTCTATATTGCGGATTCCGGCAACAATCGTATCCTCAAAATGACCGCCACCGGAACACTGACGACGATTGCCGGCAACGGCGTGGCCGGGTACGCCGGCGCGGGCGGACGCGCGTCGCGGGCGCAGCTTGATCAGCCCAGCGGCGTCGCTACCGACGGCATCAATCTGTATGTCGCTGATACCATGAATCATTGTATCAGGATGATATCCCTAGCCACCGGAGTCATAACCACCCGGGCCGGTAATAGTACGGCTGGTTTGACGGCGAATCCGGTGATTCCTGCGCCCGCCCCACTGTATCCGGTCATAGACACCGTACTTGCGCCGCTGAGTTACCCCATGGGGGTTAATGTCAGCGCCACCGGTGATGTTTACATTGCCGACACGGCGAATAATCGTATCGAAAAGGTAGCGGCAATCGTCTCGGCCATCACGTCGGCTACCCCTCCCGGCGGTAGCTACACCATCTCCCAGACGGTGACACTGACCGCAAGCAAGGCGGCCGCCATCTACTACCGGCTCAATGGTCAGAGTACCGATCCCTATACACGTTACACCGGAGCGCTTTCCATCACGACTGATACCACGCTCACGTTTTACTCGGTCGATGTCAATGGTCATGAGGAAGTCAGAAACAGCGCCGTCTATGTCATAGATCCCACCGTACCAAACACGGCCGCCACTATCGCCGCCACGACCGCCGGCAACGGCATCATTTATTCCTCCCGGGCCGAGCTCGTTGTAACGTTGCAGAGCAGTGAAACGGCCGCCATTTATTACACGACCACCGGCGTTGCCCCAGCCGCGATCAGCGCCAACGCCTACACCGGCACCTTCACCATCCCGGTCACCAGTACCCTGACTACGACCAATGTCCAGTTCTTCGCGGTGGACCTCGCCGGCAACAAGGAAGTTACCAAATCGCAAAAATTCACGATTGTTGCTCTCTCGACGACGATGTCGCCGACTGGGGGCACCTATCGGAGCGCTCAGACCGTAACGCTGACCTCGAATCATCCACAGGCCAGTATTTATTACACCACGGACGGCAGCGAGCCAACATCGGCTTCAAGCATTTACAGCTTGCCAATCCCGCTGGCGGGGGCGGCGAATAGCACGGTGATCCAGACACTTAAATTCTACGCCTACAACCCAGGCAATTTGGAGCGAACCCCAACCCAGACTCAAATCTACATTATCGACATGTTGGCTCCGACGACGACGGCGTCTCCCAAGGGGAGCGCGTACAACACGCCACAAACAGTGACCTTGACATCGGATGATCCTAACGCCACCATCTACTACACCCTGACCGGCATTGCGCCGACCACCGCTTCCCCCAAATATACCGCGCCGATAACCATCATCGCCAATACTACCCTGATGTATTTTGCCGTTGATCCGGCCGGTAATCGAGGAGTGGTAAAGACCGATATCTACACCGTCGATACCGTGGCTCCGGTGACGACCGCCTCGCTGCTGACCGGCACCTATGCCTCCATCCAATCGGTTACGTTAACCTGTAATGATCCGAAGGCAAGCATCTACTATAGCACCGACGGCACTCAACCAACGGATAAATCCGCCAAGTATACCGCGCCCCTGACGATTAGCAAGACGACCACGTTGCGCTATTTTGCCAAGGATGTGGCCGGCAACCCGGAAGCAGTCGCTACTCAGACGTATACCATCATCACCCTGGCAACCACGGCTTCACCCAGGGGAGGCGCGTATAACTCTTTACAGACGGTTGAATTGACTACCAACGGTGTCGACGCCAAGATATACTATACTCTCAACCCCCTTACTCCGACGCCGAATTACAACGAGTACAAACTGCCCATTCTTTTGTACGATCCGGCCAATCCCAACGCGACAACTCAGACGTTGCTATTTTTTTCCATTGACGCCGCGGGCGTTACGGAAGTAATCAAGACCGAGAACTATACCCTGGATAGCGTGGCGCCTAGCACCACGGTGTTGTGCGGCAGCGACACCATAACATTGACTGCTAAAGACGCTCTTGATTCTAAGCCGAGCATAAAGTATATTGCTAATGCCGATACGACCAATCCTCTGACGAACATCAGTATCCCGGCGTATACCCTGAGCGATTACGCCGGGCCGATACCATTTACCGTTAATACGATTATAAAATATTTTGCCACCGATGTCGCTGGTAACACCGAACAGATTAAAACAGCCTATTGTACCACGGCAGCGACGACGCAGGACCCGTCCCTGTATCTCACAACCTTGGCAACTCCGTCGGACACGTCCAACGTGACTCTGTTTATTACCGGCAACGTGGCCCCCTTTGGCTTGGCGTCTGTAGACTTTGTGGGGGGGGGCGGTCCTGTCACGCCAAGCAGCGTAGACGGCGGCTTTACGACCACTGTTGACCTGACCGCCGCCGACTATGCCGGATCTATAACGATCATGCCGCAGAACGGTACTATTGCCGGTACTCCCGTATCCTTGAACATTACCCTCACGGGAGCTACGACGCCGAACTCGATTACCATCGGTAAGAGCAATGGCGTCATCGGCAACACCGCTCGGGTGCCCATAACCTTTACAAGCGGTTCCCAGGCAGCCGCCGTGGGTATAGATATCGCCTATGATCCCGAAACCAGCCCATTCTCGAACCCCAGCCTGGAAATTGCCGGCGTGGCTGCCGCTGTCGGCAAGATCATCAGCGGAGGCGTTGTATTGACCGCTACGGGGAGTGTGTATCGGGTACTGATTATGGACCCCCTCGGGGGGGCTTCAACCCCCATTCCTGATGGGGATGTCGCTTACCTGAAATTTACCGTAAAGCGCGCACTCGACTCATTGACGGAGCAAAACCCGGTGGATTTGGTCATAAAAAGCTATGAAGCAACTGATCTGACAGGGCATAATATGGACCCGGGAACTTCCGCGACGAACGGCGCCATAAACATAGTTTCACAGCCTGGCAACAGCATTGGCTACGGTACCGGTTCCGCTATTATCGGCGATGTGTCGGTTACCTTGGGAGGAGTTTTGAGCGCCGTGCATATGCTGCTGGGTACGGCAACGGTGGATAGCGCCGTTGATCTGAATGGCGATGGGAAAGTGAAAATAGACGAAGTCCAAAAAGTAATAAATGCATATGTCGGGATGTGACCCCTTGACACGGCGGTACGCTCTGATAGGAATCTTCGTCCTTATGACAACAGTTCCGGCTGTTGCCGCCTCTATCCCGACGCTCAGCCTTGGGCCGGTCACGGTGAAAGGCTCAACGGTAACCATGCCTTTGACGCTCTCAAACGTAGCTGGAAATGTAATAACCGGGATTGATACTTATGTCAACATTAACAATGTATCCGTCCCCCCGGTCTTCGGATTGAAAATGAACGGCGCGAATGTTATCAGCGCCACGCCCGGCCGTGCGGCCACGGACGCGGGTAAACAACTGCAACAATCCGGTCAACAGTATGGATTTTTACATATCGCTGTTATCGGTTTTGGTACGACATCAATAGGCAATGGAGTTATTGCCGATATGGTATTTGATATTCTCGGCGCGGCTACGTCGGTTAATGAATCATTTCAGCTCGACAAGCTGAGAACCACGGCCACTGACCAGAACGGTTCTTTAGTAACCATAGCCACAAGCGACACCTCCGCTCCGGCGATCAGGCAGCTTTCTGTCTCGCTCGCCGGTAACGGCAGCGGCAGTGTCAACTCTCTTCCTCCCGGCATCGCCTGTACCGTGGGGAGTTGCAGCGCCAACTATTACTATAATTCCGATCTCAGCTTGCTGCCGACTCCGGCAACAGGTTCCATGTTCGGTGTATGGTCGGGCGACTGTGCCGGAAGCGGCGCCACATGCGGTATCAACATGTCATTGAATCACAGTGCGACGG
>Ga0194037_1000446_pt1 | contig 32007 bp, 12 predicted proteins | sample JunL306m_MetaG_FD_148653 | JGI IMG/M metagenome (GOLD analysis project Ga0194037, IMG submission 148653) | Anoxic zone freshwater microbial communities from boreal shield lake in IISD Experimental Lakes Area, Ontario, Canada - Jun2016-L304-6m | ecosystem: Environmental > Aquatic > Freshwater >...
AGGGCGTAATGGATTGACTGCTGACTTTAAAAGCAACTAAAATTAAAGCGTATACAAAAACGGTTTTCATTAAAACACAAATCTGCTAAAATTAAAATTATTATTATATGACTTATATCATATAATAATTGCTTAGTATAATTTTTCCAAGAGATAGATATGATTATTGTGTAGCAGAATCCGTAGCTACTATCCCCTATTTAACTCCATTTGGGGTTGTTATAGCAAGAAAAGTATAATTATAACTCCTTTATATCTGATGAATTAGATGGTTTGAGAGGAGTTTGAATTAAGAGAGAACTCACCGTCCGGTCCGCTTTAAAACACTTAACCCATTGATTTTCAATGGGTTTTTTTATGCCTGTAGCTGTAAGTGTAGCAAACGGGTTGTTTCTAACCTATATAATGAAATTTAATTATTGCCAACTATAATCCAATTTGTTCCATCACTAACCACTTTTACATATTTATAGCGAGCACTCAATACAAAAGTTGATACTCCATCTATAGTATCAGAAGCAGCTGCAGCAATCGTAATTGTTCCAGTTGTATTCATTCTTTTAATTAAATAAGTTCTTCCACTTACTGAACTTGCATTAGGTAGAGTTATTGTTTTTGAACTAGAAATTGAAGGGCTTGCTATTATAATATCATCAGTTGACAAAATGGTATAATGATCACCAATTTGAGTAAATTTTGATATGATTCCTCCAGAAGTAAATGTTCCACTTGTATTCACATTTGTTATATATCTGTTTCCTAACTGTATTGTATTACTTGAAGTTGCTTTTGCATAAGATCCAATTACAATTGCATTTTGTAAATTATCAGATACATCTGCATAAGATCCAATTGCGGTATTATAATTACCCGTTATATTTGAATTAAGTGATTCTACACCAATTGCAGTATTGTGAATACCTGAATCATTAGATTTGAGTGCGCGATTTCCAATCGCCGTATTTCTATCTCCTGTCAGATTTGAAGTAAGTGATCCTGCACCAACTGCTGTGTTATATATGCCGTTTCTATTGTTATTAAGTGAATAAGTACCGATTGCGGTATTTTCATTACCTATTTCATTTGAAAACATTGCATTATAGCCAACTGCTGTGTTTCCATTTGAGGTATTATTTAAAAGAGCATCAGTCCCAAACCCTATGCTAGTAGTTCCATTAAAAGTATTTGAACTTGTTAACATGCTTGATAATGTTGGCGACCATATTAAACTACCATATCCATCAGATATTAATAGTTGGCCATTTGTCCCAAGTAAATTAGGATAAGTAACCTCACCTGCTGTGATGGTTCCATTCGTATTAACATTGGTTACTCTTGAATTTCCTAGTTGAATGGTATTATTTGAAGATACCTGAGCGCCGAATCCAATTGCACTTGCATTGCTCAAATTGCCATCTGAAACATCAGCACCATTTCCGATAATTGTATTCATCACACCACCTTCATTGTTACTTAATGCTTGATTTCCAATTGCAAGATTATTTGAACCTTCCTTATTACCATTCATTGCTAATGCACCAATTGCAATATTGGTATTACCAGTTGTATTATTGGCTAAAACACCATCGCCAATTGCAATAGTTGCATCCACAAAACCAAAACTTGGAATATTTGTTAGAAAAATTGAATTAAATCCTAAGCCTCTAGTAAGTGTAATCGGGCTAGCGCTATTTACAGTCAAACTACCACTAGTATTAACATTGGTTATTTCGTTATTACCTAACTGTATAGTATTACTTGCTCCAACAACAGCGCCATATCCAATGACAGTTGAATTTTGAACATCATCAGCATTTATATCTGTATACCTTCCAATAGCCGTATTACGAGTGCCGTTATGACTAGTAACCCCATTTTGTGCTAAAGCTGAAATACCAATTGCAGTATTCTCTTCCCCTAAAGCATTTAAAAGCGCATCACTACCAATAGCAACATTATTACTTGAATGTAAATTTTCAAATAATGCTTTATTACCAATAGCCACATTATAATTTCCGTCAATATTTTTATATAAACTACTTGATCCAATACCAAAATTGTAATTTCCTATTGAATTAGAATTTAATGCATTTATACCCAAGCCTACATTCCAATTACCTTCTGTATTATTCATCAAACTACCTGCACCTAATGCAAAATTTCTATACCCTGAAGTATTATTCATTAAACTACCTGCCCCAATCGCAGTATTAGCAGCTCCAGTGGTGTTTGAATTTAGTGCGTGATCACCAAAGAGTAAATTATAAGAAGCAACGCCTAATGGTCCAGTTCCAATAGTTATTCCATTTACCGTTAAATCATAAGCTCCTAAATTAACTGCTCCAGTTGCACCTGAATAAGGAACTAATGAAGATTTTAAAGTTGATATGCTTAATGTATTTGAAGCAATATTATTAGTACTAATTGTTATACTTGCAGTATTTGATGCAATTGCATTAGTATTACTTGTTATACTTACTGTATTTGATGCAATTGCATTAGTATTACTTGTTATACTTACTGTATTTGATGCAATTCTTGTATCCAAAGCATTTTCAGCATCAGTAGCTCTTATTACTTCATTTACTATTCCTGCAGCATTAGATGTAATGTAAGATCTAACTGCTTTTTGAGATGGATATAATGTATCACTTGGTGTTGAACCTCCTAAATTAATATCAGTAGATTTATTTGATACATCCTCTTTAAAATTAATTCTATAAGATAAATTCAAAGTGTCCTTTGCTATTCTATTACTTATCATTTTAGAGGTGTCTGATAAATTTAATTTTGTTAGAAGTAAAGAATCGGTATATGTTTTTTTGACAAATTTTATAGAGTCTGTTAAGTTTAATTTTAAATCAAGAGCGGACTTTGTTAAAGTACTAATTGGTTTTTCTAAATCAGCCGTGTTATTTAGTTTATCAAGAACCAATGCCTTTTTAAGATCCAATAAACTAGTATATCCTGTGCCTCCAGATTTAACAGGTATGGTACCGATAATATTTTCAGCATCTACACTACTAGCAAATTTTGCATAAGCTACATATTGAAACTGAGTAGTTCCCATGGTAATAAAATTATCACCACCTTCAGGATCCATTTCAATTTTTAAAAATTTGGGGGATTGTTTCCAATTAGTATTATTAAAATTTCCCAAAGTACTTATTGCTCCTGTATCTCCAATGACTACTACAAACAATCCCTGTGCATTTGTCATTACACTTCTTACCTCACTATACTCTATATTACTTTCAAATGCTCCTTGAAGAATACTCAACTTAATGCTAATTAGTTGAGATGAGATGATGGAGTTATCATTTTTTCTGGCTACCCCTTGAAAATTTAACCCAACTTGTGTATGACCAATATTTGTGAAAAATATTAGTATTACAGAAAAAAAGAAAATTTGTAATTTATATTTAGTCATAGAATATCTTGAAGCTCTTTATTAAAGTTTGATAATTTTATAAACTACCATTTTAGCAATTTGATTTAAAGGCTTAAAATATATTTTTATAAAATAAGGGGCTGATGGAAATTGTTCCATTGAAATATTTTTTTCATAGGAAGTATAAAGTGTAACAGGCTTTTCAGTTAGAATAATATCCCCCTTCACATTTATAAGTTGTATTGAAAGATCACCAATTTCTGAATATTTAAATTTTAGATTTAAAAAGTTAAGAATTGGATTAGGACCAACTGTAATCATACTTTTCAATGAAACATTTTCATTGTGATACTTGAAAATATTTACAGTAGGTTGTAAAACGCCCGTATTTAAAAAATAAGAGGAAGCATTGAAACTAGCAATAGAAACAGACTCATTCATGCTCCATTCTAAATTAGCACCAACCCCACCGCCATTATTCAAAATTGAGGGAGTGATATTTTGAGCAGATGACTTGTTAAATAAAAGAATAAAAGACAAGAAATATATTTTCTTTCTCATTGAATTTATATACTTGTTCTATTGTTTTATAAAATTTTAGGGGAGAGTAATTAATATAAAATTAAGTACTAATAGCCTACATTTTTAATAGAACACAACGGGATTCAATTATTATTGATTTTTATCAATACGAGCCTTTTTCAATCTAGATAGATGTTCTTGAGAAACACCAAGATAATTGGCTAGAGTGTTTTGAGAAATACGTTGTTGAATCCCTGGAAATTGATTGTCAATGTTATTATACCTTTCAATAATACCTTTGGTATCCTTGTCAGTTAATAAGTTAACCAATTCTAAAACATGCGCTTCTGCTAACAAACTTCTAAGAATAGGACCGTTTTTAAAATTTTGAGTAACATACCCTAATGCTTCAAAAGGAATGGATATTACATTACATTCTTCTAAACACTCTACATTAAACATTGCTATATTATGGTTATAAAACGAATAGGCAGTCAACGACATGTTTTCTTGCCTAAAATTATAAATCACTTCCTCTCCATTTTGATTAATTAGCCAATACTTAACTATCCCTTTTGTCAGGAAATACAATTTTGAACAAACTTCGTTTTTTTGAATCATTACCACCCCCTTTTTGAAAGACTGGAGTTCACACATATCATTAAATGTCTTTAGCTCCTCATTTGTAAAATTAGTATAAGACAAAATGAATGCATTAAACCTAAAAAAACTATCCATTATTAAAATTTAGGAATAAAAATAGATCTAATTATAGAAATTTATTTGATAATAGATTTTTAAAACATTGATATATATCAATAAGTTATAGTTTGTTAACCTAAGTATGTTTAAAGTAAGATAAGATTAGACAAATAATCAAATATAAACCTGTAGCAGAATCTGTAGCTACTACCTCCTATTTAACCCCATTTTAAGCTATTATGACAAGAAAAGTATAATTATAACTCCTTTATATATGATGAATTAGGTGGTTTGAGATGAGCTTGAATTAAGTTAGAACTCACCGTCCGGTCCGCTATAAAACACTTAACCCATTGATTTTCAATGGGTTATTTTGTGTCTGTAGCTGAATGTGTAGCAAACGAGTTGTTACTTGCCTATTTTTAAATGAATTTTACGATTATTTCTATCCGATTATCAAAGAATATTTACGATCTAATTCACCTTATTTAATAATGTTTTGGCATAAGGATCAAATTGATAGTAGTCTTGTTCGACAAATTGATTTCCAGTTCTAATGAAAACAGTTTTATGTGTAAACTGACCTTGATTATCTGCACCTTCATAATATCCAATATCCTTTAATCCATCGCCATTTATGTCTTTATAAAACATAAACTCTTTTGATTTCCCATATCTAGGTGTATTACTATTAATGTTATAAACTATGTAACTAAAATCTAATTTATATGTGCCGTCTTTTTGTTGGATATAAGTGAAAATATTCCATGAATTACCTGTATTATCTTCATTTAAGTATACAATATCATTAAGTCCATCGTTATTGATATCATCAACAAAACCATCTGTGGAAGCAATGAAAGTTGTATTAGTAGGAAGATTTATAACCCCATTATCATTAAATTTCCCATTGCCCTGATTAATTAAGACTTGTTGAACGGAAGGAAAGGGTTGTTGATTTGGATTTTCACCATTTGTAATAATTAGGTCGTTTTTCCCATCATTATTAACATCAAAAATCCTCGGGGTACCCAAACCAATATGATAAGTATGTTCACCAAAACCATTATTTTGATAAGTGAAAGCAGGATTATAAGAGTCAGCAGCAAATGCAGCCCTTCCAGTTTGTGTAAAAAATGGGAAAGAGCTAATCCCCCAATAGATATATAAATGAGATCCAGTTCCATATGTTAAATCTGGAATACCATCTCCATTGATATCACCAATATCTCCAGTACCTTTGTGATTTGAATTTTGAGCGACTTCATTTTCATTTGTGGTGATATCTTTTAGGTCATACTTTCCTTTTCCATCACTTAAAATTAAACGAATTGGTTCATTTGGAGCATTCCCTGCTAAGTATTCATCTCCATTATCAAATACAACAAAGTCAATATAATTGTCATTGTTTAAATATGCAGGAACTGTATGATGCTTATTGCCTCCAAAAACACTATCTGATGGATTATTGAATAAGTTCTTTTTTTCAAAGGTCTTGTTATTAGGATTCCAAATTAAAAATGTAGAATATGATAATGTGGTTTGATATTTTGTTCCTGGATTGAAAATATCTATATATCCATCATTATTGAAATCCCCAAATGAAATCTGACTTAGAAAACCTGTGGTACTTTGAAATGCGGCCGTTAATAAATCTCCTGGTATTCCTATATTCCTCCAATAACTTCTTCCGAAATCTTTTTGTCTTGACAAAGCTAATGCGGCTTGATCAACCCTATACCCCATAAATCTTCCCAATGGATTATTCACAACTGAAATAAACTTATTTAATGAATTAGAGGTTGTTGATTTAGAAGTAACAGTTACTGATAATGAATATGTTCCTGATTTCTTTAATCCAGGTATATTCAAGTTTAAACTGCTTGAACTTGAAGATGAATCTAACTTGAAAATTTGTTTTGCACTATCAGTCCATGTGGTGATTATGGAATATATAAAACCAGAAGCTGGTGCTTTTGAACTAACCGTTACAACTAACGGTAATGTATCAGAAACGTTATAAGTTCCAGTATCCAGATTTGTTGTGAATTTTATTGCTTCTTCCTGAACAACTACCACAGGTGGAGTCGCAGGGACTTCTGTTTTACTGCAAGCAAATACAAATAGAATTCCCAAAGCAAAGATTACTTTTTTCATAGTTTAAGTTTTAAACTATCCTTTGGGGTAATGTAAATATATACTAATAAATCAATATAAAATATGTAGCAGAATCCGTAGCTACTATCCCCTATTTAACTCCATTTGGGGTTGTTATAGCAAGAAAAGTATAATTATAACTCCTTTATATCTGATGAATTAGATGGTTTGAAAGAAGTTCGAGTTAAGTTAGAACTCACCGTCCGGTCCGCAAAAATGAAAATAACCCATTGATTTTCAATGGGTTATTTTATGCCTGTAACTAAATGTGTAGCAAACGGGTTGTTTCTAGCCTATATTTTAATCAGTTTAGATAAGATCTAAAATTGATCAGATTCATTGACACTTTTTGCTAATCATTTTCTTAAACCAAACAATTTTGAATCTTGCGTTGAAGTGTATTTATATTCTTTTGAATAAGCCTAAATGAATCCAAGTAGTTAAATAATTAAAAAGCCCTAATGGCGCGAACATAGCCTGGGCTGTTCTTATCGTCGCTGCTCTGACCGCCATTGCCGAAATACTGGCCCCACGCGTAGCTGTTGCCGAACTCCGAAGAACTCCAATAGCTGGCATTCACAAAACCACCAATAGCTGTTTTATTTGTGTACAATTTATTTAACTCATCTTCACTTGGTAAATACCAATCTGTATAACCTCCACCATTATGAGCTCTCGCTAATCCTGCTGCATAACTTGTAGCTATTGCACCTTGACTAGCAATAATTTTATTTGTATTGGATAAACCCGTTCCTATAGCAGTTCCTGTTGCTCCTGTGGTGGTATAAGTACCATTATACCATCTTATTCCTGTACTTTGATTTGTGGTTGCCGCAATTAAACCATGAACTGTATTTGCATCATACCCGGGATCACCTACTTGTAGTATATAGGCCACTATACCACCTTGGTAACTTTGACCAATAGATAAACTTATTGTACCAGTTGCTGTTCCACCAATCATATTTGTCCATGCAGCTCCATTAAAAACTTGCATTTCCCCTGATTCCCCGCAATTACTACACCAAATTGTTAATCCGGCTATTGGCGATGCAATTTGAGTTTTTTGATAATTATTCATTCTAGGTGGTAAAAAGCCTTTACTTGTTGAACTCACTTCTAATGCCGCTGAAGCACTCGAATCTGTGGTGCCCCCTATTCTTAATTTACCTGCAATGGAAGAACTACCCAACCCTGCAGCAATGGCTCCAATTGTATTGACCAATGTTACTTCGCTATTTCCTAATTGTATTTGATTGCTTCCAGTTACTTGTGCATTATATCCAATGCCTGTTGAATTGCTATAGGTAATATTATCCATTAAAGCTGCATATCCTACTGCTGTATTATTAGTTCCAGTTGTATTTGAGCGTAATGATGCAGAGCCTATGGCTGTATTATAATCACCTGTTGTATTAGCTCGCAATGCCATAGAACCAATTGCAGAATTTTCGCTCCCGCTTATATTATTTAAAAGAGTTTGGCGACCAAATGCAACATTTCCATCTCCATTTATATTTGAATAAAGTGCATTTTCGCCAATTGCAGTATTAAGACTACCTATAGTATTAGCGAATAAAGCTGCATAGCCTATTGCAACATTCTTACTGCCACTTAAATTATAATACATTGCACCATAACCATTTGCAACATTCCCATTTCCAGTAGTATTAGAAGTCAATGCTTCTTTTCCAGTAGCTGTATTAGAGTTGCCAGTTAAATTATTCCTAAGAGAATTAAGTCCTATAGCTGTATTTGAAAATCCTTCTGTATTAAAAAGCATTGATCCACTTCCTATAGCAGTATTGTAATAACCTGTAGTATTTTTAAAAAGCGATTGATAGCCAAATGCCACATTCTGGTATCCTGAAGTATTATCATTTAAAATTTGAACACCCAGCCCTGTATTCGTTTCTATATAATTATTTCCTTTACCTAATCTTAAGCTACTAATTATAGCATCTTTATTAATATATAAAGAATCTCCTTTAATGGCACCGCTTGTATTAACCAATTTTATATCAGTGTTTCCTAATTGTATTTGATTGCTTCCAGTTACTTGTGCATTATTTCCAATTCCTGTTGAATTGTTATAGATGGTATTATCTTTTAATGCAGCATATCCAATTGCCGTATTGTATGTACCAGCAGTATTTGTTAATAATGCCTGACTGCCAAATGCAGAATTTCCATCTCCGTTATTTGCATACAATGAACTTAGTCCAACTGCTGTATTATTACTGCCTGTTGTATTATAATATAATGATCCCTCACCAACAGAAGTATTACCAATTCCAGTAGTGTTGGTTCTAAGTGTACCCTCCCCAATAGCTGTATTAAAATTACCCGCTGTATTACTTAGTAATGATTCCCTACCAAAGGCAGCATTTTTTATGCCGTCAACATTTGAATAAAGTGAATAAAATCCTGCAGCTGTATTAAAACCCCCTATTGTATTTTTGTTAAGTGCTGAATAACCTAATGCCATATTTTGTTCTCCTGTAGTATTAGCATTAAGCGCTTCATGACCAAATGCTAAATTATGTGCTATATAGCCATTTCCCCTCCCTATTCTAAATGTACTAATAAAAGCATCTTTATTAATATTTAATGAATCTCCTATAAAAGCCCCACTTGTATTTACTGATTTAATATTAAAATTACCTAACTGTATTGAATTACTTGCTTCAGCAATAGCACCGTATCCCAATGCAACTGAATTGCTAAAAGCACCGTCAGCAATTTTTGCCTGTGCACCAATAACCGTATTAAAAATACCAGTACTCGCATTACCAAAAGCCTCATCGCCAATAGCAATATTTCCTTCACCTGTTGATATGGCAAACATCGCAGCATTTCCAATGGCTATGTTTTTCGAACCTGTACTTAAACCATATAAATTTGAATTGCCTATAGCTATATTTTTTGAACCAATAGTGGATTCTTGCATAGTACCTGCCCCAATGGCAATATTGTTTGAACCAGTTGTATTTGATGGCATTGCTCCATAACCAATGGCTACATTACTTGAGCCGCTTGTATTTCTGTTTAAACTTGTAAAGCCTATAGCTACACTATTGGCGCCAGTTGTATTTGCAATTAACACCTCTTTCCCAAAAACAGTATTGCTTTCAATGTTAGCAGCTCCCTTACCTAATTTTAATCCATTTACGGTAATGTCTTTAACAAAATTGACAGAATCGATATTTGCTTTCGCGTCAATTCTAGCAGATAAATTTGCAGTATCAATTACATTAAGTTTTGAAACTAATGCAGAATCTACCCAGATTTGCTTAGCGAATTTCGAAGTATCCGTTTTATTTAATTTTAAATCAAGTGCAGTTTGAGTTAATTTACTTATTGCCTTAGCGGTGTCTGCTGTATTATTTACATTATTTAAATTTAATGCTGTTTTTAAAGCTGATAAACTGTTCACACCTGTTCCTCCTAAAGAAACAGGAACAATTCCTACTATGTTTTCAGCATCCACACTTTTAGCAAACTGCGCATAGGCCACATACTGAAACTGGGTAGTCCCCATCGTAATAAAATTAGTTCCTGCAGCAGGATCCATTTCAATTTTTAAAAACTTAGGAGATAGTTTCCAATTAATGGTAGTAAAGTTTCCTAGTGTACTAATAGCTCCTGTATCTCCTATTACTGCTGTAAATAAACCCTGCGCATTGGTGATTACTTTTCTAGTTTCGGTATACTCGGCCGCACCTGTGGCACTGCCTTGTAGAATACTTAATTTTATGGTAATGGCTTGTGATGCTAGTATCACATTATTAGTTGTTCTAGCTACCCCCTGAAAATTTAATCCAGTTTGTGCATTTGTGTTTATTATAACTAATGATAGTAGGATAAAAAATAGTGATTTCATTATTAAAATTCGTTTTTGCATGTCCAATTAATTAATTTTTATTTAGTTACTTTTCGAGTACCTAATTATTATTTTTTGTTATTACAGTTTGATAATTTTATATATACCAGTTTTAACTATTCCATTACTTGGTTTAAAATAAACTTTCATATAAAATATACCTGATGGATAATTTCCCATTAAAATATCTTTCTCGTAACTGCTAATAACAGTAACTGCATCCTGTGTAAATACAATACTGGATTTAGCATCCATTAGTTGAAATGATAAATTACCTAGTTCATTAAACCTTGCTTTAATGTGTAGTAAATTAGTTGTGGGATTGGGGCCGATGGTAATTTGTGCGCCAAACACTGCAGTGCCATATTCATTTATGGTAGTAACAATACTTGTCATGGGTTGCAATACCCCTGTATTTAACAAATAGCCTGATGCAATAAAATTAGCAATGGAAATCGATTCTCCCATACTCCATTCCATAGAACCTGAATAACCACCTCCATTGTTTAGTGCATAGGGTGTAATGGATTGACTATTTACTTTTGCTGCAATGAATAATATCGCACAAAAAAACATAGTTACTGTAAGTAATTTGTATTTCATCATACAATCAAAAAGGTATTTTTAATTTTTTATAATTATAGGATGTTATATAAATTATTGACATTAAATATAAGAATAATATCATAGAATAATTACTACCCACCCCCTATAAACATGGAGCAGCATCCGTAGCTACTACCCCCTATTTAAACCTATTTTGGGCTATTATGACAAGAAAAGTATAATTATAACTCATTTATATCTGATGATTTAGATGGTTTGAGGTGAGTTTGAGTTAAGTGAGAACTCACCGTCTAGTCCACAAAAGCCCTTAACTTTCAATAAGTTAGGGGCTTTTTGATTGAACATCTTTCATCTAGTAAGCAACCGGTAATTATAGCTATAGTTTTACCACTTTAAATTGCTGAACAATCTTATTGTCAGTTGAACTTATTTTAATCACATAAGTACCTGCTGAAAGTTGACCTAAGTTTATGGGAATGCCTGGCATTAGACTTTGTTTACTTGCCACTTTAGTTCCAGTTGAAATATCAAATACCTCCATATTTAATGATTGGTAGCCATTCACTAGAAAATCAAAATTTAATTGATTGGTAAATGGATTAGGAGAAAGTTTGATAAACTCATCTTTACTTAAAATGATAACATCCGTTACTAAATAATAGTATGGAGTACTCAAAGAACTAACACAACCATTTTGGCTTGTCTTAACTGTATAAGAACCTGCGGCGGAAGGTTTTATCTTTTGGGTACTGTCTTTTAATGCTACTCCTTCTTTATACCAGGTATTGCCATTAATGTAACTACTTACCAAATTATTGGCACTATCCCTTTTCAAAGTTGGTACAGACGGAATTGAGTACTGAGTAACTATATAATTATTTGAAATACCCTTAATGTGATTGTCATAATTTGTTTTTACGCTATAAGTTCCAGATTGTTTTATGACAATACTTTTTGTAGTTGCTCCATTTGACCATAAATAGGTATTTGCAGTAGATGAAGTTAAAATAGTGCTATCTCCTTGACAAAAGGAAAGATTACCTGTAATAAGAGGTGTTAAGATTTTTGTTGTGTCAATGTATTTAATACTGTCAGTAGCTATTATTTGACTAGGATTACCGGCAATATCATAGGCAATACCTACAAAAGGCGACAGTAACTTTAAAGTACCCTCTTGCAATGGTGTTACTAAGAAAGTAAATGTACTATTGGTAGCATTTGCCGATAAACTTCCTAATGTAGCTGATGGTTTATCATTAATAAGACCTGGAATTATGGGATTATTGGATAGGTAGGTAACAGGTTTATTAAATGCAAGGGTTTCATTGAATGGCCCATAAACTATATTATTTTGATGAGACAGTACTCCAATTAAAGGAGCACTGTCGATATAAATTGTATCAATAGTGCTGGTAGTTGGATTACCATAAATATCCTGATACGATAGCTTGAGAATATACATGCCATCTACTAAAGAATCTACTCCAGTAATAGATTGAATACTTGTCATTGATTCTGATAAATGATGTATGTTGAAATAGATAGAATCTGATTGTACATCTTTTAAAATAATTGTTGTAAGTAAACTGGTATCTTTTAATATAGTTAATTTTTTAGTACCTGAAGCATTAGCTACTGGAATAGAATCTTTATAAAAAATATAGGTGGAGAAATAAGCTTTACTAATTGGAGCAATAATTTTAGGACTAGGTGTGACGCGTTGAACAATTAGTTTTATAGAACTACTAGCAGTTGGATTTCCAAGAAAATCTTGGTAACTTATTGTACAAGTATAAGTTCCATCTAGGGGTGAATTCGATGAAATTGTATAAGTACCAACCTGTGTATTAGTTAAAGGATAAGTATACCCTGGAGCCAATGTTAGTAATGCTGTGCCAGAATAAGGTGCACTTGGTAAATTATATGAAATTGAAATTTTATTTGAGCCACTGAAAGCAGCCCCGTTTATGGGACTGGTTATACTAGGAACTGGAGTGGCATTTTGAATTGTAATATTTGAAATTGTAACACTATTTACTGGATTCCCATATTGGTCTTGATATTGTATGATAATACTATAGACCTCATCTGGTATTATATTTTTTGTGGTAGAAATAATATTAGTATTTAATACATTTTTTGTTGTTAAAGTAAATGTTTGGCTTAAAATATTATCTACGAGGGTTAAAGTGTCTCTAAGGTTATTTGAATTTACAAAGATAATTTTTGCAGAGCCAGCTAAATATGGTTCCCCTAAAGTTAAAGAAATTGGAATTTTTGAAGAATAGGAATTTCCGCTAAGTGGACTTGATACTATAGGTGCCACCGTTCTAGTATCTAAAGTTAAATTGATTGAGGCTGATGCAACTGCATTTGAGTATAGATCCTGGTAGGAAAAAGTGACTGAATAAGTACCATCTGGTATACTGCTTGTCCCCGTTACTGATGCTATAGAATTTAGAGTCGATACTAAATTCTTGAAATTCAAGCTCAAAGTAGCTGTATTAACATCACTTACAATTAAGGTTGTCAATGCTATTCCATTTTGAGTAATTTTAATTTGTTTGCTGCCTGACAATGCTGATTCTGGTAAAGTATAAGTAATTGTTGAAGTTCCAGTAGAAACAGAATTAGTTAACGGAGTTGCAATGGAAGGAGTTAAAGTAGTATAGTCAAATTTTATATTTGCCAGTGATGATGTTGAAGCTGGATTACTCAGAAAATCCTGATAACTTACTGTAGCAGTATAAGTGCCATCAACAGGAAAATTTGAGGTAATTGTATAGGTGCCAGTTCCGTTTGTATTTGGTAAAACATAACTATATCCAACACCAGTAGTAGGAGTAAGCGTTAAACTAACAGTGCCAGATAAGGGAGCACTTGGTATATTATAATTAAAAACTGGAGAATTTACACTGCTAAATACTGCCCCTGATGAAGGACTAGTTATACTTGGAATAGGCGTACTTGATTGTATTAAAATATTTGAATTGACCACAGCTGTGACAGGATTTAACCTTATATCTTGATAAGCTAACGTTATATTATAATAATCATTGGGTAATGAATTATAGGTTGAGGATAGGATGCTGGAATTAGGAATCAGTGAATTGGTAGTTAAGGTGAATGTTTGACTTAAAGCGCCATTTGCTAAAATTAAAGTATTACTATAAGTACCCGCTGTATTGGTAAAAATTAACCTTGAAGTACTATTAGCTGGCATTTCACCTAATGTAAGAGATATAGGAATTTGAGTAGCATGTTGAGTAAAAGATGCTGGAGTATTCAAGGTCGGCGAAACTGTGTAAGTATCTATGATTAAACTTATGGGGGCAGATGTTGAAGCTGGATTACTCAGAAAATCCTGATAACTTACTGTAGCAGTATAAGTACCATCAACAGGAATATTTGAGGTAATTGTATAGGTGCCGGTTCCGTTTGTATTTGGTAAAATATAATTATACCCAGATCCAGTTGTTGGTGTAAGTGTTAAACGAACAGTACCAGATAAGGGAGCACTTGGTATAATATAAGTAAAAGTTGGACTTAAATTACTACTAAAAACAAATCCAGTTGTTGGACTTGTTATACTTGGAATGGGCGTACTTGATTGTATTAAAACATTTGAATTGACCACAGCTGTGACAGGATTTAACCTTGCATCTTGATAAGCTAACGTTATATTATAATAATCATTAGGTAATGAATTATAGGTTGTTGAAAAGATGCTAGAATTGGGATCAAGTGCATTGGTAGTTAAGGTAAATGTTTGACTTAAAGTGCTATTTGCTAAGATTAAAGTATTACTATAAGTACCCGCTGTATTAGTAAAAATTAACCTTGAAGTAGCAAAAGCTGGTATTTCACCTAATGTCAGAGATATAGGAATTTGAGTAGTATGTTGAGTAGATGATGCTGGTTTAATCAAAGTAGGGGAAACTGTGTAAGTATCTAGCCTTATATTAATAGGGGCAGATGTTGAAGCTGGATTACTCAGAAAATCCTGATAACTTACTGTAGCAGTATAAGTGCCATCTGGAGGAATATTTGAGGTAATTGTATAGGTGCCGGTTCCGTTTGTATTTGGTAAATTATAATTATACCCAGATCCAGTAGTAGGAGTAAGCGTTAAACTAACAGTGCCAGATAAGGGAGCACTTGGTATAATATAAGTAAAAGTTGGACTTAAATTACTACTAAAAACAAATCCAGTTGTTGGACTTGTTAATATAGGTGTTGGTGTAGCAGTTTGAATAGTTACATTTGTATTTGTTGTAGAAAAAGTACTAGAACCTGAAGTCGTGTAAGACAATGTTACATTGTAAGTCCCATCTGGTAAGTCTGAATGTGAACTTGAAAGTATATTAGTAGCATCCACTACACGCGTTGTTGTAATAGTAAAAGTTGTACTTAAAGTGGTTGTTAAAATTAATGTATTACTGTATGTTCCAGCTATGTTGTTAAAAGTTAAACTTACTGAGCTTACTGTTCCCGAAAAATTTAAAGAAACTGGAATTTGGGATGCATAGGTTTTACCAGTTTCTGGTTTTGTTAAAACAGGAGGTGCGATATTCAAAGTTAAATTAGCAACTTCAATTGAATTTTTAAAACCACTGTGGTGAATTTTTGCATTTTTTGCAAAAGAACTAAAATTAAGAAAACTGAAAATTAGAACAGAAATACACTTAGCAATCGTTCTAAGATAAGTATTCATAAATAGTTGTTTAATCATTGTATATCGTTAAAATAAATTCGAACCCGTTTTTCAATAAGATAAAAGTATAGTTTAAATAGAATTTTACAAAATATTATAACTAAATATAATATTATTGTATCTACTATTTAGACATAGTACTTGAATTGTATATATGATTTTTCTATTATTAAAATTTAATAAACTCAAAAGAAGGTAAACCGTTGTATCCGCAGTTTTTAACTACAAACAAACTCCCAGCCAGTGGTTGTTTTGACAATTCTGCATCAGTTAACCCTACCCTTGCCGAACTTATATACAAGTCGGATAAATCAGCACCGCCAAAAGTACAGGAGGTGATTTTTGCTACAGGTAATTTTATACTGCTAAGTTTTTTTCCAGTCAGGGGATTCCACCTAGTCACCTGCCAACCACCCCAATGTGCCACCCATAACATGCCTTCGGCATCCATGGTCATGCCATCAGGAAATCCATCAGCAGCATCAATATGCACTACTGTTTTTTTATTTATAATTGCTCCGCTGCTTATATCATAATCGTGGGATACAATTTCATAAGTAGGTGTGTCAATAAAATAAAATGTTTTACCATCCCTACTCCAAGCCATTCCATTGGAAATAGTTAGGTCAGAAATCATTTTTTGGGATTCAATTAAACCTGTTTGCTTATTTTTTTCAATACAATACAAACTACCTGCTTCTTTTTCTTCAGTGAGTGACATCGTACCTGCCCAAAATCTTCCTGCCGGATCACACTTACCGTCGTTGAATCTGTTATTGGGTAAATGTTTTTCTGGTGCTATAATTAATTCTTTTTGTCCGGTAATTTTATCTACCCAATAAATGCCTTCTTTTAATGCCGCAATAATTTTACCGTTTTCACTTAATGCAAGCGAACCAATCATTTGATCTAGGCCGATGCTTAATTCTGTATTAGTTGAAGGATGATGGCTGTGTAATTGCCCATTTAAAATATCTATCCAATAAATCATGCCTTGTTTTGCATCCCATACAGGCCCTTCTCCCAATAAGGAAATTTTACTGCCTACTATTTCAATATTTAGTTGGGATGAGGTCATGAATATTTATTAATACATTTAAAATGGCGCAGGACTAATACAGGTCCAACCACCATCGATGATTAAGGTTTGGCCTGTGATATGTTTGGCTTTATCTGACACTAAAAACAAAGCCGCGGATGCAATGTCTGAAACATAGGCCGGTCGGCCCATAGGAGTTAATTGATTCCACACCTCTGTATATTTTGGATCCTCTAATGTACGCTCTGTTAAAGTGGCCCCTGGTGCGATGGTGTTTACATTTATTTTGAATGGAGATACTTCGATCACTAAGTTGCGCGCCAACATTTCGATGGCGGCCTTGCTCATCCCATAAGCTGCTAATTCCTTATGTGCTTGATGCCCAGTTACAGATGAAGTAAATAATAGACTGCCTCCATGGGCTTGCTTTTTCATTTGATTAGAAGCTGCTTGTGCTAAAAAGAAAGTACCTCCTAAATTTACCTGCATCACTTTAAAAAATGATTCAGGGCTATACTTAAAAAAATCGCCGTATAAAGTAATCCCTGCATTGGCAATTACAATGTCTAGTTTTCCAAATTTACTTACCGCTTCATCTACCATTTTTTGTATAAAAACTACATCACTACTGTCCCCTCCCATGGCAATACATTGCCCATTTGTCTTTTCATTGATTTTTTTTGCTGCTTCAATAGCCAAGGCTTCATCTAAATCATTCAAAAATACGGTGGCTCCTTCTAAAGCCAAGTTGGTGCAAATTTCAAAACCAATCCCCTTACCTGCTCCGGTTACAATGGCTACTTTGTTTTTAAATTCCATAAGAAGTATTTTAATTCATCTAAATAATCATCAATGTGAATCTCTGGTGACAGTACTACCCGATCCTCCTTTTAAAAAATCCATATCAGCCCCCAAATGCGCTTGCTCTACATGATTTTGATACAAATGCACATAGCCTCTTGTAGCTATCTTTTGGGTTTGCTTCCATAGTTTTTTTCTTGCTGCTAATTCATCCTCAGCAACTTCGAGGGTTAATTTTCTGTTGGGTACATCCAAACAAATGATATCTCCATTTTTGACCAAGCCCAAAGTTCCACCCACAGCGGCTTCTGGAGATACATGCAATACCACGGTGCCAAATCCTGTGCCACTCATTCTTCCATCAGATATTCTCACTAAATCTGTAATACCTTTTTCTAATAATTTTTTAGGCAGGGCCATATTGCCCACTTCGGCCATTCCAGGATAACCTCTTGGTCCTACATTTTGTAAAACCATAATACTATTTTCATCTATTTCTAAATTCGGGTCTTCGATGCGTGCATGATAATCTTCAATACTTTCAAAGACCACTGCTTTACCCCTATGTGTTAATAAATTGGCACTGGCTGCCGATGGTTTAATCACGGCCCCATTGGGTGCTAAATTTCCTGTGACTACAATAATGCCAGAATCGGGTTTGAAAGGCGCTTTCATCGTACCAATAATATTTCGATCATACACTTCGGCCTTGGCGCAATTCTCTCCTATAGATTTTCCATTCACCGTTAATGCATTTTGATGCATCACTGATCCCATTTCTTTCATGATGGCTGGCATGCCCCCTGAATAATACAAGTCCTCTAAATAATGTTCGCCCGAGGGTTGAATATTCGCAAGTAGTGGAATGCCCTGTGAATAGGTATCAAAATCTTTCAAATTTAATTCCACCCCAATACGAGCTGCAATGGCCAACAAATGAATCACAAAATTAGTTGAGCCTCCAATAGCTGCGTTTACTTTTATCGCATTTTCAAAAGCGTCTCTGGTTAATATTTTGGATAAGGTTAAATCTTCTTTCACCATTTCTACAATTCTTCTTCCCGATAGTTGCGACAATACTTTTCTTCGTGCATCGGCTGCGGGTATAGAGGCATTATTGGGTAAGGATAAGCCCAATGCTTCTACCATCACGGCCATGGTGGAAGCTGTACCCATCACGGCACAATGCCCCTGGGTTCTGGCCATACAGGCTTCGGCTTCTATAAATTCTTCTTGGGTAATTTGTCCTAATTTTTCTGCCACATCAAAACGCCATACATCGGAAGTGCCTATGTCTTTTCCTTTCCAATGCCCTTTTAACATGGGGCCTCCTGATATGACTAAGGTGGGTATATCTACACTGCAAGCCCCCATGACTAAGGAAGGCGTTGTTTTATCGCATCCACACAACAAAACCACGCCATCTATTGGATTGGCGCGGATAGATTCTTCCACATCCATGCTAGCTAAATTCCTATACAACATGGCCGTGGGCTTGACCAAGGTTTCTCCTAAAGACATCACTGGAAATTCCACTGGAAAACCACCTGCTTCCAATACCCCTTTCTTGACCATTTCTGCCAAGTCTCTTAAATGCGCATTGCAGGGGGTTAATTCACTCCAAGTATTACAAATGCCAATCACGGGCTTCCCTTCAAACATATCTGGAGGAATGCCTTGGTTTTTCATCCAAGCACGGTAGATAAATCCATCCTTTCCTTTACGACCAAACCAATTTTGGCTTCTTAACTTATTTGATTCCATAGAACCAGCTTATTTCTCACAATTTAACAAAAAAAACCCTTGCAAATTCAAGATTTACAAGGGTCCTTTTATCTATTAGGGGAAGCTTTTTATCTTCCTGATGATTTATTTAGCAGCAATCTGGAAAGTCTTGGTTGAACTATTTGAAGACTTTGTTTTAGAAGTAACTGTTACTGTTACTGTACATAAAACACCAGGGGCTAAACTAGAAATGCTCGCCGCATTGGTGGCTCCAGCAGTGCTTGAAGCGCTACTTGAAGAAACTACCGTATTGTCTGCATTCTTTTTAGTAGATACATCAATAGTTACTCCATCTTTTGGTAAAGTAGAAGTCACATTTACATTGATGGCTTGTGTGGTAGACAAGGCAGCTATAATGCTTGTATAATCTACTTCCTTAGCATCTATCTCTACTTTAAAAGCAATGTCTGCTTCTGCTACTGGTGTAGGCGTTGGAGTTGGTGTTGGTGTTGGTGTTGTTGCGGTATCCCCTCCTTTGCTACAAGAGAACAAGATAAATGGAACAGCAACCAATACTAATTTTAAATATTTCATAAAGTTTGATTTTAAAATTTTTATAGTTTAATCATTTTGAATTGATAAGACAATTTACCGTCAGACGAAGATACTTTGAAAATATATACGCCCGCTGATAATTCTGAATAAGACAATCTTGAACCGGCATAGATACCTTGTTTAGAAGAAATTCTATTTCCGGTAGATGTTTCAAAGACATCAATATTTAATTTTTGATAGCCATTGACAACAAAATCAAAGTTCAAGAAGTTTACAAATGGATTCGGTGCTAATTTAATGTACTCTGTTGCACTTAAGTTAATCACGTCTGTTACTAGGAAGTAGTAAGCATTGCTTGCAACACTTGTACATCCATTGTCAGTTGTTTTTACTGTATAGCTTCCTGCACCTGCTGGTTTAAAGCTAGCTGCAGTACTTACCATAGTGGTGTCTTTGTACCATTTCACATTTGTAGCTACTGAAGAAACTAAGTTTCCAGCAGTGTCTCTTTTAATGCTTGGTGCAGCAGGTGTAGGCTTAACCAAGATGTCTAATTTAACTCTATCACTATAACAACCCGCAACAGTATCTGCTTGACCCACATAATAAGTAAGCGTAGTTGCTGCACTTGTATTAAAGCTTGGTGTTGCAGTTGATGGCGTACCACCTGTTGCATTGCTACCGTACCATACTAATTTAACCTTAGCAGATGGTGCGGTATAGCCAATGGTTACACCAGATTGATTTTGACAAGCTGCTGCTGCTGTCACTGTAGGTGCGGCTGGTTGATTAGCTACATTCACTACAATTGGCTTAGCAACTCCACAACCTGCAGAATCTAAGGCTTTAATATAGTAAGTACCTGAAGTAGTTACTTTAGTAGGATCTTTCACTTTAACAGTTGCATCAATATCTGAATAGTAAGCAAAAGTCAATCCTTTAGCACTTCCGTTGGTCACTAAGCTATCTGTCAAATTAACTACCAATGGTAAACAAGCAGTTGCACTTGCTTTCACTGATAAGGTTGGAATCTTAGGACAAGAAGTATCAATCAAGAAGATGACTCTTTCTACCGACAATCCATAAACATCAGTGGCAGCCACTCTTAATTTAATAGTATCTGCATTGTCTAATTTTCTCTTATTAATTAAGATGGTACTTCCTAAATCAAACAAGCCATTGTTTTCTCCACCTACCCCTGTTACAAAACTATATTTCAATACAGGATCAATGGCTGGAACTGGATCGTAAGTTGCATTCAACTGCAAGGTATACTTAGCAGAATCTGCAGTGGTTTTACCATAGAAGAAGTAAGAAGTATCTTTTCCATTTACCAACAACTTACTAGGTGCTTGGATTAATTGGAAAGTATAGATCTTATCAAAGTAAATACCATAATTATCGGTTACTCTTAATTTAAGTGAATAGAAAGCTGCTGTTGGTTTTTTCTTCAAGCGCAATACATTAGAGGCGTCAATGTTAAACAAGGATGCAGTATCTGACGCAATTGAATAAGTAAACTTGGCTGTGCTATCATTGTCTAAAGCAGATAATGCATATTTAACCCCTGTAGTATCATTTTGTTTCAAGAAATAGCTTGCCTCAGCGGATGTATTCAATAAGATATCATAAGGTGCATTTCTTTCTACCAATGATCTATTGGCATTTACTTGAATGATTTTAGTACCAGAGAATTTAGATCCGGCATTGGATGCATCAATGGCTTGAACATTCCAATAATAGACACCTGGTGCTAAAATTTCTGTAATAGAAAGGTTTTTACCTGCATTACCCGCTTCTGGAGTTTTTCTTGTACCAGTAACCAAACTAGCATTAGGATCCACTACATCACTCAATCCAGGCTTCGTTCCAATAGATACTGAATAAGTTAAACCAGTAGAAGGCGTATTGTCATCTGTTGCTGCTTTCCAGTTCAATCTTACTAAATATTTATTATTGATAGAATCTACTCTACTTACAATGGTAGAGGAATCTATTTTAGGAGAAGTAGGTGCATTATTTGAACCATAAGAACTTTCTACATAGTTAGAATCCGCTACAGCAATGGTAGAATCTGCCAATCCTCTCACACTATTACTTCTGATGGCAGTTGCTTGTATTGGGTTACCTGTGCTTGAAGTACTCATTGATTTAATATTACCAGTACTTGCTCCTATTGAAACAACAGCTGTGCTAGAATCTTTAATTAAAGCAGACAAGGCACGTACGTTTTTCAAAATTTTGAAAGAAGAAATGTTGGAGCTTGTTTTAGCAATTGGGTCTGTTACTTTTTCTGTTCCCACCAATACTAAGTCCAATACTTTCTTGCCACTAAAGTCACCCAAACTTGGTCTCATGACAGAATAGTTACCAAATGGGAAAGTAGGCAATTCATTGTATTTAAGAATACCATTCACTTTAACAGTTGAAGGATCCGCTAAAGCCATAGAACTAAATACACCACGGCCTGCTCTTGTTCCACTGAAAATAATGTCTGGATATCCATCAGAGTTGATATCACCCCATGTAGTTTGTCCTTTCTCAAAAGGTAATACTGTAGAATTGGATTGAACAAATTGAATGGTTTTAGCCACAGAATCTACCCACTTGTTTTGGTAAATTCTAAATATTTGTCCAGTTGACTGCGAAGAACCAGACAGTGCTAAATCCAATAAACCATCATTGTTGTAATCGATCAAATCTAATGTTGAATTACTTAAATTAGGCAATGTAATACTTGCACTTCTTATGAAAGAAATAGCATTGGTCGTATCCGAAGTATTCATATATACTTCTCCTTTTCTTGCACCATTATAATCATCATATAAGATAGCAAAATCAGGTTTTAAATCTTTATTTAAATCACCTACTGCTAAGTTTACATTGGAAATTCCTGCACTTGTCAATAAAACATCTAAGTTATTTTTCAAGGCAGTTGATTTAAATCCAAGTAAATCACCCACTGGTGTTTTGGCGGTAGAATCTTTATACAATCCAATAAATTTAAATTGGCCATTGCCTTGATCATCTACTCCAGTATACACAAAATCCTTAAATCCATTATTATCTAAATCAATAAATTCGATTTTTGGACTCGCTAAATAACTGCCATTAAATAATGAATAAGTGATGTTTTCAAACTTGTAGTTGCCTCTGTTTCTGAATGCAACCAATCTTCCTTTACCATTGGTTACATCATCTCCAGCAACTACTAAGTCTAATTTACCATCATTGTCTAAATCTACCCATCTAATTTGCGCATTAGCAATACCTGCTAAATTGATACCAAATCCGGTGCCTTTAAATCCACCACTCATTTGTGTTGAATCATTTTTCAATTTAACAAAATTCGCTCCAATGTTTTTGTATAAACCATTTGGTGTATTGTATTGATCATTGGTCACATTTCCTGTTCCTAGGTACAAGAAATCAAATACCCCAGAATTGTTCACATCTGCCCAAGCAAATGCTGGTTTTTCTAAAGGCTGAATTCTCGAATCTACGATACCCCCTTGGTTCACAAACTGCCAAGGATATTTCAATACAATTTTTTGATTGTCCGCAAACTTTGAAGAAGAGAAATTACCATCTACTGCTTGTACTGACCAATAGTAAACTCCTGGAGGCAACTCAATATAATACTTAGTTGAACCAATTAAAGAAGTATTAGGTGTTTGCAATTGATCTGTTAATGGATTTACTTGAATCACTCTTAAATCACTCAATCCAGGCTTGGTACCTAATTTCAAATTATAATACAAGTTGCCAGGTACAGTATGGTCATCTGTTGAAGGATTCCATTGCAACAATACCCTTCCTTGTCCTTGATCAATAAAGGTTAAATTTTGAGGCACAGAAGGTGCCGCATTGGTATTGGTACCTTGATCATTCAAGAAGATAGAAGTTGAACTTCCTACCAATTTATTACCACTGATAACCAAGTCCATACTACCATCCCCATTGGCATCACCCCAGCTGATGGCAGATTTTGAGTATTGTGGAATCATCGCATTGTTAGATAAGGTAAAGTTTCCAAATCCACCTTGGTTCAAATAGAATCTAGTGATTGGATTTGCTTTTTGATCCAATCCCGTTACGGTGATGTCCAATAAACCATCATTGTTGAAATCGACCAATTTAACATCCCCATCAGAAACACTATCTAATATGGTTGCTGTAATATTGTAAATACTACCATAAGAGAAATAATTACCATATTTCGCGTTTTTGTTTTCTATGGTTTGATTTCTAATGATAATTAATTGAGGAATATCAGTGAAAGTTTGACCAGAATATTTCCTAGCCATACCAATTTCAACGATGTCTAAATCTCCATCCCCATCAATGTCTCCAATATCAAATCGGGCATTATTCATCGCCAAACTTAAATTACATTGACAGTCATTATTGTATGTATTTAGAACGTAAGTATAACCATTATTATAATTACCACCACCATAATTGTTGGTGCTTAATTTAGGATCTAAGATGGTGTTGACACGAACCCCGCCTTGTGGATTACCACCAGCATCAGTTCCTGCATAAACTAAGTCTAAATCTCCATCTAAATCATAATCCACAAACCTAGCATCTGCATTATACATATTTGGAATGATGTTAAAATCATTTAATTCTGTCACTAAAGTGAAGTTGCCTAAGCCATCGTTCTTATACAAATAAGAATGAGCATTACCTGTAGCATCTTGTCCAGTAGTAAACATATCTAAGGTTCCATTATTGTCATAATCACCAAATGCCATATTAGAGTATTTCAAACCTGCTACGGAAGTTGGTGTTTTTACTTCAAATACGCCTTTGTTATTGATTAAAACTTGGAAGGAAACTCCAGAACCACCTGGCTGACCAATCATGGCTACATCTAACCAACCATCGTTGTTTAAATCTACCCATTTGATGTCACCATAACGGAAGGCTCTGTTGGTTAAGTTTAAGTCTACAAAGGCTGCTCCTGTATTTTGGTAAACCTTAGTAATATTTCCATTGTCACTTTGACCCATGACAGCCAAATCTAATAAGCCATCATTGTTGTAATCGCCCCAAGCGAATCTTGCACCATATAAACCCGGAATCGCATTTTCGATACTAGCCAAAGGATCTTTTGGTGAGAAAACTTTTTCAGCAAAATCAGAAGCTTGTCCTTCTTGATTCACCATTTGTACTTTCACATAATATGGTTTCTTGCTGGACAAGTTCACATCATTGAAAGTCAATGAATCAGGATAGTTTCTTGCATACACCCTATCTAATACAATAGGTATGGCTGGATTGCCTTGTCTGTAGTTATACGAGTTGTTAATTCTAGCAGACTTATAAGTGTCTAAAGTATCTACTTTAACATTTGCAAAAAGATAAGGATCGATAAGGTCTTTAGAAGGTGTCCATTGTACTTTTACATTGTAGCCATTGTTAGATACTTTGATATCACTTGCAGAAATTTTAGTAGGTGCTACTCTTTTTTGATCACCAAGTTCTTGTAACCATGTTCTAATAACAAAATTATTGGTATTCCAATTGATATTGTTATCGGATTCAGGGACCATTTCAAACCACATTAAATCTTTGGCCCCATCTTGATTTAAATCAATCATTCTTAAATTAAATGCACTCCAACTTGCATTTGATTGATAGGGTATTTGGCCAATGATTCGTTTTTCAAAATCTCCACGATGGTTATTTAAATAAGCAATGAAATTATTAGAATTGTCAATGGTCACCACATCTGGATAACCATCATTGTTTAAGTCACCAACGGTAAGTTTACCATCGTTCAACACCCCATTCACTTGCATTTCTGCGCTTACAGCACTATAGTTCTTATCAAAATCGTACACTTTATAATTACCTCCGTTTACTCTAGTTAAAATTTGAGTGGTACGGCTATTCTTGAAGTCACCGAAGTACAAGCTTGCACCCCAGTCTACATTGATACCTGTAACATACATGTAGAATTTACCATCTTTCTTATTAGACACAAATACCACCAATGGATTACCATTGGCTTGTCCTAAACCAACTGCCCAAGGCCAGTTAGTCATGGCAAAAATATCTGGTATACCATCATTGTTGATGTCCACAAATTTAACAGGACGTAAACTACTACTTGTTTGATATATACTGGTGTTATTGCCATAATTCAAAGTAGGATTAGGCTCCCATTTCACTTGTTGTAATGTGACGATTAATTCTTCTTTACCATCAAAATTACCATCCATAAATTCTGCAGCAGCTTCAATGTTTTGACCAAAGCTTGTAGCTCCATCATTGAATTGGAATGTCTTTTGATCCCACTTGTAAGATAAATTAGTAGACTGGTTCCAATCATTCACATTTGGATTAAAGAAATTTGTTGGTGGTTTAACTGTATCTAAACTTAAGTTCAAATTATTATTGGTCAAATAAGCAATATGTGCTTGTTGGTTTAAGCTGGTACTGTTTCTGTAAATACCAACCAAATCAAATTCATCATCTCCATTCACGTTCATCGCCGAAACCAATTGCATGTAATCGTTCTTACCTTTAGCAACTAGTACGGTCTTATTCAAGGCCATTTTAATTTTATTAGTGCCTGATCCAGCTAAAATATTAATAGCTGTTAAAGAGTCATTCGCATAACGCTTGGTGCTATCAATTTGTCTAAATTCTTGTGAATACACTATCAATTTAGGCAAAGCTGTTTCTCCATCTGCAGCTAACTTCACTAAGTTCACCGATTGTCCTAAGCCATTACCTTGTCTTGAAGCAGCTCTGATTTTAATAGAAGCGGTATCTGTAATAAAGTTCAATGCTGGAACATAAATGGTGTCTTTGGAAGATTTAATATTACTTAAACCTGTTACTACAGCACCCACTGTGGCTCTAATGGCATAAAAATATTCCTTATTGGCATCTGGTAATACATCTGCAATAGTCTTAGTAGTTAAATCCACTGTTGCCAATGCAGCAATTGTATCTAATGATGATTTAATAGTATCACGGTAAATTTTAACACCCGTTAAAACAGTAGAATCTGTTTTAGCCCAAGTAATAGTAATAGCAGTTCCTGTTTTTTGTAATCGAGTAATTTGTGGAGCTGGAATACTGTATTTGTTTTCAAATGGTCCTGCATCACCATTGGTTCCTACTGGTAATGGTCTTGATACATTATTGTAATCATAAGTCAAAGCCTTTAAAGTGTCTTTCTCATTGTTGCTTCCAACTAAATATAATGCAGATTGCATTTTACCTAAAGCAGGTGAGAAATTACTTAATGTATAATCATTATTTGAAGCATTATTGAATTGAGGATCACCTAATACGTTGGTGGCAGATTGTTTAGTAAAATCTTTATTGTCCACCACAGATCCAATTACTTTATAGTTAGAAGTGCTTGTACTATTTTCATAGCCGTTATTAGATAAGATACTATTGAATATGACGAATGCCTTATTCATAGAACCATCATATCTTGATAAGAAGGAGTTATTGTAGATAATTGAATTCACAAACCTAGCCACTTTTGTTCTAGGTCTTGTTGAGTCTTGGCCTCCACTGGCATAAAATGCACCTCTTTCACCTGTATTGTTAATGATCAATGAGTTTCTAAATTCAGGAGCAGATTGATCCACTAAGATTGCAACAATAGAAGTATTATTAGCAATAGTACATGCCTCAAATATTGGATTTGAATTATAGGTGATTTCTATCGCAGAAGGGAAGCCTTTGTTCCATTGATTGAAAGTAGATCCAGAGAAAGTGATACCTATAATTTTATTTGGGGCTTTTGAATAATTTAAAACATTCCAATCGCCTTGATCTTGAATTTTTAATATTGGCGCACCTGCAGGGTCTAAAGGAGAAATGGTTACTTTCCCTTTATTTTTTGCCATGATGGTATAGGTTTCCTTTATTAACTGAAGGTTTTCGTAATAAGTACCATTGTTTAATAAAATAGTATCACCAGGCGCACCATTGTCAATTGCAAATTGTATGCTCTTGATGGGCAAGCCTGTAGAAGCGTTATTGGTTGCTTTTCCAGCTGTATCAATGACCCAAATATTATTTGGCGTCACAGTTGTCAACTTAGATATTGAACTTGCAGCACCAACACTGTCCACAACTTTAATTCCATAAAAATATTTAGTATTGGCAACAGCAGTATTGTCTATATAATAGGTTGTATCCACAGCAGAAGCTACTTTGTCTAAATTGTCTTTATCAATACCTCTATATACATTGTATTTTCTTTTAACAGAAGAGGTATCAGCCCATTTAACCGCAACACTTCTTGGACCAGGATAAGCAATTGCTGTATCAACACCTGTTGGAGGTGAATTTGGCTTAACAAAAAGCTCATTGGAGAATGCGCTGTAAGATTTTGTATTAGTACCGCTATAGGCCCTTACTCTATAATAATATTTAGTTAAGTTCACTAAAGCAGTATCAATTAAAAATAAACTATCGGCTTTTGCAATTACAAATGTTGCAGAAGAAGAAGTCGAAGGAATACTAGAAGTAGCTCTGAAAATTTCATAGCCTGTGATCGTTCCATTGATAGGTTTTTTCCATTTTACCACTACTGATTTATCGGCACCATCTAATGAAGATAAAACAGGAGAAGCAATACCAAATGAAGACTCCACTGCACCAATGTCAGAATTGGTACCAGCAGGCCCTGGTCTTGCATTACCATAGAAATCTTTTGAATCAACCGTTTTTGTTCCTTTGGTGCCAAAAGTATTGGTACCACTATTGACTAAAACTGAAGAAGGGTCAATGGTGAATAAGGTTGAATCTTCAAAAACATTTGAAGCAATTTGTAAATTGTTTGAGAAAGTTATGCTACTAATATTAGATAATCTTGATTCTTCAATCTTACTAGTAGATGCATTATTTTTCACATAAAAATCAGAACTTACATTATTTGGGAAAAAGTCCAATAAATTATGATAGAAAATATTATTAGTGATATGTGTACTTGGAGTTGGACTGTTGAATGCAATAAGTGTTGCATTGTTTCTATAGAAAGTATTGTTGGTAATGAAAGTAGAATCGGAAGAGTTTCCTCCTAATTTCATAATGAAAAACTGCCAATTATCATTGTTGTTGGTCATTCCATTATTATAGAAAATATTTCCGGAAATTTTCAACCCATTAGCCCATGCATTAATCAAACCTGTTTCACACCAAACATTATTTGATTTATTTAAATTAGTATTGTTATTTCTAAATAAGTTGTTTTTTAATACTATTCCCGATCCACCAAAATTGATCAAGCCACTGTTGTTTTCAAAGACAGAATTCTCAATCAAGGTACTATCTTGAAATTGCATGTATATAAAATCTTGGTTAGCATCCCTTCCTGCCACGTTGGCAATCTCAGTATATCCGTTATTGGTAAACAAGCAATTTACAAAGGCGGCGTATTTTTGCCATTGTTGTTGTGTATTGATCACATATTTGCCTTTGGCAGGCGTATGCGTGAATGTCAATCCAATAAATTGGGTCCAAATTGGATTACCATTAGTTTCATAAGCAGCATAAGTAACCATGCTACCTGTATTTGAACCAGCAGTATCAATTACGGTAGTTCTTATAAACGATGTATCACCTGTAATTAAAAATTTAGAACCAAAAGTAACTCCAGGATTAATTTTTATTTTTTCATGATAAATGCCAGGTAAGGCAAGTATAGTATCCCCTTTTACTGCATTGGTCATAGCAGCAGACAATGTTTTATATGCATTGGTGGCTGTTGTACAATCGGTACAAGCATCCGAGCCCCCCGTTTTATCTACATACCATTTTTTTGCTCCAGTTGTTATAGGCGTTTTCCAGGAAACATGTGCACTTGAATCTGATACAACACCATTAGCATCCTTATTTACTAAATAGTAATAGTAAGTTGTATTTAAGTAAGTTGTTTTATCTACAAAATTGTTGGTTGTATCAGCAATAGTAGTCAACAAACTAAAATTAGAGGCAGATGTACCTTTGTAAATATCAATGTAATATTTAGTTCTTGTGGTAGAATAAGTACCGGTATAAATATTAGAAGAAGTCCAAGTAATAGAAACACTAGATCTTCCAGCATCGGCAGGAGTAACACTTGTAGGCACAGCCACTGCACTTGTTGAAGCACTGGTGGTTACACTATCTACCGCACTTGCTTGAGACAATAAGCTACCAATTTGCTTGAATGCCTTAATGGTATAATAATATTTTGTAGAATTTGCTAAACCTGTAGTATCTGTGAATACACTTGCATTGGCAACAGTGTCTTTTCTATTGGTTGTTGAATATGTACCAGCAGAAGATAAAATAATAGCCGTATCTTTTGAAGCAGTACTTCTGTATACAATTACAGAATCCACTTTGGGATTGCTATAAATACTGAAATTAATTTTATTTGCTTTTTTACCTCCAATCACCGCTTTTTGAACTGCCGTTATGGATGGTGTAGGCATTGATAAAATTGATTCCACAGCTCCCATATCTACTTTAGAGCCAGTTGGATTTGGTCTAGCAGCTCCATTATAATCTGCAGCTGATGCAAAAGTATTATTTCCTGCACCAATCCCTGGACTTTTAGGTAATAAAGCAAAGTCAAGGTTGGCAGTGTCTTTGAAAATTGCTGAACCTATTATATTGGTTGCAGAGTCATAATCAAAGGTAAATGTGGATGAAAAATTGCTTGGCTGATTTCTATTGGTATTAAACTCTGTATATAATAAATTATTTTTTATTATATAATTATGTGGTTTACCATTACTACCTCCATCTCCCCAAGAAAATTCACTATTGGTATTATTAGTTGCTTTAGTGAAGTTGTTATCAATAATATTATTGACCCAACGAGAAGTAAAATTATTTCTTCCAAAATTTCCCCACCAGTTAATGAAATAAGCAGCCTTAGTATTGTTTTTATAAAAAACGTTATTAAAAACATTCAATGTGTCAGTGGTTCTATCACCACCAGATGTAATAATATTATCCCCGTTATTGTTATAAAAAATATTATTAGATAATGTTCCTGTTGTATTGTTTGTACTCCACACAATTGCACCAATGCCAGTTTGCATCCAAGGCCCTCCTCTATTATCACTAATGTTATTTTGAGAAAGCGCTTTATTGTTATAAAAAGTAGAGCTTTCAACTAGCCAATTTCTCGCATCTATTCCTTCAGAGCCAACTCCTTGAAATGCAAAAATTGAAACCCCAATATTATTAAATACAGTTACATTTTTTATCTTAGTTCCTCTAAAAAAGAATGGAATTGAACTAATTGATCCTGAATTTTTTAAAATACAATTACTCACCTGTCCGGCTGTAATATCCAAGCCATATTGACTAGCACTATCTATCGTTACCCCTATTAGTTTGAAATAGCTTGTATCTCCGTTGTTTCCATAGGTGGCAACCAATGCATCATTTGTGCTTCTCTGTGTAACTCCATTACCATTGATAATGGTTCTACCAATATGAGTTGCATCCCCATCTAATAAAAACTCAGAAGCTAAAATAACTTTTCTGCCACTTCCATTTTGGCTGTAAGATACTTTTTCTTTATAGGTACCTTCCTTTACAATTATAGTTACATTTTGATCTGTACCATACGTTGCATTAATTGCTTCGCCAATTGTTGCATAAGTATCTGCAGTACTTCCTGTATAACCCGACTGTACTGTCAAAGTTTTTTGGGCAGAAAGACTAACACTGTTTGACAACATCAAAACACTTACTAATAAAGTGATTAACAACTGAATTCTTTTCATAAAGAAAATTTAATTAAATAAATTTATTTCAAGTTATCGTGGGGGCTGAAAACGTTAAAACGAATAAAAAAGTATACGCCAAAAAAGACGATGTGTTAAAATTAGTATAATTAATTTAATTTTACATATGTATCTAGATTATTTTCTTAGAAACTTGATATTTTATACACAATCGCCTTC
>Ga0194037_1000447_pt1 | contig 32003 bp, 21 predicted proteins | sample JunL306m_MetaG_FD_148653 | JGI IMG/M metagenome (GOLD analysis project Ga0194037, IMG submission 148653) | Anoxic zone freshwater microbial communities from boreal shield lake in IISD Experimental Lakes Area, Ontario, Canada - Jun2016-L304-6m | ecosystem: Environmental > Aquatic > Freshwater >...
AATGGTTGTACTAATACTGCATTTCAAACAATCACTCAAAATATTACGGCGCCTACTGCTGCAATAACAACACCATCTGCAACAGAACTTACTTGTACTACAACTGCCATTAGTTTAACTGCTACTGGTGGTGTGTCTTACTCTTGGAGTAATGGCTCTTCTGTTGTTGGAACGAGTGCAACATTGAGTGTTACTTCTTCTGCAACTTACACCGTTACTGTTACAGGTTCTAATGGTTGTACTAATACTGCAAGTCAAGCAATAACACAATCTTCGAGTGTGCCAACAGCTGCAATTAATACACCAAGTGCAACTGCTCTTACTTGTACTACAACTGCCATTAGTTTAACTGCTACCGGTGGTGTGTCTTATTCTTGGAGTAATGGTACTTCTGTTGTTGGAACATCTGCAACACTGAGTGTTATTTCTCCTGCAACTTACACAGTTACTGTTACAGGTTCTAATGGATGTACTAATACAGCAAGTCAAACAATCACTCAAAATATTACTGCGCCTACTGCCGCAACTTTAAATATAATTCAGCCTACTTGCTCAAATCCAACTGGGTCAATAAGTGTTAGTTCTATTAGTGATGGATTAACTTTTAGTTTAGATGGAAATATATTCCAATCAAGTATAAATTTCAATTCATTAACGCCTGGCATCTATAATCTTGTAACAAAAAACAATAATGGATGTATTTCAAGTGCTAGTAATTTTACAATTAACCAAGCGCCTGCAATACCAACATTAATAATTGGTACAATACCAAGTATCAATGCATTATCAACTTCTTTCAATATTCCTATCACTACAACAAATGCAAATCAATATTCACTATCTACTGGCATAACATCAATAAGCGGATTCAATTCTATTAACAATTCAACATATAGCGGCAATAATCTTAACATACCTATTCCAATAATATCGGCAGGTAATTATGATTTCATTTTAAGTGTTAAAAATAGTAATACTGGTTGTATATCTATTGCAAGTACAATTAACTTGACAATTAATAAAATTCAACCAACTATTTCGCTATCAAATGTTTCGAAAAACTTTGGTGATCCAAATTTTACAGTTGCCGCAAATAGTAATGCAAGTGGATTAATAAATTATAGTAGTAGCAATGCTAATGTTGCAACAATTACAGGAGATGTAGTGAAAATAACTGGAGTTGGAACTACTACATTAACAGCAAACCAAATAAGTGATGCTTATTACTTAGGAGGATCTACTACTGCAACATTAATAGTTTCTGATATATCACCTAAAAGTTTAAAATACAAAACACCAAATATATTTCAACAAAATCAGTCTATAACCCAATTATATCCTACAATAGTTGGAACAGTAAATTTATATACCATTACCCCAAGTTTACCAAACGGACTTACAATGAATACCAATACTGGTATCATAAGCGGCACACCAACTATTTCTACTAATGGTATTAATTATACAGTAACTGCTAGCAATACTGGTGGTTCTATTTCAACTATTTTAAATATAAAAATTGTAACTCCACCAATTCTAATTACAGACTTTGGTGTTACAAATATAAAAACACCTTTAACTGGCAATCTTGCAACAAATGATATTGTTCCAATAGGCACTACTTACAACACTGTTATTGCTTCGCCTGCAAATTTACCAGGTGCTAGTTTAACATTAAACCTCGACGGCACCTATTCATTTATTGCTAATTCAATAGGTACATATACTTATTTTGTGCAAGTTTGTACCCCTGCAGAAATAAATAATTGCGCAATTAGTACTTTAATGATTACTGCAAAAGATCCATTTAGTAATAAAAATCTTCCAGTTGTAAATCCAGATAATATTACTTTAATAAGTGGAAGCACCGTAAAATTAAATGTTTTAGCGAATGATAGATGTTCTAATCAAGGATGTTCATTAGATATTAAAAGTGTATCAATTAATACTAAACCTAACCATGGAACTGTAGTTGTAAATACAGATGGAACAATTACATTTACTGCTGATATAAACTACACAGGTTTAGATAGTTTGTCATATACTGTTTGTGATAATACAACTGCAAACAAATTATGTAATTCAGCAAAAGTCTATTTCACAATACAAGCAGATAATACCGTTAATATTACAACAGCAATTGATGATTATTCGAATACTTACGAAGATATTCCAACAAGTGGAAATGTATTAGACAATGATAAATCAAGTAATAATTCAAGTGTATTAATAATTACAGGATTTAATACTATTGCATCGAACAAAGGATCTTTAAATATAAATGCTAATGGTTCTTATGTATTTACTCCTGCACCAAACTTTGTGGGAACAATAGATGTTGTTTACACAGTATGTAACACTAATTCTATATCTACATGTGCATTAGGAACTTTACATATTCTAGTAAATCCACCGCTACCAATTGCTCCAGTTCCAATTGGTGGAACATTTATAGCAGGTAATATATTAAACCCAGCAAACATATCAGGTACTGTTACAAAAATACAACCAGGTACTAAAGTTCAATATTGCGACTTAAGTAATAACTGTACGTTAATTCCACCTTCAATTCCAACTAAACCTGGCTTGTATGTTTGGTGTGTTAAAAGTATTGATACAATTTCAGGATTAACAAGTGAACCTTGTAGTTATGATTCAATTACAATGTTAACTCCAGCACCTAGTATTAGTAATGCTACATATATTATTGGTGGAAATAGAAATCCAGTAAATATATCCGGACTTGTATCAGGATTATTAACAGGTAGTATTCCTGAATGGTGTGATATTTATGGAAATAATTGCACAACAACTCCTCCTACATTACCAAAAATACCTGGAACATATATCTACTGTGTTAAAGCAATTGATACACAATCAGGATTCATTAGTTCTGGATGTAAATTTGATACCATTACAATGATACCTCCAACGGCAGTAATGTCTCTAGCAAACGTGGCATCAAAACCAATACTTAATGCAAATGGCACTTTTGATTTTGATTATACAATTATTGCTAGAAATCTTAGACAAGAAACTTTAGATAGTGTTCAAATAGTAGATGATTTAAATGCTGTATTTGTAAATCCTATGACATTTAAAATTAGAAATGTAACAATGTTGAAAGGCTTTACAGCAAATAACTTTTATGATGGATCAATGCAAATAAATACTTTAAATAACCCTAGTCAATTAAAAGGATTTCAATCAGATTCAATAAGGATTGGTGTAACAGTATTTCCAAATGGTTATGCAGGTCCTGTTTATAGTACCGCTATATTAAATGCTGTTTCTCCACTGTCAGGTAGTATTGGCAATATATTATCTAATGATTCTACAAATACAACACAAACGGGAAACAGCAAACAAACCATATCTATAATTCCAAAACTAGATATCATTATTCCATCTGGATACTCTCCTAACCACGATGGTATTAATGATGTGTTTGTTATAATTCATCCATTTAATATGAATATACAAATTGAAGTATTTAATAGATGGGGAATGGTTGTATACCAAAATGGTAATTATAATAACAATTGGGATGGCAAAGGAACTGGAGCGTGGAATAACAAAGAATTAGAAGATGGAACATATTATTATATTATTAATGCCAAGGATAATGCAAGCGGAATAACCAAAAACTTTATCGGATTCTTAACCCTAAAACGCTAAAGTTAATGTTGAAGAAAATAAATTTTATAGTAATAATATGTTTGGCTTTCATACTAATTAGCAATCAGTCTAATGCACAAGCAGAACCTATGTACTCACAGTACATGTTTAATATGATGAGCATTAATCCAGCATATGCAGGAAGTAGAAATGCCCCAAGTTTAACAGCATTAATGAGAAATCAATGGTTAGATTTTCCTGGTGCTCCTAAAACTTCCATCTTAACATTCGATATGCCTATGCAAAACAACAAACTTGGTATTGCATTTAAATTAACCGATGATATTTTAGGTGTTGAACATACAACCACTATTAATGGTGCTATGTCTTCTAGGGTTTCATTATCAGAAAAAAGTACCTTATCGGTAGGTTTAGAATTTGGTATGCAATTCTATAAAGCAAATTTGTTACTCGTAAACCCATTTGTAGCAAATGACCCTGCATTCTCACAAAATTTAAATGGGCAAGTACCTACATTAGGCACAGGTGTTTTTTACAATACAGATAAATTTTATGTTGGATTGTCTTCTCCTAATTTATTAAAATCAAGACTAGCAGTTGATGAAGTAAATTATATTAGAGGTTATGCTATGAAAGAATTGCATTTGTTCTTAGCTTCTGGCTATGTATTTGATATAGGTGAAAATGTAAAATACAAACCATCTATTTTAATTAAATCTGTTGGAGGAGCTCCATTTCAATTTGATTTAAATTCAACAATTTGGTTAAACAATATAATAGGAATTGGTGCATCTTATAGAACTGAAGACGCATATGTTGGCATGTTGGAACTTCAAGTAAATAGTAGTTTTAGAATAGGTTATGCTTACGACAAAACTATAAGTCATTTGAGCCAGTATAATCAAGGTTCACACGAAATAATGTTAAAGATGGAATTTGGTTCAGATAAAAAAGGGATTGTTTCTCCAAGATATTTTTAGTATGAATAAAAGAATTAATTGTTATTTAACTATACTATTTATTATTTGCTCATTGCAATTAATAGGACAATCATCTGTTACAATAAATAGGGTTAATAAATCAATTTTAAAACAGGCAGAAATACAATTCAATTCAAAAAGATATAGTTATGCCATTCCACTTTTTTATTCTTATTTAGAAAGAACAAAATGGAAAGATAGCAGTGCCATTAATCATTTAGCAATATCTTATAGATTAATAAATAATTACGATAGCGCATTAACAACTTATGAAAAATTAGTAATTACAAATAATAACCAATTAACAGAATTAGCCGAATTATACGCCAACAAAAAAGAATACAATAAAGCCATTACTTTATACAATAAGATTCTATTAAATAATACTGACAATTTTTTGAAGAAAAGAATTCTAAATAGAATTAATGGATTTGAAAATTTATATACCCTATTAAGAGACTCATTAGATTTTACTATTAGATATTTACCAATTAATACCCATGCAGGCGAATTTAGCCCAACAATTTATAAGAAAGGTTTAGTTTTTGTATCAAATAGCGCAAGAACTAAATTCTTAACAAAAGAATCTGGCTGGGATGCAAACCCATATTTTAAATTATATTATACGCCTGATTCAAGTTTAAATAAGTCGATAGAAATACCAAGTAATGATACCTTAATTAAAAAAATAAATAATAAAATAACTATTGATTACACCCCATTAACTAGTAATGACAATAATACATTCTTAAGAGGACAACATATAAAGAATCCAATTTCTAAAACAACAATTCAATCATTTGATGCAGTAATTAATAAAGGTTTAAATAATGGCCCAATTAGCATCAATGCCAATAATGACATTATATATTATACAGTTAACCAATTAAAATACAATAAAACAAGCCAGCTAGAAATTGCTGAAGCAAAATATCAAAATGGCACTTGGGTAAAAGCATCATCAATAATTAAATCGAATACTAACTATGGTTCATTTCATCCATCTATTAATAAGTCTGGTACTAGGTTATATTTTTCAAGTGATAGAGAAGGTGGCTTTGGTGGATCTGATATTTATTATGTAGAAAAAACATCTGATTCTACATGGACTGATGCTATAAATGCAGGTTCATCAATAAATACCTCAGGAAATGAATTATTCCCATACGAAAATAATGACACACTATACTTTAGTTCTAATGGCCATAAAGGTTTAGGAGGACTAGATATTTATTATATTGAAATAAACAAAAAAAATGCAGCAGTAAATAACATAGGATACCCTATCAATTCTTCCTATGATGATTTTGGCATGGCAATAGATAATACAAATCAAGGAGGATATTTTTCTACAAATAGATTAGGGTCTGATGATATTTTTCAATTTAACAAACTTGAAGTTTTCATACAACTATCTGGAAATATTAAATTTAGTAACGATAATACTATTGGCGATAATATCAAATTACTTTTATATGATGCAAGAACAAATGAATTAATTGATAGTATTACTTCAGACGCTAAAGGGAATTATTCTATTAAAGTAAAGCCAAATAGAAATTATGAATTGAGATTAAACAATGAAAAAAAATCAACTCTATCAGGTAACATAAAGACAGCTAATTACAACTATAAACAGAATATTCAATTATTAGGTCAAAGCAAAAAACAGGTTGCTGATTCTGTTTTATTGATTGAAAGAAATGCTAAAGAAATTTATACCATTCGTCAAAAGCAAATAAAAGACTCTTTAGATAAGCAAAATCAATTAGACCAGTTTAATGTTTATTACAAACTAAACAGTTCAATTATAAGTAAAGAAAATAAGATTACGTTAGATGCTTTAATTGTGAAAATGAATCAAAACTCAGTTTTAAATGCTGTGATAGGTTCATTTACAGACTGTTCTGGAAGTATCCCTTATAACATGAAACTGTCAGCTGAAAGATCAGCAGCAGTAATTCATTATTTAGTATTAAATGGTATTTCTAAAGCTAGAATTAAAGAAAGTCATTTTGGTAAAAATTACTTAGTTGAAATTTGCCGCCAAAATAAATACAATCACATAAAACAACAAATCAATCGTAGAACAGAATTATTCTTATCAGAAAGTAATACTAAAAAATGGATTGATATTCATTTTGATTCTACAAAAAAACATATACTCTTTTCTACATTAAATTCTATTAATAATATAAAGGATACACTTGTTAAAACTACTTCTAAAGCAATCATCAAAAAAGATACAGTTGTTAAAGTAATTACTAAACCAATTATAGATTCAATAAAAACTAAATCAGTAATTAAAAGAGATACGATTGTAAAAACCAGTCCTAAACCTACCATCAAAAAAGATACAGTAGTTAAAGTAATTGCTAAACCAATTATAGATTCAATAAAAACTAAATCAGTAATTAAAAGAGATACGATTGTAAAAACCAGTCCTAAAACAATCATCAAAAAAGATACAGTAGTTAAAGTAATTGCTAAACCAATTATAGATTCAATAAAAACTAAATCAGTAATTAAAAGAGATACGATTGTAAAAGCAACTCCTAAAACAATCATCAAAAAAGATACAGTTGTTAAAGTAATTGCTAAACCAATTATAGATTCAGTAAAAACTAAATCAGTAATCAAAAAAGATACGCTTGTAAAAGCCACACCTAAACCAATCATCAATAAAGACTCAATAGCTAAACAACAACTGGTATTGAAAAAAATTAAAGAAACGCAAATTGAAGATTCAATAACTAGAAAAGAAATTCTTGCTGCGCTTGAAGAATTGTCTAAATTAAAAAGAGAACAAGAAAGAATTGTTGAATACTTAACCAAACGAATCAACAAGAAACCTATTGAAATTTATACTAATGCCGATTCTGTAACAGTTGAATTATATGATAGTGGTATACATGATAATGATTCAGTATCTGTGATTTACAATAGCCATTTAGTAGTAGACAAACAGGAACTTCAGGTAAATAAACCAATAAAATTCAATTTAAAATTAGATAAAAATAAAAAATACAATGAGTTAGTACTGGTAGCAGAAAATCTTGGAACCTTACCTCCAAACACTGCTGTGATGATCATTACAGATCAATTCAATAAACGTCAAGAAGTATTCTTAACTGCCGATTTATCGCATAATGAAGTGGTATATTTTATAAAAATAATTAATCCAAAATAAGTATCAATAGGTTTAAATCAAATTAATGTATAGAGTATTTTTGACTTGTTTTAACTATATTTATTTTGAATTTATTACCTTTTATGAAGAAATTAATACTACTAATTTTAATTGTATACCAAACAATAGCATCTATCGGGCAAATCAAGAAGCCTAATATCATTGTTATACTATCCGATGATCATACCCAACAAGCTATTAGTGCTTATGGTAGTCGTTTAATGCAAACACCCAATATTGATAGAATTGCCAATGAAGGGGCATTGTTTAATAATAGCTTTGTTACTAATTCAATATGTGCACCAAGTAGAGCCGTTTTCTTAACAGGTAAATACAGCCATTTAAATGGCTTAAGAGATAATTCTCCAAAAAGAAATTTTAATGGCAGCCAACAACAAGTTCAAAAATTATTACATGAACAACAATACCAAACTGCTTGGATAGGAAAATGGCACCTACAATCGTATCCACAAGGTTTTGATTTTTGGAAAGTATTACCAGAACAAGGAAATTACTACCAACCAGATTTTATTACCATGAATCACGATACAGTAAGAACCACTGGTTATGTAACAAATGTAATAAGCGACTTCTCAATTGATTGGTTAAATAAACGCGATACTAGTAATCCCTTCTTTTTGGTTATAGGAGAAAAAGCTACACATAGAAACTGGATGCCTGCTATAGAAGACCTGGGATCTTTCGATAACCAAACATTTCCAATGCCCGAAAATTTTTGGGATGACTACACCAATAGAACTGCTGCTTCACTGCAAGACATGACGGTTAATAAAACCATGGTTATAAAAGACGATTTAAAAATTGGTGCAGATTATAATTTGAAAGGAATGTTTGGTCGTTTGTCTGCTTCAGAAAAACAATCTTATGAAAAATATTATGCTTCAATTACAAAAGAATATGCACAAATAAAAAATGACAGTATTGCACTTATTAAATGGAAATACCAACGCTATTTAAAAGACTATTTGTCAACTGCCAAATCTTTGGATAGAAATATAGGACGTATTTTACATTATTTAGATTCTACCAAATTAGATAAAAACACCCTTGTCATTTACACTTCAGATCAAGGTTTTTATATGGGTGAGCATGGTTGGTTCGACAAAAGATTTATGTACGAAGAAAGTTTAAGAACCCCATTGGTAATGCGCTATCCAGGAATGATTAAAGCAGGCACTAAAATTAATGAAATGGTTGTAAATATTGATTTAGCGCCATCTTTATTAGGATTCGCCAACAGTCCTATTCCTACTGATATTCAAGGAAAAAACTTCAAAACTTTATTTGAGAAAAAACCATTAATTATACCTTGGCGTAAATCAATCTACTATCATTATTACGAATACCCACAGCCACACCAAGTTGCGCCACATTTTGGCGTAAGAACCGAAAAATACAAGCTTATTCGATTCTATGGACCACACAACGACTGGGAATTATTCGACTTAACGAACGATAAAACTGAAATGAACAATTTAATATCGGTTAAAAAATATCAACCAATTATCCTTCAATTAAAAAAAGAATTGAAAGATTTAATTATTCAATTTAAAGACACCGAAGCATTAACTATTTTAGAAAGCCAACAATAATTTTTAATAATTATCTGTCAACGCAAAAACAGGTTTTCGATACATCCAATTGCCTCCAGTGAAATCTGGAAACTCAACTGTTTGACAACCTAAATCAATTGATTTTTCGCTTAATGGAGAAATAGCACTCCAAGTAGCAGCGTCATATACATCTAATGGTGTTGGCGTTTTATGTTTTATACTTTCCACTAATGCATGGATTACAAAAAAGTCCATGCCACCATGTCCTGCACCAGCGGTTTCTTTACTCCAACGTTGCCATAATGGATGGTCATATTTATCTAACCATTGTTTGGCATCTTCCCACTGATCGGGTTTGGCAGATTTGTCTTGAATATAGATACTCTTATTTACATCCATCCATAAGCCTTCAGTACCTTGAACCCTAAAACCTAAAGAATAAGGACGTGGTAAATTGGTATCGTGTTGTAATAAAATAGTTTCGCCATTTACACAATTAATAGAAGTGGTTACTACATCACCCAATTTAAAATTCACTTTTGCATTTGGATGATTCTCTCCACCATTCTTTACAATATAATTGTGTAAGCCTCTGTTTTTTGAAGAGAAGGAACACAATGAAGTGAAACGATTTCCACGATTAATATTTATATAATTTGCAATTGGCCCTACCCCATGCGTTGGATACAAATCTCCATTTCTATGAACAGAATGTTCTGTTCTCCAATGTGCTTCAGAATAGCCTTTTTCGCCAAATTCAACTCCTTTGTCAACTTCACTACCACCATTGAATTTAACATCACGTAAATCGTGCTGATAGCCTCCTTGTAAATGAATCAATTCACCAAACACCCCTTGACGAACCATGTTTAATACCGCCATCACATCGCGTCGGTAACAAACATTTTCAAGCATCATTACATTGGCCTTGTGTTTTTCTGCAGCCCTTACAACTTCCCAATGGTCTTCTAAACTAATTCCAATAATTACTTCAGAACCTACATATTTAATACCAGCATCTAAACTACCAATAATCATTTCTTTATGCCATTCCCATGGAGTAGCAATGACTATTCCATCTAATTTGTTTTTATCAAGCATTGTTTTCCAAGCATAATTATCTCCTGTAAAAATTTCAGGCATTTTTTTACCGCTCTTTGTAGCAATTCTTTTTGCAGAATTCAATGTTTTACTATCTACATCGCAAATACAAACTACTTCAACATCTTCTCGACGTAATAATAAATCTAAGTGCCCTAGGCCCCTTGCACCTACACCTATAATACCCATTTTAACTTTTGCATCAGCTTTAGCTGCAAATAAATCTTTAGTAGGAACAAATGCTACTGAAGCAGCAGCAAGGCTTGCATTACGGATAAAATCTTTTCTTAGCATAGTATTTATTTTAGTTGCTTTTTGAATCAAATTTTGGTTGAATAAATTCCCATTCTTGTATATGTGCTTGTTGGTGTTCTTTTTTTACTATTAATTCAAATTGTTTAATTAGTTCTGGATATTTTTCAGAAATATCTGTTGTTTCATTTCTGTCGGTTTGTAAATTAAACAATTGCCATTTTTTTTCAGGATGTTTTTTTACGTCTAATTTAACGCCTTTCCAATTACCCATTCTAATAGCTAATTGACCGCCATTTTCAGGGTATTCAAAATAAATATAAGGATGTTTTTGTTGGTCTTTTGTTCTACCCATCAACTCAGGTAAAAAAGAGATACCATCAGTTGCATTTGTTTTTTGATGAACCAATTCGGCAAGTGTAGCCATTAAATCAAATTGAACGGATGGATGCGCACTAGTTGTTCCTTTATTAATTTTACCAGGCCAACGAGCTATAAAAGGCTCTCTAATTCCCCCTTCATACAAATCCATTTTTTGGCCTCTCAGTCCACCGTTACTATTAAAAAATTGACGATTAACCCCACCATTAAAAGTGGCTCCATTATCACTCGAAAATAGAATTAATGTATTTTCATCTAACCCAAGAGCTTTAATTTTTTCAAGAATCAATCCAACTTGTGCGTCCAAAAAACTAATCATAGCTGCATAAGTAGACAATGGATACAAGGTAGATGCATAGCCATTTTGGCCATAATACGGACGCTCATTAAATTGGCCGATATACTTTTTTACCCATTCATCTGGAGCTTGTAAAGACAAGTGTGGCAATGTATATGGCAAGTATAAAAAGAATGGTTTGCTTTTGTTGTTTTCAATAAATGCTAGTGCTTTTTCGGTCAATTTAGCTGGGGCATATTCTTTACCTTTATAATAATTAAAATCAGCAAGAGTAGCTTTAGTAGAATCTAGTTGCTTGTGTACATTAATTACCGGGTTTTGTAAAGTATCCCAATGGTCATTCTCCCATAAATGGGTTGGATAATAATTATGTGCTTGTTTTTGGTCGAGGTATCCATAAAAATAATCAAACCCTTGTTTGATTGGAGAACCAGTTGTATTGGCCATTCCCAATCCCCATTTGCCTATTGCAGCTGTTTTATATCCTGCCTGTTGCATCATTTTACCAACTGTAAAAATCCCTTCTGGCAAAGGCATTTGGCCTCCTTCTAAACTATCAGCAAAACCACCTAATTCATAGTTTCCATGTATATAAGTATGTCCACCATGCTTTCCTGTAAGCAACATACAACGTGCAGGTGCACAAACTGGCGCGCTCGAATAATGATCGGTAAATCGCATGCCTTCTGCAGACATTCTGTCTAAATTAGGCGTCTTTATTTTTGTTTGTCCATAAGCCCCTAGTTCACCATAACCCATATCATCGGCATAGATATAAATGATATTGGGTTTTGATTGCGCAAAACAATTCAACGAAACAATAATAGAAATAGTAACAAAAATAAATTTCATATACAGTAGCAATTATTAAATCTAATTAAAATTATAATATAAAAACTACGCAACCGTTTGCATAAATATTTGAAAAAAATCAATATTCATACAATGAACAAAATATTACTGAACTACAGAAATAGCTTTTTTAACAGCTAAATCAAATTGATTTGATACTTCAAAATATCCTTCCACTCTCCATATTTGTCTGGCCATTAGTATTTGTAGCCTTTGTTGAATTTGAGACGCCTCTACTGCAGAAAAATTATCTAGTTTTAAACTATCATGCATTGCCGCAAAACTGCGTAAAGCATCTAATTCTTTATTACCTGGAGTAAACCCTTTCAATAAATTTGAAGCCGTTTTAATAGTATTAAATTGAGCTCTATTTTGCAAATAATATTGGTATACAAAATTGTTTAGGGTATTTCTGTAATACAATTTCATTAATGCATTACTAATTTGCGTTGTATCAATTGGCACAAAAACATCGGGCGTAATTCCACCGCCTCCATATACAATATGACCTGCAGGAGTTTTATATGCTTTCCCTTTTGGAATTACAGTATCTGCTTTTTGCATTGAACCATGCTGATAGCGCGTAAGTAATTCTTCGTCATACTCTAATTTATTTTTCCCATAAGGCTTTTGAATATTTCGTCCTAAAGGGCTAAAATATCTTGCAACAGTTAATCTTACCGCACTTCCATCAGATAGTTGAAACTGTTGCTGCACAAGACCTTTACCAAATGTTCTTCTACCAATAATGGTTGCTCTATCCCAGTCTTGTAATGCGCCACTTAGTACTTCACTTGCAGATGCAGAAGTTTCATCAACCAATACAACTAATTTTCCTGTTTCAAAACAGCCCTCTTTTTTACACCTGAAATCAAATCTTGGAATATGGTCTCCTTCTGTGTAAACAATTAATTTATCATCACTTAAAAACTCGTCGGCAATTGCAGTTGCTTCTTTCATTAGCCCTCCTCCATTTCCTCTTAAATCAAGTATTAATTGCTTCATTCCTGATTTTTGCAATTGCTCCATACTACGCATAAATTCTTCGAATGTACGATCTGCAAAACGATTGATTCTAAGGAAACCAATTGTTGGAGTTATCATATAAGCAACATCAATTGAAGGAACAGGTATTACACCTCTTTCAATTATTTTATCAATCATTTTTCCATCACGCAATAAACTTATTTTCACTTTTGTTCCAACTATACCGCGTAATAATTGACGAATTTTATCGGATTGTATTTTTTTTCCAGCCAATAAAATAGTATCCGATACACGTATAAATTTATCGCCAACTTGTATACCCACTTTTTCAGAAGGACCATCTTTTATAACACTCATAACATTTACAGTGTCATTAAAAATTTGAAATTCTACCCCAATTCCTTGAAAATTACCCATGAGTTGTTCATTGGTTTCTTTTAAATCTTTTTCAGGAATTAATACAGAATGAGGATCTAAATGAGTTAGTAATTCGTTTACAGCTAATTGATTAATACTATCTGATGCAACTTTATCTACATACTTACCTTTAATTAAATCAACTACTTCTTGCAAGGATGTTTTTCTTGACAAACTAAAAAAACTGTTTCCAGCAGTACGCTCTTTTATTTGATAGCCTATTAACATTCCTAAAACCATGGTAATTGAAAACAACACCGGTAGCCAAATTTGTATCTTTTTATTTTCCATAAAAACGCTTCTTAGTAACTTGAAAATGAACTGCGAATATCAGAATTAATGCGCTAAACATAGATAAAGGTTTGATGTATGGTACTTATGGTTTAAGTTGCAGAATGTTTTAATAGCAAATCTTACTGGCCCCCACACGGAGGATGCGCATAAATAGTTAATATGTCAGTTAAATTAATTGCAGACAGCGGAGCTACCAAATGTGAATGGTGCTTAATTACAAATGGTAAGAAAAAAACAATCCTCACCCAAGGCATTAGCCCCTATTTCCTTGATGAAGCGCAAATTATTACTATATTAAATAAATCTTTAATTCCAAAACTCAAGGAGGTTGTAATTGAAGAAGTATTTTTCTATGGCACAGGATTAAGCAATGCCAATAATGCTTTGATTGTAAAAAAAGCACTTAAATCATTATTTAAGAAAGCTAAAATTCAAATTGAAACAGACTTAACTGCAGCAGCAAGAGCGCTTTGTGGAAAAAAGAAAGGGATTGCCTGTATTTTAGGAACTGGCTCAAATTCTTGTTATTATGACGGTAAAAAAATGCAAAAAAACAGTCCTGGCATTGGATATATATTAGGAGACGAAGGAAGCGGCGCCTATTTGGGCAAGAAAGTCATACAACATTTCTTATACAATACATTCGATGAAGAAATCATGGCTCGTTTTGAAAAACAGTTTAAAACTACACCAGTAGAAATATTAGAAACTGTTTATAAACAACCCTTAGCAAATCGTTACTTGGCTTCATTTGCCATTTTTTTGGCAGAAAATCGCGGACATTATATGATTGAAAATATCATAGAAGATGGCTTGAATGATTTCTTTTTTACCCATATTTATAAATACAAGGAAAGCTGGACTTATCCTATCAACTTTATAGGAAGTATTGCATTTGGTTTCAAAGATGTTTTGCAAGACCTTTGTAAAACCTATGAATTGGAATTGGGACGCGTTTTAAAAACCCCAATGAAAGGGTTAATTGAATATCATAGTTAATTAGACGACATGCAAGATTTTATTAAAGTAACCGAGCAAACATCTATATACAATCACTTGGAAAAGATGTCGATACACGACTTACTTGTTAATATTAATAAAGAAGATAAAACAGTTCCAGAAGCAGTAGCGCTAGCTATTCCGCAAATTGAAAAATTAAGTTCTGCTATTAGCGATAAAATGTTAGCCGGTGGGCGCTTATTTTATATTGGTGCTGGTACTAGTGGTCGCTTAGGAATTGTTGATGCTAGTGAATGTCCGCCAACATTTGGGGTACCATACGGTTTGGTAATTGGGCTGATTGCAGGAGGAGAAAAAGCAATTACTCAAGCAGTTGAATTTGCCGAAGACAGTGCAGAAGGCGGATGGGTAGACCTTGAAAAGCATTTTATAAGCGATGAAGATGTGGTAGTAGGATTAGCCGCAAGTGGCACTACACCCTATGTTATAGGTGCATTAAAACAATGTAGAAAAAGAGGTATCATAACTGGTAGTATCAGTTGTAACCCCAATTCTCCCGTATCTGCAGAGGCAGACTTTCCTGTTGAAGTGGTGGTAGGTCCTGAATTTATTACAGGAAGTACTAGAATGAAAAGTGGAACAGCGCAAAAACTAGTACTAAACATGATTTCTACTTCTATTATGATTCAACTTGGCAGGGTTGAAGACAATAAAATGGTAAACATGCAATTAAGCAATGTGAAATTGGTTGATAGAGGCGTTAAAATGCTGATGGAATCATTAAAAATTACAGATTACGAAACTGCAAAAGACCTTTTATTAAAACATGGAAGCGTTAAAAAAGCAGTTGAAGCAACTCATCCTTAGCAGCAGATGCACGATATAGAACCATTTTATAATTGGCGCCATATTTATGTGGCAGAAGAAGATAGTCTTTCACCCTTCTTTGGTAGAACTTATAGCGAATTTGAATTTTCTCAAACGGTTTACAACTATTACATACATCCACAATGGGATGATTTTGGCAGTAGAACCTTGTATTTAAAAATCCTTTTTGTAGACCACGAACAGCATTTTGCCATCATAGAATTATTGGGTGAATGGAACGATGCCATTGAAAATGATATCATGGAACTCAAACGTGAAATCATTGATGTATTATACAAACAAAAAATATTCAAATTCATATTAATTGCAGAAAACGTTCTCAATTTCCATAGTAGCGACAAAGAATACTACCAAGAATGGTTCGAAGAAACAAGTGAAGAGAATGGCTGGATAGTAGCGTTAAATATGCCAGCTGCTACGCAACAAGATTTTAGAAAAAAGAAACTACAGTATTATATTGAACTGATGGATATACCAGATTGGCGCATTTATCATCCCATTCATTTGTTTCAAAAAATAGATGAAGAATTGATGAAGCGACTCGATAACTAAAAGTCATTATCTTTACGCCACAAATAAGCATCTATGTCATTACCAGTTAATAATAAGAACAGCGGCAAGCCGGGAAGTAAAAACCCGAAACTTGGCGGTCAAGGTTCAAAATTCATTGCAAAGCCAGGCGCTAAAGCAGTAGGAACTACCAAAAAACCAATTAAAACTGGTGGATCTAGAGGTAGTTAATTAGTAAATTAAAACACCAAATCTTCGTAAGCGGCTTGTAATTCATTATATGCATGTTGGTCTTTGGCCAATTTTGCAGCGGCCATACCTTTCTCATACCAGTCTATTGCTAATTTTGTTTGTTCTAATTTTTCTAGCAATTTGGCTAAATGATAGTACGATCCAATATAAGTAGGATCTGCGTTTAAAATAGCTTCAAACAAATCTCTAGCAGCAAGGTCCTCTCCTGTTTTTATATATTCTAATGCTAGTGCATGTTGTAAAAAATTATCGGTAGGATTATCCTTTAAAAACTCCTTAATTTTTTCAATTCTTTCCATAATTCAAAGTTACTAGAAGCTGCTGAAACTATTGTAAAGCCTAATAGATATTATAATAACAAAGTTTTAAATATTTTATCAGATAATTATTTCTTATTGCCATTGTTGGTTAAAATTCATTTGTATATTTGCGAATAGTTGTTTATGCAACTATTTATCCATTTAGCCAAAATGTTCTGTTATGAAAATACTAGTATGTATTAATAAAACACCAGATACCACATCAAAAATTGCCTTTAAAAACAACAATACCGCATTCGATGATTCAGGCGTTCAATGGATCATTAATCCTTACGATGAATGGTATTCATTGGTTAGAGCCATTGAATTAAAAGAAAAAGACCCATCCATAATTATTCATTTGGCTACAGTAGGTTCAGCAGATTGTGATCCTATTATTCGTAAAGCATTTGCACTTGGCGGAGATGAAGGATTTAGAATTAATATAGATAGTACCGATAGCTCTTTTATTGCTGCACAAATAGCCGATTTAGCCAATAAAAACCAATATGATATAGTTTTCACAGGCAAAGAATCCATTGATTATAACAGCTCTGCAATTGGTGGTATTATTGCCGAATTAATTGATGCACCTTATATTTCCCTTGCAACCTTATTTGAACTCAATGGTAATACTGCAACAATTACACGTGAAATTGAAGGAGGAGAAGAAGTTGCAGAAGTTAGTCTTCCATTGGTTGTTAGTTGCCAAAAAGGAATGGCAGAACAAAGAATTCCCAATATGCGAGGAATAATGGCTGCTCGCACAAAACCATTGAATGTAATTGAGCCAATTGCGCATGAAAATTTTACTAGCATTATCAACTTCGAATTACCTCCTGCAAAAGCAGGTGTTAAACTTGTTGCTGCAGATAATGTAGCCGAATTAATTAGACTATTACACGAAGAAGCAAAAGCATTTTAACCATTAAATCAATCAACTAATGTCAGTATTAATATTTATAGAACATTCAGAAGGACTAATAAAAAAATCTGCTCACGAAGTACTTACTTATGGTGTAAAATTAGCAGCGCAATTGGGTACAACTGCAGAAGGTTTAGTACTTGGTACTGTAAGCGAAAACCTAAGCGCATTAGGAAAATATGGTGTTACCAAAATCAACCAAATTAAAAATGAATCTTTAAATACAATTGATTCAAAATTATACGCAGCAACTATTGCAGAAGCTGTTTCTATAACAGGCGCATCAGTTGTTATTTTTTCACATACACCAACCGGAAAATCAATTGCAGCTAGAGTTTCCGCTAAATTAAAAGCAGGATTGGTTTCAGGTGCAGCCGCTTTGCCAGATACTTCAAATGGTTTTATTGTCCGTAAATCAGTATTTTCTAGCAAAGCTTTCGCAAACATCAGTATCAACACTGCTATTAAAGTCATTTCAGTAAATCCAAATAGTATTTCTGCAGAAATCGGAACTGGTGAAGCAACATTAAACCAATTAACAATTAATATAGGTGCTCCTAGCATAAAAATTATTGCTGTAAATAAAATAACAGGTGAAATTCCTTTAACTGAAGCCGATATTGTAGTGAGTGGTGGACGTGGATTAAAAGGCCCTGAAAACTGGGGCGTATTATTAGATTTAGCAAAAGCATTAGGTGCTGCTACAGCTTGTAGTAGACCAGTTGGTGATGCACATTGGAGACCACACCACGAACACGTAGGACAAACTGGTGTACAAGTAGCACCAAACTTATATATCGCGCTAGGAATTTCTGGCGCTATTCAACATTTGGCAGGTGTAAATAGAAGTAAAATAATGGTAGTCATTAACAAAGATCCAGAAGCGCCATTCTTTAAATCTGCCGACTATGGAATTGTTGGTGACTTATTTGAAATTGTGCCACAAATGACCGCAGAAATTAAAAGAATAAAAGGAATCGCATAAGTTTCAAAGACTATAGCAATCAATGATAGATTGCTATCACTGTAAATTTTAATTGAGCAGTTCTAGTTCGTATTTAATTTTGTTTACTTTTGCAGAGATATGAAGAAGATTAAATTGGAAATAGTTGCACTTTCGCACAGTATTACACAAACGCATTCTTATGCAGTAGTACTTGGTGAATTAAATGGTTTGCGCAGACTACCAATAGTAATAGGTGGATTTGAAGCACAAGCAATTGCAGTAGCACTTGAACACATGCAACCAAGCCGCCCCCTCACTCATGATCTCATGAAAAACTTCATGAATTCTTTTGGCATTGAACTTCAAGAAATTATTATTAGCGATTTACAAGAAGGTATTTTTTACTCTAAATTAGTTTGTTTTACGGCAAACGATACAATAGAAATTGATAGTCGTACCAGTGACGCACTAGCATTAGCAGTTCGCTTTAGTTGTCCTATTTATACCTACGAACATATTTTAGAAAATGCTGGAATTTTAATGGACGATAACTCCAATAAAAAATCAACTACTGAATCTTTAAATACAGAAGAATTTAATTCAGATCACGAAAACCTCAGCAGTTTAGGAATCGAAGAACTACAAATTTTACTTAACGAAGTATTAGAACAAGAAGATTATATTAGAGCCATTTCCATACGCGACGAGATTCAAAAAAGAAAAAAATAGCACTGTTGTATGGTAGCATTCCCCAACTGCAAAATCAACCTAGGACTGCAAATCACGCAAAAAAGGGCTGATGGATACCATAATATTGAAACTGTTTTTTATCCAATTGCTTTCAATGATATTTTAGAAATTATTCCAACAAATAACCATAATAATATTGAATACAATAGTTCTGGAATTCCGATCATTGGAAATAATGAAGACAATCTTTGCATCAAAGCCTATCATCTATTAAAAAAAGATTTTCCACAAATTCCTTCCATTCAAATGCATTTGCACAAAAACATTCCAATGGGTGCCGGACTTGGTGGCGGTAGTGCAGATGGTAGTTTTGTTTTGAAAATGATGAACCAACAATTTCAATTACAATTATCCGACACACAACTTATTGAATATGCAATGTTATTAGGAAGTGATTGTCCTTTTTTTATTTTGAATACCCCTTGTATTGGTAGAGGTAGAGGAGAAATTTTAACTCCAATTGTACTCGATCTTTCCGCATATAAAATACTAATCATCAACCCCGGCATTCATATTAATACAGGTTGGGCCTTTTCTCAAATAATACCCTCTCAACCAAAATTGTCGATTGAACAAATCATTCAACAACCCATTGAGACTTGGAAAGGACAATTAATAAATGATTTTGAATTGCCAGTTTGCAAACAATATCCTGAAATTGCTACACTAATTACCCAATTATACAATGCCAATGCAGTGTATGCAGCACTTTCAGGAAGCGGCAGTTCGGTTTTTGCACTATTTGAAAAATTAGAATCCATACAACTTTCATTTCCAGATCATTACTATACCAAGCTAGTTGATTAGATTTTATCTAACAAAATGGCATAATCATTAGACAATTTCAACTATTACAGGATAGTTTACAATTGACTAGCAGAAATTTGCGAATTATGTAGTAAATTGCCTGGGTCGATTGCCCGCCAAATATTTCCTGAATATAAATAATTCGGTTGTGTATGCTTGATACTAAAAACAAGCAAGGATTATATGATCCTTCGTTTGAACATGATGCCTGCGGTATTGGTTTTGTAGCCAATATTAAAGGAAACAAATCGCACCAGTATATTTCTGATGCCTTGACTGTATTGGAAAATATGGAACACCGTGGCGCCTGTGGTTGCGAAAACAATACAGGCGATGGAGCTGGAATTATGCTTCAAATTCCCCATGAGTTTTTCTTTGACGAATGCTTACACCTTGGTATTACGCTACCAGAATATGGTAAATACGGTGTTGGATTCTTGTTTTTTTCAAAAGAAATCAGTGTTCGAGAAGAGTGTAGAGATATTTTTAATAGAGCAGCAGAAAAACTCGGTTTAGAAATCATTGGATACAGAAGGGTTCCTGTTAACAGAACAGATATTGGACCTACTGCACTATCTGTAGAACCTTGTATGGAACAGGTTTTCATTGCTTGTCCAGACCACATTCATGACCCTGAAGCATTTGAACGCAAATTATTTGTTCTTAGAAACTATGCAACGCATACCATTCAAAATTCAGTTAAAAAAGACCAAATAGGTTTCTATTTATCTTCTTTATCATATAAAACAATTATTTACAAAGGACAATTAACCAGTTTACAAGTTCGTAACTATTTTCCTGACTTGAGTGATAAAAGAGTGGTTTCTGCTTTTGGATTAGTGCATTCTCGTTTTGCAACTAATACTTTCCCTTCTTGGAAATTGGCACAACCTTTTAGATATATTGCTCACAACGGCGAAATCAATACACTACAAGGAAACTTAAACTGGTTACGTACCAGTGAAAAAGATTTTACTTCTCCATTTTTTTCAAAAGAAGAAATGGATATGTTACTTCCTATTGTAACCAATGGCCAGTCTGACTCTGCAAGTTTAGACAATATGATTGAACTACTCACATTAACGGGTCGTTCCTTGCCACATGTAATGATGATGCTAATTCCAGAAGCATGGGATGGCAATAAAGACATGGATGCCATTAAAAAAGCATTCTATGAATTCCACGCTTGCTTTATGGAACCTTGGGATGGTCCAGCTTCTATTTCATTTACAGATGGAAAAATTATTGGCGCCACACTTGATAGAAATGGATTAAGACCTTCTAGATACTGTGTTACCAATGACGACCGTGTAATCATGGCTTCTGAAACAGGTGTATTACCAATTGATCCGTCAACAATCATTGAAAAGGGCCGACTACAACCAGGTAAGATGTTTGTTGTAGATATGGAACAAGGTCGTATTATTAGTGACGAAGAATTAAAACAAGATATTTGTTCGCATAAACCATATGCAGAATGGCTCAATAAATATAAAATCCGCTTAGAAGAACTTCCAGAACCAAGGGTAATGTTTACCCATTTAGAACAAGACCAAGTATTTAAATACCAAAAAGTATTTGGCTATTCAACTGAAGATCTAGACAATATTATTGCGCCAATGGCTATTGATGGAAAAGAACCTATTGGCTCAATGGGAACCGACACACCATTAGCAATATTGAGCGATGAACCACAACATTTAAGCAGTTATTTTAAACAATTATTTGCACAAGTAACCAACCCTCCTATTGATCCTATTCGTGAAAGAATGGTGATGTCTTTAGTAACATTTGCAGGAAGTACTGGAAATTTATTAGTAGAAGATCCACTGGCTTGTCATGTGGTTGCTTTACAACAACCTGTTTTAAATAACCACGAGTTAGAAAAAATTAGAAGTATTGATACGGGTGTGTTTCAAGCAAAAACACTCCAAACATATTTTAGGGCTGATGGAAAACCAGGATCACTCAAAAAAGGTCTTGATCGTTTGTGTAGATATGCTGTGGATTCAGTAGAAGATGGATTTGAAGTACTTATTTTAACTGATCGCGCCATTGATTCAGACCACGCACCTATTCCATCCTTAATTGCTACAGCAGCTGTACACCATCACTTAATTAGAAAAGGACTACGCGGTCAAGTAGGAATTATTGTGGAAGCAGGAGATGTTTGGGAAGTACACCATTTTGCTTGCTTGATAGGATTTGGTGCAACCGCAATCAATCCATATTTAGCCCTTTCTACCATTCGCGATATGCGTTTAAGTGGAAAAATGCAAACAACACTTGAACCAGATTACCTAAAGAAAAATTATATCAAAGCCGTTAACGAAGGGCTTTTGAAAGTGTTTTCTAAAATGGGTATTTCAACTTTGCAGTCTTATCAAGGCGCACAGATTTTTGAAATCATTGGCTTAAATAGCGAAGTAGTTGATACCTATTTTACTGGTGCTACTTCACGAATTCAAGGAATGGGATTAGACGAAATTGCAAGAGAAACTTTATCAAAACATTTCTTTGCATTTAGTAGAAAAGAAATTCCTGTAGACCGTTTACCAGTTGGTGGTATCTATCAATGGAAACGCAAAGGTGAATTCCATTTATTCAATCCACAAACCATCCATTTATTACAACATTCTACGCAGTCTAATGACTACGAGACCTTTAAAAAATATAGCAAACTTGTAAATGATCAGGCAGTGAAAGCTTGTACCATTAGAAGTCAGTTTCAATTTAAACGCAATCTTCCTGCCATTTCAATTGATGAAGTAGAACCAGCAGAAAGTATTTATAAACGTTTTGCATCTGGTGCTATGTCGTTTGGTTCCATTTCATGGGAAGCACATACTACACTTGCTATTGCCATGAATCGTTTGGGCGGAAAAAGCAATACAGGAGAAGGTGGAGAAGACGAAATGCGTTTTACAAAAATGGAAAATGGAGATTCCATGCGTTCGTCAATTAAACAAGTAGCTTCAGCACGATTTGGTGTGACTAGTTATTATTTATCAGAAGCCGACGAATTACAAATTAAAATGGCGCAAGGTGCAAAACCTGGCGAAGGCGGACAATTGCCCGGACACAAAGTAGATGATTGGATTGGTAAAACCCGACACTCTACACCAGGTGTTGGATTAATTTCACCACCTCCGCACCATGATATCTATTCTATTGAAGATCTAGCGCAATTAATATTCGATTTAAAGAATGCCAACAGAGCTGCCAGAATCAATGTAAAATTGGTTTCTAAAGCTGGTGTTGGAACCATTGCGGCCGGCGTTGCAAAAGCAAAAGCAGATGTAGTTTTAATTTCTGGTTTTGATGGCGGAACAGGTGCATCACCAATTAGTTCTATCAAACACGCCGGTTTGCCTTGGGAATTAGGTTTAGCAGAAGCTCATCAAACATTGGTAAAGAACAAGTTACGTAGCAGAGTTGTTTTACAAGCAGATGGTCAAATGAAAACCGGTAGGGATATTGCTGTTGCAGCATTTTTAGGTGCCGAAGAATGGGGTGTTGCCACAGCGGCACTAATTGTAGAAGGATGTATTATGATGCGCAAATGCCATTTAAATACCTGTCCTGTTGGAGTAGCAACACAAGACCCAGAACTACGCAAAAGATTTAAGGGAGACCCTGATCATATTGTAAACTTCTTCAAGTTTATTACAGAAGAACTTCGAGAAATCATGGCTGAGTTAGGCTATAGAACGGTTAATGAAATGATAGGACAGGTTGAAAACCTTGAAATGAGAGAAGGTATTAATCATTGGAAATCTGGCAAATTAGATTTGAGTCCAATACTATATAAAGAACCTGCCGAAGCAACAACTGGTTTATACAACCAAGAAACGCAAGACCATGGTTTAAGCGAAGTATTAGATTGGCAATTACTAAAAATAGCGCAACCTGCTATTGATCATTTAGAGCGCGTTCAAGGTAGTTTCTTAATAAAAAATACCGATAGAACCGTTGGTACAATTGTATCAAACGAAATAACCAAAAAATACAAAGCAGCTGGCTTACCAGATGACACCATCCATTTTAATTTCACAGGTACTGCCGGACAAAGTTTCGGCGCATTCAATGCCAAAGGAATTACACACGAATTAGAAGGAGATGCGAATGATTATTTTGGAAAAGGATTGAGTGGTGCTAAATTAATAGCATACCCCGATAAAAAAGCAATTTTTGTTCCTGAAGAAAATAGTATTATTGGTAACACCGCATTTTATGGCGCAACCAGTGGCGAAGCATATATCCGCGGAAAAGCTGGTGAACGTTTCTGTGTTAGAAATTCAGGCGCGAATGTGGTTGTAGAAGGTGTAGGAGACCATGGATGTGAATACATGACTGGAGGTAACGCAGTTATTCTTGGCAATACAGGTAGAAACTTTGCAGCAGGCATGAGCGGTGGCATTGCTTATATATATGATACCAAAGGAGATTTTGCAACAAAATGCAATATGGAAATGGTTGACTTAGACCCACTTGATCAAGAAGACGCAATCGTATTAAATGATTTAATAACCAAACACTATGCATATACAGCAAGTAGTATTGCGAAGTTTGTATTAGGCGATTTCGAAAATCAATTGAAAAACTTTATTAAAGTATTTCCAAAAGATTATAAGCAAGTGGTGTTAGAAAAAAGAAAAAACAGCGGCGTAATTTCAGGCAATTAAGCAAAGAACAAACATTGATCTATCAAATCAACTAATATGGGCAAACCAACAGGTTTTATAGAATTTACAAGAGAACTACCAAGCAAACGACCAGTAGCGGAACGTTTGCATGATTATAAGGAATTTGTACAACAATTACCAGAACAGAAATTAAACGAACAGTCTGGAAGATGCATGAATTGTGGCGTTCCTTTTTGTCATAGCGGATGTCCTTTAGGAAATATCATTCCTGAATTCAATGATGCGGTATACAAAAAAAGCTGGGCAGAAGCATATGATATTTTAAGTTCAACTAATAATTTTCCAGAGTTCACTGGAAGGATTTGCCCTGCTCCTTGCGAAAGCGCATGTGTTTTAGGTATTAATCAACCTCCTGTAACCATTGAAGAAATTGAAAAGCATATTATAGAAATAGCTTTTGAAAAAGGATTTGTAAAAGCACATAAACCCAATATTCGTTCAGGTAAGAAAGTAGCCGTAATTGGCTCTGGTCCTGCCGGACTTGCCACAGCAGCACAATTAAATTATGCTGGCCATTCTGTAACCGTTTTCGAAAGAGACGATGCAGCAGGTGGATTATTGCGTTATGGCATTCCAGATTTCAAATTAGAAAAATGGGTAATTGACAGACGTATTAGTTTAATGGAAGAAGAAGGTATTGTTTTTAAGTGTAATTCAAACGTAGGCGTGAATGTTAGCATTAACGATTTACTTCGTGAATTTAATGCAATTGTTTTAGCTGGGGGCTCAACCATTCCTAGAGATCTTCCTATAATTGGCAGAGAATTAAATGGCGTTTATTTTGCCATGGAATTCTTAAAACAACAAAACAAAAGAGTTGCCAATAAACAAGTTGAAGCCGCAGATTTACAAGCTTCTGGCAAAAACGTAGTGGTAATTGGCGGTGGTGATACAGGAAGTGATTGTGTAGGAACTTCAAACAGACAAGGTGCTATTTCTGTTACACAGTTTGAATTATTACCTAAACCACCGGAATCAAGAACTTCAAATATGCCTTGGCCAACTTACCCTATGACATTAAAAATCACTTCTTCGCACGAAGAAGGTGCTAATCGTCAATGGGCTGTTGCAACTAAATCATTTAATGCCGACGAACAAGGAAATTTAAAATCGCTAACAATAGTTGATTTAGAATGGACTTTATCTACCGATGGCAGACCAGCTAAGTTTACAGAAAGAGCTGGAAGCGAAAGGGATATCCCATGTGAATTGGCTTTACTAGCCATGGGATTTGTTCATCCTCAACACGAAGGCCTCATTAAACAATTAGGTGTTGATTTAGATGACAGAGGTAATATTAAGGCCGATGAAAAACAATTTCAAACCAATATTCAAAAAATATTTACTGCTGGCGACATGCGTCGTGGACAATCTTTGGTAGTTTGGGCCATTAGCGAAGGACGTGAATGTGCAAGAAAAGTAGATATTTACTTAAATGGCAGTTCTCTATTAGAAACAAAAGACCATAGCCATATTGCAACCACATAATATATAAACACTAATATTTTACTAGAAACCTGTTTGATTAATTATCAAACAGGTTTCTTTTTTTAGAATATTTTCTAACTTTTCTGGTTACTATTTAGAGGATTTTCGAAATTACAATCTAATTACTCACATTAAATTAAATTATATGTTTACTTTTTTGTAATTTTTAATGCATTTATTAGTAATTTAGCATTAGATAATTAATATTATTATTTATTCTAATGCTAAATTAAAAATTAAAAAAAATGAAACAACATTCAATTCAAAGAGTCGCACCATTTCTTGCGTTGCTAATTGTAGCAATAGCCGCAATTTTTGTTCCAACACTTCCTGCCTTTAACGATGGAGGTAAATATAGTTCAGCAGATATTAGCTGGATGATAGTTGCAACTGCACTCGTTTTTTTAATGACGCCTGCACTTGCCTTTTTTTACGGAGGAATGGTTCATCGTAAAAATATCATCTCAACAATGATGAAAAGTATAGTAGCGACAGGTGTTGTTAGTATTGTTTGGGTAGTTGTAGGTTATAGTTTATGTTTTGGTGATAGCATTGGAGGATTTATTGGAAACCCTGCTACACACTTTATGTTTAAAGGAGTTGCATCTGGCGCACCATGGAGTTTAGCTCCCACTATCCCATTGAGTTTGTTTGCATTATTTCAATTAATGTTTGCCATTATTACGCCAGGATTGGTGGTAGGTGCAGTTGCTGAACGTGTTCGCTTTACATCATACACTTTGTTTATATTATTATTCAGTTTATTAGTTTATGCTCCAATTGCACATTGGACATGGCATCCAGAAGGATTCCTATTTAAAATGGGTGCTTTAGATTTTGCTGGAGGAACTGTAGTTCATATATCAGCAGGATGTGCTGCATTAGCAGGAGCACTTGTATTAAAGCGTCGTCAATCTCATATTGAACAACAAGAAATACCACCAGCAAATATTCCATATGTATTAATTGGTACAGGATTACTATGGTTTGGTTGGTTTGGTTTCAATGCAGGTTCTGCTGGAGCAGCAAACGCATTGGCAGTATCTGCTTTTGCAACAACAAACACAGCAGCTGCTGCGGCAGGTTTATCTTGGATGTTCTTTGATGTATTACGTGGAAAAAAACCATCTGTATTAGGTTTTTGTATTGGAGCAGTAGTTGGCTTAGTTGCCATTACACCAGCAGCTGGATTTGTAGCAATTCCTCAAAGTATTTTCATAGGATTTATTGCGGCCATTATTTCAAACATGGCTGTTCATTATAAAGCAAAATCAAGTCTTGACGATACACTAGATGTATTTCCATGTCATGGTTTAGGAGGAATGGTTGGTATGATAATGACCGGAATTTTCGCTACCAAAAATGTAAATGGTGGCGGAAATGATGGTTTACTTTATGGTAACCCTAGTTTCTTCTTTATTCAATTAAAAGCGTTAGCAATAGTAGTAGCCTACAGCTTTACTGTTTCTTTATTGATTTTCAAATTCATTGATATTGTATTGCCATTACGTGTTAGTATAGAAGATGAAACACTAGGATTAGATGCTTCTCAACACAACGAAAAATATGGTAGAAGACCAGAATTAGCTTAGTTAAAAAAAATAAGGTACAGTCATATACTAAACTTCTGACCAAGTTTAGTGACTGTACCCATTTATTAATCATAAAACCAATAGCAATGTTAAAGAAAATTCTAGCAGTAACCATCGTATGCGCAAGCTTTATTTCAGCAAATGCACAAACAGATTCAACTAAAAAAGCAACCACAACCTTTACTGGTTCTGTTGATGGCTATTATCGTTACAATTTTGCAGACCCATCAGGAAAAACAAACAATTTAACAAGTTTTACCAATTCACAGAGTTCTTTTGAATTGGGTATGGCTTCAGTTAAAATAGACCATTCAGTAGGAAAGGTTTCTGCAACAGCCGATCTTGGATTTGGCAAACGCGCACAAGAATTTTCTTACAATGATGCAAGTACATTAGTAGCTGTTAAACAATTAACTATTAGCTATGCACTAAGTGATAAATTTAAACTAACCATGGGTAAATGGGCAACCCATGTTGGATATGAACTATTAGATGCTTATGCTAATAGAAATTACAGTATGTCTTATGGATTTTCTTATGGTCCATTTTTTCATACTGGTTTAAAGGCCGACATTTCTTTAGGAGGCAAAAGCGCTTTAATGTTAGGTGTTGCTAATCCAACAGACTATTCTACTACCACATCTGGAAACAAAGTAGCACTTGCACAATTTAGTACTGCATCTAAATCAGATAAGTTCAAATTATACTTAAATTATCAAGGTGGTGTAACTGGTACAAAAGCAGGGTTCAATCAAATAGACCTTGTATTAAATGGTGTTTTGAGTTCTCAGTTTAGTATTAATTACGATGGAACAATCGCTACAACAAAAACAAATGGCGTTAGCAAAAATTGGTCTAGCAATGCATTGTATTTAAATTTCGATCCAACAAGTTGTTTCGGATTAACACTTCGTGGTGAATATTTTGATGATAAAAAATCAGTTTCTGCAGGTGCATTTGGTTCTTCTGTTTTTGCAACCACACTTACTGCAAATATCAAAATTGATAACCTTACTATCATGCCTGAACTTCGTTTAGACAATGGAAGTAATCCTATTTTCTTTAAAGGAACAGGCGCTGCAACCACTGGTACCACAGGATTTATTTTGGCAGCTGTTTACAAATTCTAATTTGAATTTTATCATTTATTAAACATTAAACACTTAATACAATGTTTTAAGCTACGGAAACTACACCTTACAAGTGGTTATCACGCGGTCTTTTGATGTAATGGTATATCAACTAACAAAATCAAAGAAATTGAAATAAGTAATTACCATTTTAACTGTTAAGATTTTAGGATTCTTAAAATACATGATTCAATTCAAAGAACATAAAAGAGAGAGGAAGTATCATTCATTTGATACTTCCTCTCTCTTTTATATTAGTATTATAAATCTTTAACCAATAATTACTCACCATCTAGCTTTCTAATTTTATTTTGAGTGATGCTTTGTTTATTATCAAATTGTATATTTTGATGCCATCTTTTAAAATTTAATAAGGCATTTATTTACTACAATTATTCTTATTTTTTTAAAAAACAGTCGTAAAAATGCCATTTTTGAAAAAAAAATAAAAATATTTTAATTTTTTTTCAAAATATTTCCTGCTCAATAATTTGATATTTCATTAGCATTATTGACAAATACTTAGTCTATAATTAAAAAAAGATATTTTATTTTTTAGTTTTTAATTGAAATTAATTTCAACAGCTTAAAACAGACACACTTTATGTTTTTTTATAATTTGTTTTATTGGTTTCACAGCGCTTCATGATTTTGTAATTATCAAATATTTGCCTTCAATTTGTGAAATATTAATAACAAATAAAAATCTATACAATGTTTTTACTAGCCACTCAAATTGCTAATAATTCTTTAAACGAAAGTCCATTAGTAATTGTTGGAATTACCGCTTGTGTTATTTCCATCGTTTTATTATTATGGAAAAACGAAGCAAAAGCTTCTATTTAAAATATACGCTTAGCCATATTTTATTAGCAACCCATGAGGTTGCTTTTTTTTGCATATAATAAAAAAAACAGCATTTATCATAAATTGTACCTAAGTTAGAAAAATGAAATGGTTAAAGAATCTTATAAGTGTTGTTTACTGTATTTATGCATTTGCAATTTTCATTGTACTAACATTTTTCTTTTTCCCATTTGTGATGTTATCTCTCCTATTTGGCAAAGTAACTGGCGGCAATATCATCTATCAAATATGTAAACTTTGGGCTGGTATATGGTATTTTTTTATTGGCATACAACACAAAGAGATTTATGAGCACCCACATGATGACGCTAAACAATATATATACGTAGCCAATCATATTTCATATATAGATATCCCGCCTATATTACTCATTATACGTAACCCCATGCGAATCTTGGGTAAATACGAAACAGTTAAAATACCCGTGTTTGGATGGATTTATAAGGCTGCAGTAATATTAGTAGATAGACGCGACGCTAGTACCCGGGCAAAGAGCGTTCGAGCCTTAAAAGCGGCTATAAACAATAATATTTCCATATTTATATATCCTGAAGGCACTTTTAACGAAACTGCCGCTCCACTAAAATCATTTTTTGATGGTGCATTTAGAATTGCCATTGAAACACAAACCCCTATCAAGCCATTAATATTGATTGATACCCTCGAACGGTTACATTATAACTCTATATTTTCGTTAACTCCAGGCAAAAGCAGGGTTGTTTATTTAGAAGAAATTGATGTGGTCGGATTAACACTTCAAGACATTTCAGTATTAAAAGAAAAAGTTTTTAATATAATGGATGCTGGTTTACGCAGATATCGCGAATATCCTTCTATTTAAACCGAAAGCAACTTATCTTAGCCATATTAGAATCATGGCCAGTCAAACTCAAATAAATAGCTTCGCTTTCAATGCAAATCAACCAACTGTTTTTGCAGAGGTGATTATTCCTTTGGCTTTACCCAAAAACTATACCTGGTCTGTTCCGTTTGAATTTCAAGATGCCATACAAATAGGCATTCGTGTAGAAGTTGTTTTGGGAAAACACAAAAAATATGCAGGGATAGTTAAACGGATTTTTAATACGCCTCCAGAAGGCTTTAATCCCAAACCACTTTTAAACTTATTAGACTCAGAACCTTTGGTGCATCCCGAACAATTACAGTTATGGGAATGGATGGCAAAATATTATCTATGCACAGAAGGCGATGTTATGCAGGCTGCTGTGCCCGCTAATTTAAAATTATCAAGCGAGAGTATCTTAATATGGAATGAGGAAAGAGAAGCGGGTTTATTTGACTTAAATGACGAAGAATATATTGTTGCAGAAGCACTGGAATTAAAAAAAGAATTGCGGATATCTGAAGTACAACAATTACTCGACAGTTCTCATGTATATCCGATTATTAAAAAATTAATTGACAAACAAATTTGTCATGTTTGGGAAGAACTTAAGCAGAAATACCAAGTAAAAAAACAAACCTATGTTTTGTTACATACTAATTATTTTGCTGAAGAAAAATTAGCGGAACTACTTAACAATTTTACTAAGGCACCCAAACAAATGGAATTGCTTTTAGCCTATTTACATTTATTAAAAACTGAAGGTGAAGTTTCACAACCTGAACTTTTAAAAAAATCAAACGCCTCTCCTGCTCAACTAAAAGCATTGGTAGAAAAAGGAATTTTATTATTAGAAAAAAGAGCCGTTGATCGCTTACCACAATTAGCAAAAAACAATACCCTTAATTTTAATTTATCTGATGCACAACAAAACGCGTTAAATGAAATAACTGATTGTTTTACAAAAAAAGATGTGTGTCTACTACATGGTGTAACTGCTAGCGGTAAAACCCAACTTTATATCCATTTAATTGAACAAGCAATTAAAGAAGGGAATCAGGTATTGTATTTACT
>Ga0194037_1000448_pt1 | contig 31998 bp, 31 predicted proteins | sample JunL306m_MetaG_FD_148653 | JGI IMG/M metagenome (GOLD analysis project Ga0194037, IMG submission 148653) | Anoxic zone freshwater microbial communities from boreal shield lake in IISD Experimental Lakes Area, Ontario, Canada - Jun2016-L304-6m | ecosystem: Environmental > Aquatic > Freshwater >...
ACTGCAGCAATCTATTCATGAAACTAATTTCTGCTTTTCTCCGGCTGATCCGTTGGCCAAACCTTTTGTTCATTGTGCTCACACAATGGCTCTTTGTTTATGCCATCATTGGTTCAAAGACCGACCTGGGTATGGCCAGTCATTTTCATCCCCAGATCTTTTGTTTGCTGGTGATCGCTACAGTGATTATTGCCGCAGCAGGATATATCATCAATGATTATTTCGACCTGAATATTGATTCGATCAATAAGCCTGCAAAACTGGTCATCGATAAACTGATCAAAAGAAGATGGGCGATCATGTGGCATGTTATGCTTTCGGTTGCTGGGGTAGCCATTAGTTTTTATATCGATTACAAAGCTGGTACTTATTGGTTGGGCCTCACCAACCTGGTATGCGTATTCCTGCTTTTTGGATATTCCATTACCTTAAAGAAGAAATTGCTGAGTGGCAATATCCTGATCTCGCTGCTCACGGCCTGGGTGATCCTGGTCGTATTTTTTCAATACCCTGCTTTCATACAATTCCAAGATGCACATGAGAATTTGATCAGGACAACCTATCATAGTAGTCTTACCCGGATCAGTTTTTTATACGCCGGTTTCGCTTTTGTGATCTCACTGATCAGGGAGGTATTAAAAGATATGGAAGACCGGGAAGGGGATGAAAAATATGGCTGCCATACAATGCCCATTCAATGGGGAATTCCTGCCAGTAAAGTATTTGTAGCGGTTTGGATCATCGTGTTGATCGCTGTATTAGTGATCGTTCAATTTTATGTGTTGCCATTTGGATGGTGGTGGAGTGCGCTTTATTGTATACTCCTGATCATCTTGCCGCTGGTCTTGGTATTGAAAAAACTTTACCAGGCCAATATAGCAGCGGATTATCATCGGTTAAGCGTTTATGTAAAGTTGATCATGCTTACCGGAATACTATCCATGTTGTTTTTTAAAATTTATTCTTAACCTGTTTCAACCGGCGCACAATACCGGTTGCCCGTTGTATGCAAAAAATCATTCTTGCCTCTCAATCACCCCGGCGCAAACAACTGTTGGAATGGGCCGAAATCCCTTTTGATGTACAGGTGCCTGATACCGATGAATCATTTCCCGCAGGAAATAGCACTGCAGAAACTGCGATTTATATAGCCAGAGAAAAAGCCAGAGCAGTTAAGCTTTTCCATCAGCATTCTTCCATTCCCATTTTGGCAGCCGATACGATTGTGGTACTGGGTAATTCCATCATAGGTAAACCGACAGACCGGGAAGATGCCATTAGGATCTTGTCGGCGCTGTCTGGACAACATCATCAAGTGATCACCGGCGTTGTGATCCTGCAAGGCGATCAGGAAATTGCATTTGCCGATACAACCGATGTATTGTTTCACGAACTGAGTGCCACACAGATCAGTTATTATGTGGATACTTATCAGCCTTATGATAAAGCCGGAGCCTATGCCATTCAGGAATGGATAGGCGTGGTGGGCATTAAAAAAGTTACCGGCGATTTTTACAATGTAATGGGATTGCCCATCAGCAGGGTAGTACAGGCGTTACAAGAATTGGAACAGGAGAAAAAAACATCAGCCTAGCGATCTTTTTCCCCTGATGGAATCCATTTGAGTTTTTACCTTTCGGTTCATTTGTACCCCATGACTGAAAGGCTTCTTCAATATATCTGGCAATTCCAGCAGTATAACCATTCGCAGTTAACCACCCTCGAATCTGAATTACTGCAAGTATCCCATCCCGGTAGTTTCAATACCAATCAGGGCCCCGATTTTCTGGATGCAAAGATCAGGATCAACAATACCACCTGGGCAGGAAGCATAGAACTTCATTTGTTGAGTTCCCACTGGAAAGTTCATGGCCATTCCAATGACCATCATTATAATAATGTGATCCTCCATGTGGTATGGGTACATGATACCGAACTGCATTTGCCATTTTCTACACTGGAATTGCAGCACCGTGTACCCAAATGGTTACTCCAACAATATCAGGCATTGATGCAAAATCCGGGTTTTATTCCTTGTGAAAACAGGATTCAAACAATACAGGAACTGATCTGGGTTTCCTGGAAAACCAGGCTGCTGGTGGAGCGGATGATGGATAAAACAGCACATATAGTCACTTGGCTCCAAGAAAATAAATTTCATTGGGAAGCAACGCTGTGGTGGTTGATGGCAAGAAATTTTGGGGCTGTTGTCAATAGCGATGCATTTGAACAGATCGCGAGGTCAATTCCTTTATCCATTTTATCGAAACATAAGCATCAGATCCATCAGGTAGAAGCCCTTTTATTCGGACAGGCGGGCTTGTTGCAAGGCAATTTTGAAGAGCATTATCCCATCATGCTTCAGAAAGAATACCGGTTCTTAATGAAGAAATATTCCCTGCAAAAACCCAAGGTAAATATCAAGATGCTTCGGATGAGGCCATCAAATTTTCCTACGGTTCGACTTGCTCAATTGGCCATGCTGGTGCACCAATCGGCCCATCTGTTTTCAAAATTCATTGACATGAGTGATTTGCAGGAAGTAAAGCAATTGCTTGAAGTTACGGCCAATGATTACTGGCATGTACATTATGTATTTGATAATCTTGCAAAATTCAATGAAAAAAAACTGGGCAGTCAAATGATCAATCATATCCTGATCAATACACTGGTGCCCATCTGTTTTGCCTATGGCGACCACCAACAGAATAGCCAACTAAAGGAAAAAGCCATGCATTGGTTGCAGCAATTACCGGCTGAAAAAAATTCAATATGCCGGGGCTATGAATTATTGGGAATAGCCAATCATTCGGCCTTTGATTCCCAAGCCCTCCTACAATTGAAACAACAGTATTGCCAAAAAAAACGATGTCTGGATTGCAGTATCGGGAATAAACTGCTGTGTGCTCAATAATTGATCAAACCCTTACCAATTATAGGAAATGACCTGCTGAATATCGGGATGCAGGCTCCTGGCTACCGGGCAGGTATCTCCGGTTCTTTCCAAGATCAGCCTGTCTTTTTCATCCAGCTGTAAGGTGGCCGGAAACTGAAGGCTGACTTCAATCTTCCCGATCCTGCGGGGATCAGAAACCATATGTTTCGTTACTGAAATAGTAGTGCCGGCAAGATCAATATTCATATCGGCAGATTTGATGCCCATCGTGGTGATGATGCAGGTGGCCAGGGCTACGCAAACGGTGTCGGTTGGACTAAACCTTTCGCCTTTACCCTTGTTATCAGATGGAGCATCAGTTTCAATTACGGTGCCACTTTGGGTATGCGTGCAGGAACACCTAAGTTGGCCTTGGTAAACAATAGAAGCGGTCATTTGTTAAATTTTAATATTTTAGAATTAATGATGACAGATATGCAGCAGTTAACCATACAAATGTATCATCTTTAGTGTGTACATAGTTTTTTTGATTAATTTTACGAAAGTAAACAGCGTACATGAAACAACTCATATTTATCTTGCTGGCAATAAGTCTTTCACCTGCGGTGATGGCACAGGAACCAACTAAAAAGCCTAAAAGCAAAAAAGAGCAGAAAAGGGACCGTATCAATGCGCTCGCCCGGCAGGAGGAAGAAGGGATCATAGCGTATAAAAAACATTTTGCTACCGGACTGAAACTGAGCAATGATGGCTATGGTTTTTTTCTGGAGAAAGGGAAGGCTAAATCTGTTAAAAAGGCCATGCTGTTTCAATTTGAATTTGATGAACGCAAGCATCCAAAAGAAGTAAAAAGAAGAACAGCATTTGGATCCGGCGCTGCTTTAAGTTATGGCAAACTGAATTTCTTTTACCCGGTTAAACTCGGTGTGCAGGAGCAGTTCTTGCTGGGAAATAAAAGCAATAAAAATGGAGTGAGTGTAACAGGTAATATCGGAGCAGGATTATGTATTGGTCTATTAAGGCCTTATGAGATTCAGATCATGGATACATCAGGTAAACGCCGATATGTGCAATATAATTCTCCTGATAGTGCTTATTTCCTAAATGCCTTTGGAGACCCCAATACAACCGGTCCTAGTTTTGGAACGGGTTGGAACCACCTGAAGATCACTCCTGGCATCTACATTAAGCCAGCACTCCGGTTCGATTATGGCAGTTATAATGAGATGATCAATGCAATTGAGGTGGGTGTGTGTGCAGAGATCTATTCAAAAAAAATACCACAGATGCTTTATAATAAACAAAAGCAGTTTTTCTTTTCGGCATATTTTTCTTTGATCTTCGGAAAAAGAAAAGGGCATTGATTGTAGTACATCATTCCAATAATAATCAGAACATTTCATGAGTGAATCGCAGATAAAAGATACCATAACAGAAACAATTCCTAAAACTTCAGAATTAACGAAACCCAACTGGTTAAGGGTTAAACTGCCGATAGGAGAAGAATACAGGCATGTGCGCAACCTCGTAGACAAGCACCAGCTGCATACGATCTGCGTGAGTGGTAATTGTCCAAATATGGGCGAATGCTGGGGAGAAGGAACAGCAACCTTCATGATCCTGGGTAATATTTGTACCCGCAGTTGCGGATTTTGTAATGTAGCCACGGGAAGACCATTGGAAGTTGACTGGAACGAACCCCAACGGGTAGCCGAAGCTATTCACCTGATGCGGGTGAAACATGCGGTGATCACTTCGGTTGATCGCGATGAACTCCCCGACGGCGGCAGCATCATCTGGCAAAATACCATTCGGGCAGTAAAAGCACTGAATCCCGAAACCACACTGGAGACCCTGATCCCCGATTTTAAAGCTGAGAAAGAAAATATTCAGCGCATCATTGATGCCGCACCAGAACTGGTGAGTCATAATATTGAAACCACAGAAAGGCTTACCAAACAGGTACGCATACAGGCCAAATACTGGCAAAGCATGGAAACCCTGCAAATACTGAAAGATGCCGGTATGCGCACCAAGAGTGGCATTATGCTCGGACTGGGAGAAGCCAAGGACGAAGTGATCAAAACCCTAACCGACCTGCGCAACAGCCATGTTGATGTGGTCACCATTGGTCAGTACCTGCAACCTACCAAGAAGCATTTGCTGGTTGAACGATTTGTTCATCCGGATGAGTTTGCCGAATTCAGAGAGATCGGATACCAATTGGGATTTGATTATGTGGAAAGCGGCCCATTGGTACGTTCCAGCTATCACAGTGAAAAACATGTGATCGCCGGATGGGGCAGGGGAATATGGGAAGCCGAGAAAGCCAATCAGGCGGAATGATCGTGTACCAGTAATCGTTAGTCTTACAAAATAATCATTGTCATGAGCGGATCACTACTTTACGAAACAGATGCCTGGATCATCTGTGTTTTCTTATTGGTGGGGATGCTGGGTATGCTTTACCTGGGCTTATTTTTTCGTCGCAGATTTCAGAAAACGATTGAAGGTGGTTTAGGGGCTATAGAATCGGCCTTATTCGGACTGTTGGCACTTATCCTGGCATTTACTTTCGGACAAGCAGATTCGCGGTATAATCAGCGCAGGGGAGTGGTGATAGAAGAAGCCAATGATATCGGCACAGCCATCCTTAGGTCTGATATGTATGTTGATTCAGAACGCGTGGCATTCAGGAATGATTTTTTAAAGTATGTGCATAGCAGGATCAGTTTTTATGAATCGGGAAGAAATTTAGAAACGATCAAGCAATCAAACGACAGTAGTAATCTGTATACTTCCAGGCTTTGGAACCGGGCTACCCGTTTGTCTAAAGATCCGGCTAATCTGGCTGCCAGTAACCAAATGATACCTGCGCTCAATACCATGATCGATATTACCACTACCCGGAATGCAGCCTTAGAAGCTACCTTACCAGAGTCGATCCTTTTATTGCTTTTTTCACTTTCCCTGATCTGTTGTTTCTTCATTGGTTACTCGGTAGATGATAAGAAAAAATTGAACAGACTGGCTTTTGCAGGATTTATCATCCTGATCACACTGGTCATATTTGTGATACTCGACCTCGACCGTCCGCGCCGCGGCTTCATCAATCTCGATCGTAGTCAACAACACATGAAGGATCTTTTACAAATGCTGAAATGACCTGAGTATGAAAAAATATATTTTATTACTGTTGCTGATTGTGGGCTATCAACATACCCGGGCCCAACTTTCCTGGATCAATGATGATGTGAAATATGCACCGCTTCCAAAAGGATTTCATGTGTACTATACGCATGATTCATTGGATGGAAAACCCTTTATCGCCTATTTTGTCATGGCTGAATTACGCAATAAAGCCCTTCAATTTACGGCAGATACCAGCTGGCACAGAAGATTAACCTTGCAGCAGTTCTATGAAAAGGAACAACATCCTTTGTTGTTGGTGAATGCCAGTTTTTTCAATTTCGACAAGAACCAGAACCTGAATGTGGTCATCAAAGAAGGAAATCTTCTTGCTTATAATTTGAACAGCATTCCCATGCGGGGGAAAGATACATTTCAATATAAACATCCATTAGGCAGTGCCATTGGCATCTCAAAGAACAGAAAAGCAGATATTGCCTGGTTGTACACCGACTCGTCTAATAAAAATGCATTGGCCATTCAATCGCCATTGATGCCTATCAAAGACAGTTCAACATTGATGCCCTTTAAAAAATATAAAGCGCAAAGTCATTTTTCTACCTGGAATATGGAAACGGCTGTAGGTGGTGGGCCTGTATTAGTACAAGACGGGCAGGTAATGATCAGCAATGATCAGGAGATGAAATTTGCCGGAAAGGCCATCAAGGATAAGCATCCGCGCACAGCAATGGGTTATACGAAAGATGGGTACCTGGTGATATTATTGATCCAGGGCCGTTTTCCGGGCCTTGCAGAAGGTGCTACGCTGGAGCAGGAAGCACGGATACTGATCAGTTTGGGTTGTGTGGAAGCCATCAATCTTGATGGTGGCGGTAGCAGTTGTATGCTGGTGAATGGTAAAGAAACGATTAAACCCAGTGATAAGGAAGGACAGCGGGCGGTGCCAGCTGTATTCATCATTAAATAGATCTGCAATTTTATTGTTCAAGATCCCACACCAATGCGCTGGCCCCTAAGATTGCGGCATCGGCCTCTTTAAGCTCACTGAATAACAGTTTAACCTTGTTCTTAAAAATGGGAAGAAGATTAGCTTCCATATATTTCCGGGTAGGGATCAGCAGTAAATTTCCCGCCTTGGTGAGTCCGCCAAATAATACAATAGCCTCCGGTGAAGAGAACAAGATGAAATTGGCCAGGGATTCTCCCAGTATTTGACCGGTAAATTCGAAGATTCGGTTGGCAATATTATCGCCTTGCATGGCACATTCATATACATTCTCACTGGTGAGTTCATTGATGGTATAATTGCGCAGCAAGCTTTCCGTTTCGGGTTGTTCGGTCAGCATTTCAATGGCAGTCTCACGTACACCCGTAGCCGAAGCATAGGCTTCCAGACTTCCGGCCATACCCGTACTCTTATGCATACGGCCACCCGGGCGAATAATGGTATGTCCGAGTTCACCCGCAAAACCATCATGTCCTAATAATATCTTCCCATCAATAAATATGCCGCTACCCACACCGGTACCCAGGGTGATGGTGATGAAATTCTTTACGCCCTTGGTACATCCGTACATAAATTCACCCACGGCTGCAGCATTTGCATCGTTGGTAAGTTTGGTAGGAAGGCCGAATGTTTTTTCCATCAGTTCTGCGATCGGAATGATGCCCTTCCATTTCAGGTTAGGTGCATATTCAATGGTACCGGTATAAAAGTTCCCATTGGGAGCGCCCATACCGATACCCGCGAAAGCAGCATTGCCACCTACTTTTTTGATCATAGGAGCCAGCTTGGCATACAGATCATCGATGAACTCTTCTACATTTTCGTGTTCATTAGTGGGGATGCGATCCTGATCCAGAATTTCACCCTTGCTATTCACAATACCGAATTTAGTAGTGGTACCACCTACATCGATGCCGATTGCATATTCTTTTGAAGTTGCCATTTGTTGAACTCAGATATTTTAAAATTAGTGCCCTGTAGTGTTTTCAGCTACATCATAATTGATCCCTTGTTTGCCTAAAATTTGTTTTACAATAAAAGCAAAGAAAGCCAAATAGGCAAAACAAACAACAGGAACCCAATAAGAGTGGTGTATACCGATCACATCTGCCAATTTACCCTGAATAGGAGGTATGATACCACCACCCAGGATCATCATAATTAAGAATGCAGATCCCTGTGTGGTATATTTTCCTAAGCCTGCAATAGACAGGTTGAAAATACAAGGCCACATAATAGAACAGAAAAGTCCACCACTTAAAAATGCATAAATAGCAATAGTGCCGGTGGTCATACATCCTATTGTCATGGCTAACACTGCCAGCAAACTAAACACCAGCAAGGTGCGGGCAGGTTTATCATTGCTGATATAGGAAGCAGCGATCTGTACCAACACACAAACCACATAAAAATAAAGAGATTTCATTTCGTAACCCGCAACGGTATTCACACCGATGATGATGCCGAATGCCAGTAACGGAACAAAGAACTTTAAAATATTCTTGGTACTGGTGGTTAATTTAAATGCATTCACGGCTCCGGCCCAACGACCGATCATCAAACTGCCCCAGTACATGGAAATAAATGGAGCTGCTTCAGAAGATTGGTATCCTCCAAAATCTTTTTGCTTAAGCAGTTCACTTAAATTACTGCCGATGGCCACCTCAACACCCACATACACAAATATGGCAAGCATACCCAGCACCAACTGAGGATATTGCATAGCGCCCCAGCCATCTGCTTTTTTCTTAGCACTCATATTGGCTGCCAATAAACCCAGTACCACTACAGCAAAAGCGCCCATTAACCATTTCATCCTGTAAGCATTCATGGCATGTTGCTCATCAACAGTGGCATTGCTAAGATCTACTTTATAGCTATTAAAAACAGGCGTGAACATCACCACCAATAAACCAGTCATGATCAGTAAGGTATATAAGGCCTTATTGGCATTCTCCGTTTTTTCGATCAACACACCTGCAGGTACTTTCTTTGAAAAAAAGAATAAGGCGGCAGCACTGATGAATAGAGCGCCAACACATACATAGAGCACAATTACCTTGCTCAAGCTAAGTGCTGCAATTTGTTCATCGGAAATAGCGGCTGTGGTACCAAATAAAGCAAAAGCCACCACGATAGGGCCGATGGTAGTACCAAATGAATTGATACCGCCTCCTAAATTTACCCGGCTAAGTCCGGTAGCAGGATCTCCCAGCGATATAGCAAATGGCTGAGCCGCTGTTTGTTGCAGAGAAAAGCCAAGTGCAACAATAAAGAGACCTACCAACATGCCTGCAAAAGTATTGGCATATACAGCAATGATCATCGCTGCCGCACCCAATGCAGAGAACAGCAAGCCATATACTATACTTTTTTTGTACCCCCATTTACCTACCAGGTCCTTTCCACCAAATGCTCCATAAGCGAATAAGGCCAGGGCTCCAATATAATAAGCGGTATAAAATGCAAAATCGATCAGCTGACTTTGAAACTGATCAAGACTAAAATAATGTTTACAGAAAGGGATAAACACACTATTCCCGGCTGCAATAAATCCCCAGAAAAAGAATACGGTAACCAAGGTTCCCAGTGCTCCGTAATTGGTTGGAATACCAGTGGTTTTTACATCATCACTGATCTGATCTTTTTGTTCATTTGACATAATCGTTAATTTAGGTGCTTGAAAATAGAATAATTTGCTGATTGAGAAAAATTTTGATTGCAAATAGGTTTGAATTGAAATGATTGGTAAATTGAAACGGCAATAATTCACAAAATGGAAATCATACATATCAGTGCGGAATGTTATCCGATGGCCAAGGTGGGCGGACTAGCAGATGTAGTGGGCACCCTGCCCAGATATCAACAGGAACTGGGGCACTATGTTAAAGTGGTGGTTCCTATGCATCGCACAAAATTTCTATACGATCATGAATGGGTAGTGGATCACAAAGGAAGTTTCGGCATGGGCCCATTTCAATACGAGTACACCATCATCAAAGAAAAGCACAATACACTGGGCTTTGATCTGTACTGTGTAGATATCTTTGGTTTACTCGATCGTGAAAAAGTTTATACATATGAGGATGACACGGAACGCTTCACGGCTTTTCAGATAGCGGTGGTAGATTGGCTCAGCAACTGGCAACATCGGCCCGATGTTGTGCATGTACACGACCATCACACGGCACTGATTCCTTTCATGATGCAGCATTGCTTTGCTTATCGGCACCTTGCCTCGATCCCTACTGTACTCACCATCCACAATGCACAATACCAGGGATGGATGGGATGGGATAAAAGCCATTACCTGCCTGCCTGGGATAGCTGGCAATGGGGAAAGCTCGATTGGAACGATACCATCAATCCATTAGCCTCCGGGATAAAATGCGCAAGCAAGGTGAGTACGGTTAGTCCGAGTTATATGGAAGAACTCACCAGCACCGCCAACGGACTCGAAAAACTTTTTGAATATGAACGCGGCAAATGCAGTGGCATACTGAATGGGATCGACACGACGGTTTGGAATGCGCTAACGGATACGTATATCCTCGATAATTTCTCTGAAGCTGATGTAGACGCAGGTAAGCAACTGAACAAGAAAAAACTTTGTCAAGATTTTGGACTCGATATCAACAAACCCCTGTTCATTTTCATTGGCAGACTGGTAGCAGAAAAAGCAGCCGACCTATTGCCCCTGGCCATCGGCGATGCTTTATACCACATGAACAACAAAATGAATTTCTTGATCCTGGGCAGTGGTGATCCTGATCTGGAAAAACAACTGGCCGCAATGAACCAGCATTATGTGGGATATTACAATTCACAAATCGGATACAATGAAAAGCTGGCCCATCAAATGTATGCCGGCGCCGATTTTATCCTGATGCCCAGTAGGGTAGAGCCCTGTGGCCTGAACCAGATGTATGCCATGCGCTATGGAACGGTACCGGTTGTACGCAGTACGGGTGGATTAAAAGATACCGTGATCGATTTTGGAGAACCGGGCGGATTTGGTATCCGGTTCAACTCGGCCAGTGTTTGGGATATCACGTATTCTATCCATCGTGGGGTAGACCTATACCAGGATAAGGAAACACTTGCCGCAGTAAGGCAAAGGATGATGCAGGTAGACAATAGCTGGCAAAGCAGTGCAGGAAAATATATAAACCTTTATCAATCGATATGATGAAAGCAAAACAATTTGAGATCAGCAAATCAGTAATCGCCGTTATCCTGGGCGGAGGCGCAGGCAGCAGGCTTTATCCATTGACCTCAACCCGTAGCAAGCCGGCAGTACCTATTGCAGGAAAGTACAGGTTGGTAGACATTCCCATTTCGAATTGTATCAATTCGAAAATAAACAGGATGTTCGTACTCACGCAATATAACTCTGCGTCGCTGAACAAACATATTAAGAATGCATACCAGTTCAGTGCATTCAGTTCCGGGTTTGTAGATATTCTGGCAGCAGAACAAACACCCGATAGTTTGGGCTGGTTCCAGGGTACAGCAGATGCAGTTAGGCAATCATTGAAACATATCGGCAATAATGATTTTGAATATGTGCTGATCTTGAGTGGTGACCAACTATACCAGATGGATTTCAGCGATATGCTGCAAAATCATATCGACAAAGGTGCCGATATTACCATCGCAACTATTCCGGTGGGTGATCGGGAAGCTCCTGAGTTCGGTATTTTAAAAGCCAACGAAGATCAATTCATTACATCATTTGTAGAAAAACCGGCCAAAGAGATCCTGGCCGATTGGGTAAGTGATACCGGTGCTGAAATGCAGGAGCAAGGCCGGAATTATCTGGCGTCGATGGGTATTTATATTTTCAACCGGAAATTATTATTCGACCTCTTGTTGATAGATAAAAAAGAATCCACCGATTTCGGAAAAGAGATCATGCCTTCTTCCATTGATCAGCACAAAGTAGTGAGCTTTCAATATGAAGGGTACTGGACCGATATCGGAAATATCTATTCCTTCTATGAAGCCAACCTGGCCCTCACGATGGAGATTCCACCATTTAATCTGTTCGACAATACCAAGACCATCTTCAGCCGGTCGCGTATGCTTCCGCCAATAAAGATCACCGATACCCATATCAAAAGTAGTATACTGGCCGAGGGTTGCATCTTGCATGGAGCCAGTATCGAAAATAGTGTGGTGGGCATCAGAACCCGTATCGGAAAAGAAACACAGATCATCAGTACTTATATCATGGGTAGTGATTATTATGAAACGATCCTGGAGATGGATTATTCAATAGAAAAAGGAATTCCAAAAATGGGGATCGGAGAGCGTTGTTTTATAAAAAATGCGATCGTCGATAAAAATTGCCGGATCGGCAATGATGTGTCCATCACAGGAGGCACTCATTTACCGGATTCAGATCATTCGCTGTATACTGTGAAGGATGGAATAGTAGTGATCAAAAAGATGGCGATCATTCCCGATGGATTTGTGATCTAATATTTATAAGAAAATTGACCAGTAGGCCTGGGTTCCATAACTGCCCCAGTCTTTAGTGGCTTTGATAACAGTGCCTGCCAGGTCTTTTGCTTTTTTCTTAATGCCTTTTGTAGGAGGCGTTAATTTTTTATCATCCACTCCATTCAACTGCAATTTTGTAGCTACCCAACTGCTGAACATTCGTGGAATGGTAATGCCCATGATCATTCCGGGTAATCCGTGTAAACTCATGGGGCCACCACTTACCGTGATCTCGTCGGTATAAAAAGCAAAAACATAAACGCTGTCGAAAATTTTACCTATCGCTTTCCGGCAGTTGAATCCTGCAATCTCACGGGTTTCATTGGTGATCTTCCAGTTGATATTGATCAAACTATCCGTGAGGATATAAGTTTCGCCAAAAACAGATTTCTGTTGAATAAAACTACTTTTTACAAAATCGGTGAACCATATATTTTCATCCGAATTGCCATTGTCCCACATGATCCTAACCTCATCCTGCTTTCGGTTAAATATATAAATACTTTTTTCAGCATTGAAGAAGAGCTGATAATACGCCGTGGACATTTTAGGGATCTTGTCTTTGAACATTTCTGCAAATTCACCATCACCCATGGCTTTGTGATTATTGATCTTCACTTCATATTCGATCATGCCCTGGTTGATGAACTGCTGGGCAGATAACTGAATAGTAACGCAGGAAAGAAATATCAGCAATATTGATTTCATAAATACTTTCATCATGGTTAAAACATATTTTGAACTGCCGCATGATTCTTACTGAAGTTCCATGTTAAATTTAGCATACAATATCTTTTCAGGGTATTGTAATAAGATTCGGTATATCGGTAATCAGAAAAATTGCGGTCGAAGCCACGGTTCTGGTTCAGTATATCACTAACGAAGAGGCCCAGTTCCAACTTATCCTTTACAAATTTGCGGCTTAGCATTGCATTCCATAATGTATAATTGTTTTTTGTAGGAAAGCGTGGATCTTTCTGTCTGGCTTCATATCGTACATCAGAATGCAACTGATATTTTTTGAGAATGGTAAGATCGCCGTTAGCACTCAATTCCAATGTTCGATATTGAGCATTCGCCAGCGTATTGATGCTATTCTTCACTTTGGTGATGCCAAAAGATGAATTGAAACCAATACCGTACTTATTTTCTTTTTCTTTGTTGAATTCAATATTCAGCGCGTACCGGCTATTGTTATTCACAGCCAGATCATGTGAAACAGGCAACCCTGACTTAATGGTATTGAGCACGGTTACATTCCTACCCTGACTGATGGAGGGGCCAACACGTATCCAGATACCCGGTTTCTTCAATTTGAATCCATACTGGCTATAAAAATTTATATTATACACACCATTTGCATTGACGGTTCTATGTATATTTTTGGCACTATCTAGGTCAATAGTGGTTTCAGAAACAAATGCTTTTTGGGTAAAACTTGACCAGATATTCATCCAAAGATTGCGTTCCTTAAGTACGTTGTAAAAATTGTATCCCAAATTCACATTGTGCTGAAACGATTGTTTCAGATCCGGATTACCCACCGTTTTATTCAAAACATCCGAATTGTCAGTGATGGGTTGCAACTGATCAAGAGAAGGGGGCTGGGATGAACCATTATAATTGGCATTGATGAACTGATTCTTTTTCATCTTGATTCGGAGGTTGGCCCGTGGAAAAATATTCAAAAAATCATAAGGTCGGTTAACGCCGGTACTGATATTCTTTTGCTCAAAATTATTGTAGGCAATGGTTGTCCCTATGCCGACATTCAGTTTTTTCTTATTCCACCGCAGATCAATACCCGGCCTGTTGCTCACCTGGTTATAACGATATTGATTGCTGAGTGAATCAATGAGTTTTGAATACCCGCCAAACCCGTCTTTTACAAAGCTTTTCCGATTATTAGAACTATTGGCGATACTGAAATTATAGTTCAGCGACATGAATAGGGTTTTCGATAACGGTTCGGTGTAGGTGATATTGGTAGAATAGTTCTGTGAACGATTATCTCTGATGTTTTGCTGATCAGTGGTATCATGCGAGATGGGAATACCTGTTTTATAAAAATCGTTAAGGGTATATAAAAACCCATCAGACTTAGCCTGTTTGATCGTGAAATCGGTATTGATAGAAATGGTGCGCGATTTCTTTTTGAATTTATGTTTCCACAAAGCCGTGGCATTCATATCCAGGTTATCAACTTTTCCGGATGTTTTCCTGTCGCTTTTATTGATAAAGGCAAGTGCATCGGTAAACGACTCAGAATGATAGTTATTGTTGTTGGTAGAGCTGTTGCTATTACCCTTAACCGTGAATTTGAGCGTATTGGCCGAGTCCAGCATGGTTTCAAAACTTCCATTGAAGGTTTGCTTGAATTTGCTGGAATACCCATTGCTCGCTGTGTTGGTAGAGTAGGAGGAATCGCCGATGAAATTCTTGGTGAAAGTGGTTTGTCCGCTCGGACTGTTCAACTTCGTAAACTTATACCCCGTATTCAAACTTTGTTTATCGTTGTTGAATTTGTTGCTGTAATGCAGTCCTCCGTTCCAGTTAGTGGGTATTGATCCCAGGCTTCCCTCATCCGATTCATTCATGATGGCAATTCCCATTCCTTCATCCGAAAACACCATATTCTCATTGCCACCCCCAAAATTCTGTGCATCCTGCCAGTCGAGGTTCGTTTGCCCCGTATTGCTCATGATCCCATAAGCAGCGAGTTTTCGCTTACCCTTGAAATCATTGGCCATGATGCTGTTGTTGAAATAATTCTTGAAGTCTGTGCCCACTTCTGCTTTACCAAAATATCCCTTCTTCGCATTGTCTTTTAATTTCAGGTTGATCGTCTTGTCCTTTACCCCATCATCAATGCCGGTGAATACGGCCTGATCAGATTTCTTATCATACACTTCCACTTCCTTCACAATATCTGCCCGAAGGTTCTTAGTAGCGATACCCGGATCATCTCCAAAGAATTCTTCACCATCTACCAATACTTTCTTTACCTGTTCGCCCATGGCAGTAATTTTTCCATTCTTATCTACCTGGATCCCGGGCAATTTTTTCAGTAACTCCTCTACATTGGCACCGGCACGAACTTTAAAACTATCTGCTGTAAATACGGTGGTATCTCCTTTGATCTTAATGGGTGAACCACTTTTCACGATCACTTCTTCCAACAACTTGCTTTTTGAGGTGAGTGAGATGCCAGGAACCTCAAATGATACAGTATTGACGTCAATCGTCTGAATCATATCGGCAAAATAGGGGTGGGTCGTGAGCAGGATATATTGACCAAAGGGAAGCTGATTGATATGGTAGTTACCGGAAGCATCGGTACGGGTAAAACGCAGTAAGATCGAATCTCCGGGATGCAACAGCGCAACCACCACATTCTTTACCGGCTTTTTTTGTATGGTATCAGTTACCGTACCTGAAAAGCTGGCCTGCTGGGCCTGAATATTGGAATGGAACAATACAAAAACAAGAATGCTAAAAGTTAGTTTGAACATTGGTAAGTTGATTAAAAACGGGCATTGCTAAATTCTGTTCCAAAAGTCCACAATTATATTGTAAATTCATTGCAGTGTATTCATAATTTAACGTTAAAGAAAATCTTCCTCTGGCCCTAGCATTAATACTATCCTCATGGCATTGTCACCCAAAAAAATATCGAGTACTTCAGCAAAAAGGCCTGCAGCAAAGAGCATCCAGGCCAAGCCATATGAGGATACTCATTTCATTGATAGTACTAAGCCTGTTTGGAATTACTCATTATTCACGGAAACGGATATACGAAATTTTCAGCAAGGCACTTTGTACAATGCCCATGAAAAATTCGGAAACCATTGCAAACAGGTGTTGCATCAAACAGGATATTATTTTTCAGTATGGGCACCCAATGCCACTGCTGTGTGGGTGATGGGTGAATTCAACAACTGGCAAAAGGATGCACATCCGTTATTTGTAAGACTAGATCATTCAGGCATCTGGGAAGGGTTTATTCCGGGCATTGAAAAGGGAACGGCCTATAAATACCAGATCAAGGGCTATAAAGGCATGGAACTGGAAAAAGGAGATCCCTATGCCAATTACTGGCAGATCAGGCCGGGTACAGGTTCTATTTGCTGGCAATCGGAATACGATTGGCAAGACAACACCTGGATGAAGAAAAGAAAAAAGCATAATGCTTTGAACGCACCCTGGAGCGTATACGAAGTTCATCTGGGCAGTTGGATGCGTCCGATAGCTTCCGATGAAGAAAGCTTCAACAACTATGAACAGATCACCGAAAGATTAGTGCCCTATGTGCTGGAAATGGGCTTTACCCATGTAGAGTTAATGCCCATTATGGAATTTCCCTATGATGGCAGCTGGGGTTATCAGGGGACAGGTTATTTTGCGCCCACTTCGCGATTTGGAAATCCCGAGGAATGTATGAAACTGATCGATGCATTTCATCAGGCCGGAATAGGTGTGGTACTCGATTGGGTGCCTTCACATTTTCCCTATGATGCACATGGACTTTTCATGTTCGATGGCACACATACTTACGAGTATGGGGATATGAGTAAGGGCTATCATCCAGACTGGAACAGCTATATTTTCAATTACAGTCGGGGAGAGGTAAAATCATTTCTGATCAGCAGTGCAAGATATTGGATGGATAAATTTCATATCGATGGCATCAGGGTTGATGCGGTAAGTTCTATTTTACGACTGGATTATTCCCGTACTGAAGGCCAGTGGACACCCAATGAATTTGGTGGCAACGGGAATCTGGAAGCCATAGAATTTGTGAAACATTTTAATGAAACCATCTACCGCGATTTTCCGGATGTGCAAACCATTGCAGAAGAAGCAACAGACTGGCCAAAGATCTCGGCGCCAACCACACATGGTGGACTTGGATTTGGAATGAAGTGGATGATGGGCTGGATGCACGACACGCTGGATTATTTTAAGATGGATCCACTTATGCGACAATTTCATCAGGATAAATTTTCGTTCAGCATGATGTACTTCAACGACGAAAATTTTATGCTGCCCCTTAGCCATGATGAAGTGGTACATGGGAAAAGTCCAATGATCTATAAAATGCCCGGCGACGAATGGCAGAAATTTGCCAACCTGCGGGTACTGTATACCTATATGTTTACCCACCCCGGAGCTAAATTGCTATTCATGGGAAATGAATTTGCGCAAACAACCGAATGGAATTACAAAACTGAATTGAGTTGGGATCTATTGAATTTCGATTGCCATAAAATGATGCAGCAATGTGTGAAGGACCTTAACCAACTGTACCGATCAGAACCTGCTTTACATGAATTGCAGTTCGATATTGGTGGGTTCGAGTGGGTAGACCTGAATCATCGTGCCGAATCGGTGATCGTATACAAACGTAAGGGTAAGAAAAAGAAAGACGACCTGCTTATCATTCTGAATATGACCCCGGTGGTGCGCCGCGATTGGAAGATAAGGGTACAAGGCAAAAAAGCCTGGAAAGAGTTGTTTAATAGCGATGATCTTCGCTACTGGGGCACCGGAACGGTGTTTAATCCTGATATAACCTGTACCCCTGTTGATAATAAGAACCAGATTTTTGAAATAAATGTGCATATTCCAGCGTTAGGTTCTATAGTATTAAAATAGTTGGAATCATTTTTGTATCAATATCTACATGAAAACCATTCTCGGAATAATATTACTGCTCAATTTACAGGTGCTGGCCAATGCCCAACAGGCAGATAGTGCTGTATATTTTTACCAAAAAGGAATTTCTGAAAAAGCACAAAGCCGCTGGTTATTGGCATCTAAATATTTTGATCAGGCAATTCACAATAATCCTTCATATACAGCTGCTTATATTGAAAATGGTTATGCAAATCTAGCCATGAGGAAAACGGATGCGGCCTTGCAGAATTTTACAAAGCTCATTGAATTAGATGCATCCAACCCAATCGCCATTAAGGAATTGACCGAACTATTTTATAATTACCACCAGTATCAAAAAGCCATTCAATTTGCTGAAAAATGCAAAGATTGCCCGGATGCTGAAAAGATCATTGCCCTTTCCCTTTTTCAACTGGAAGAATATGGGAAAGCTGAAAAGAAATTGTTAACCCTGGTAGAGCAAAGACCTACTGATGCAGAACTGCTGTATACCCTGGGCAAGACCTATCTGGAAATGCAACTGGAGCCACAGGCCATCAAATATTATGAGAAAGCCATTGCATTAAAGACAACTGAATCCACCTGGTCATTTGAACTGGCCCTTTTATATTTCGCTGCTGAAAATTATGCGTCTGCCATTATATATTTTAATAAGGCTACCGATCAGGGATACCCAAAAAGCAGGGAATGGAAAGAGAATGTAGGATTTTCCTATGTGTACAGCGGCGCATTTGAAACAGGCGAAAAGATGTTGGCAGAAGTGCATGATTCCAAACCGGGTGATACGGATATCTACCGCGACCTGGCTGAATTTTTTTACGGTCGTAAGCAGTACGATAAATCATTGGGTTATTGCCAAAAGCTGATGGAAATGAATATGAAAGATGGCAAGGCCTTATACCAGGCCGGATTATGTTTTCAGAAAAAAGGGCAAACAGAAAAAGGAAAGGCGATGTGCGACAAGGCCATTGAAATGGATCCTTCACTAAACAATCTCAGGACCAAAAGAATGAATGCAAGTATGTAAATATTTTATCTCAACCAATTATAGACCGTAGTTCGCTTCGGTTTTTTTGTGCCTGAAAGGATTTTCTCAATGATGTTTACCAAATGCCATCTCACCCGCGGGGATGGATACAGACAATAGATTTTCTTTTGGTGGAATGGGGCAGTGAAACCCTGTAGCATAGGCGCAATAAGGATTGTAGGCCTTGTTGAAATCAATGAACAAGCTGTTGTGATGGATATCAGTAATATAGAATTCAAGGTAGCGACCACCTCCATATGACTCGTCGCCGGTAGTAGCATCGGTAAATGGCACGAACAGATAATCCCGGTATTTTTCTTTTTTCATCAGGTCGCTGCTCTGATACACAAACAAAGAATATTGTTTGCCTGATAAGGTAAAATTCAAACGGCCGTATTTCAAATAATGTTGAAGGGTTCCTGCAGAGGTCTTCATGGTAAATCCAATACTGTCGTATAATTTTTCAACCGTTGCCATTACCGCAAACTGCTGGTCAATGGGGAAGAACCTGAAAAAGCGTTTATCCTTTCCCTTTACTACTTCATGGCTGGCAGTATATTCGTGCTGGTAGGCGAGAAGGGAATCCTGATAGGTTTTAGATTGTTGTCCATAACAGGCAGACCCTGAAAAAATAAACAGGAAGAGTAAGTATTTCAGCATAAAAAATTTGTAACCATTGTATCAGTAAGATCTGCCTTAGTTCATCATCAGTACATTCACACTGCGTTGCAGGATATTGAATGCGATCTCGGCCATCAGATTTTCTTTATCCAGCGTAGGATTTACTTCGGTGATCTCGAAGCAACATACTTTTCGGTTTTGCATGAATTTACTGATCAGATCTTCAGCCTCGCGTTCTCTCAATCCATTGCTAACTGGGGTTCCTGTTCCTTTTGAGATAGAGGAATCTAAACTATCCACATCAAAACTTACATAGATATCGGTGCAATCACTGAGGTAGCGCAGCACTTTCCTGCAAACATTTTCGGCACCATTTCTTCGCACATCACTGGTGGTGATCACCTTCATGCCATATTTTTCAATGATGGCTTTTTCTTCCCGTTCAAAATCCCGGAGGGAGATAAAGACCACATCTTCTGGCAATACTTTCTGGTTGATCTTTCCGATCTTTTTTAACTGATCCCAAAGCCGGATCGTTTTTTCATCCAGATCATGAACTTTATTCTCTTCATTGTCTTCGCCAATGGAAGCCGCCAACGGCATACCATGCAGGTTCCCGGAGGGAGTGGTATACGGCGTATGCAGGTCGGCATGAGCATCGATCCAGATCACCCCCAGCTTACTTTTTGGTTTGGCGATCTTGATGCCGGCAATGGTTCCGCCGGCATTGCTATGGTCACCACTGATCAGCACCGGAAAGAAATGCGCTTTCATTGATTCACTCACTGCCTTACTCACTCTTTCATACATGGTGAGTACACCGTGGATGCGCTTGGCGTAGGGAGACTGAATAGGCTCGAACAACAATTGATTTTCAACTTCTATTTTTTCTGAGGGAAAATGAACAAAGAAATTGCTCATAAAATCAAGTGCGGCTATTTTGATGGCATCGATACCCAGACTGGCGCCCCTGGTACCCGCACCGATCTCGGAGGGCACTTCTATCAATTTAATATTTTTCATATACAAGCGTCCCGCATAGCGGAACTCGTTTGATTCGTGCCCAAATCTACAACTTTCCGTCCAATGGGTTAATCCCCTTGATCGTTCCTGTTGCATGGATGATGCGAAAACGGGTAAACATCTCTTCACTATACCAGTTTTCTTGTCGGGTCTTCCTCACCACTTCAGCATGCTCTTTCATCTGGTAAGCAAACTGTTGCATGGCTTCTTTTGATTCCCAAACACTGAATGTAGCCTGTTTGATCAGGGGTATTTCGCCAATGCCTAAAGAACAGATAAGCCCTGTAGCGCCGCTCATTTTATTGGAAACCGCAGGCACATTGCTCCAGAATGCTTTTAATTTGGAAACGCGGATAGTAGCGCGGGTGAGTATCCCGATCATTCCTGCGTAATTGGATTTGGGTGGAAGCGCTCCAAATGCTTTTTCCCCGTCCCAAGTTCCATGTCCTTCAATAGGCTCCATAATAACAGTCCAGGTTTCGCAACCCAGCATCTTGATCCATTTTGCTATAAAATTCCCGTATAATTCATGGAAAGACGATCTACTCATGTCTGATCGATGAACCACCAGTATGGCCCATTGTTGCCAGTCGGGCGTTTTATCAAAACTTCCGTTCTTTCCTGAGCCCATTAGCTTCCAGAAACTGATCTGTCGGTTCATCCAAAGTGGCAACCTGAAAAGGGCCATGGATAAAATAGCAAAAAATATGAACGCCTTGCGGTACCTGATGATGGTGAGGGAAACAGTCATGGTAATTTACTTACTGCAATTTAGTTGAATCAACGGATTACCCTTATCCTTTTCGGATTGCTGGTGAGGGATAAAGCAAAAGCCCCCAAAACGGGGGCTTCGCAATGATTATCTTTCTACTTAAAACTGTTCAAGTTTGCTGAAAAAGAAGTCGCCTTCAATCTTTGCATTTTCATCGCTATCACTTCCGTGTACTGCGTTTTCACCAATTGAGGCAGCAAACAGTTTACGGATGGTTCCTTCGGCGGCATCAGCAGGATTGGTAGATCCGATCAGTTTTCTGAAATCTTCTACTGCATTATCTTTTTCCAGGATGGCAGCTGTAATAGGACCGCTACTCATAAATCCAACCAGTTCACCATAAAAAGGGCGCTGGGCATGTACTGCATAAAATTCTCCGGCCTTGGCTTCGCTCAGGTGTACCATCTTCATGGCTACAATGCGGAAACCGGCAGCGTTGATCATTTGTAAAATAGCTCCTGTATTTCCTTTACGGGTAGCATCGGGTTTGATCATGGTAAATGTTCTGTTGCTCATTCTTATTTTTGATTTTTGAGCCGCAAAGATAACCGGTTTTCAGCTTAAATCATGCTCATTTTAAGTTAAATCAGACTTAATAATGCCTGATAAAGCCGTTTCAGAGTGGTTCTAATCCAGTTCTTTCCTTAAAACTGAAAACTTTAAGCTACTTTTGCGCCGCTTTATGCAACCAATACAACAGATATTCTCCTTGCTGATGGAGCCAAAGAAAGTGGTGATCACCACCCATCAGAAACCGGATGCCGATGCCATGGGATCGTCATTGGGTTTATACCATTTTTTAAAGAACCTGGGTCATGATGTGGTAGTGATATCACCCACCAACTGGGCTTCTTTTCTGAACTGGATGCCGGGAACCAAACAGGTAATTGATTTTGAAGCTTTCAATGCAAAAGCAAATGCCGCGATCGATGCTGCTGATTGGATCTTTTGTCTGGATTTCAATACAATGAGCCGTACCAAGCGTATGGAAGAAAAATTGCTGGCGTCTTCTGCACAAAAAATACTGATCGATCATCATCGCGAACCACAGGAAGCAGTTTTTGCATATGGCATCAGCGATACCGGAAAAAGTTCTACGGCAGAAATGGTGTACGATTTTATTCTGGCGGCTGGCCATCAGGATAAAATTGATGAATCCATTGCCGAATGCCTGTATGCAGGTGTTATGACCGATACCGGATCTTTCCGCTTTCCCTCTACCACTGCCAGTGTACATACCATGGTAGCAGACCTGAAAACAAGGGGATTACAACATAGCCGGGTACACGAAGAATTATATGATAATTTCCTGGAGAACAGGTTTATCTTTATCGGGCATGTATTGCTAAACCGCATGGAAGTATTTTATGAATACAATGCGGCACTGATCGTAATACCACAGGCCGACCTGATCAAATATGATGTAAGAACGGGTGATACAGAAGGATTAGTGAACTACCCTTTGAGCATTAAAGGGATTCGACTGGCAGCAGTGATCATCGACAGGGGAGAAGAGCGTAAAAGTTCTTTCCGGAGCAAGGGCGGTTTTGATGTGAATAGTTTTGCAAGAAAATATTTTAATGGTGGCGGACATTTCAACGCAGCGGGCGGGGTCAATAAAGAACCAATGGATATAGTAGTGAAAAAATTCATGGTAGCCCTTCGCGAAAATGAAATGGAATTAAATAGTAATCAATCATAATCAATAAACAATGAAACAGTTTTTTTATCTATCTGCCATTTGCTTAGTTGCACTGGCCTCCTGTAAACCGGATTATAAAAAAGCCGACCAGGGAATTGAATACAAAATAGTAGCTGATGGTAGCGGAAATAAAGTTGCTTATGGCAACTATATTCAGATGCAGATCAGACAAATGTATAAGAACAACAATAAAGACACCACCATGGTTGATTCAAGAGACCTGATGCCCCGCATCGAATCTTTTGACTCTTTGTCTTACCCCGCACCTTATTTCAAGATCTTTGCTGAAGCAAGAAAAGGGGATAGCATCGTGTTGCGCATGTCTACCGATAGTTTAATGAAAACTAGTCCACAAGGCCTTCCTCCCTTTATCCAAAAAGGTGGTTATTTGTACACTACCATTAAAGTAGTGAACATCTTTACTACCAAAGAAATGGCTGATAGTGCCAATGCTGCAGAAATGAAGATCGCTAAACCTAAGATCTATAAAAAGCAAATGGAAGAAGTTCAAAAACAACTGGATGCCAATAAATCTCAGATCGAGATCGATGGCAAAACCATTGCCGACTATCTTGCAAAAAATAATATCACCGCTACCAAAGGAGCCTGGGGTACCTATGTTTCCATTCAGGAGCCCGGAACCGGAGATAATATCGATAAAAACACTGTGGTAACGGTGAACTATACTGGCAGAACCCTGGACAGCGGAAAAGTATTTGATTCAAATGTGGATCCTAAGTTCAAACATGTTCAACCGTACCAGATCAATATGGGTCAGTTGGGTGGAATCATCCTCGGTTGGATCGATGGTTTGGTTCAATTGAAAAAAGGTGCTAAAGCAACTTTTTATATCCCATCATCATTGGGCTATGGCAAGGGCGGTAACCCACAGGGTGGTATCAATCCTAATGCTAACCTAGTATTCGATATCAATATCGTAGATGTGGTTAGTGAAGAAGAATTTGCCAAGCAAGCTGCTGAGATCAGGACCAATATTGAGCAGATAAAAAAAGAAGCTGGAGACAGCATGTCAAGACCCGTACATTCAAATAAATAAATAATATCAAATAATATTAAAGAAAAGCGCTTCCCCCGGGAGGTGCTTTTTTGTATGCATTATACAGCAATACAGCTTCCCGGGCGGCCTTAACATCGTGTACCCGCAACAGTGAGGCCCCATTCATCAGGGCCATGGTATTTACCACCGTAGTGCCATTTAAGGCAGCTTCGGCATTAACCCCCAGGGTTTGATACACGGTTCGCTTACGAGATAATCCGGCAAGCACCGGCCTCCCGGTAACTTGCAACAATGCCAAGTGCTTCAGGATGGTAAAATTATGATCGATGGTTTTACCAAAGCCAAAACCGGGGTCAATGATGATATCCTTGATGCCTGCCTGATTACAGGCCGCTATTCGTTCAATAAAAAAATTCAGGATCTCCAGCACTACATCTTTATACACCGGTGCATCCTGCATATGGGCCGGATCACCCTGCATATGCATACAGATATAGGGAACCTGTAAACTGCCCACTATATTCAGCATTTCAGGATCCATATTACCGCCACTGATATCATTGATGATGGAGGCACCTGCTTTTACAGATGCCTGGGCTACTTCACTGGAATACGTGTCTACCGACAATATGATATCCGGATCTTCTTTTTTCAATAACTCGATCAACGGAAGGATACGCTGCATTTCGGCCTCCGCACTGATGCGTGCACTACCCGGACGCGTGCTTTGTCCGCCAATATCAATGATAGCTGCCCCCTCATGGCTCATTTGTAAGGCCCGGTCGGCCATAGACCGGATACCCTCATCCAAATGCCCTTCATAAAATGAATCAGGGGTAGCATTCAGGATACCCATCACCAAGGGTTGCTCAAGGCTTAAAATTTTTCCTTTACAGTTTATGGTGTACATCAGTTGTTTTCAATTATTTTTGAGCTTGTATAACACTAAGTTACAAACCACCAACGATAAATGACCACCAACGATCAATACGACCAGGCCATCGCATCTGCCAGGGAGATCTTTTTGAATAAAACAAAGGATTACGGCACTTCCTGGCGTGTATACCGTACCATTTCTGTAGCCGACCAGATCTATATCAAGGCAAAACGGATCCGCACCATCCAGGAAATTGGCACCCAGAAGATAGGAGATGATATCATCAGCGAATTCAGGGGAATGCTCAATTATGCCATCATCGGACTGATACAACTCGACATTCATGATGATGAACTGGAAGAATTACCGGTTGATCAGGTGCGTCAATTGTATGATGAAAAAACAGGCATATCAAAAAAACTGATGCAGGATAAAAATCATGATTACGGAGAAGCCTGGAGAGAAATGAGTCAGGAGAGCTTTGTAGACCTGATCCTCGCAAAACTGCTGCGCATTAAACAGATACTGCTGAACGACGGGAAAACCATCGACAGCGAAGGGATCGACGCCAATTTTTATGATATCATCAATTATGCCGTATTTGGATTAATATTGATTGAAGAATCAGTACACAAAGCATAAACTCATTACAAAAAAATAACTGCATGAAGCTATTCGTGAATATATCAAGACTACTGGTGGGTACTCTTTTTATTTTTTCAGGATTGGTAAAAGCTATTGATCCACTCGGACTAGCATACAAAATGCAGGAGTTTTTTGAAGTATGGTCATCTGAAGGTTATTTTAAAAACCTGATGACCCAACTCCATGAACATGCCTTATTGTTCTCTGTGATCATGATCACCCTGGAAGTAGTTCTGGGCATCAGCTTATTGTTGGGCATCTGGAAAAAACTTACCTCATGGCTGTTGTTATTGCTGGTACTGTTTTTTACTTTTCTTACCAGCTACGTGTTATTCAGCGGTAAGATCAGGGCCTGTGGCTGCTTTGGAGATTGCATCCCACTTACTCCCATTCAAACATTTACCAAGGACATCATTCTTACCGTGCTTGTATTGCTGATCCTCCTGAAACAAAAATATATTTTACCCATTTTTTCAACTCCGGTAAACTGGATCATCATCACCATGTGCGCAGCCGCAGTAGTAGGTTTACAAGGCTATGTGTTAAGGCATTTACCGGTAAAGGATTGTCTGCCCTATAAAGCCGGCAATGACCTTTTGCAACTTCGTAAAATGCCCGCCGATGCTATTCCTGATAAATATGCCTATGTGTTCACTTATGAAAAGGACGGCGTAAAAAAAGAATACACGGATGTCTTTCCGGATAGTACCTGGAAATATATTGACCGCAAACAAACATTGGTTCAGAAAGGGAAGAACAATATTCCACTGATCAATGATTTTTCATTTACTTCCGCTTCAGGAAATGATACCACCGAAGCGATCCTGTCACAAACCGGTCAGTACTATTTATTGTTCATTAAAACAATGGAAGATTACCCGACCAAATGGGATCAGGATATAAAATTCATTGCTTACGCAAGCAAGGAAAAAACACCGGTGTACATCATCACCGGACAACCCGACAAAGTAGCAGAAAGATTTTCTACAAAAAATACGGGCATCACGCAGGAAAACCTGCCGCAGATCTTTACCTGTGATGTTACCGCCATTAAAACTGCCGCCAGGGCTAATCCTGTTTTGTTCATGATGAAAGGCCCTGTTGTTCAGAAAAAAATTAGCTGGGCCGATTTTGAGAAACTCATGAAACCATAAAATTTATTGGTTTGCCATATATCATTAAAAAAATTGGATATTCCCTGCTGATCATTTTGGGCGTGGTGGTATTGGTGTTCATCATGTTTCAGGGTTTTGGTGATCCGGCCAGGATGATCGCCGGACAAACCGGTGATAAAAAGACCATGGACAATATCCGCACCGATCTTTACCTCGACCAACCTAAATGGAAACAATTTGTTTTATACCTCAATGATGTTTCACCGGTTTGCTTTCATACTGCTGCAGATATTGAGAAAAAACAATTGCACGGATTTTTTACATCAGGAAATTTAAAATTCGGGATTAAGATCCCTTATCTGCGCCGCAGTTATCAAACTAAAAAAGCGGTAGGACAGGTATTGGGAGAGGCCCTGCCCGGAACCGCTATACTGGCCATTGCCGCTATGTTATTTGCCAGCTTCTTTGGCATACTGCTGGGCATTATTGCAGCAGTAAAAAAAGATACCTGGATGGATAGCACAGCTGTCTTCTCCAGCATTGCCGGCATATCGGCACCCTCATTCTTTATGGCCATCATCATTGCCTATTTTTTTGGAGTAGTTGCCCATGCCTATACCGGATTGAATCTTACGGGTAGCTGGTTTGATATTGATGAAGTGACCGGACAAAAATACCTGACCCTTAAAAACCTCATCCTGCCAGCCTTTACATTGGGTATACGTCCGCTGGCCATCATCACACAACTTACCAGAAGTTCCATGCTGGATGTGTTGAGCCAGGATTATATAAGAACCGCTTATGCAAAAGGATTATCGAAATACAAAGTCGTATTAAAACATGCCTTGCGTAATGCGATCAACCCGGTCATAACCGCCATCACCGGATGGTTTGCCGAATTGCTGGCAGGAGCATTCTTTGTGGAATATATTTTTGGCTGGAAGGGACTCGGTAAAATAACGGTGGATGCGTTGGAGAAATTAGACTATCCGGTTGTAATGGGATCGGTGCTCATCAGTGCGTGCTTATTCATTGCCATGAATTTCCTGGCCGACTTGCTATATGTGGTGGCCGATCCTCGAGTAAGGTCTATTTAACCTTTTGTTGAGATTAATTGTAGTACTTTTAAAATTCTATTCATTAAAATTAAAAAACAATGATGATGCTTAAACGAATGATGATGTTCCTGCTGTCAGTTGCTATGCTGAATGGCGTATTTGCACAAACGGGAACAAGCGCTGCAGATATCATGCTGAAAGATGCCTGTAAGAAAGCCGCAAAAGAAAATAAGAATGTGATCGTGATATTCCATGCTTCCTGGTGTGGATGGTGCCATAAAATGGATAGCAGCATGAATGATATCAGCACCAAAAAGATGTTCGAAACAAATTATGTTACCATCCATTTTACTGTTGATGAAGCAAAGGATAAAAAGCAACTGGAAACGCCGGGAGCAGATGCCATCAGGGCAAAATACCATGGTGAAAAAGTTGGATTGCCTTTCTGGCTGATCATGGATAAGACCGGTAAATTACTCGCCGATTCCAGGGTACGCAAACCCGGTGAATCACTCGATATGCCCGGCGAAAACATGGGCTGCCCGGCTGCAAAGGATGAAGTGGAGAATTTCCTGAAACTACTCAAAAGCACTTCATACCTGAGCGATAAACAATTAGAAGTGATAGGAGAGCGGTTTCGTAAGAATGAATAAGAATTAATCAAATCATACTTAAAAAAAATACCCCGGTTGGGGTATTTTTTTTTGAGATCAAGTGATATTATTTTTCTAATAATCCATCTGCCACCCATTTCCTGATCACCGCCAGTTCAGGTTCGGCTAATTTAGGATTACGCATGGGCATGAATCCACGTTGTGTGGGTTCCATTTCAACACGCTTCAATATATCAGCCCCAAGCTTTAATGTGGTAGCATATAATTCCAAGTTAGGTTTATTGCCTCCTTTAGAAGGAAGATGACAAGGGCCACATTTTGCCTGAAATATTGGCATTACATCATTGTAGGTGGTAGGCTTCACTTTTGCAGCTGAATTTTTATGAGAACAAGCTGAAAATACAAAGACGCCGGCAACGGCAAAAAGAATAAAAAACTTTTTCATGTCTAATTTATTTTGGTGAAATATGAGGGCAATATAAGTAGAATTGTTTAATTACCGCTTTTGATGTTGGAACAATGATAGTCGAATATTACCCACGCGTAAATATTTTTGCGCATTAACATTTCTTTTGTAAACAACCGGATCAAGCAGCCATCTATACACGTATTGTTCACCATTTAAATTAAACAAAATGAAAAAGATGACTACATTATTACTCAGCATTGCCCTGGTAAGTTCCGCTTTTGCACAATACGGCTCAAGAGACCAGCAGGATAACGGTAACAGAAACAACGGCAATTACGGAAACAACAGAGATATTCAGGTCAACGATGACCGCTTCCAAAAAGACCGGGATGCCTACCGCTACCACGACCGTGATAATTTCAGCCGACGGGATCTTGACATTCAGATCGCACAGATCAACCGCGAATATGAGTACCGGATCCAGGCTATTAAGAACAAGTTTTTCATGAACAGGTTCAGAAAAGAACAAATGATCTACGTGTTGGAAGATCAACGCAGAGAAGACATCAAACGCCTGTGGATGAAATTCAATAACCGCGGGTACAAAGGTGATGACAGATATTATGGTCACCATTAAAACAATGTCTTTATAAAATATACAAAGGGTTCCGCTAAGCGGAACCCTTTGTATATTCAGCAGGCTTGAACCGATAAAATTCATCGCTCATTAAAGCCTGTAAAAAATACTTTAATGCTTACCTTTGCACCCTAAACGATCATCTATATGAAAGAAGTATACATCATATCCGCCGTGAGAACACCCATCGGAAGTTTTGGCGGATCCCTGAAAGGTTTTACAGCAACACAACTTGGCGCCATCGCCATCAAAGGAGCACTTGCAAAAGCAGGCATCGGTGCTGAATTGGTGAACGATGTGTTGATGGGCTCTGTAATTCAAGCAAACCTCGGACAAGCACCTGCCCGCCAGGCAGCAAAATTTGCAGGCTTACCCAATGAAGTGAACTGTACCACCATCAATAAGGTATGTGCCAGTGGTATGAAATCAGTTGCCCTCGCTGCTCAAAGTATTCTATTGGGTGATGCAGATATCGTGATCGCCGGAGGAATGGAAAGCATGAGCAATGTACCTTTCTATTCAGAAAATATGCGCTGGGGAAATAAATATGGTAATGTGAGTATGATCGACGGACTCGCCAAGGATGGCCTCACAGATGTATACGATGGTAAAGCCATGGGCAATGCAGCAGAATTATGTGCCAGCACCTGCAAGGTTAGCCGCGAAGAACAGGATAAATTTGCCATTGAAAGTTATACCCGTAGTCAGGCCGCAGTAACCAGCGGTAAATTCACCGATGAAATTGTACCGGTAGAAATTCCACAGAAAAAAGGCGACCCGCTTTTGTTTTCTAAAGATGAAGAACCTTTCAATGTAAAATTTGATAAGATCCCTGAACTAAAAGGAGCATTTGTAAAAGACGGTACGGTTACCGCGGCCAATGCCAGTACCATGAATGATGGTGCCGCGGCATTGCTGTTGATGAGTAAGGAAAAAGCAGAAGCCCTGGGATTAAAACCCATTGCCAAGATCCTGGCTTATGCTGATGCTGAACAGGCCCCGGAATGGTTCACCACAACACCATCTATCGCCGTACCAAAAGCAGTGGCCAAGGCCGGATTGAAAATGGAGGATATTCAATACTATGAACTTAATGAAGCATTTTCAGTTGTAGGCATTGAAAACAGCCGACGCATGAATCTGGATCCATCCAAGGTGAATGTGAACGGAGGAGCCGTTTCCCTTGGTCATCCGCTGGGATGCAGTGGTGCCCGGATCATCGTAACCCTAATCAATGTGCTGAAACAGAACAAGGCAAAATATGGGGCAGCTGGTATCTGTAACGGAGGAGGAGGCGCTTCTGCGATTGTGATCGAAAATGTTTAACAATCAGGAGTTTTCCACAATTGGTCAAAATTTTCATAAGGTTTTGTAAACTTTGAAAAAAGCCTTACTTTTAACTCGTAAACCTAAAAACATTTAAAATAAAGCAAATATGAAAAAAGTAATTTTAGTAGCCGTTGTTTCAGCCTTTTCTACAGTATGTTTTGCACAAACTGATGCTAATCAGAAATCTGTAAAAGCAGCAAGACAAACAACAACTACAACAACACCTAGTTTCACCAACGCTACCGGGCAAAATCCAACCGCTGTTAAAGTTACTAAAACGGAGATTGATGCCAAGGTTAATGATGTAACCACTAAACCAACTGCTGCAATCGTTTCGCCTTCAACCCAGGTTAAACTGGTTAAGCATGCTGCTGCCACTACAAAAACTAAGGCTGGTTCAAAACAATAATTTATTCTAAAATTTTAGTATATAAAAGATCGTCTTTTTTATAAAGACGATTTTTTTATGTCTTTGATTGATGCCCCCAACTATACATTGGTTTTTAAAGAACTAACCGGATATAGAGGTTGCTTCAACACAATTTGCTTATCTGCCCCTGATAAGATAAATTTGCGTCCTGTTTAACACAAAAAATACCCCATGCGACAAATTGCATTTAGAGAAGCCCTGAGAGAAGCCATGCAGGAAGAAATGAGAAGAGATGAACGCGTATTCCTGATGGGAGAAGAAGTGGCTGAATATAATGGTGCCTATAAGGTTAGTCAGGGTATGCTCGAAGAATTCGGTGAAAAAAGGATCATTGATACCCCCATTGCTGAACTGGGCTTTGCCGCCATCGCAGTGGGTGCAGCCCAGAACGGATTGCGTCCCATCGTTGAATTCATGACCTGGAATTTTGCAGTATTGCCCCTTGACCAGATTCTAAATACAGCCTCTAAAATGCTGGCCATGAGTGG
>Ga0194037_1000451_pt1 | contig 31890 bp, 17 predicted proteins | sample JunL306m_MetaG_FD_148653 | JGI IMG/M metagenome (GOLD analysis project Ga0194037, IMG submission 148653) | Anoxic zone freshwater microbial communities from boreal shield lake in IISD Experimental Lakes Area, Ontario, Canada - Jun2016-L304-6m | ecosystem: Environmental > Aquatic > Freshwater >...
TCCGATGTGAGCGGAAGCCTTATTAATCGGTGGGAGGTGCATATGTCTTTAGAATCCCAGGTCCTCGCCGCGGTGTTCCACCACACCGATTTGTTCGAGCGAACCGTGGCGGCCATTATACCAGAGCAGCCATTTCGCGCCGTCGTAGATGGCATACGGTTTGTAGCACGCGTCGTGATCCCATTTGTCCTTGCCAGGAAAGATGATCGGGTTGGCGGGATGGCGCTGCCAGTTGGTGATGCCATCCTTGCTGCGGGCGAGGCAGATGCGCGCCGTGGGCTCATCCTGGAAGCCGATGTAAAACATCACATACCAGTCGCCGCGCTTCTCGACCTGACAGGCGGTGACCTTATGCTTCTCCCACGGGTTCTTGGGTTCGACGCAAAAGATCGGGTTGCCCTCATGCTTCTTCCAGGTCAAACCGTCCGGGCTGGTCGCGTAACCGATGGCGTTGGGCTCGTTTTGTTCACCGCCTGAATACCACATGCGAAACTGCTTGGCCGTTTCATCCCAGAGCACCGACGGACACATGACGGCAATGTTCTTTTCCCACGCTTGGTCGGGTGAGAGCGCCGGTTTGTCGCTCATGCGTTTCCACGTTACGCCGTCGGAACTGGTGGCGTAGCCGATCCATGAGCGGCCCTTGGCCTGGCCGGTGTACCACATGTGATACCCATCGCCGCGCTTCAGAACATACGGCCGGTTGATGTCGTCTTCCCAGCCGCTCGCTGGCCGCGGACCGAACACCGCCTGCGGCGGCTCGCTCCAGTGGATGCCGTCCTTGCTCTCGACCAGCGCGATGGATTTCTTGGGGCGCCACGAAAGCCACATCCGGTAGGCGTCGCCTTCCTTTAAGACTGAAATGTCGAAGCACGTCCCGTATTTTCCGCCCATCACCGGATTGCCCTCGAACTTCTTCCAGCCGGCTGATGTTTCTTTTTGCGGGGCATCGGATTTGATAGGTGGCGCACTTGGAACGTCCGCGGCACTAACAATAGTGGCAAACACCAAGGTCATACAAGACATGGTAAACTCGGTCATTTTGTGATTCGTGCAGGAATATATGAATTTCATAACGTTAATGAGTTTTAGAATTTTCATCGGTAATCAGCCTCCAGATTTTCGACATGATGTGACAACACCACCAAGACCGGTGCGACGATTTTATTAATCATTGGTTTGTTTAAGCGGTTCGATGATTGCTGTCGCTCCGTCGAGGCCTTTTGATTTGGCCGTCAGGGTGAAGGTGCCGGGTTCGCCCTTTTTGGCGCGGACTATGACAAGCGCCAAGCCATTGTAGGCTTTGCGCCGGCTTGCTTGGAACGGCTCGAAGCTGGTGGCATCGCCGTTATCCACCGCCACGATTTCGCCGGGTCCGCTCACCTCGAACTCGATGTCATTTTTTGAACGCGGCACGAGGAGGCCGTCCTTGTCCGCCACGGTGGCGGTGACAAACGATAAATCATTGCCGTCGGCCTGGATTTTCTGGCGGTCGGCCGAGAGTGTGATTTTGGCAGCAGGTCCCGTGCTCTTCACGGTTTCGGTCGCCCACTCCTTACCGTTCTTGGAGGCGACGACCTTGAGTTCGCCCGGCTCATAGACCACATCGTTCCAGCGCAGCCGGTATTCCGAAGGGCCTTTCTTTTTGCGGCCGAGGGATTTCCCGTTCAGGAAAAGCTCCGCCTCGTCGCCGGAAGTATAAACGTGAACCGGCGTGACCAGGCCAACGCGTTCCGGCCAGTTCCAGTGCGGCAGAATGTGGGCCATCGGGAAATCCGGACGCCAGTGGGCCTGGTAGATGTAGAAACGGTCTTTTTTAAACCCGGCCAGATCGACGATTCCGAAATAGCTGCTGCGCGAGGGCACCTGGATTTTTCCCAGCTCTTTGAGTTGGCGTTTCATCTCCGCCTTGCCGGTCGCGTCGTGGAAATTGAGCAGGTTGGTCACATCGCTGTTGTAGGGTGTCGGCTCGCCCAAATAATCGAAGCCGGTCCAGACAAACTCCCCGAGCACGTGGGGGTTACTCTCTTGGCTCTTGAATTCATCGTCCGGCGGATAGGCCCATGGGGGCGCGTAAAGATCGTAGGAACTGACCTGAAAATCAGATTTACCCTGTGACTTATCCTCGCTGACTGGACTGTACGGCTTGGTCGGCGGAGGGGTCTTACCCTTGGCGGCCCAGCTCTTGATCGTTTCTTCCGTGGCCGCCGCATACATTTCGGGGGTCTGGAAAAAATACTCACCGCGCGAACTCACGCAGGAGGAGGTTTCGCTGCCAATCAGCGGGATGGCGGGGTTTTCTTTTTTGAATTTGGCATAGCCCCCGATCTCGTAGTTTTGGCCCATCACATCAACGCCCTTCTGGACTCCATTGTAGCTCGCGGCCGCGTTATTAGAGCCGATCACGGTGGGGCGGGTGGGGTCGGTATCATGGGCGATCACGGTCAAGGCTGCCGCCAAGGCGGGACCTTCGTCCGCATTACCCAACTCCACAACTTCGTTGCCGATACTCCACATCACCACACAGGGATGGTTAACATCGCGGCGGATCAGCGCGCGCAGGTCCTTCTCGTGCCAGTCGTCCCAGAGCTTAGTGTAATCATTGCCCTTCTTGCCGCGCTTCCAGCAGTCAAAGGTTTCATCCATGACCACGATGCCCATGCGGTCGCACAAATCGAGAAGCTCGGGAGCCGGCATATTGTGGCTCGTGCGCAGGGCATTGACGCCCATTTCTTTCAGTATCTCCAACTGGCGCTCCGCCGCACGCACATTGAAGGCGGTGCCTAGCGCGCCCAAATCGTGGTGGTTGCACACGCCTTGGAACTGAACCCGCTGGCCATTGAGAAGAAAGCCCCGGTCGGTGGTGAACTGGATACTGCGGATGCCGAAGTTGGTTTCATAGCGATCCACCACCTTGCCGTTTTGAGTGACGGTGGTTACAGCGGTATAAAGTGCCGGCGTTGCCAGCGACCAGAGCCGGGGATTGTCCACTGCTGCCGAGCTGCTGCATGAGGCGGTTTTGCCCGGCTCTATTACCAGATTCGACGGTTTGAAACTGACAGCCGGGGCGACGGCCAGTCGGCCGTTGGCCTCGCGCACAAACGCGTCGGTTGCCACCGTTACCGTCGCGGGGGCGCTGGTCTGGTTTTGCAGGGTGACCTTGAGGGCGACCTTGGCGGAGGTGGCGGACACCTCGGGGGTGGTCACATAGGTGCCCCAATGGGCAACATGCACGGGGGCGGTTTTCACCAGCCAGACGTTGCGATAGATGCCGCCGCCCGGATACCAGCGCGACGAGCCACCGGGGTTGTCCAAGCGCACCGCGAGCACGTTGTCCTCGCCGGGTTTGAGATAGGGAGTCAGGTCGAGTCGGAACGACGAGTAGCCGTACGGCCAGCCGCCGACAAATTGGCCGTTGCACCAGACCATCGCGTAAGCCATCGCTCCGTCGATCTCCAGCGTGATTTGCCGTCCCGCATCGGCGGCGGGCAGCGCGAAGGTTTTTCGATACCAGCCGATCCCGATCCAAGGGAGCTTGCCGGTTTCGCCTGGTAGCTTTTGGTCAAACGGCCCCTCGATGCCCCAGTCGTGTGGCAGGGTCAATAGACGCCAGTCTTTGTCTTTGAAGCCTTCCTGAACAAAGAGATTGTCTTTGCCCAGCTCTCGTTGCGCGGGGGTGAGGCCGGCCGCGGAGGCAGACGCAACTATGGCATCCTTGACTGCCGGGTTTTTAAAGTAGCTCAGCGCATCGCCTGCGGCTTTAGGATCTTCCTTTTGAAAGCGCCATCCCGCGTTAAATGAAAGTTTTTCGCGAGGGGTGGGCATCTGCGCGCCCAGTAGCGAGATTCCAAAAGCGGTTGAGAGGATTGATATAATAATCTGGTTGCTTGTAGTTTTAAACGTAGTCATTTCGATTTCCTTTGAAGTAAGCCGGTCATCTTCGCCAGCGTAGCAGAAGCCGCGATTTCTTTACCGTCGGCCAATACCCTGAGTCCTTTTCCCCTGTGATAGCGTGCGCCGGTCTTGTCGTAGATAATGGTCAGCAGGCACCCGTGGTAGGGGACTCGATCCAGGCAGAAGTAATCCCATGCTCGCTCCGGCACGAGCGGATTGACCTCCACCGTATCGTCGGCCCTCGGACGCAGGCCGATCAAGCCGCTGATGACCAGATCGCAGTAGGTCGAATGGTTGTAATCCTTGCCGCGTTCTTCGCCGCCTTTTCCGGCATCCCACGTGCCGTTTTTCCACGACTTCAGCCGCGTGCGGGAAATCCAGTCGCCGGTGGCCGGGTTAAGGTTCTCGTCAATCCACGGCACAACCGTGCCATCGTCCCGCTTGAGGCGCTGCGACTTGGCATAGATTTTCAGGAGGTTGAAGTAGTCCTTCCTGCCGACAACGACCTGCGTGTAGTTGTTCAGCAGGTTGGCCATCCCTGTCAACGTGATCGCGGTTGAAAACGGCCAGCTCGGCCCATTCCACTGGCACTCGTGGCCCGCATACGACAGCGCGAACTTGGGATGACGCTGCTCGGCGGTGGTCGGACCAAACGGTGCTTGGAATCCTTGCGGATCCACGATTTGTTTCCACGCAACCGACTTGTCGGCATCGGGAAGATTGAAATACCACGGCGTGAAACCGTGCAGTTCACGGACGTCGGACAGCTGCGCATTCTCGCCGCGGGGCAGGATCTTGAAGAATTGCGCCGCGGGGTCCCACAGTTTATCCTGGGTCAACCGCTTGATCGCCACCGCCTTGGCGCGGAAACGCTCCGCGACCTCTTTCTGCCCCGCACGGTCCGCGATCCGGGCGATCGCCAGCGAGTCCCCGAACATGTAACTGTTGATCGTGGCGCGGTAGCCGCTGCCGCCGATGGAGGCCTCCATGCCATCGAAGTTATCAGTCTGCCAGAAAAGGCCGTTGGGGTCGAGCTTGGCTTTTTCCCATTCCTCGTAGTTCCGGATCAGGTCAGGCAACAGCTCATTCGCAATCCGGTCGTCACCGGTGACTTGCATGCGCGCCCAGATCGAATCCGCTACCCAGAAACTGTAACGCCGCGGGTCGCCGCCGCCGTGAAACCAGAACCGCGTGTAGTCGTCGAGATACTTCGGATCCGCCAGCCAGCGGCCTTCATACAGGTGGTGGCCGGCGGCACAATTGATCGAGTTGAACTTCCCCGCCCAGCCGACATTCGGCAGAAACTCGTCCACAATAAAACCGGCGGGGGTCTGCTTGATATGTTTCCGATACGTCCACCAGCGGAAGTAATACGCCGTTTGGATGTCCTCATCCGGGCAATCGAGCAACGGAATGTTATCCTTCAGGAAGTCCCATGCCAGGGCATTCGGGAAGGCGTTTTTGTATCGTTCGCCGTCATTCCGGGCAAAGCCCTCGGCGTAGTGCCGGAACGTCTCAGTCTTGAGCACCGACGCGTGCGCGAGCAAGGCGGGTCCGAACACCAGAGCCGCCACGAGTATTTGTTTTGTTTTTTGCATTTCGTGTTCCTTATAATTTGAGTGTCGTATGTGGTTTATGGTTTCCGGCTCTTCCCTGAGACTTCGACTTCGCGGTGGCTCGGCCAAATCCCCTCGGGCAGTCCGGTGTAAATAATGCGCAAGAATCTGGCGCGGGGATTCGTCTCAAGAGGAATGGCGCACACCTGGTCTGAGGACGTCCGGGCAGACTGATCGGACGCCACCCGCCAGTGTTCGCCGTCCTCAGAAACTTCCACGCGGAAGCGGTAATTGACTGCCTTCTCGAAAGTGATCCTGACTTGCGAAACAAAGTAGAAATTCTCCAAGTCCACACGCCACCAGGCGGGCAACGCGTTGCCAGTGGCGCACCAGCGGGTGTCCGGGTCTCCGTCGTTACCATGGCGTGCGGGATTCTTTTCCTCCTCGCTGCTGGCCCGAGTGGGCCGGCTGAGTGCAAGATTCGCGGGGTTCGCGCCACGCATCTCGTCGCTCGGCGGTTCAGTAAGAGGGCCGGGATAGGGCCGCGCGCGGCAAGCCTGGCTCCTCCCCGCGTCCCAGGCAGGGGTTCCGGTCGTGGTGAGGGTGATGGTGGCGTCCTCAAGCCCCGGCGAGGAGGCGCGGATCAGAGTGACACCCCCATGGTACGAGCGGAACTCCATGGCGGCTTGACCCTCGCGAATATCAATGTCGTTGTTGTTCCTGAAGGTGATCGAGCGGCCCGTGGGAAACTCGCCAGGGCCTGAGACGACCTCCAGCGTCACCGGCGGACTATTGTTGATGAGTTTGCCGCCCGCATCTAACACGGAGACGATCAGTTGGCAGTCCTCGGTGCCGTCATTGGAAAACGTGGTGAAGTCGGCTTCCAGTTTGAGTCTGGCGGGCGTGCCGGCCATGGGCCATGGCGGCGGGGCAATGCCGAGGTAGGCATTGCGATACCAATACCAGGTGCGCAGCGGCAGGCGGAAATGATCGATCATCCCCATGCGTCCCATGTCACCGGCGATGCTGCCGTGGTGGAAGGCACACCACAGGGCTTCGCCGGAACGCCACTCAGGCTTCTCACCCTTGGTCTCACCCCAACAAGGGTCGTAGATGCCGGGACGGTTGTCAACATGACTGCCATACTCAGACACCACGCTGGGAATACCGGGATTCGAGAATTTGGCACCGTCGCCGTTATAGCTGGCGACATCGCCGATTTTGTCAAAGCCGCCGCGCTGTGCGCCGCCGACGGTTGCGGGGCGGGTCGGGTCCAGTTCATGGCTGAGTTTAATCATCTCCGCCGACAGAGCGAGGGCACGCTTGGTCTCCACGGTGAAAAACGGTTCGTTCGACATGCTCCAGATAATGACCGACGGATGGTTGCGTGCATCGAGGATCATCTCCTTGAGTCCGCGTTTGGCGTTTTCCTCGAATGGCAGCCAGTGTTCCTTGCCGGGCGGATAGGCACTGCTGTTCCAATAGCCCTCACCACAGGTGCCGCCCATTCCCCAGAAACAGTATTCCGACCAGAACAAAACCCCCAGCTCGTCGCAGGCCTCCAGGAACGCCGGATCGTGCGGGTAGTGCGAGCCGCGGATGAAATTCATCCCGGCTTCCTTGATCAACTTCACATCGCGCCGATGCCCGGAGTTGCATACGGCATCGCCCCAACCGGCATGATCCTGGTGCGCGTTGGCCCCGCGCAAACGCAAGGGCTCGCCATTGAGGAAGAATCCCTTGTCAGCCGTAAACTTGAACCAGCGAAGACCGGTTCTGACCGTGGTTTCATCCACCGTCTTTCCGTTCCCCACCAAAGCCACTCTCACGGAATAACAGGACGGATGATCCGGATGCCAAAGCTGGGGTTTTTCGACCACCATTTCCGGGCTGTCAACCGTCACCGTCTGGCCGGCCGCAAGCGAACGGGTTTCAGTCGCCGTCCGGGCCACCACCGTGGTGCCATCGGGCGCCATAAGCATCGCCCTAACGGCACATACGCGTGGTGACTTGCCCTCGTTGCTGAGTGTGAAAGCCACTTTGACGAGTGCCCTGTCCCTGGATACTTCCGGAGTGGCCACCAAGACCCCGTTGCGCGGAATATGCAGTGGATCAGTGACCACCAGCTGGACATCCCGGTAGATGCCGCCACAAAACACATGCTCGCCGGCTCGTGGCGGCAGGACCGGATCCCACCGGTTATCCAACCGCACGGCCAGCACGTTAGCGCCGGTCTTGATCTGCGGTGTTAGATCGACATCAAATCCGGTGTAACCGCCGTCATGCGTGCCAACCAGCACGCCGTTGAGGTAGACCGAGGTATGCTGGAACGATCCCTCGAATTCAAGGCGAACCTGCTTCCCGGTCCAGCTTGTCGGAACTGTGAAATGCTTCCGGTACCAACCCTCGCCCACATAGAACTTGGAGGCCCGGAAATAAGGGATGCTGAACGAGTGCGGCAACCCGATGGGTTCCCATGCGGAATCATCAAGCGACAGCCTTTCCCCATCCTTCTTCACTCCCAGACGGAAGAGAAAATCGCGGTTGAAATTGATCACTTGACGGATCGATGCCGGATCCTTAGCGGGCAGTGCCGGACCCTGGGCGGCATTACCTGTCAGACATAATCCGACGATGAGAAGCATCGTCCATATACCTGTTGTCCTTGTCATTGCGATGTTTCCTTTCCCACGTTTGATTTCTTCCATTTGGGTGATTTACTTGACAGTTTTCGGGAGCATCGCTTTTTACTTGTTAAATCCTTTGTGGTTCATAAATTCCCATATGCGTCCCATCCAGGTGTAGCTGCCCGTGCCCGGGGCGGCCTTCTGCTGAAAACAGTGATTGCGTCCGGCGAGCGTGTGGAGATCGGACTGGATTCCCATCCGGCGGAGCTGCTCCCAGCATTTCACCGAATTCATCGCCGCCCAACCGTCTGCATCGCCGTGAATGAACAGCATCGGACACGTCGCGAGGTCAAACGAGAACTCCGGAACGAGCCGCGCATCGTCCTCGTTGCCGCCCTTCGCGTTCGGGGCTTCCGCGCCGTCCGTGAGCGCGTACGCCGGATAGATCGCGACCGCCCACTGCACGTTGCAGGAAAGTTTGTCGAGCTCGTCGATAGGCCCATAGGAACTGCGTTTCGAGCTGGTCGCGCCCATGAGCGTCAAGTGTCCGCCGGCCGAGGAACCCATGATGCCGATGCGGTTGGGGTCGAGTCCCTTTGCGGCGGCCTCGCTGCGGACGATTCGGATGGCGCGCTGCAGATCCTGCCACGCCGTCGCGTGCTTGGCCAGCCCGCCCAGCGGACGCGGCGTGCGGTATTTCATCGTCACGACCGTCATGCCCTTTTCGTTCAGGTAACGCCGCGCCGGCGCGACTTCGATGTCGTCCGGAGTGTTGCCCTGGTAGCTACCGCCCGAATAGATGATCTGGATTGCCTTCGTCTTGAGTTGCTTGGGCATGTGCCACTCGAGATAGGGCAGGCACTGGTTCGTCTGCACATCCGGCATCTTGCCTTGCGGCCAGACCGGCTCCTTGCGGTATTCGCCACGAGCGGCGTCGTTGGGATAGCGGGCCATCAGCTCCTCTTCCTTGCCGAGACGCCCGTCGAAGTTCATCTGGCGGAGGTACTCGGCGACACGGTCGAACCAATGGTCGTAGGCGCTGCCGTTCTCGCCTTTGCTCGAGTCGCCCATGAAGCCGTGGGGACGGTCCGCGAAGAGGTGGAGCTCAGCCGGGATTTTCATCCTGCGGAGCTGACGGTAGATCTGCGTGGAGCCAATCGGCGAATAGTTGTCCACCCCGCCGTGAAAGAGCGCCATCGAACACGTCTTCGCGTCGAACTTGAACACGTCCGAGAGCTTGGCGCTCATCGCGTCGCCATCGCGCGTCGTGTTGGGACCGGTGAGTCCGTCCATAAGCGCGTAGGCGGTGTAGATCGGCACCGCCCAGTTGAGGTGGCACGGCAGTTGGTCGAGCGCGTCGACCGGCCGGTACGCCGGCGTGAGCGAGCTCGTCGCGAGCAAGACCGTCAGGTGCGAGCCAGCGGAGAACCCTAACGCGCCGATTTTCTCCGGGTCGAATCCGCGCTTCTTTGCCTCGTTGCGCACGAGACGCACGGCGCGTTGGCCGTCCTCCCACGCGCTCTGGTAGATTGGCAACCCTTGCGGACGCGGCGTGCGGTAGGTGAGGCTCGCGCAAACGAACCCGAGCTCGGTGAACTTCTTCGCGGCCCGGTCAATCCACATCCCGTCGCCGCAACTCTCATAAGCGCCACCGGAAATGAGCAACACGCATCCGCCGTTTTTCGCCGCCGGCGCCTCGTACCAGTCGAGATGCGGCATCCTATGTTCCGCCGTCTTGAATCCCGGCGCTTTCACCTCCTGGGTGGTCGCCGCGATCTGTTGCGTCTGGAAATCCGCAATCTTGCCTTGCGGCCACAGCGCAACCCGCTCCCCGGCGAACGCCTGAACGGCCACCAGCAACCCACAACAAAGAATTAGCAGTTTTTTCATTTGGTATTTCATTGATGTTTCATTTTGGAATCCGCCGGTTCAATCTTCAGCGTGTGCCTAACCGGTTCAACGGCGGCCGCCACCTTGGCGTTGGCCGCCTTTTCCTGCTTCACAAGCGCTTCGATGCCGAGTTGATACTCCGCACTTTGGCGATCGGCCGGAAGATTATGGACCTGTGTCTTAATGAGGTTCGTTTCCATGGCTTGCTTTTCGAGGATCGCACGTCCCACCATCTGAAAAGGTTCATCGAAGGGGTTGTCCGGAAATTCGTTGGCAAGATTAATGCCCGTCGCCAATTGCACGGCGGAAAACACCTTCGAAACGTTTCCCCAAGTCACCTTGATATTGCCGCGCTCGCCTTTGACCACAAGCATCAAACGGTTGAGTTCGGCATTGAACGGGAGAAACTCAAGCATGCTGCGCGCAGACTCGCGCTTGGATGGGTCCCCAGAAATGCAGAAAGGATAGCGGCGGCTCTCGATTTCGACGACGCCCGCATTGAACGAGAGAATCTTGTGGCCTGCGCTTGCGAGGGCCGAACCGCCGGCTCTGTCCACGGTGATTGTGCCGATGTCACCGTCGCAACCAAGCGCCTTGAGAAAGCTATAGGCCATCACCAAGTGTCCGCTCGGATAGGGATGCACGCCGTCAACGGGTCCCAACAGATACTGGTTACCGTATTTCGCCTTCCCTCTGGTCATGACATCCATCATCGGCTCGTGAACTTCGGCAAAGGCCGCGCCTTCTTCCCGTGCCAGGTCGCGGGCCACGCCGCCGAGTGTTGCCAGGACGTGGTTATAATCGGCCCCGGTTCCCTGCTCGGGATGGCCATTGCCGATGCCAAAGTGGTCGGTATCCACGCAGCCGGGCGAGCCGACGACAATCATACGGACGCCTGTACCCTTGAGTTGTTTTAGAATCGACGTTTGCCCATCGCGAAAGTGCTTCACTCTTCCCTCATCCATTGGGCCGTAACCTCCGTCGTTCATGCCCAGACAAGTCGTGGCGACGGTCGGCGCAAAGGGGAGCACGTCATGGGCAAGACGCGCGGCTGCGCTACTCGCAGTCTCGCCGCCCCACCCAAACTGCGTCACCTTCAGGTCGGGCACAGGTTTGCACATGAGCAGGTATTCCTCGATAAACAGCGAGTAGAGTTTCTGTTCGGTGATCGAATCTCCGATCACAGCCACGTAATCGCCCGCTTGGATGTGGTTGTTGCCAGCCCTCACCAGATTAGTCTCAGTCGTCTTTCGGCCTGCGGGACTTCCCGGAACATGGACTGCCGTGGCCCGTGTGCCCGTAATGCGGGTCTGCTTCTCCGCTGCCGGCGACGCCAACGCGTCGGCGGCATGCAGCGCCGCCAGCGGGGCAAACAGCAGTGCGGCAAGGATGGAGGATACGATTTTGATCAGTTTCATTATCCTGTTAAGTTGCATGCTATTTGAAATACACCTTCCATTGCACATCATCTTCATTTTCAGTCGTGAAATTGATCATAAGAAGCCGGTCATCCATTGTAGTTTCCACTTTGAGACCTGCGGGAACCTCCACCCGGTCAAGTCCATAGCCTTCCGGCACGTAGATACGCAGTTGATAAGGATCCCCGCCAACCGCACGGGATAATCCGATGAGCGCCTTCGATTTTGGCTCATAGATCATATTCTTGATATCAAACGCCATTTGGCGAATATGCCTGCTGGTCGATAGAAGTACCGGATGGTTTTGTTTCTCCACGATGCTGTACACATCACAATCGGGTCCCTTGATTGCTCGTGATGTGAAGGTCCCCTTAAAAGTTCCCATGAATTTTTTACTGAAGAATTCGTAAACCAGGTACTCTTTTTGAGGATCGAGCCGCAAGTCCGTTTTGGCATCCAGCGTAGCGCTGAAATCAGGGTTTCCCTCCTTATAATTGATGACGCAAAGAATATCCCAATTTCCAAACGGGCGCTCTACAGGCATATTCCAGATGCCGGCGGGTTTGCGTAAGAATAGGTCAACCGGATAAGCAGGGTCTGTTGTGGGTGGCGCAGCGCGTTTGAGGAGTTCGATCCGGTCATCGGGATAAGGGATATCGAATGATTCCGCAGGATTGAGGCAACTGGTCGCCATCACCTTGAAACAAGTCATTACCTTGGCTCTGGCGTAATCAATCTTGTGTCCAAAAAAGCTATACACATGATGCCCATCGGGATCATTCCAAAAGACCCTTGTGTTGTAATAAAAACGTGATGTTGCACCGGGCACACACTCACTGAGGAAAGCCCGGCCTCCATTCTTGTTCAACTGTACATTATCGCCATAGGCATCCCCTGAGGGCCAGCCATCGGCATCTTCATCAACCCGGCAAAGCTGCATCGAACCGTAATTGAAATCATAGCGGGTCATGCATGATTTGCTGCGCATGCGGGGGGCGATCTTTTCAGCCGGGAGTTCCCTGTAGGGTGCTGATCCGGCATGCCAGGTTTCCAAGGCACTCATGAAAGGATCATACTGCCCAGGCCACACATCCCATGTTTCTGACCAGTCCACCCAGCCCCGAAATACTTTGTCTTCTTTGCCTTTGATCAGACCTAAAACCCGATCACGCTCAAATTTGATGGCAACTGGATTGGAAAAATCGACCACCTTGCCATTTCCCCACTTGACCTTAACGGGCAGGTAGCATTCAGCGGGAAAATCGACCCCCCCATACTCGCCATTACCACCGCAATAATACAAGGCCCACTGAACTTCAAAGCGTGAATGGCCTTTATTGGCTGTCAAATGGCCCATAAGGACGACGTTGCCTGTCTTTTGATTCCGCACGAGATGGCTTGACTCGTACATCCCGGGTTCTTTCAAAGTGTTCACAGGAATCAGATCATAGTAATCGTGGAAAATGGAATGTGCCCCGAAGGTTATCCATTGGTCATGTGTACCTTCAAGCGACACGTTATCGGAAACGAAACAATCCATGTCAGTGACATCAACAGAGTGACCCGTGTTATTTGACCTCCCGAGACTTATAATTATATCATTACCCGACTTGCTGACCGATACTTGATAATTGAAATCGAGTTCTCCCGGCTTCTTTCCCCGCAGTGTGACCGTAACGAAATTTCCGAGGCCGTTCTTGTCGTCGTTGTTGATTGATGAGATCACTTCCCACCCTGAGGGATCATTGCCAGGAAGAAAATAGGCATTATGAATAGCAACCTTGGTCCCTTTCAGGTGTGCCGACCAGCGGCAGTTGATGACGTCAACCTCCATTCGAAGTTGCTGCTGGTCGATGACAAGAAGATTGGACCTGTTTTCGTCAGAGCCATCCTGTGGGATCGTGGTGTCGCGCCCTAAAATAGAGATATTTGTCGCAATTAGGAAAATTGCCGCCATAACTGATGCGGTTCCAATCATATTTCTCATTTAACGTGCTGCGGATCTTCACTTGCGATCTCCCTGCGTTAGAACGATTTTGCAATACTCGTCCATGATCAACCAGAAATCGCTCTTGGTCGCCGGCCAGATCATGATGCTCTTGCGCCCCTGGCCGTCGTCGTCGTTCACACCGACCTCCAGCCCCATCACCTTGCCGGGCTTAAAGCCCACGCCGGGCAGGGCGAAACCGATCTCCATGATGTATCCAGTGGCCGTCTTCTTGACTGCTGTTTCGCCCGCCCATTGCTTGGCGAATTCGTCGCTGTGGGGTTTATCGGTGGCGTATTTTTCGCGGTGATCGAGATAGACCCGCGGCGGCGTTGTGGGCAGGAAGTGCAACTCGTGGCCCATCATCTCCTTGGGGTCGCATTTCGAGAACCAATCGGGACGGCCGTCCATGACCTTGACCCGCTGCCCGCCGCCGCCTCCCCAGTCCAGAAACATTTCGACGCTGTCGTTGAGAAACGAAGAAGACTGGGTCGGTTCCAGCACCTTGTCGTCGTTGACCTCGAAGAGGAAATACAGCTTGTTGCCGTGCCAGGCCGCGCGCCACGAGTAGCTCAAGTCGTTGTTCCCTTTCCAATTTTCCCGCGTCATGCCCTGGCCGAACCAGAGATGCCTCTCGCCCTGGACGACGGTGGCCGGGACTTCCTTCCAATCGGCCGGATCAGCGTCGACGACGATTTTGCGTTCCGGGAGTTCGAGGCGTGGCCGCTCTGCGGCCGAGCAAGGGCGCATCGCCACTGTCCACGTCAAAACCAAAGCGCAAACAAACATCAAACAATCCGCTGCGCGCGTCATGGGATTACTCCAATATCTTTCTTGATTCGAACCCCATATTTTATCCCTCATGGTAAACTTAGTCATTTTGTTATTTTTCTGGTTGCGTGTAGTCATCGTTCTCTTCCTGTCGAGTGCATTACTTGCTTTTCATGAGTTTGCCGCTGGGATTGACATAACCCATGTCGATGAGTTGCAGCATCAAATCAGAAACCATCTCACTGGTGTAGGGATTCCCCCGCCATTCAAATCCCTGCTTGCGTTCCAGCCAGGGATCGGAAATCGCCTCGGTCATGGCCCCCTTGTATTTGCCGTCAGCAACCTGAACGTAGAAGTTGAGTTGCATCACCCGATTCTTAAGCTGATCGAAAAGCGGGTTGGCGGTTTTCTTGAACAACCGATCCAGGCATTGGATCTTGCGATTGCCGTAGCTATAGACGGAATACTGATTGAAGTGCTGCTGCTCGCTGTGGGCGCCTTGTGTGGGATTCTTAACCCAACTGAGCTGTTTGGGGCACCAGTAAAGCAAGCCGTAATAGGCATTGGCCACAGCACGGTCCAAGCTTTCCTTGTCCCCCGTCCGGTCGTGCTTGTCCAGCCAGTATTCCACAACCGCATAGATGCTATCCTGCTCGAAATCGCCGGGCGGCAGATCCGGATGCATTCCGGTATACCAGAAACGGCCTTCAACTCCGCTGCGCAGAAATTTCTCCATGTCGGCGCATAATTTCAGATAGCTTTCATCCCCGGTGATTTTTGCAATGATTGGCAACCCTACCAACGCCCGCCCACAGACTACCGAGAAGGACTTTTTGCCGGTCTTGATGTCGACGCACTGTGGCAATCCGCCATCCGGATTCTGCTGGGACTTCACCCATTCGAGCGAGGCGATGGCGGCCTTATACCAGTCCTGGCGGTCAATTCCTTCCTTTTCCTTCACCCGTTTCCAAGTCTGCAAAATGTAGCGCGCCATCCAGACGTTGATGTCCACCTTGTAGCCGTCATGGCTCCAGTCCTGACTGCAGAACACCGGAACCGCCCGGTTGAAATACCAGCTCGTATGGAACACGCCACTCGGCTGCTGCCCCTTGATGGCAAAGTCGATCTGCTCGAAGGCGCGGTCCCGCCACAGTTTGTCGCCGGTGATCTCATACTGGCGATACTCGTAGTAGGCAACGAACGGATTGTTGCCGACATAAACAAACGGCGTTCCCTTGTGATGCTCGTAACCGACGCCCGGTTTCCAACTCTCCATGTCCCGCCGACCTTCAAGGGCGAGAGTAAATGCCTCCTGCGGCGTGCGCACCTTGAGCGAATCGTCCACCTTGTAGTTGTTGACCTTGATCCACGCCTTCATGATACCCGTGATGGCGCCGGCGAATTCACCCGCATCACTCAGGAATAATTGGACAGGCATCTCATACTTTATCCCGGCGGCCAGGGAACCGCCACCGCAGCGGAATTGCGGGGCGGTCCGGCGGTTGGCAAACTGAAACCCTGTCTTGCCGGTCCATGTGGTAGGATTGAGGTAATCGGAGCGGCTGTCGATGGCGAACAACGCCACCAGCGACTGGTCCGGGCGGTACACCAGCACGCCGGGCACCCCGCAATAGCGCATGGGTGTCATGGCCACCGCTTCGCTGTTGCCGGCCCACGGATAGTTTTGCACCCGCCAGTCGTTCGCAAAGCCATCATGATATGTCACACAAACTTCCCAACCGCTCAGATCCTTGTCCACCGACCATTTCGGTGTGAAGCTCACCGCCGGCAGGTCTTCGTGCAGACCCACATCCATCGTCCATGAAAAATTGGCACCGTCAATCTCCTGCCGGCCGGACATCCTGGCTGTTAGCGCGTCGACTTTCTCTCCCTGCGAGGCCGCCAGCCAGCGGACTTCTCCGCTCTTCACATTGCGCATGACCAGCAGGCCCTTGGTGGCCGCTTGTTCCACGGGCTTGCCATGGAGCGACAGCGTTCCCAGCGCCCAACCGGCAGGCGTCCGTTGCAATTCCCACTTCACGCCGCTGCGGTTCGCAAGCACCATCGGCGCGTCATTCGGCACGCTGTGGGTTTGCGCCGACGCCGAGAGCGCCAGCCCAATCGCGGCAATGCCGCACATCATTATGGATTGTTGTTTCATAGTTATTATTTAGGTATTAGGTTCAGGAAATTCACAAAGCCTTGTCCCAACGCATGCTGAGCGAGGACAATGCCACGGATGGTCCGGCATTTCTCCGGAATCCACAGGTATGCGGTAGTGGTCTGCGGCTTGCCTTTGGAATCGGTAAACGGCGCGGAGGCCATGAACTGAAACGCCGAGCAGCGCGTGTTGATCCGAATGACTACGGGGTTCAGCTCGCCCACGCCGGTGACCGGGCTGCTCCCCGCCGTGACCGGCGTCGTGGAGGCCCAGACCAACTTGGCTTTCGGAGCGCCCTTGCGGAACGTCTGGACCATTTGACGGTAAACGGCCTCGATCTGCGCGTCCGTGACCTGGTCCGGCGACCACCTCAGCGAGTGCAGCCCGTTGTTGAAGATGATGTCGAACGGCTCAGCCGCTGCGGCCGCCTCAATCGCGGCGGTCGGGAACGAGCCCACCGCCAAAGACGTGATCGCCATGGCCAGCGACATTGACGCTACCAATATCATTTTTGTCATATTCATTTTTCGCTGATTTTCATTTCAATCCGGCGTGGTTCACGAGCGAGAGCCAGAGGTCCCACCATTGGCCGGTGTTATTTTGCAGCAGGTCGGCATTGTGGTCCGGCGCCGGATTGGTGGTCAGAGGCAAAGCAACCGGAGAGCCGTCGGCACGGTGGAAGGTCTTGGCGTTGTCGTCGGAATAGGCGTAAACGCTGGAGAACCGGACATACCCGTCCCCGTCGAGTCCTTCGATCCTCATTTTGATGTGCAGGCGACCGGTCTTATCGAATTTAGCACCCCAGTCATCCCGGCAGTAATTGTAGAAGTTAGGCTGCCAGGCCCAGGCCAGCGGGCGCTCGGCGGTGGGAGCTTTAGGGGCGGAGCCGCGGGCGGGATCGTGCAGATAGTTCAGCCAGGTGGCGTCATGGTGCCGCGCCGACTCGATCAGATCGAACGGGTCGGCCCCGACCGTCGCCCAGCGCTTGGTCTTAGCATCGAATCTGAACATGCCCCAGCACTGCCAGCCACAGGCATTGGCCCGGCCGTAGAGGTAGGTCTTGCTGGCGGGGCTCTGCAGGAAGACCATGTAATTCAAATAGCCGGCGGGGATGGCGCGGGGATCGGACTTGCGGCCGACGAACTCGAAGGTCTCAATGTTTCCGGGCTCCTTCGTGACCCAATACATCTGGGCCGGGAAGTCCGCATGGTTGCGATCCCGGGGAACCCCCATCTCTTCCCAACTGCCGGGGATGTAGCTGTCGGGGTTCGGGACGTTGTGCTGACCCCCAATGAGATGGATATAGCCGGCCTCATCGACGAAGAGGGACCACCCGAGCATTTTCGCGTCGGAGCCGTCGATGACAAAATCTTCACCTCCCAGATACACTTTCTGCTGGGTGCCGTCGGGGGTGATTTTGGTGATCGGGATACGATAGAGGCGAGGGAAGTCGGATGAGCGCCAGCCCTTCGCCTGGGGATACTTCCCGGCCAACTTGCCGACGATCTTCTCGTAGTCGTCCTTGGAAACCTGCTCCCCACCCTGCCATGCGATGCCGCTGCCTACTTTGTAAGTGACTCCCTTGTCGCGGATAATCGAGGTGTAATCCCGTTTGCCGGGTTCCCGATAGCTGAAAAAGCGCTCGCCGTTCTCCACCGGCGGCAGTTTGGTGAACGCATCAAGAGCATCCATGGTGCGATGCTCGTCCACCAGGCGCCGCACCGCGTCGAAGCGCGTCCCGGTCAGATCCATGAGTGCAAACACGGGTTTGGCCAGGGCCAGTCCCAGGATGTCGCGCGCTTGCGGGTCGCTGGGCGAGATATCCAGCAACGCCCGGATCAGGGCATTGCGCAGCAGATCCTCGACGCGCGGCAGGCGCTCGCCCTCTTGCTTCAGCAATTCGTTCAGGGTCCGGGCGAGTGCCGCACTGGCGCTGGCGGCGTCCAGTTTCATGGCGGCGAGTGCCAGGGCCGCCTCGGCACGTTCGCCCTGTGCCTTGTCGGCGGCCTGAACGACCGCGACCATTTGCGGCATGGCGGCGCGCAGGGCGGCGCGGGCCGGATCACTGTTGAGTTTGACGAGCAGTTGCGCCGCCAGCAACCGGCAGTCGGCCTCCTGGAGGGCGGCGATCAGCACCGGCAGAAGGGACTTGGACAAGGGCTGCAGGGTGGCGGCATCCTTCTTGCCGAAAAGCTGCAGCGCCGCGCGGCGCTGCGGCGCGGGGAGGTCTTTCAAATCCCCGGCGGCAATGCCGCGGCCATTGAGCACAACCAGGTCCTCGCCATAAAACTTCGGCTGTGCCGACGGCCTGGTCACCGCGTGAAGCCGGGCGACCTCTTCTGCGGACAAGGCCCGGTCGAACCAGACCATGTCCCGCAGCGATCCGTCCAGCGATCCGGATTTTCCAGTCATCTGATGCCACCAGTAGGCATCGTTGCCGATCTGGATACTCCGGTTCTCGCTCTTGTAAGGGATGTCCTCGTTGGTCGCAAGCAGGTGTCCGTCGAGATAGAGCGAGCCTTTGCCGTGTAGGTCTGCGGCATCTTTCCATCGAGTCGCCTCGAAGGTATAGAGAAGATGGTGCCACTCACCCAGGGAGAGCGACGGCTTGCCTTCACCCAGGCGCTTCTCCGGTGACCAGAGCCACGTCCTAAACACATCCGACTTACCTTTGCTGACCACATCTATCAATTCCTGCCTACGCACGCAAAGCTGCACACCGACAGCGTTCACCCCGTCCTTGTTGCCGATGAGCAGCAACCCCATGCGGCCCGTCGAGTCTGAACCTTCGACCTTTGAGCGGATGAATACCCAGCCCCCGATGGTGAGCGACTTGCTCTGATACTTGGTGCTCGCCGGGATCTCGGCCCATTGGTAGGCGCCGGTGAAGTCAAGCAGGCCCTTGTCCCATGGGACGTGGAAGATGCGACCATGGTTTTGATTCCCGGAACGGTCGTTCAGCGTATCGCCGCTCCCCTCGTCCGCCGGCCAGTAGCCAACCGGCTTCAAGGCGAGCACGGCCAGATAGCGTTCATCAATGATCTTGTCGGCCGCCGCTTTCTGGGCCGCGGCGGCGGCGCCGTTCGTGGGCTCGTTCTGGGATTTGACCTGGGCGTTGAGCAGCACGGCGGAGGCAAGAAGGAGGAGGAGTGGTTTCATGGTCATTACTTGGGAAGAGCATCGGCCATCACGGTTGCGCACGCGGGGTGATCATAAAGCTGCGTTCGACCATGCGGGCGGACTGCACTGCGGGCTCAATGGAGCGGCCAAACTGGGCAGCGCGGATGGTGACCTTGATTGGGAAACGGCTGCGCGGCGGAATACCTGTGAAGGTCAGCGTCTTGCCGGAAACCCGCGCCGGCCCCACGATCACGCCATACTCCACAGGCAACCCGGCATCGGAAACGGCTTTCAATTCAAGCGGCGTGGTTCCAGCCGGTTGATCCGGGATTTCCGGGAAGGTGATGGTCTGGGGCTTGCCGATTTTGGTACTCGGGAATCCCAAGTTGAAGGGCTGGATTGACGGGCGGTATTCGCCGTCGCCCGGATGCCGGACATAGATCATTGAACCCCAGAGTCGGTCGACGATCGGGCGGATGGTGCCGGGTCCGGTCACCATAGCATTCCCGGAGAGCCAGCCGATTTGGATTTGGCCCTTGTCTGAATATCCGAGCTCCTGGCCCGGGCCCGTGGTGAAGTTGGAGGGAATCTTGTCGAGGAACGCTGGCTTGAGAGTGAAGGTGACACCGTCCCCTCCGGCAACAGGGGTGGCCCCTTCAAACATGCCACTGTCTTGAACGGCCGGGACTGAACCGTCGTTACGGAGGATTACCGGAATCTGGGTCTTGCGGGTCCAGTTGACATTCATGAGTTTCTCGACGGCCATGGCCATTTCCTCATCGAAGAACCAGACCCCGTTTTTGGCGCTGTCCGTTGCGGACTTCGCGGGTTGCGCCGGGGATCGCTTGGGGTTGCCCATGTCCAAGTCAACGACCCAACCGCTGTCAATGTCCACCGGTTTGAGAACGCCGCCGCCGGCCGGCAGGCGGGCTGGAACGACTTTGCGGATATACATCGCGATCATGTCCACTTCGGCGTCGGTCATGACGAAATGGCTGCTGCCGCATTCCATCAAATAACTCACGGGCCGCTGGGTTGTGGCCCGGTCTTTGCCGATGGCGATCGGCCCCCAGGGGTACCCTCCGTTTTTAGTCCAATCTTTCTTCTGCTGGCTCCATTCCGTGAAGTTGCCGGCAACCTCAAACAGAGGAACTTGCCGATTGTTCGGAAGGCCGAAGTCCGTCCCGCCCTTGAAGACGATCTGGGCGAGGCAACGCTCGGGTTTCCAGTTTGCCAGCCGCTGTGCGAAATTCACTGTGGAGGAGTGCCCGAAGGGCAGCCACGGAGCGCTGGCGATCTCCGCGTAGCCGGATACGGTCGCCAGTTCGTCCAGCGCATTCTGCAGGACCGCCCCATCCTGGTCAGGGTGATCGAAGGACTGGTTAAAATAGGGATAGAACCAGACCATGGCCATGCCCGTATCGCGGCATGCCTGGCGGATGACCGCATTTTCCGCAAAGCCTTGTTCCCCCACATTCTGCTGAGCGAGGACTACGCCACGGATGTTCCGGCATTTCTCCGGAATCCACAGGTATGCGGTTGTGGTCTGCGGCTTGCCCTTGGAATCGGTAAACGGCGCGGAGGCCATGAACTGATACTCCGGACAGCGCGTATTGCGGACAACGGGTTCTGAGCTTGCGGATGTGGCAGCGGCGGCCAGCAGAATGGCCAGCACCGCAACGCGGGAGATCTGTTTCGGGTTTCTCATTTGAGTGGACTATGCCTTCCTGTGAAAATGGCGTGTATTTTTTTCATGTCCAACTTGCATGAGCGGTCGTATTTGTATATGCCGTTCTGTTCCTGCTCCACGTCTGTAAGCTGGGTGTAGCACCAACCGGAGATGTAGGGCTGCGAATTGAGCACACCCACCAACCCCTCCAGGCGCGCATAAAACTCGTCGAGGGTTTTTGGCGCATCACCGTAGCCCCAGGAATTGTCGGCAAACGGGCGGTTCTCGGGGGCGATCCACTTGATACCGCCGAACTCAGCGACGAAGTATGGCTGTCCCGTGTAATCGCATTCCAGTTTGGGGAAATTGCGGAAGACTGGTTCGCCCTCCGTTGGCGTAAATTGTTTAAGGAGCTCATCGGGTTTCTGAGAGTAATTGTGGCTCGTCCACAGGTCGGTCTTTACATGGATAAAGCCGCTGGCGTCGTTCACGGGACGCGTCGGGTCAAGCATTTTGCTTAACTTGTAGCAGTCGAGGTGCAGTCGGTTGTGAACACGCAAATCCGAAGTTTGCTGGGTCTCGTTGAGCGGCGTCCAGGCGATGATCGACGGATGGTTGCGGTCGCGGACGATTGCCTCGGTCCATTCGGGGAGGAAGTTGCGCGCTGAAAGAGGCTGGCACGGATTCGCGCCCCAGCTCGCTGATTCGCCCCAGGTCAAATAGCCCAGCTTGTCGGCCCAGTAGTGAAAACGCTCCTCAAAGACTTTCTGGTGGAGGCGGGCTCCGTTGAAACCGGCCTTCATGGAAAGCTCAATATCGTTCTTAAGAGCTCCATCGCTTGGGGCTGTCCAGACACCGTCAGGATAGAAACCCTGGTCGAGGACAAACCTGAGGAAGACAGGTTTGTTGTTTAGGAATATCCTGTTTCCTTCGATATGGACCTTGCGCAGGCCAGCATAGCTTTTAACACGGTCCACAATGGTTCCTTGTGCGTCTATGACTGAAAGTTCCACGTCGTAGAGGAACGGTGATTCTGGACTCCAAACCTTCGAGGACTTCAGGACGGTCTCGCAGGAGATATTGTCCAATGCGCTGGCTTCTGCGCTGCCCACAACCTGGGAACCGTCCTTGACTAAAACCTTGAATTTGAATCCCTGCCTCACTTCGTGATACTTGGGCGTAAAGATGAATTTCGAGCCGTCGAGATCCGGAACAATCTGACATGACTCAAGTCCGTATTTTCCGGCGGCCTCGAGCCAGACTGTCTGCCAGATGCCGGTGGTGCGCGTGTAGGAGGCGCCATACGACTCGTATTTTGCGCTCTGCTTTCCGGCAGGCTGTGTGCGTAATTCTCCCGCAGGGTTGCCGCCAATGCGCGGGTCATCATAGGCCCTGACAACAAGGTTGTGGGACGCTCCAGCCTTCACAAGATGTGTGATATCGAATTCAAATGAGCACATGCCGCCCCAGTGGCGTCCGGCAAGCTTGCCGTCCACAAAGACATCAGTCTCATAGTCTACGCCGCCGAAGTGGAGGATGACGCGCCTGCCGTCCCATGCGGCCGGTATTTCAATTGCGCGTTGATACCATACGCAGCGCATGAAATCGGTGTATGCGACTCCAGAAAGTTTGCTCTCCGGACAGAACGGGACATTGATTTGTTTGCTGAAACCCTCTGACTTCTGAAAATCACGTTCGAGTCCGGACACGCCGAAATCAAAATCGAAACTCCATTTGCCGTTGAGGTTAATCCAGGCCTCGCGTTCGAACTGCGGCCGCGGATGCTCAGGCCTCGGTATCATTGGCGCATCCGTGGTCTTGAGGGTCTGCATGATCGGCCCGGCGGCGCGCGGCGGGATCTGCGGGTGATCCACTTCCACCGCCATACATGTGGCCGCCATGGCCAGCGACATTGCCGCTGCCGTCATCATTCTTGTCATATTCATTTTTGTTATATTCTTCTTTCCCCTTTTGATCACTGGGTCAGCCCGAATGGTTTGTCTGCCACCCACGCTTTCCAATTGGCCAGGCGCCCCTGCAATCGTTCCTTTTTTGTGTCGTTTATGTTATTAAAGTTCAATATCTGCGTTTATCCGGAGTTCGCCGTGGCCATCACTTCCACTCAATGGCCACCACATCCAGCGAGGCCGAGCGCAGATCCGCAGGCACCTCGATCACGCATTCGTTGCCGGTGACGGTCGCGGGGATTTCCTTGCCTGAGGCCAGCATCACGACCTTGGCCGGCTTGCCCATACCTTTCAGCACGATCGGCCCCGCAACCGGCGGCACGTCAGGGTTTTCAGGGACCAGATAGGCATACCAGATGGTGCCTTTGACACTGACCGGCACGTTGCACGAGCCGGGGTAGGGTCCAGCCTCGACGCCGTGGATGGCCGCGCCATTTTGGTTCATCCAACCTTTGAGCTCCGACATGTTGGCGTAATAACAGTCCGGCATCTCGCCGTCCGGGCGCGGGCCGTAATTGGCCAGCACGTTGCCGCCCCACCCGCGCACCCGAGCCAGATGCGACAACAGAACCGCCGCCGAACTGCAATGTTCTGGCTGGGTATATCCCCACTCCCCCATCGTGCCCGTCATGCTGAAGCAGTGCTCCCAGGTGCCCTGCGGATGCTCCTTGGGCAACTGGCACTCGTATAGTTCGGTCCTGACATCGCCGACGCCATGCTGGCGGTCGTTGACGATGATCCCCGGTTGCAGCGCGCGGATCGCCGCGATTGATAGAACGTCCTTGCCCGCGCTGCCGTCAAACCACAGGTAGTCCACTGGTCCATAGCGGGTGAGCAGTTCGCGGAGTTGCCCGTTGATGTAGGCCACGTATTTGGATTCGTAGTCGGCTGGCTTGGGCAGCAGCTGCGCGAGGGGTTCGTGATTCAATCCGAGGTGCGGGGATTCCGCTGTGCCTTGGGTTTTATACCCCCACGACCGGTAGGCGCGTTCGTAATGCCAGTCGGGCGGCGAATAATAAAACCCAACGCGCAGGCCGTTTTTCCGGCAGGCGGCCACGTATTGCGCAACCAGATCGCGCCCGCCCATGAAGTTTTTGGTGCTGAAGTCGCCGAACTCGCTGGGCCAGAGCGCAAACCCCTCGTGGTGGCGCGTGGTCAGCACCGCATATTCGAAGCCGGCCTCCTTGGCGGCTTTCAGCCATTTGTCCGGGTGGAAATTCGTGGGTTGGAACTGTTCCACCAGCGCGAAATACTCGCTGGGTTTGAGCTTGTTTTGGTTGTGAGCCGCCTTGTCCCAGGGAGTGTCTTTCATCATGCCCCATGACAAGTCATGATGTCCGCCCAGCGAGGCCAGCCCCCAGTGAATGAACATCCCCAGCCCGGCCTGCGGAAACCAGTGGTCTTGGGCGAGAGCGCGGGGGCGCGCCGCACCATCCCGCCCGGCGACCCCGATGAGCGCTTGCTGGGCCGCCGCCGGGGAGTTGCCCGCCTCGTCGGCAGCCGGTGCCAGCCCGGCAAATATCAGGATTGTCATCAATAGGCCTGCGCGTTCAATGGGGTGGTTCATTTCGATTTTTCGGGTGTGGAATGGCTCTGTACCATCAGTGATTTTCGTTTTCCGGCTCAGAAGCATTTATTTCTTCGCCTCACTCATCAGCCAGGCTTTTGGAATCGGTTGCCGGTCCAAGCCGGGGCCGGAGATGCGCAGGTCCGGCGTGACTCCGGTCCAGACATAATCCTTGATGCCCGGCAGGTTCAGCCGCTGCGCGGCATCGGTGCGGAAATCGCACCAGACCACCTTGAATGGTTGGAGGCCTTTCTTGAGCGCGACGCTCCAGTTGCCCAAGGCGTGCAACCGCGTGGAAGGATACCATTCCTGCGTGCCCACCACGCGCCCGGAGGCCCATAGCCCGGAATCCATGCGATTGCCAAAAACCACCTTCAGCTCGTAGCCGGATTGCACATCGGGATAGACGAACTCACGTGGCGCATGGAGGGTATACACGCCGTCTTCTGGAATGTTGAGGTAGCCGCTGTATTCCACGGCATAATACTTGGCGCGCGGGGCGGCGGAAGTGGCGGCAACTGGCGTGTTGTCCGCCGGCACGAGACTCAGATCCCACAAGTTCCCGACGTTCCCCGTCGCCTTGGGTTGCAGTCGATCGACGCCGCTCCAGAGCACCCGCCAATCGTCCTGGAAATACCGGAAGGCCAGCCCCGGCGACAGCTTGCCGATGTTGGAAGGCGCCGCCAGCTTGGCCTTGTCAAACACAGCCATGCTGGGAACCGTGGCCTGGGTGCCGCTGAGCTCCAACGGGTTTTCCTTTACTCCCGGGCGATACGCGCGGGCCTTGACCACCGTGCTCTGCAGCAGCTTCACCGGGGCTGAATACAGCGGCGAGAGCGGAGTGGGATCACTGCCATCGAGGGTGTAGCGGAATTCCACGCCCGGAGTTTTGCTGGTCATGGTCACCTCGACGGAGTCCGCAAAGACATTGCGTTCCGGGCCGATGGTGACCGGGGCGATGGGGCGGTAGATGGGGATAAAGGAGGTTATAGCTGATTGGTTATTCGTTATTGTGAATTCAAAATCCGTCGCAGACAGGCGCAGCTTTTTGCCCGCGAGCGAAAACGAGGTGCATCCCAGGGCCATGCCGCGATCACCTGCAAGCAGCAAGGCTTCGCCGCGAATCTTGACCGCGCCGATGGTCAGCTCATCGTCGGCCTTGGTCGAAGCCAGATAGCGCACGGCCTGGCCGTCCGAGGTTACGGCGGCAAACCCCTGTCCGGCGCTACCGCTTTTTAACGGTTCAATCGATTTGAGATCCTGCGGCGCGGCCTGGCCGGGGGCGCGGGGCACGATCGCGGTGACGACCTGCTGCGGGCCGTCGCCCTGCCAGCTCACGCCGATACGTTGCCATGCAGGCTTATTCTCGATGTTGTAGGCAAGAGACGCGGCAGTGAACTGGTAGAGCGAGATGTTCGCCATTTTGCCATTGGAGCCCGGAATCTGGTCGGTTTGCGACGTGATACGCTTCCCCGCAGCGTCGATGTGAATCAGGTCTTGAGCGAGCACCGTCGGCGGCAGTTGCAGTGGCAGCAACCAGTTCTGCGCATACTTGTGGCTGCCGATGCCCAGCATGCGGTCGGTGATGATCCAGAGCTTGGCCCCGCGGGCATACATGGCCAGACGCTGGTGGGTGATGCCGCGCAGGGTCTGATCGAGAGGCATGGTGTCGACCATTTTGGCATCGGTTCCGATGTTGGGCTTGACCTCTTTGGCATCGTTGATATTCCCCCACGGCCCGGCATAGACACCTTCCATCAGGTTCAGATGCTCGGAGGCATGCCAGCGAAAGGGCGACGGCTCTGTCCAGGCGCTGACCTGAAAGACCTTGTGGCGCGCCAGGCCGGAAACCTTGTAGAGGCCCGCATGGAAAAACTGCTGCCGGCCATCGACGGTGATGGGGCTGGAGGGATACATGTAGTTACCGCCGGAATCGGTCACGAGCAGGTCCTGCCCGAACGCGCCCAGACCGAAGCTGTTGTTATTGCTGCGGCTGCGGAAGCCTCCATAGGCGCCGGGCACCGGCGAGCAAAACAAGTCGCCATGACCACTGTCTTTCTCCCAGCCCTCGCGGACGATGTTGAAGCCGGAGTAAGGGAACCAATCCGCGTTGTGCCGGGGGCGCAGGCCCGCAGAGGGATTTTGCAGCGCCGCTAGAACGGCCTGGTTCTCCGGGTTTTTACAGGTGGTGGGCGGCAGGGAGTTTGACGTCGACTTGAAGTCACGTTTAGCGCCGCCGCGGATGGTAATCGGCAATTCCCCCTGGGGCGTGCAGATGTTCATCAAATAATTGCAGCGTGCCTCAAGATGCTCCTGAATTTCAATCTTCCAGCGTGCATCCTGGCGCAGGGCCGCGAGATCGGGAAACTCCTGCCACATCGGCAGGCTTTCCCGCGCCGCGAGCAACCGCAGAGCGCTGGGGACAGCCTCCGTATACATCGCGCCGCTATACCACGGATCCTGCTGGTTTTCCGTGCCGTCGCGCAGGTTCTGGGTGGAGGCAACGTCCTCGAGGTTCCGGCGGCGATTTTCGCGCAGCCACAGTGGTGCCAGACGCGATTCATCAAAGATCATCGCCTGCAGCAACAGATCCGTCGTCGGGGTCCAGTTATGGGTGTTGGATCGAATATAGGCCATGGGAAGGAAGGTCCGATTCATCTCACGTTTGAGCAGATGCGCCAGCACGGTCGGCGGCAACACCGGCTGATTTTCGGGTAGGGCAGTTGCGATGGCGGCGAGCATGCGAAAGGTGAAGAGAGCCCCATTATGGCCGGCATCGGAGACCAGGCAGGGATGAATCTTATCGAAATAGGTGCAGCGGGTGGACCAGTCGTCCATGTAGGCGGCCCAGCGATCGAGATATTTTCGGTCTTTCGTCGCCACAAAGGCCCGCACCAAGGGGCCAAAACCGTTTGCCATAAATAGCATACTTTCGGGCTCCTTGTCGGCTGGCATTGGATTGCTCGCGCCCCAGGGATAACCCCAATCGACTGACCCCGGCTCACCGATGACCACCTCTTTGCCGCCGATGGTCATCGTGCCGGCAAGCAATTTGTCCGCTGCGGCGATCTCGCCCGGTGTGGCCGGGGTTCGATTCCAACCCCATCCTCTATAAGGGCTCAGTTCTTCAGGACTGATGCCGAATAGGATTGGATAGCGGAGCTTGTTGGTGAAGTAGAGCGCGAAACGTTCCATCGCCTCGGCCGAGCGGCCGGCGCGGGCCAGCGCGGCGATTTCGGCGTAGTCCTTACTCCGCCGTCCCAAATTGGTGACGAACAGTCCGGCCTCGTCGGTCACAAGCAGGTCCAGGAAGGCGCGCGCCGCCTCCTCATCCGCCGCCGAGTATTCCTTCTTAGCCACGCCGGCGCTTCCTGGCTTGGTGGAATCTCCGGAGGCGTTCCGACCCGCCTCCTGGGCTGATAGGCTGACACTGGCGGTCACCGCCATGGCGGCCAACGCAAACATGATACGCATTTTCATTTTCAACATTTCCTTATCTTAGTTTTTGTTTTGATTTTTCTGATCGATGGCCTCGCCCACCAGCCGGGCCAGTGACGCGCTGGCAAGCATGGGATTGAACTCTTTCCATTTGAAATTCCAACTGTCGGCGACTCTGGCCAGGAAGACCCCATGCACCCCGCGCTTCCGGTCAATCCAGGGGTAGAATCCGCTCCAACCGGGGCACGAAAGCAGGGTGGCGTTGCCCTCGGCATCAACCTGCTCGCGCCACAGGCAGAACCCATAACACCCGTGCTTCCCTTCGCCGAGCATCGCCGTCAGGTTGAACTCCTCCGGGAAATTGCCGCCGGGCATCGTCGCTCCGCGCACCTGGTCGGCCATCATCTCCTGCACGCTGTTGGCGGAAAGCACGCGTTTGCCACGATACATTCCGCCGCTGGCGAGCATCTCCAAGAAGCGGGCGTATTCGCTCGCCGTGGTGTAGGGAACCAATGGCGTTCCCTCGGCCGACTCGATCCTATAGAGATTGGGCCCGGTTTTGGTATGAATCATCCCCAAGGGCCCGGCGATACGCTGCTGGAAGAGGTCTTCAAAGCTCTGGCCGGTGACGCGCTCGGCGATACAGGCTGTCACGTTCAGGCCCTTACCGCCGTAGAAGAACCGGGTTCCAGGTGCCACAGGCAACTCCGCGCCCGCCATCTTCTGAATGAGATGATCCCCAGGTCCCTCGGTCAGTTTGAGTTGGTTTAACCCGCTGGTGTGCGAGAGACACTGCCGGACCGTGATACGCCCATTGGTGCCGGTGAACTCCGGCAGATAGGTCGAGATCGGAGCGTCGAGCTTGATCTTGCCTTCGTCCACCACCGTCAGGAACGTGGCGGCCTCCAGCACCTTGGTGCCCGAGGCAATATTGGCGATATTGTCGGCCTGGTCGTAGCAACCCCAGTGCCCGGCGTAGAGCAGCTTTTCTCCCTGATAGACGCGCAATACCGCCCAGGGATAATGGCCTTTATCAATCCAGGATTGCACCCGCGGGGAAATGGCGGAAAAATCTTCCTTGGGCATGTCGGCGGCAAACGCCGGCAAAGCCGATAACACGCCAAGAAGGCACATAGTATTCCTCATAGTATTCCTCATTTTAAATATAGGTATTCACGTCAGCGCCTGCATGTTTATGACCCACAAATTCTTTTGAAGATGCCTATTTTTCTGCAACCTATTTGCCTCCTCCGGCAGGGCTCGCGGCGGCGGGAGCGGACAGGAGCTCGTCACATTTTTTCTGCAGCGCCGCGGCGATCAATTGGTAGCCCTCACTCGACCAGTGGAGCGTGTCGCCGGCGGCGAGGTTGAGGTGATCCTTCAGCAGGGCGTAGAGATCCACGCTGTCCACGCCCTCCTCCTTCATGACTTTCTCCGCCAGCGTGTTGATCCGAAGGACTATGGGGTTGAGCTCGCCCAGGCCGGTGACCGGGCTGCCCCCGGCGGTGACCGGCGTCGTGGAGGCCCAGACCAGCTTGGCTTTCGGAGCGCCCTTGCGGAACGCCTGGACCATGTTGCGCACGACGGCCTCGATCTGCCCGTCCGTGACCTTGTCCGGCGACCACTTCAGCGAGTGCAGCCCGTTGTTGAAGATGATGATGTCGAACGGCTCAGCCGCTGCGGCGGCCTCAAACGCGGCGGTCGGGAACGAGCCCACGCCGCCGACGAAATGGCCCCAATGATAACAGTAGGCCTTGTCCTTCATGAGCGTGGAAAAGGGCTCCCCGTATCCATGGGAAATGGAGTCGCCATAATAGAGGATGCGCGGCAGCGGTTGGTCGATCTTTCCCGGCAGCCGTATCAGCCAGCCCGGCCCGCCGATGTAGCCGTTCTTCAACGTGTCCGCCGACTCGCCCGGCAGGTAATACTTGGTGTCCGCCCCGTAAACCTTCAGGCTGAGTATTTCGTAGCCTGAGAGCGCCTTAGCTCCCTTCCGGCCCGGCGTGCGCCCCACCCAGACCGGCGCGAGATTCGGCGAGATGCGCAGCAGATACTGCGGCCCGGCCGCATGGTTCTGATACTCCGCCACCGCACCATCCCGCACGGCAAAGACGAACTTCCACACCCCATCTTTGGACCAGCTCGAAAAACGGTTCTGCTCATACGTGACGCCGTTCACCGTCGTCACCAGTCCCCACTTGAACGCATCGACCGCGAACCCCGTATTGGAAACCACCTGGTCTAACAACCGCAGCGTGCTGTCACCTCCAATCTCACCGAAGCGGATTTCCATCGTGATCGTGAAGCAGGATGGGTCCGGAATCGCGCTGTTGGGGATGGCGAACGCACTCTCCCCGTCCATCATGACACGCCCGTCCACCCGCTCGACTCGCCCGGTTGTTTCCGCGAACGCGTCCTTGGCCAAATCCCATACCGGCGCGCCCGCCGGCTCGGCAGCCACCGTTCCCGCTCCCACCGCCAGAGACGTGATTGCCATGGCCCACAGTATTCGTCTTGCTTTTTTCATAAAATGTTCTCCGGCGATCGCTTGACGGTTGCGCCTGCGGTGGCAAAATGCCGGTGCTGGGGCTTCTTGGTCATTTCTTGGGCATTTCTTGGTTGCAAGGGCTTCGGCAATCACGGCGGCGACACGCGGGATCATCCCTCGTTTTAGGCGGTTTGCCATGACTCGCAACTTTTATCGTCACTTACACAAAACTTCCATAATGCCGCCTGGGCCTGTGGTCCGCCACGCTCCAATTTCGGGCGAGGCGGCCGCTAACAACCTAGCTGAAAACCAGCTTCGTCCGACAAAACCCGGTGCCCGAGACTGGATGTTTTTCGGCCATGCCGCGGCCGGGGCCAACTTTGCGTTCTTCTCCACGCTCACCCCATCCATCCAGCCAACCCCAAACTTACATAAAATTTACTTGAATTGAATATTGCGTGAGCCGCGATTTGTCCGATAAGTATTGACCGATGCACGCCACGTGTGCCGATTCGACGTCCTATATCCCGAAAAATCACCTATTTGACCCGATGAAAACCAAATCCAATTCATTCCTTCGCCTCTCCGCCATCACCGTCGCCATCACCCTTGCCGCCCTGCCGTCCGCCCGCGCGGCGAACGCGACCTGGAGCACAACGCCCACCAACGTGGATTGGAACGTTGCGGGCAACTGGGACGTCCTGCCGACCACCGGCACTTCGTTGGTTTTTGGCAACTCCACGCAGACGACGCTCAACAACGACCTGACATCGGATTCATTCAATATTGCCGGCATCACATTTAATGCCGGCTCGCCCGCCTATACGATTTCTGGCAATGCGTTTGCTCTCACCGGTGGTATTACCAACAGCAGCAGCAACCTCCAGACCATCAACGATGCGTTCAGCATGACAGCGGCGCAGACCTTCACGACGGTCGGCGGCATCACGCTCGGGGGCAACGTCACCGGCACTGGCGGCGGCATCACCAAGGCGGGAGCCGGAACCCTTTCCTTGACTGGTATCAGCAACGCTTGGACCGGCAACACCACGGTGAACGCCGGAACGCTCAACCTCAACGGAGGTTTCGGCGGCACCATCGGGAGCTCATCAAGTATCTTCGGCGTTGGATTGAACAACGGGGTCAACGGGGCCACGACCGCGGTCGGGACCGTGGCGACTGGGGCCGTGGCCAATATCGGCGGCGGAACATACACCTTGAGCCAGTTGTCGGTGGGATATACCAACTTCAACATGGCGGGAAGCGGCTGGCTGACCATGACCAACGGCACCATCACGGCGACTAACTCAACCGGCTATTTCGTCATTGGCGGCGAA
>Ga0194037_1000452_pt1 | contig 31844 bp, 27 predicted proteins | sample JunL306m_MetaG_FD_148653 | JGI IMG/M metagenome (GOLD analysis project Ga0194037, IMG submission 148653) | Anoxic zone freshwater microbial communities from boreal shield lake in IISD Experimental Lakes Area, Ontario, Canada - Jun2016-L304-6m | ecosystem: Environmental > Aquatic > Freshwater >...
CCAGAGAGGAGGTACCCGAATATCGACCAGGCGGCGCCTTCGTCTTGCTTCATGGGGTCTCCTTAGTGAGGGATGCTTCTGAGGAACCGTTCTGTGGCAATGGTAGATGGATGCGAAGTTTGAGGAAACTGCGGATTTCCCCGCCCAGCCAGGCCACGGTGAGTGCTATCGCCACAATCCCAAAACTTGAGCGGTCAATGGTGGCTCGTGAGGTGAAATTAGTAAGAAGCCAGAGGAAGAGGCCCAGAACTGCGATCTTGGCAAAATAGGAAAAAATGGCCAATGCAAAAGTGGTCAATGGGTCGAGCTTTCGAGAGATGGCCGAGACTCCCAAATGGACCGCAAAGTACAAGACCACAATAAATTGAGCCAATAGGGCGCCCAAGAGACCGGGCTTTCCTCGTGCAATTGTGGCAACGATGATTCCCAATATTCCGACAGCAAAAGACGGGATCAGCGCCCCGCGAGCCATGTCGCGTTCATTACTCCCGGACTTACTCATGCATCGACCTTAATACGTCGCGCGGCAATCCAATGACGAGAAATTGATGTGCTGACCAGGGCCAACGCCACGAAAACAGTTGATGCAACCCACAGCGGCTCAAATGCCATCACTGTCACGGGGATGGCAACGGTTGCTGTCCAGAAATACATAATGACGGCGGTGCGTTGATGCGAATTTCCATCGCCAAGCAATCGGTGATGCAGATGCTCCTTATCTGGTGCAAAAGGTGAGCGACCTGAAAGCAATCGTCGAAAGACTGCGAGTAAAAGGTCGGCCAACGGAATTGCAAGCACCGCAAAGGGAAGTAGAAGTGGCAACAAAGTCGGTCCCTTATTTTCAGCCGAGATTGCATTGGCATCAATTTGTCCGGTCAACGTAATTGCGGCGGCAGCAAGGAGTAGCCCAAGAAACATCGAGCCAGAGTCGCCCATAAATATTTTGGCGGGATGGGAATTATGTGGCAAGAACCCAATGCAGACACCAATGATGATTGCAGTGACCAACGAAGGCGAGCCAGCACGACTAAACCCATAAACAACGGCCAATAAATATGCGAAGGCGAAGAATGACGCTCCTGAGATTGCAACAATGCCCGCAGCTAATCCATCAAGTCCATCAATAAAGTTCACGGCATTGACGGTTACTAAAACAATCAAGACGGTAAGTGCCTGACCGATGCTTGGCGGCAAAGTCATAATCCCGTTAATCGGCAACCAGAGAATCTGAATTCCATAGAGAAGCAAAATGCCGGCCGCCAAAGCTTGTCCTGCCAATTTTGTAATCGCATCAAGTTGAAAACGGTCATCGGCCATTCCAAGAATGATCACAAAAGTTGCCGCAAGGAAAATTCCTTGGAGCTCGTGTCCAAATGACTTTCCAACTAGGGAAAGGTGGCGAACGATCAAGAGAGTAAGCGCCGTGGATATCCACATCGCAAGTCCACCCCAGCGTGCAGTTGGCAGGGCATGAACGTCGCGACTTCGAATCTGAGCAACCGCTCCAAATTTCTCGGCAAGAACTTTTACTCCTGGCGTGATGACATAGCAGAGCACAGCACTCAAGAGTGTTGTGATCATGTATTCACGCATCTGCTTTTCTTTCTTTACGCTGAATAAATAGGAAAGCGAGCCGTCAATTCTTTTACTTCGGCACGAATTCCTGAAAGTGTGGTGGCATCGTCGGTTGCGATTGCTCGAGAGATCATGGAGGCAATTGATTTCATTTCAAGTGCTCCCATTCCTTGAGTTGTCGTTGCCGCTGATCCAACACGAATCCCGCTGGTGACGGCTGGGGATTCTGGATCAAAAGGAATGGCATTCTTATTCAGAACTATCCCTGCAAGGCCACAGCGCTCGTCCGCAACTTTTCCATTGACACCAGTGCTTCGAATATCAATGAGAGCAAGGTGAGTTTGCGTTCCACCTGAGACAGCGCGCATTCCTTCATCTTCAAGGGAGGATGCCAAAACCTGACAGTTAGAAATTACATTCTTTGCATATTCTTGGTAAGCGGGCGTTGCACATTCTTTAAGTGCAATGGCCTTGCCTGCAACCGCAGACATGATTGGCCCACCTTGCATGCCAGGAAATACTGCCTTATCAATAGCAGCCGCATGTTCTGCCTTTGATAAAATCATTCCGCCACGTGGTCCACGCAAAACTTTATGTGTTGTGAAAGAGACAACGTCGGCATAGGGAACTGGCGATGGAATCGCCTTACCTGCGACTAGCCCAATAAAGTGCGCCGCATCAACCCACATAATCGCGCCGACTTCATCGCAGATTGCACGAACTCTTTCGAAATCAATCAAACTTGGATAGGCAGTTGCACCGGTACAGATCATCTTTGGTTTGTTAGCGATTGCAAGAGCGCGCAATTCGTCATAATCAATGAGTTCATCCTCTTGACGTACGCCGTAGGAAACAATGTTGAACCACTTGCCGGAAAAATTGACCTTTGAACCATGAGTCAAGTGCCCTCCATGTGGCAAGGACATTGCAAGAACGGTGTCTCCAGGCTTAGTAAACGCTGCATAGACAGCAATGTTTGCGCTGGCGCCTGAGTGGGGTTGAACGTTGGCATGATCTGCGCCAAAGAGTGACTTGGCACGACCAATTGCCAATACCTCGGCCTTATCTACTTCCTCGCACCCTCCGTAGTAACGCTTGCCGGAATAGCCTTCGGCGTACTTATTAGAAAGAGTTGAACCAAGGGCAGCAAGCACCGCACGAGAAGTGAAATTCTCACTGGCGATCAACTGCAAGGTTGTTTGCTGGCGGTGAAGTTCAGAGAGCAATATCGCTGCGATATCTGGATCTTGCTCGGTGAGAAGGTCGAAATCTGGACCGTAAAAAGGGGTATCTGACATGCCCCGTAGCCTATGCCGTCAGGCTCAATTTGTCGGTGTTGCCAGGGAAATCAAAGGCGCAACCGTCTTGAGCTCCTCCAGGGAGATCGCGCCTTCGCGAAGCACGCTAAGCCGGATCTCGTTTGCGCGGATCAAGGTTGAAAGGGGAACTTCAGGAATATCGGCGCTGACAAATATCCCCTGCACAACTCCGGGACCGAACTCAAGATTGCCACTGCTCACTATCGGTGGACTCCCAGCGAGCGCCGCACTTGCAACGGCAAGTGGTCCGCTTTTTTGAACAAGTGAGTGAACAAATCCTTCCGAAGGAACTCTCACGCAGATAAAGCCCAACCGATTTCCATCGCCCAAATCCCATGAAAGGCCCGTTGATGGAGCAACGTTGAAAGATATTTGGCCAGGCCAAAACTTTTGCATGAGCGCTCGTGCATATTCGGGAATATCGCGAGCAATGCCATCGAGTACATCAATACTTCCTATGAACACTTGGGCTGCAACACCTAAGTCATCACCACGAATTGCGTGGAGTGTGCGGACTGCATCTTCAGTAAAAGCGTCGGCAAGTAATACATAACCATTTTCAACAGGAGCTGCAATCACGTAACCTGCGCGAATCCATTCAAGCGCCTGGTTAATGTGGGCATCCATATCCCCCGTTTGTAGATCAATTATTTGTGTCATGCGGTTTCCTTATCGCACTGGTCCATCGAGGGCGATCGTTTAGGTCATGGTGAAGTTTGATATCTTCAAAATTTGCTTGCAAGGCTTGGGCAACTGCGGGGCCTTGCTCTTCTCCATGTTCAGAAATGAATAGTCCACCAGACTTAAGTAATCGTGCAGCTGCCTCATAAAAACGACGAGGGACATCCATGCCGTCAGGCCCGCCAAAAAGAGCAACGTGTGGTTCGTAGTCAACAACCTCCGATGGAAGTACTTCACCGCTTGGAACATAAGGTGGATTAGCGATAATCAGATCAGCTTTCACGCCGATCAACGCAGTAGAAACATCCTCTGCAACGACTCGAACATCTGCGCCTATTGCCTCAATATTCTTGCGAAGCCAAAAGATCGCATCGGGATCAATCTCTACTGCGATCACATGAGCATGGGGAGATTGTGTAGCGATTGCTAGGGCTAACGACCCTGCACCAGCACCAAGATCTATGACACTTGCTGGGCCATCGAAACTCTTGAGATGGGCGACAATGCGATCAATCATGAGTTCGGTCTCTGGGCGAGGAATCAATACACCGGGACCTACGTGCAAAGTTAGATCGCCAAAATAGGCCAACCCCGTTATGTATTGCACTGGCTCATTGTCTAAGCGACGAGTGATCAGTTCTGAGAAATGTTCGACAACTTGTGAAGGATCATCCAACGCGGCAATGGCACTTTCTACACGTAACGGATGATGCAGATCCATTCGGCTTATACCCAATAGGTGAGCGAATAAATGTTCCGCATCCACTTCTTCGAAACCAGCGTTGCGCAAATTCTTCTTGGCGGGTGCTAAGACTTCGCGAACATTGATAGACATAAGAATTAGTTTGTGGAAGCTAGCTTTGCTGCCTTATCAGCATCAAGTAGAGCTTGAATCATTGGGTCGAGCTCGCCATTAAGAACGGCATCTAAGTTATTTGATTTGAAGTTCACACGATGATCACTAATGCGATTCTCTGGATAGTTATATGTGCGAATTCGCTCGCTTCGATCTACCGTACGTACCTGACTCTTTCGCTCTGCCGAAGCCGCTTCCATTGCTGCCTCTTGCGCAGCAAGCAACATGCGAGCACGCAAAATACGAAGTGCCGATTCTTTGTTTTGTAACTGGCTCTTTTCGTTCTGACATGAAACGACGATTCCCGTTGGGATGTGAGTGATACGCACTGCCGAGTCTGTTGTATTAACGCTCTGACCACCAGGGCCACTTGAGCGATACACATCAATACGTAGGTCTTGCATATTGATTTCTACTTCTACTTCTTCGGCCTCTGGCAACACCATCACACCGGCCGCAGACGTGTGAATGCGACCTTGTGATTCAGTTTCTGGCACGCGTTGTACTCGGTGGACTCCACCTTCAAACTTTAGGCGAGCATAAGGTGACTTACCTGGTTCAGGAATTCCCTTTGACTTCATGGCGACAGAAATATCTTTGTATCCCCCGAGATCACTTTCAGTGGCGTCAATAATCTCTGACTTCCAGCCATGCTTTTCTGCGTATCGCAAATACATACGCAAAAGATCTCCAGCAAAGAGGGCGGACTCATCTCCACCTGCTCCGGCTTTGATTTCCAAAATTACATCGCGGTCATCATTAGGGTCGCGAGGCAGGAGCAGCTCTTCTAATTTCGTTGCTGCATCATCGCGTGCAATTTCCAGAGCCGGGATTTCAGAGGCAAAATCTTCATCAACTTCAGCTAATTCCTTGGCAGCGGCTAAATCATCTTCTGCGCTTTTCCATTGACGAAACCCGGCAACAACGGGTCCCAGCTGGGCATAACGTCTGCCCAATTGACGAGCCTTTCCTTGGTCATTATGAATATCGGGATCAGCCATGGCTGCTTCAAGTTCGGCATACTCGCGAACGAGTTCGTGAGCTAAGGCAAAGCGATCCTCGTTACTCATCTTTGCCTCCTAACTCACCGTTGAAAGAAAAACATGCAAAAGAAAAAGACCGCAGCCGTTACACAAGTAACGGTTGCGGTCTCTTTAGAAAGCTACTTGACGCCTGATTTTCCGAAGCGCTCTTCGAACTTCGCAACGCGGCCACCAGTGTCGAGGATGCGCTGCTTGCCGGTGTAGAACGGGTGGCATACAGAACACACTTCAACATAAATGGAACCGCTAGCAACAGTTGAACGAGTCATAAAAGTCTCGCCACAACCGCAGGTGACTTTTGTGTCACCGTATTGCGGATGAATTTCTTTCTTCATGTCTTTGCCTCTCTTAGGGACTGGGTCGCTTTTTCAAGTCGTGAACCAGTTCGTGATGGTCATAAGGGTAACGCCGAGGCGTCACCTTTGGAAATCGATGAACTTTTACGCGTAATTCTCGGGGCTTACTAGCCTTCGTTACCTGGGCCAGCTGTGGTCTTCTGGATCTGCATCAAGAATTCAACGTTGGATTTAGTGCCCTTCATCTTCTCGAGCAAGAGCTCGAGAGCTGCTTGTGGCTCGAGGGCATGTAGAACGCGACGCAATTTCCAGACGATGTTGAGTTCTTCTGTTCCCATAAGAATTTCCTCTTTACGGGTACCAGAAGCGACAACGTTGACTGCTGGGAAAATACGTTTATCGGCAAGACGGCGATCGAGAATGAGTTCCATATTTCCTGTGCCCTTGAACTCTTCGAAGATAACTTCATCCATACGGGAGCCAGTATCAACAAGTGCAGTTGCAAGAATGGTGAGTGATCCACCATCTTCAATATTACGAGCCGCGCCAAAGAATTTCTTCGGAGGATACAGAGCAGCAGAATCAACACCACCAGAAAGGATGCGACCACTTGCAGGGGCTGCAATGTTGTAGGCACGACCTAGGCGAGTAATCGAGTCAAGAAGGACAACAACATCGTGTCCAAGTTCAACCAAACGCTTTGCGCGCTCGATTGCAAGTTCAGCAACAGTGGTGTGATCATCGGCTGGACGGTCAAAAGTGGAAGCAATAACTTCACCCTTAACTGAACGCTGCATATCTGTAACTTCTTCAGGGCGCTCATCGACAAGCACCACCATCAAGTGACACTCAGGGTTGTTGGTTGTGATTGCGTTTGCAATTGCCTGCAAAACCATAGTCTTTCCAGCTTTTGGTGGAGAAACAATAAGTCCGCGTTGACCTTTACCAATAGGTGAAATCAAATCGATTACACGAGTAGTCAGGATGTTTGGTTCTGTCTCAAGACGCAAGCGCTCTTGTGGGTACAAAGGAACCAGCTTGGAGAATTCAACGCGATTACGCGCTTCCTCTGGTTGCATTCCATTGACGGTTTCCAATGTGATGAGTGCATTGAATTTTTCACGACGTTCGCCTTCGCGAGCCTGACGAACAGATCCCGTGACAACATCACCCTTGCGAAGTCCGTATCGGCGAACTTGCTGCAGTGAAATGTAAACATCGTTGGGTCCTGGCAAATAACCGCCAGTGCGAATAAAAGCATAACTTTCGAGAATATCGACAAGGCCACCAACCGGAACCAAGACGTCATCTTCGGCCAATACTGGTTCGCGTTCTTCGCGCGCAGGATTGTGACCTTGACGCTCACGTGTGCGACCTCTGTCACGCCCGCGATCGCGACCTCGACCACGATCGGAATTATCTCCGCGATCGTTTCGCGGTTCTTGCGAATCAACCTCGGCCTCTTCTGCTGGGGCTTCGGCTTCTTGCTTCTTCTTATTACGGTTCGCGTTGCGCTCTGCTCGTTTGGTTTCGCGTTCTAATTTCGCGGCCTCACGATTGGCGGCTTGAAGATCGCTGATAGCTTGCACGAGTGCGGCCTTCTTTAACTTGGCGGCGCCTTCGATTCCTAATTGACCAGCAACAGCTTGCAGTTGCGGAAGGAGCATCGAGGCTAACTCTGGGCTGCTTGAGCGAACAGGTTCTTTTTCAGTCATTGAACTTCATTTCAGTTATGGGAATAGTCCCGTGATTTTTTCTTCTTTTGAATATCTGAGGTATCTCTTGCCAGTCAAAGTTTCGCAAGCGGGTGGTTCAGATACGAGAACCGTAGCAGGGGATCTTCAAATCCGCCAAACGCGAAGGGGTGAGGTGAAAACTATGCGGAGATAACGCTGGCCCCTGTGGCCGATACAGCTAACTCTTGAACAGCAAAATTATCCCCGGCAGCACGATGTAATTCAGCGATTTCGGATGCATCTCCGCTATGAAAGACCAGAACAGTGGGTCCCGCGCCAGAGATAAAGGCTGCAACACCAGCGGCCCGCAACTTGGTGACAAGTGCGAACGACTTTGGCATCGCCTCTTGGCGATATTTCTGGTGCAAGAAATCTTCGGTAGCTACAAAAAGCAAGTCAGGTCGTTGCGACAACGCATGTACCAAGAGAGCACTACGTGTTGAGTTGGCTACCGCATCTGAATGTGGAATTGATTCTGGCAAAAGTTTCCGAGCTTTCGAGGTGGCAACTGATTGAGTAGGGATGAAGGCGACAACCTTGATCCGAGGATCAACAGTGATGCTTACTGCACGGGCAACGTTACTTCCGTGATGATCTTCTTGCCAGGCAATCGTCGCGCCACCAAAGAGTGCGGCTGCAACATTATCTGGATGACCTTCCATCTCTGATGCGATATTGAGAAGTTCGTCATCAATCATTCGATCATTGCCAGAAAGCACCAAGGCGCGCGCTAAAACTAAACCACCAACAATTGCACTGGCAGAGGAACCGAGTCCGCGACCATGAGGAATGACATTAAGTGCACGAACTGAAAGCCCACGTGGCTTTCCTCCCATGAAATCAAAACCTTTGTACATCGCTTTGATGAGTAAATTCTTGTCATCGCGGCGGACAGTATCGGCGCCCTCTCCGGCAACATCAAGATCCAAAGTCTGGCCTTCAATGACTTGGGCGATATAACGATCATGCATGCCCAGTGCTAAACCAAAGCAATCAAATCCTGGTCCGAGATTTGCGCTGGATGCAGGTACTTGAACCTCAAATGCTTGTGCACGAAAAGTTGGTTTGGCCATGATCGTTTCTTAACTCAATCCCAGTGCTTGCGCAGCAACGGATGCGACCGGAGGAATAACAACAGGATCTGCGGCGCCTTCAAGTGCCCAATGAACATCCTTAAGACCATGGCCGGTCACGGTGATGACGATGCGCTTTCCGTGTGGCAAAGTTCCGCGCGCCTCGTGCTTGAGAAGACCAGCAAGACCTGCAGCGCTAGATGGTTCAACAAAGACGCCTTCTTTGCCGGCAACCAGGCGATAAGCACTCAAAATTTCTTCATCGGTCACTGAATCAATAAGTCCACCCGATTCATCTCGCGCCGCAACTGCTTGCGCCCAGGATGCAGGATTTCCAATTCGGATAGCAGTAGCAATTGTCTCTGGATTGGTCACGATTTCACCGCGAACAATCGGCGCAGATCCTTCGGCCTGAAAGCCCCACATCTGTGGCAACTTCGATGAAATACCATCGGCGCGATATTCGTTATAGCCCTTCCAATATGCAGTGATATTTCCTGCATTGCCCACAGGCAGAGCATGAATATCAGGGGCATCTTCGAGGAAATCCACTACTTCAAAAGCTGCTGTCTTTTGGCCTTCAATGCGAAAAGGATTGACCGAATTAACCAGTGCGACAGGATAGTTTTCAGAGAGTTCACGAGCCAAGCTCATGCAATCATCGAAGTTTCCATCTACTTGCAAGATCGTTGAGCCATGAATCATTGCTTGTGCCAACTTGCCCATCGCAATCTTTCCTGCGGGGATCAATACTGCGGGCACCATTCCAGCTTTCGTTGCATAGGCAGCAGCAGATGCACTGGTGTTTCCCGTTGATGCACAGATGACGGCTTTAGCACCATCTTCTGCCGCTTTAGAAATGGCCATCGTCATTCCTCGATCTTTGAAGGATCCTGTTGGATTAGCGCCTTCGAATTTCAGCCAAACGTCGTTGTTGAGCAATTTCGAAAGATGAAGCGCATGGATCAGCGGGGTGCCACCTTCACGAAGTGTGATGACCGGCGTCTTTGCACTGACTGGTAAACGATCGCGGTATTCCTCGATCACACCGCGCCATTGATGCGCGCCACGTTGAACGTATTGGTTACTCATTATTGAGGTGACCCTTCGACTCGAATAACACTATCAACGGACATGACCATATCCATCTGCGATAAACGTTTCACTGTTGCAGCAAGAGCAGCTTCAGTTGCATTGTGTGTGACAACAATGAGTTCGGCATCGGATCCGCGACCAGTTTGGCGGACTGTTTGAATAGAAACATTCTCCGTTGCAAAACCTTGTGCGATTGCTGCAAGGACACCAGATTTGTCAGCAACATTTAGGCGAATCAAATACTTAGTGTTGGTCTGCCCAATCGGCACGATTGCACGATCTGCATAATCACTTTCGCGTGGGCCTACCGCTCCCCCAGTACGATGGCGAGCCACAGCAACGACATCTCCAAGAACTGCGCTTGCAGTAGGAGCCCCGCCTGCGCCACGACCATAAAACATGAGCTCTCCTGCCGATTGCGCCTCAACGAATACCGCGTTAAAGGCATCGCGCACAGAAGCAAGCGGATGATTGCGTGGAAGAAGAACTGGGTGAACACGTACAGAAATTTGATCGGTAGGAGTGAGTTCGGCGATCGCTAATAATTTAATGACGTGGTTCATGGATTTAGCAACGGCAACATCGGCTGCAGTGATCTGGGTGATGCCTTCACGATGCACATCGGCTGCCGTCACTCGAGTGTGGAATGCAAGACCTGCCAAAATTGCAGCTTTTGCTGCGGCATCAAAACCTTCGATATCCGCGGTGGGATCTGCTTCGGCATAGCCCAGTGCTTGAGCCTCGGCTAGAACTTCGCCAAATGCACGGCCCTCTTCATCCATCTTGGTCAAAATAAAGTTCGTAGTGCCATTGACTATTCCCATGATGCGTGTGACGTGGTCACCGACCAAGGATTCGCGAAGTGGGCGAAGGATAGGAATTGCACCAGCAACGGCTGCTTCGTAATAAAGATCCACGCCAGCTTTGTCGGCTGCGCTATAAAGGTCGGCTCCGTGCGTTGCAAGGAGTGCTTTGTTGGCCGTGACCACAGATTTTCCGTTTGCGATCGCCGCCAAGATCAAAGTGCGCGCAGGTTCGATTCCGCCCATAACCTCAATGACGATGTCGATCTCGGGATCATTCACCACAGAATCGGCATCGGTAGTAAATATCGATGGATCTATTCCTGGACGAATCACGGAAGTATCGCGGACTGCGATCTTAGAAAGGACCAGCCGTGCGCCAGAGCGCGTGGAGAGTTCGCGGTGATCTTCAGAGAGCAATCGTGCGACTTGGCCACCAACGACGCCGGCGCCCAACATTCCGATTTTGAGGACAGGAAGTGCGGAATTCATGTGCTTACTCTTTCACACATCAAGACCGAGAAGATCGGCCTCTGTCTCGCGCCTCAAAATCACGCGTGCTTTTCCATGTAATAGCGCCACTACTGGTGGTCGTGGCACGTGGTTGTAATTGCTAGCCATGCTTCGGCCATAAGCGCCCGTTGCCGGCACAGCCAAGAGATCTCCTGGAGCGATATCGGCTGGGAGTTGGATATCTCTAATAATAATGTCGCCAGTTTCGCAATGTTTTCCAACAACACGGGATGCGATAAGTGGGGCGCTCGATGTGCGATTGGCTAGAACGGTTATGTATTCGGCGCCATAAAGGGCGGGGCGAATGTTATCGCTCATGCCTCCATCAATAGATATGTAATTACGGTTCGCGCCAGATTCCAGAACAACATTTTTTGTGGTTCCTACTTCGTACAAGGTAAACATGGCCGGGCCAACTATTGCGCGCCCTGGTTCGATAGAGATCCGAGGGATATCTAATCCGTAGGTCGCGCAAGAAGTTTTCACAGCGTTGGCCAGATACGGCAAAACATCCTGAGGCAGAAGTGGTTCATCCTCGGGCAAGTATGAGATTCCATATCCTCCACCGAGATCGAGTTCTGGAAGTTGCGCGCCAAATTCATCGCGGAACTTTCCCATTAATTCAATGAGTCGATCAGCCGATACGGCGAATGCATCCATCGACAAAATCTGTGAACCAATATGGCCGTGGAATCCGCGAAGTTCAATCTCTGGATGTGAACGTGCCGCCAACACAGCAGCCCAGGCGGCTCCACTAGCAATCGAGAAACCAAACTTCACGTCTTCGTGCGCCGTTGCAATCGATTCGTGCGTGTGTGCTTCGATACCTGGAGTAAGCCGCAAGAGAATCGCTTGGACTTTGCCGTGCTTGCGCGCAGCCTCGGCTACTCGGGAAATTTCGACAAGTGAGTCAACGACGATTGTGCCAACGCCAATTTCAATGGCCTTGGTAATTTCTGCCACCGATTTGTTATTGCCATGAACCTGAATCTTTGATGCAGGGAAATTTGCAGCAATCGCGACAGCGAGTTCGCCACCGGTACATACATCTAAACCAATTCCACATTCAGCGATCCATTTTGCAACTTCCACACAGATAAAAGCTTTGCCCGCGTAGTACACATGTCCAGCGCGATCGCCAAAGGATTCATTCAGCGCTTCTCCCCAGGAAAGGGCACGTTCACGAAAGTCCACCTCATCAATAAAGAATGTGGGCGTTCCAAAGTCACGAGCCAACTTATGTGCAGGCATCCCAGAAAGTTGTAACTCGTTTTCATGGAAGGTCACGCCAGAGGACCAGACATTTGCCACTGCTACATCCTCTCCGGTGCGCTCACGCCAAGAAGGCGAAGGCCGTTACCCAAAACTTGCATCGTCGCCGCGCAAAGATTTGCACGGGCACTATGAATTGCATCAATTGGTTCATCACCCAAAGGAAGTACACGGCAGTCTGCATAGAAGCCGTGATAAACGCCCGCCAATACTTCAAGATATCTAGCAATGCGGTGTGGTTCGCGAAGTTCGGCTGCCCCTGCAACAACGCGAGGGAACTCTGCAAGTGCACCCAGGAGTTCGTTTTCACGATCATGCGCCAGCAGGGCGGGCTCAAAGTCAGCCAATGTATGAGGCACCTTTAAGTCACTTGCGTTTCGCAAGACTGCAGCAATACGCGCATGGGCGTATTGCACGTAATACACAGGGTTCTCATTGGTGCGCTTTTTCAAGATATCTACATCCAGCACCATCGGAGTCTCCACCGGATAACGGATCAACGTGTAACGAGCAGCATCTACGCCAACTTTTTCCACGAGATCTTCTAAAGTGATAATTGTTCCAGCGCGCTTGGAAAGTTTTACTTCCTCGCCACCTTCCATGATCTTTACAAGCTGGCCAATCAATACATCGATGTTGTATTCAGGATCATCGCCCGCACACGCCGCGATTGCCTTCAAACGATTAACGTAACCGTGATGGTCTGCACCCAACATGTAAATACAAATATCAAAACCGCGCTCGCGTTTATTGATGTAATACGCAGTGTCGGATGAGAAGTATGTAAGTTCTCCACCACTCTTAATCAGTACACGATCTTTATCGTCATCGAAATCAGTTGTGCGAAGCCATGTTGCACCCTCTTGTTCAAAGACGTGTCCTTGCGAGCGCAACTTCTCTAAGCCGTGCTCTACTGCCCCACTACTATGTAATGAACGTTCCGAGAACCAGACATCAAAGTGCGTGTTAAAAGTTTCAAGCACTCTTTGTTGATCGGCCAACTGTGCTTTGTAGGCGCGCTCGCGAAATTCAATGAGTTGCGGATCCCCAACCATTTTCAAGATTGCAGGATCAGCAGCGACTACCGCTTGTGCGAGGTCAGAGATGTACGCACCTTGATATCCATTTTCAGGAATAGGTTGTCCCGTTGCCGCCGCGCGTACCGATGCACCAAATAGGTCCATCTGATTGCCGCGATCATTGATGTAAAACTCGCGAGTCACTGTCGCGCCAGCTGCAGTGAGTACACGACCTAACGCATCACCCACCGCTGCCCACCGTGTGTGACCCAAATGCAATGGCCCCGTTGGATTAGCGCTAATGAATTCCAAGTTAATCGATACACCCGCGAGAGATGTTCCCTGCCCAAAATTCTCTCTTGCTTCAAGAATCTGACGTACAACTTCACCTTGGCTGGAACGCTCTAAAGTGATGTTAATAAATCCAGGTCCCGCGATATCGACAGATAAAACTTCCGGAAGGGCTTCTAAATCACGCTTGAGAAGTTCAGCAATTTCACGCGGTGGGCGCCCTGATCCTTTAGCTAACTGCAACGCAACAGATGAGGCATAGTCGCCATGGTCGCGATTCTTCGGGCGCTCCAAGGCAATAGATGCTGGGATTTCACAGGTTAATTCGCCACTTGCCACCAGAGCGCGCAGGGCAGCGGTGATCTTGGCTGCTAAGAGTTCGCTATGGGAGGACACCGCCCAAGGTTACCGTTTCGCGCTCAAAGCATGCGCATTCGTTGATTTGTACCTCTTACCTCTACCCTTACCCCTGTTGCACAGATCGATGAGATCGAACGCTCCAGCGGGAGTGGTGAAATGGCAGACACGCAGGTCTTAGGAACCTGTGTCTTCGGACGTGAGGGTTCAAGTCCCTTCTCCCGCACACATGTTTGGCCTAGAAAGCAGGCTAACGTTTAAAGTCAAAAGTCTTGACAGTTGTGAACGATTTCCCCGATGCCCCAGTCACTGAATACGCAACCTGACATGATCCTTTTTTAATCGATAAAACATTCATCCCACTTACAGAACAAAATTGTGGGGTCAAGCTAATCGCCACCTCTTCGACTCCAGAGGCGCTTGGCAAAACGACTTTAGGTGAATAACGCGCGATCGTTGCGTTAATCAATTTAGTAATGAGGTTAGACAGCGATTTTGACTCACTCTTGCTCGCTATCGTTTTGCTAATTGAAGTAAGCGAGTCTTGAGTAGCCGAAGTGCCACTATTCATTGTTGCAGTTGAAGTATCTGTTCCAGTTCCAGAGACAACAACTGGAGCCGTGGAGACCGTCGCGGTTGCCGTGTCTGTAGGTGGAACTGATGAACTTGAGACATCTCCCGCGGTTGGAATTGGATTGCCAATTAAGGGGATACTGGACTGGACTGGAATGTAAGCACATTCCTGTCCACTCTCACCGTAACCACTCCAAGAATTACAGCGCTTCGTGCCAATCGTTTCATTGGCAGATTGCTGAGCCTGGGCCAGTGCGAACGCCCTTAATATATTGACCTGAACTTTCCTGGTGATCTCAGCCAATGCACTCGCCGACCCATTGCTTGTCTTGAATTGTGTCCAAGTATCACCACCAACGCTGTAAGCAGCCCAAGCATTTTCAGGCCAACATTCAGTTGCACCATATTCACTCATGCCCGTATTGATTTGGTTTGATGAAGATCGATATCCACTGGGACATTGGGCGGTAGTTAACGTTCCTGCTACAACCTTCGTAAAAGGTTTTCCGACGCCAAATTGCGAATAATCAAGTGCTGGCGTGGCCGCACTTGAGGTTGATGTTGAGGATCCAGAACTTCCCGATGTACTTGTTGGATCCGATGCTGACGTCGATGAGGTTGTCGTTCCTAAGGCTGTCGGTGGAACTTGTGCGGTTGTCCCATCAGGTTTTGTTCCCACCACATTCGCACAAACTCCGCCACTTGCAGTAGAAATTCCGTTCGCGTGAACAATTGGTCCCCAAGTTACACACTTTTGTTCTCCTGGGTGTGAAGCACTGTAAGCCTGCGACTCAAGAGTGGCTGCTGCCATCGCTAGATTTTGTCGATTTTTGAAATCTTCATCGTCCGTTGCTGTAGTTGGAGGTGTCCAACTATTTCTACAAAATCTCCTCGCAACTCCAATCTTTTTATGCGGATCCCCCGGTGGGCCATCATTTGCGTATCCATTTCTTCCATCAGCTGCGGACCACGGTGGGCAATCAACAACTGGAACTATCCCTATTCCGCAGTCCACGCCGCTTGAAGAATTGTCTCCACCGGGTGGGCAAACAACTTCAACTGTATAGCCTGGAATTTCTCCTTCGAATGGGACTCCTGGAAAAGGATTTGTCGGTTGAGGATCCCAAGCATTTGCGGGAACCGAAATAAAAGGACTCAAGAGAAGTGCAGTTATTAACGAAATCAACCAGAAACGTTTGTTTCCCATCTTGGCCCAATACCTTAGTAATAGAAGGATATTCTCAAATCAAAGTACTCCCATCTGTAGCCAATTGATAGAAAGAAAGTGTCTGATCCGTCACCAACATGCATGAACTCAGACAAAGGAAACAAAAGTTTTCCTATGAACTTAGTTCTTGGGAGATTTAGCAAGGCAAAGCGCGCAAGTCCCTTCTCCCGCACTCAGTTACCAACCACCTTCAGCGCGACGGTTGTATTTCACTTCGCTATTACCTAAATCAAAAACAATGAGCTTTCGTTCTGTGAATGATTCCAAGAACCATTGCGACAACTCACGACCTACGCCACTCTTTCCGGCGCCACCAAATGGTGCAAGTTGATCCCAATAGTTACTGGTCTCGTTAACGTTGACTGATCCATGTGGCAGGGCCTCAGCAACTCGCCATGCATTGGAAAGATCGCGGGTCCACAGTGATGCAATGAGTCCGAGTTCGCTCTTATTGGCGATTTCGATTGCATGCTCAGCAGACTTGATCTTCATGATGGGGGCTACGGGTCCGAATGTTTCCTCTTGCATAATCTGCATTTCCTCCGTGACGCCCAAGAGAATAGTTGCTGGGAAATAGAGACCCTCTTCTGGGCCAAATTGGATTACCTGGGCACCCTTATCGCGAGCATCTTGAACATGTGCTTTAACGCGGGTCAATGTGGTCTCGTTGCACAAAGGACCCATGTTGGTGGTTTCTAGCGAAGGATCACCAATTACTAATTTGCCAGCAGCGGCTGTGAACTTCTCGACGAATTCATCGTAGATATCCTCGTGAACAAGAAGTCGCTCCGCTGATGTACACACCTGACCTGAGTAATAGAAGCAGCCGTTCATCGCTCCATCTACAGCCGCATCAATATCGGCATCGGCAAGAATAATGAATGGGCCGTCTCCACCAAGTTCAAGAAGATGAGGCTTGAGAGCGCAGGCTTTAGCGATGATTTCGCCAGTCTTGGTAGAACCGGTGAAGAAGATGCCGTCCACGCCTTTGTGTTCAACGATTGCTGCTCCGATATCGCCGAAACCTTGTACGACGTTTACTACTCCATCTGGCAAACCTGCATCGGCAAATATTTGGGCAACCATCGCGCAACTCAGCGCTGAGAATTCAGATGGCTTCCACACAACCGTGTTGCCGGCCCCGATGATGTGAGCCAAAGCAATAGAGGAAATATCCGTGGGGAAGTTATAGGGCGTAATCACACCAACTACTCCCAGGGGGCGATGACCAAGGACGATGCGCTTGTTTGTTGTCTGTTCCTGAGTAGATGGGAATGACATACCTCGATGGCGCAGAATTTCTTCCGCTGCTTTTGCATAAGAAGGTACGGAGTATTCGTACACCTCTTCACGTGAATCGGTTATCGTCTTGCCAATTTCTTGGCAGAGCATCAACGCGATTGGCTCGGCACGTTCTAGAAATAATTGGTGGATCCGGCGAAGAATCTTCGCTCTCTCAATGACAGGAAGAGCTGCCCATGCAGGTTGCGCTGCTCGCGCTGCCGCAACTGCCCGATCAACATCTTCAGGAGTGCTTCGCGAAACGTTGGCTATAAGTGCACGTGAATGAGGGGACTTAACTTCAAATGTTCCTCCCGACCCAGGTACCCACTTTCCGCCAATAAGTGCATTTACGGGGACGTTAGTGGCTTCAATCATTTCTACTCCTGATGAGGTCTGAGGTGAAGTATTAGGCTCTCATAATTTTCTGGCGTTGGATAGAGAGTTCATGTGGGTTTTCGCTCATCCAACGAGCGTAAACAAGTGGTGGGTATCTCTCACGAGTTCTCTTTAAACCAAACGTCGATGCGAGGAGACTAAAGATGTACACGGAATGTGTACTTATGAAAGGTCTTCACAATGACAAGAAATTATGTAGTTACAGGCGCCGCATCTGGAATTGGCGCGCAAACCGTATTACTTCTTAAAGAACGCGGCGCCAAAGTAATAGGTGTTGATATTCACGATGCTGATGTGAATGCGGATCTGAGTACTCCTCTTGGTCGCAAGGAAGCAGTAAGCCATGTTATTGATCTATCCGGGGGAAAGATCGACGCAGTTATTGCTTGCGCAGGATTAGCGCATCTAATAGCCAAAACTGTTTCCGTAAACTTCTTTGGGGTAACCGAGTTTCTTACGGGACTATTGCCTACTCTTGCAAAGAGTTCCTCGCCTCGTGTCGCGGTAACGAGTTCAATGGCTTCCTTAATGCCAAACTCGCCAGAACTTGTTGAAGCAATGCTTGCTAATAACGAAGCGGGCGCACTTGTAATCGCCCAGGGATTAGTTGATCAGGGCGATGCGCAAGCAAGTTTGATTTACGGATCTACTAAACGCGCAGTGAGCAGATGGATTCGTCGCGAATGCCTCAAGCCAGCTTGGGCTGGGGCCGGCATACCTCTCAACGCAGTAGGTCCCGGAATTGTTGAGACACCAATGGTCGCCGACATGATTGCAACAGAGGAAGCAAGAACAGCTATCAGCCAGATGGTTCCTATGCCTCTCAATGGTTTCATGAAGCCTCGCCAAGTTGCCTACCTCCTTGCATGGCTTGCCTCAGAGGAAAACACCCACACCACTGGACAGACCATTTACATTGACGGTGGATCTGATGCGGCTATTCGTGGAGATAACGTCTGGGCCTAAATAAGTAATTCGCGCTTAATTGGTGCAGTCGTGAGTTCTATGCAAGTGACATAGGATTTCACGAACTGCACCACTCAAAGAAAGCGTGAACAGTGAAGCTCACCGAAGTTTTAAACCAGAGATACATGAAGAGGTTGTACGCCTCTCGATTTATCTCCAACTTCGGTAACGGCATGGCACCGATTGCACTGGCCTTTGGTATCTTGAAATTGCCTGGTGGTGATGCAACAAAACTTGGTTTAGTCCTGGGTTCTAGTTCAGTCACATTACTTTTGATGTTTCCATTTGGTGGAGTTATCGCCGATCGATATGGTCGCGCACGTTTAGTGGGTACCGCAGACATTGTTGCTGGATCACTTTTCACCGTGCAAGCAATTCTCTTTTTCACAGGTCATGCACCAATACCCGTACTCATGCTGATCAACGCTCTCTTTGGAATCACTTGGGGAATTTGGTGGCCGGCATTTTCAGGGATTATGCCTGCATTACTTCCCGATGAATCCTTGCAACGGGGCAACGCTTTCAACCAACTCTTTTCCAATGTCGCGATGGTCCTTGGTGCAGCTAGCGGCGGAATACTCGTCGCCAACTTTGGTAGCGCTCTTGCACTCCTTTTGGATGCCTTGAGTTTCTTGGTAGCCGGAGCACTTGTATTCTCCTTCCGCCACATGACGCCAGCCATGGAGTCAGTGGAAAACACGATGCTTCATGATATTAAGGCGGGATGGAAAGTATTTGTTTCCTTCCATTGGATTGTGGCAATTGTTGCGGCGTTCTCATTTATTGTGATGGTCTGGGCCGGCGCCGAAAGTGTTCTCGGGCCAATGATCGCCTTAAAGAGATTTAACGGTGCAAGTTCCTGGTCCATTGTGCTTACCTGCGAATCTGTGGGCTTTATTGTTGGATCTCTAATCGCATTGCGTATTAATCCCAAACGCCCCATGCTCTTTCTGATGTTGGCCACCTCTCCCTTGATGTTCTACGTTTCCTCGATGGCATTTGCCTCATCTATTTGGATCATCGCATTTGGTGCATTTATCTGTGGCATCTCGGTAGACCTTTGGAGTTCTATTTGGAACACCGCTTTGCAACAGCGCGTCCCGCGTGAGTCGCTTTCCCGTGTCTCCGCCTATGACGGAATGGGATCGATGCTTTTTAGACCCATTGGTTTAGCCATTGCTGGGCCACTTTCCATTTGGATCGGTACGACCAACACCCTCTATTTTGGAGCAGGACTAGCGGGAATCTGCATTGCGCTAACTCTTCTGGTTCCAGAGGTGCGCAACTTAAAACGACTCGAGCCAACAGCCTAAATAAGCACTAACTCTTTGCCCTTAGCAACCGCGGTCTCGCGACCATCCACATGTAGTTTCTTGTAGACACTTTTGAGGTGTGTCTTCATAGTGTTATGGGAAATATGAAGATTCTTCGATATTTCAAAAATCGTCATACCTGTTGAAAGATTTCTCAAGATTTCAAGTTCTCGCTTAGTCAGCGGCGATTCGAGGTTTGCTGAGGTCTCGTTCAATCTGCGAATTCTCACTCTTGCAGCGGAGGCTAGCTCTTCCAAATAAATCGTGTGTGTTTCAGTGGTTTGAGCAATGAGAAGATTAAGAAAAGCAGGACTGCGCGAAAGGAATATTTCGCGATATCCATTGTCCATTCCGAGAGCCAACGCTTTTTGCAAGTGTTCACGCGCCACCGGAGGGTACGCAAGATTGGCTTCGGTAAGTGCTACTTCCGACAAGATCTTTGCTCTGACAGTTGAATAAAGAAGTGGCACAGAACGGTCGTGCACTTTCTGTGCTTCCTTTCCTTGATGCTGCGAAACTCTTGCGAACGAAGACAAGGTAGTTGAGTGCATCCGCCCCAACATTTCATCAACTCTTGTTCCGTCATTGAGCGTGAGTCGAATTAGAACTTCATGCATGTCAATCGTCTGGAATGCATCTGAGGCAACTCCGGCAGCCGTTAGCATCACTCGTGCAGTGCGAATATCCTCGAGAGCTTCAGAGGTCATTTGCATCTGATTCTTAACTAATGCTCGCTTAGATAGCAACGCTGCTGCCCAGGGCCAGACTTCAAATGAAATTGCCTCGGGTAGGTACTTGTCAATGACATCTAGAGCTGCTGAATCACGGCCCTGTTCGCGGAGAACCTCAGCTAATGAGTATGCGGCTTCATACGGCGCGCAAATCCCTCTCAAGTAGCGCCATTGATCAAGTTCTATCCGAGCACTTTTTTCAACTTGTTTGCAATCCCCTGTAGTCATCTCCGAGAGTAACTCTGCCGGCCTAAGCCACAAGTAATCATTTTCGGATTTCTTATCGAGAATTCGTTCTTCATGCCGAGCAATCTCAAAAAGTTCTGGATCTTTACTGAGTAAGAAGGCTGATGCGCCACCTACTCTCGCGATCAGCGATGCTTTTTCGGGGAAATTTGGATCCTTGCTGATTCTTTCTTTGAGATATGAGAGTGAAAAATCTAGGCACTCTTGCAATTCGCCACTGGCAAAAAGGATGCGAGCATGGAAGAGGGCTATGTCGTCCTGGATGATCGGTACTACTCCCAGGGTTTGTGCATTGCGGGTTAGACGGGCACTTGCTAGACGGGTGGATTCAACGGATCCAGATACCAAATCGGCATAAGCCTCTAACTGATCAACAGCGATAGGGCCAATGACATTTGCCTTTGCTCCTACAAACTTCCACTTTTGTAATAAGACAGATTTAGCAGTAAAAATCATCTCATTGATATTTTTTTGAACAACTTCACCAAGCAGAACCCTCTCTCCTGCAATTTCAAGAAGTTCAAGAGCTTCAAATGCTTTATCCTCGTGAATCAGGGCCTCTGCCGAACGTTTAGCAAGTTCACGGAAATAAGTAGGGCGCAACATAAGTTGTCTCTTAAATGCTTCGCGAATTAGTGGGTTCATAATGAAGGATTTAGAATCCGAACCGAGTTGTGAAATATACTGACCTTCTTCGGCCATTCGATTCAGTATTCCTGGTGGTAAAGGAAAATCAGATATATTCATAGCAATATTTTCGGTAATAACAGGAATCAAACAGAATTTCTGCAGGAGGGTGCGATAACCTTCAGGTAAGTATCCAATCGCGTGATCGATAAAAACATCATGGGCTCTGTCACTTGATTTTTGACTTACTTGCTGCAGATCATCGTTCCCAAATTTGTTTGATGTGGAAATTATGTAGACGCCAAGTGGCCAACCGTCAATTTCATCCAGCTTTTTTTTGAACTCGACGTCTTTGTCACTCTTACCGTGTTGTTTAATAACATTGTCAATTTCGCTGTCGGTAAATTTGAGATCGTCAACGCCCCATACGACCAACCCTCTCCTCGCCGCAGCAGGTGATGGTCCTGAAGTGGGAGGCGTCGCCCGCAATATTAATACGCGTACATTGTCTGGAACATTTTCGCTTAAACCATTGAGTATCGCTTTATGATCCTCGGACCATACATGGGATTCATCAATTACCAAGTTCACTGTTTCTTCTATTTTCGCTAATTCATTACATCCGATTCTGACAATATCTACTGGGCTCCAACTACGGATTCGCTCTTCAGTAAGTTGCGGGGTAAAACCCGGAAAGATATTTCGAAATGACTGCATGATGCTCAAAACGGTATCTAGCACGCTGTCACTTGCCGATGAGGTGTACCAAGCGGTCGTGCTCGGATGCTGGGCTGTCCATTGGGCAGCCAGTGTTGTTTTACCGTAACCCGAAGGCGCAATCACATAGGTGGTATGAGGAGCCGGCTCGTTGAGCCCTTCAAGAAGGCGAGTTCGCACAAGCGAATTTTCAGAAACTTTTGGCGCACTGATACGCGCAATCGAGATCCCTGGAAGTGGGTCGGGAGGTCGCTTTGACTTGGGGGCTTTCTCGAAGAACAGCTCGGCCATGGGTGCCCCTTCCGACGACAGTTACGTTTGTAAACAGGAGCCGATTTAAGCAGGGTTAACCCAGCAATCGAAAGTTATGGGGTGATAAAACCGCAAAATCACCCAAGCCGTATCACCCTTTTGCTAGGGATATCCCTCTTTATGGGATAAATCGAAGTGTCTTCTTTATGGATATAGGCCGCGTAATCGGTGAGCTTCAGCAACCCGACTCACCCCAAGCATCAACGCGGCTTCGCGCCACGTGATGTTTTTAGAGGATGCCGTTGTGGAAACTTCCACGATTGCCTTCATGAGAATGCTGTTGAGGTTTTCCTTCACTTCATCAGCGCTCCAGAAATAGTTCTGCTTATCTTGAACCCATTCAAAGTAAGAAACGATTACACCACCTGAGTTCGCCAAAATATCCGGAACCACCAAGATGCCATTGCTGGCAAGAATTGCGTCGCCTTCTGGTGTGGTTGGAGCATTCGCTCCTTCGACAACAATCTTGGCTTTGATACCACTCGCTGTCGCACCCGTAATGGAATCAGCAAGTGCGGCAGGAATGAGAACATCAACGTCTAGATGCAAGATCTCTTCATTTGTCATGTTTGTTGTCCCATGTGCACCGACAACCGTTCCGGCAGTCTTTGAGAATTCAAAGATCTCTGCAACAGATTTGAATCCAGTGACCCCACCGACAACGTCGCTGACGGCAACAATCTTGAGCCCCATGTTTTCTAGTGCAACAGCAGTCCAGTAGCCGACTTTCCCAAAGCCCTGAATCGCAACGGTCGCACCTTGCGGATTGATTCCCTTGGCCTTGAGTGCTTCGATCGTTGAAAGTGCAACACCATCTCCTGTAGCCGTGGTGCGTCCTAACGAGCCACCCAATACGATTGGTTTGCCCGTAACGACACCAGGAACCGAGAATCCAGCATTAACAGAATATGTATCCATCATCCAAGCCATATTGCGCTCGTCGGTTCCAACATCAGGAGCAGGAATATCGCGCTCTGGTCCGATGATCGGCAAGATCTCTGAGGTGTAGCGGCGGGTCAGCCGTTCGTTTTCAGCCAAAGAAAGCGTATGTGCATCAACTGCGACACCACCTTTTGCGCCACCATAGGGAAGATGCGTCAGTGCGCATTTCCATGTCATCAACATTGCCAGAGCTACCGTTTCATCAAGATCAATATCTTGATGAAAGCGCACTCCGCCCTTGGATGGCCCGCGAGTAGTTGAATACTGGACTCGGTAACCCTTGTACATCTCTACTCTGCCATCGTCACGGCGCAGAGGTACGGCTACTTCTAAAATTCGCCGAGGTGTTGAGAGGGTATTCCAGTCATTTTCTGAAAGTTCTAGCTGCTCTACTGCGCGGCGTAATTGAGCCAGGGCAGTAGCAATTGGTGACTCCGTTGTCATGCTTTTACAGTAGTCCTGGGGCCTGCGAAAGTAAAAAGGACTCACTATTTTTGACTTTATTTGAGAGACTTCACTCCTTATGAATACAACGTTAACCGGAAAAGTGATTCGCCTCGAGCCTTTGCACGAAAGTCATGCATCATCGCTCTTTAAATACTTAGGAAATGACGCAGAAGTGTGGCGCTGGTTACTACATCCAATTCCTGGTGATGTCGTAGAAATGCGAGACATTCTTACCTCATATATTGCGCAACGAGAAACAGGATGGCGTGAACCTTTCGCGGTCATTGATTTAGCAACCGGCGATGCAATTGGCACAACGTCATTCATGGATATCGATCTCGCTAACCGAAATCTCGAAATAGGATCTACCTTTTACTCCAGCAAATTCTGGCGAAGCGCTGTTAACACTGAAGCCAAATTGCTTCTGCTGACTGAAGCATTTGAAGTGAGAAAAATGATTCGGGTTTCCTTAAAGACTGACCACCTAAACACGCGATCCCAAGCAGCAATACTGAGGATCGGCGCATCCCTTGAAGGCACCTTGCGTCATCACCGTATTCGCCCAGATGGCACATTGCGAGACTCGGTCTGCTACTCAATCTTGGTCGACGAATGGCCAGCGGCTAAGTCGGCCTTACTCTCTCGTAGCTGAAGCCACTAATGCTCCTGCGGGTCATTTGCACTTACTAGATCCTTGTGAGAACTTTCACCCCAGCATTGCTATGGTCTGGCCTTGCCGTTCTTCGAGAGATTGTGAGTACGAAATGTCTGATGCAGCCGAATGGTCTTTTGAAACTCTACAGATTCATGCAGGTCAAGTTCCTGATCCAACAACAGGTGCTCGCGCCTTGCCGTTGTTTCAGACCACTGCCTACCAATTCCGCGATACACAGCATGCTGCCAATCTCTTTGGCCTGGCAGAGTTAGGAAATATTTACACGCGAATCATGAATCCAACTCAGGATGCCGTTGAACAGCGCGTCGCGGCACTTGAGGGTGGAGTTGCAGCGCTGCTTGTTGCATCAGGTTCGGCTGCAACGTCATTTGCAATCTTGAACCTCGCCGAAGCTGGCGACCATATTGTTTCTAGCCCTAGCCTTTACGGTGGAACGTACAACCTTTTCCATTACACATTGCCTAAGTTCGGCGTAGAGGTTACTTTCGTCGAAGACCCTAATGACCTTGAATCTTGGCGCAAAGCAGTTCGTCCCAACACCAAAGCATTCTTTGGCGAGACAATTGCGAATCCAAAGAATGACATTTTGGATATTGAAGGAGTTGCAAAAGTAGCCCATGAAATCGGCGTCCCGCTGATTGTCGATAACACTGTTGCGACACCATTTGTCATCCGTCCGATCGAACACGGCGCTGATGTCGTTGTTCACTCGGCTACCAAATTCCTCTCAGGGCACGGTAACTCTGTAGTTGGCGCAATTGTTGATTCAGGAAAATTTGATTATGCGCAATATCCGGAGCGCTTCAAGAACTTCAACGAGCCAGACCCTAGCTACCACGGTCTTGTATTTGCCCAGGCACTCGGAGTCGGATCCGCATTTGGTGCCAACCTTTCTTACATCTTCAAGATTCGTTTGCAACTGCTCCGCGATATCGGAGCAGCAGTAAGCCCATTTAATGCCTGGTTACTTGCACAAGGTTTGGAAACTTTGAGTCTTCGTATCGAGCGCCACTTGGAAAATGCGAAAGCCGTTGCTACATGGCTAGAAGCCAATCCAGCAGTTGAGAAAGTGAATTACGCATCATTGCCTTCATCGCCATGGCACGAATTGGCGAAGAAGTACGCACCAAAGGGATCGGGGGCAGTGGTCTCCTTCGAACTCAAAGGCGGAGTAGAAGCAGGCAAGAAGTTTGTGGAATCCCTCAAGCTCTTTAGCCACGTAGCCAACATTGGCGACGTGCGCTCACTTGTTATCCATCCGGCTACAACTACACACTCACAATTGAGCGCGGCCGAACAGCTCGATGCAGGCGTAACCCCAGGTTTAGTTCGATTAAGCCTGGGCCTTGAAAATATCAAGGACATTATCGCCGACCTTGAAGTGGGATTTGCCGCAGCCAAGTAGTAATGCCCAATCAGGGGTAGAGTCATTCCCATGATTGCACTTAAAGATGAGACGCCAGTCGCGCCACCAAAATTGCGCGGCTGGTTTCATCTTGGTGCGACACCGGTAGTTGTTATTGCCTCACTCGTGCTCTTTATTTTGAGTAAAGATTCACTCAAATTTGCCGTAGCTCTATATTCCATTACAGCAATTTTGCTCTTTAGCGTTTCTGCAATTTACCACCGCGTTCCATGGTCCCCTGCTAAAAAGAAAATCTGGCGCAGATGGGATCACGCAAATATCAATCTCCTTATTGCTGGGTCTGTCACTCCATACGCAGTCACTCTTCTCAAAGGAAACGATCGCGTCATCCTTCTCTCCGTGATGTGGACGGGCGCACTCATCGGAGTAGCAGTGCGCGTTTTTTGGGTCGGTGCACCTCGATGGCTCTATGTTGCCAATTACCTGGCACTGGGATGGGTGGCGGTTATTTATTCACCCCAGATTTACAGGGCCGGTGGGCTGTGGGTACTTCTTCCTATTTTGATCGGTGGACTTTTCTACTCCGTCGGTGCCATTTTCTACGCTCTCAAACTCCCTGGTAGATACGCACGCTATTTTGGCTTCCACGAGCTCTTCCATATTTTCGTCATCGCAGCCTGGGTTTCTCAATATATCGGCGTCTCGATCGCCATTTATCGCGCCCACTAATCCGCAGAGTTCACCTACCTGGGCTTTTGGTCAGACGCTTTCTTGCTCTAACCTGTGCCTCTAAAGAGAGTTAGGACAGGGATCAATGGCTGAGAAGAGCTCCTTTCTGAATTGGGTCGGATTTAAGGGCGAGGAAACCAACGCCCCCAATTCAGTAGACCGCATCCGCGAACTCGAAGCTCAATTAGCTGACCTTCGTTCTCGCCGTGACATCACGACACTTTCCAAAGAAGAATTTGAAATTCTCGCAACGGAAACTGCAATGGCAATGATCAAGTCCGCCCAACTTCGCGAGTCAAAGGCACAAGCCTCCTCAGATCGCGTGATTTCTGAATCAACTCGCCAAGCAAAAGATCTCGTCGAGAGTGCTGACAACAAAGCAAAGTCTCTTCTCTCCAGCGCTGAATCACGTGGGCGTAAATACATAGAAGCTGCAGAAGCCGATGCACAAGAACTCCTTGAAAGTGCGGAAACCGAAGCCGAGAAACTCGTCGAAGAAAGAAAGCGCGAAGCAGCCCACCTCACTACATCGGCTCGCCGCGAGAGTGAAAGAATTATTACTGATGCCGCTCATGAAGTTACTGAATATCGGCAATGGCTCTCTGGGGTTATTTCAGAGGCAGAACGTCTCTATAAAGTTCAGACACAATCACTCGATGCCGCAGAACAAGCAATCCACCAATCACGATCACGCCTTGAGTCGGCATTTGGTCGCTTGAGCGATCTGCAAAGAGTTGTTTTAGAAAACCTCAATCCTGATGACACCATCATCAAACAAGAGCCCGTAAAGGTGCCCAGCCAACGGACTAAGCCCGCACTGGAAGCTCCAACTACTGCCAAGAAACCAGCAAAGAAAGTTGCAAAGAAATCTGCCGCTAAACGGAAATAGTTGGCATGGAAACTAATCGCAGCATCCGCCACATCCCTGCAATCGATGGACTGCGTGCAATAGCAGTCGTTGCTGTCATGTTGTATCACTTGGGGTTCTCCTGGATCCCAGGCGGATTCCTTGGCGTTGATCTCTTCTTCGTAATTTCCGGATATGTCATCACTCGACTTCTTCTTGATTCCATTCAACGAAGTGGTGGCTTAGATCTTCGAGGCTTTTATTTAGCACGTATCAGAAGGTTGCTTCCTGCTCTGGTATTTATGATCTTTTCTACCGCCCTCTTTGTCAGCGTGTGGGCGCCCGATACCGTAAAGCGTTTTGTCACCGATATTCCTTATGTGCTTTCAGGCTCCATGAACTGGGCACTTGTATATCGCCACCAAGATTATTTTGAATCCATTGGCCGTCCTCCTCTGCTTCAGCACACATGGTCCTTAGCGGTGGAGAGTCAGTTCTACTTAGTGTGGCCGTTGATCTTGCTACTTGTACTCAAACGATTTGGTAAGCACCGAATTCCGGGTGCGGCCCTTGCCATTGCTGGTATCTCAGGTATTGCTTTGCTCATCCTTTCTATGCGGATGGATTCAACGAGTGCCCAAAGTGTGAGCCACGTATATTTCGGTACCGATACGCACAGTATTGGGCTCTTCCTTGGCGCAGCACTTGCGGTGAGTTGGATTCCACAAAATCTCACAATCAATATTGAACAGCGGGCGCAAGACTTTATTGATGCTATCGGTGTGATCGGATTACTTGGATTGATCTCGTGTTTCCTCTTCATCAAAGAAACAGATCCAACTTTGTATCGATTGGCTTTTCCTTTAGCTGGCATTTTTGGTTGTGCGATCATCATGTCATTGGTTCACCCGGCATCTCGCTTTGCCCCCATGCTCAGCAGCAAGCCAATCCTTTGGGTTGGACAACGCTCCTACGCCATTTACCTATGGCACTGGATCGTCTTTCAATTAACAAGGCCCAGTGTGGATTTAGCGGGATCTGTATGGGCGCTTTACGCCCTGCGCATCTTGGTTGTCTTTGCTCTTGCTGATATTTCACTTCGATGGGTTGAACTACCTATCCGTAGCGACGTAGTAGGTGCATGGTTTAGAGGAATGAAATATCGCACCAAACGCATACGTGTTCGCCAGCAAATTGCTGTCTTCACAGGCGTCCTTGCCCTTGTAGCCGCGACATCTTTGATAAGCGCCAATGCCATCACCCAAAGTTCCAAAGCCAAAGCTGAACTTGCAAAGACTCTTGCCGGACAAAGTGCACCAGTGAAGCCAGTCATGACCAACGTTCCTGGAATTTGGCTAACAGGTGACTCTGTTATTTTAGGAATTCGTTATGCGCTCGAACAGAGTGAACCGATTGGGTTAATTAATGCCCGCGTTGGTCGCCAGGCAGCAGAACTCATCACCGTACTTCGCCATGATCAAGCGGCAATGGCAAATTCACCGATTGTTCTAGATTTAGGAAATAACAATCGCCTTACTGAAGCTGAAGTTGCAACAGTGTTTGACATCATCAAGAATCAACCACAGATCGTTATTGTAAATACTGCCGTACCACGCGGATGGCGAGATGCAAATGACGTTTTAATCGCACAATACGCGGCTAAATATTCACAAGCATCATTGGTGGATTGGAAAAAGATTTCCGAAGGTCATCCAGAATATTTTGGGCCAGATGGAGTGCATCTGGTTCCCGCGGGAATTAACGCCTATGTCAGCGCCATCTTAGAAAAGATCCATGCACCAGAAATAAAATAACCCCCGCATAATTTCTATGCGAGGGTTATTTGGGTAAAGTGTTTTAGGAGAAAAGACCTGGCAAGCCAAATACTTTTCCTGCTGCGGTCTGTGAATCTGAATAGACGCTCGATACTCGAACTGATGTCCATGTACCTGCCGCTGAATCAGCTTTCGTGATTGCGTAATTCAACTGTGTTGCAGGAACAGTAGATGCAACTTTCCAAGGTCCATTGCTGACGGAAAGTTCGATCGTATATCCCGTCAAACCATCAACAGCCGATGGAGCATTCCAGAAAACGGTTGCTCCTGTTGCTGTGTAGTGAGCGACGATTCCACCTGGTGCTTCGTGTGCTGCAACAGGAACGGTGGATGCTGATGGACTTGCTGCCGACTCAGTAGGTGGGGTGGCCACAGTTGTAGGCATCGCGGTATCCGAAGGAGTGGCGCTAGCCGTGGCAATAGCGGTTGGTGATGAGTTAGGTGCGTCATCGCTCTTGTTGGACCTAGCCATAACAATGAGAGCGAGAATGATCACGCCAAGAACAACGGCGAAAACAACTCGACCCGAAGGTCCTTGCTTCTTTGGGGCTTGGGAAACTGGAGCAACGGGTGCAGGTGTAGCGATCGGTTGAACAATCGCAGGTCGGGAAATTGATGTTGTAGGTACTGCAGGAACTGCAAGAGCGTCAACTTTTTTGACGGCCCGCTTGGTTGCGGACTTCTTAGCAACTTTTTTTACTGTCGCTTTCTTCGCAACTTTCTTGGGCGCTGCCTTCTTTGCGACTTTCTTTACTGTCGCTTTCTTCGCAACTTTCTTGGGTGCAGCTTTCTTAGCCACTTTCTTAACAGGCTTCACAGCCTTCTTTGGTGCGGCCTTTTTGGCAGCAGATTTCTTGGCAACTTTCTTTACTGCCTTTTTGGCGGTTGCTTTTTTTACAGCCACAGTTACTCCTTGTGTAGTACTAAAGGACGTGCTCTCTTATGGGAGAAGGTTACCCCAGGCCATCGAGCATTCGGGCAACCCGAGGCGCGATCGCACGTAGAGATTGGCCACGGTGGCTGATCGCATCCTTTGTGTGTGCCTCCAATTGCGCAAGGGATAGGTCGTAACCAACAGGGCGAAAAATTGGGTCATAGCCGAATCCGTTCGAACCGATGGGTGACATCAAAATCTCACCCTGAAGAATTCCTTCCTCCGTGGTTTCTTCGCCACCTGGGATTGCGAAAGCGCTGACACAGGTGAAATGTGCACCTCGTTTCCCAGCAGGAATATCTCGCAATTGCCCCAAAACCTTCTCGATATTCGCGGCATCATCTCCGTGAACCCCCGCCCATCGCGCCGAGTAAATTCCGGGTGAACCATTCATTGCATCTACGCAAAGTCCACTGTCATCGGCGATGGCAGGGAGGTCGGTGGCCTGTGCAATGGTCCGAGCTTTTAACAGCGCATTTCCCCTAAAAGAATCTTCGGTTTCCTCGACATCCCCGAGTTCTGGAAATTGATCGACGCCGATTAAATCAATAGCGCCCGGGGCAATTTCCTCCAGAATTCGGCGGAACTCTTCTATCTTTCCTGCGTTACGGGTTGCCAGAACCAGCCGATGAATAGTCATCTATTGCGCGTTTAAAGGGCGAGTGTTTGTGCTTGGAGTGCCTTTAATTGTGAACACCCAGAGACAGCCAGATCCAACAACGCATCAAGGAGGACGCGATCGAAAGGTTGACCTTCTGCAGTTCCTTGAACCTCGATAAATCGACCGTCCCCGCTGCACACCACATTCATATCTGTATCTGCTCGTACATCTTCTTCATAACAAAGATCAAGCATCGGGACGCCATCAATAATTCCGACACTGACAGCAGAGACCGAATCAGAGAGTGGATTGGCTTTTGCGGAGATATGACCTTTCTCTTTCGCCCAAGCGATCGCATCCGCTAAAGCGACATAAGCGCCAGTAATTGCGGCAGTGCGTGTTCCGCCATCTGCCTGCAAAACATCGCAGTCAATAACAATTGTGTTCTCGCCGAGCTCTTTCATATCCACGATGGAGCGAAGGGAGCGACCTACAAGTCGCGAGATCTCTTGGGTGCGACCTCCAAGTTTTCCTTTAACGCTTTCGCGATCAGAGCGGGTGTGAGTTGCACGCGGCAACATTGCATACTCTGATGTGACCCAGCCCTTTCCCGAATCTTTGAGCCAGCGCGGAACTCCAGGAGTAAACGAAGCGACGCAAAGTACGCGTGTATTACCAAATTCAACAAGTACCGAACCTTCAGCATTATTGAGCCAATTGCGCGTAAATTTGATTTCTCGCAGATCTGAATTTTCTCGTGCATCGTTGCGTGACATGGTGACCTCTCCTAGGACAGTGATTGATGTTCTACTTGTCCCACTTCGGGTCCAAGAAACCTTCGGGCTAGCGTTTCAAATGCAGGTGCATCTCCTGTTGCAAGAAACTTATGAGTTGCTGGAGTTGCGCCAACTTTTCTTAGCAAGGAATTTTCAACCAAGACTCTGTAGAGATCCTTGGCTGTCTCCTCTGCGCTAGAAACTAGAGAAACCTCGTTGCCCATAACGTAGGAGATCACACCGGTAAGTAGTGGATAGTGCGTGCAACCCAGAACCAGTGTGTCTACATCGGCATCCATAATGGGTGCTAAATATTGACGAGCAATTGATGTGATGTCATCACCTGAAGTTTCGCCACGTTCTACATAT